>Ga0316197_10001650_pt1 | contig 15891 bp, 4 predicted proteins | sample OudBiesiAoxic_MG_FD_204939 | JGI IMG/M metagenome (GOLD analysis project Ga0316197, IMG submission 204939) | Coastal sediment microbial communities from Oude Bieten Haven, Netherlands - site A oxic | ecosystem: Environmental > Aquatic > Marine > Coastal > Sediment | place: Netherlands... | reverse complement strand
TGCCGTTGTGCCACTGCCAGACGCCCTCGCTGGTCCCGTTGGCCGTATTCGCAAAGATGGCCACACCGGCAAAATTGTTGGCCGAGGAGCCACCACTGACCTGATCCTTGGCGTCGCTAAACAGTGAGCCGAACAGCCAGTTGACATCGTCACCGGGGGGATCCGCAGTGTCCTCGCTGACCGGGTCCAGGGTGGCGGTGTTTGAGGTAGCCGTGGGTGCATCATTGACTGCATCGACGCCGATACTGACCGAAGTGCTCGGGCTGCTGAACGCGGTTGTGCCGCCACGAACGCTGGCATCCGCCAGGCCGCCGGCAGTACCGGTGGTCTGATCCCAGGCCACGATCTTGAACGGGTAGACGGTGCCATTGTAGTCGGGGTCAGGTACGAAACGCACACGCGTGGTGGCGTCGGACGCCAGCAGGCGGGCCGAGGTCTCTGAAACATTGCCGACCGCGAACCAGTTGCTGCCGTCAAGCGTGTACTGCCATTCGCCGTTGGTGTTGTCAGCCTCGATGATCGCTATGCCCTTGAGCGCACCGCTGTCCGGGTCGTTGGTGGTGGTCGTGAAAGACGACACCAGCTTGCCCGCACTATTAAACGTGTCCTCGTTGATCGACGGGAACAGCGAGGCAGCCGCACCGGAAGGCGCGTCGTTCACCGCTGTGACGGTGATCGAGGCCGTCTCTGTGGCCGAACTGAACGCCGTGATGCCGCCGTTGGTGCCGGCATCAACCTTGCCGCCGGCACTGCCGGTGGTCTGGTCCCACGCTCGGAAGGTGATGCTGGCCGAATCTGCGTTCAGCGTATCGGGTACGAAACGCAACCGATCCGTCGCGCCCAGCAGCAGCGCCGAACTGTCGCTCACACTACCGACATCAGTCCAGCTGCTGCCGCCATTGATGGAGTACTGCCAGGTGCCGTTGCTGCTGTTCAGTCCGGTGACGGCAATGCCTTCGACCGCACCAGCATCCGGGTCGGTGATGCGGTCGCCGCCGGCGCTGGCGATGATCTCGGCCACCGTGTTGCCGGCATTGGTGATCTCATCTTCAGTGATAGTGCTCAGTGTCATAGCGCCGCTGTTGTCCAGCGTGGGCGCAGTATTCTCGAACAAATCATTCAGGTTGACCGTGATGGTGGCAGTATCGTAGGCACCCTCGGCATCGATCGCGGCCACGGTCAACGTAAAGCTCGGCGTGGTCTCGAAATCCAGCACTGCGCTGTTGGCGACGCTGAGCTGGCCGCTGTTGGCATCGATCGCAAAGGCGCCGTCGGTGTTGCCGGCAATGATGGCATAGTTCAGCGTGTCGCCGGCATCGGAATCCGACGCGCTTGCGTTGCCCACTATCGTGCCATTGGCGCTGTTTTCATCGACGTTGAAAACCGAGCCGGTTGCTTCCGGGGCGTGGTTGCTGATGTAAAGTGAAACGCCCCAGATGTCTTCCTTGCCGCCGTTATCGAGGCCGACATCCGCACCCTCGAACAAAAGCGTGGCCGTTGCAGCCGAGGTGCCATCACCCGTTGCGGTGACATCGAGCACGAAGATATCGAATTTGGTGACCGCAATGGTCGGCGCGTCACCGACGGCGGCGTCATCGGCCTTCAGCACCAGCAGGATCTGACCCGACTGTAGTGTGACATCGCCGAGTTGCGTGGTCTCCTCGATCAGCTCGATGGCATGAATGTTCTGGCCGATATCGATGTCATTTCCCGCCACCAAAATAGTTTCGGTGCCGGTGGTTGTGTCGCCCAGCGTCCCCGGCTGGAAACGCACAATGTTCTTGTTGCTGCCTTCATGGGCAAGCAGAAATTCTCCGGCATTAAGGGTAGTGCCACCGACCACGGTGGTCTGTTCGACCAGTGTCACACCAACGATGCGACCGAAGCCCATATCGGCACCATCGATCAGCAGCGTAAAGGTACCGGAACTGTAATAGCCCGGGGTATCGGGGTGGAAAACGAAGACGCTCTCCTCACTGACGCTCAGGCCGGTCAGGTTTTCTGCCGCCTGGGTGCTGAGCAGCACATCCCCGGCGTATAACTGGATAGCGTTGGTACCGACAGTCATGTCACTGCCCACCAGGTGCAGTGCGTTGACGATGGTATCGGTATCGCTAAAGGCCGGATCGTCCAGATTGAATACCGCTGTAAAGGTGCCACTGGTCGTACCCGGCTCGAAATTCAGTGCCCCCCCGAACTGCAGTATTTCTCCCCCCGTCCAGCTGTCCAGGCCCGGTGCACCGCTGCTCGTTACGTCAGTGGCCGTCGTCACCCATAAACCAGTGTCCGGTGCCTGTACAAGAATAGTCAGTGTATCGGTATCGCTCAGCGCCCCACCGGTACCCGTATTGCCCAGGTCATTGGTGATGATCTGCACAGCCGCCGTGCCAGTGAAGCCCGGCGTGGCGACAAAGGTCGCACCCTCAAGCGCGGCGTTGATGTCTGCGATGGTGCCGCTGAAGGTCATCGTGGTGTCGGCGGTGCCGTCACCGGTGCTGAAGCTCAGGCCCCTGATGCCGGACAGGTTGAATGTGCCATTGGTCACAGTCAGCGTGACCTGGATTGCATTGCTGCCGGCATCGAAGTCGCTGACCGAGAGTGCGGTGCCCGTTGCCGACGAGAACAGCAGCATGCCGTCCTTGTCGATAGTCTGGTCGGCCGGAATTGTGTTTACCGGTGCATCGTTGACGCCGGCTTCATCGAGGTTGTTCAGGTCGATGGTAACAGTGGCCGTGTCGTAGGCGCCCTGGTCATCGATCGCGGCAACGGTCAGGTTGAAGCTCGACGTGGTCTCGAAATCCAGCGCCGTGCTGTTGGCGACGGTGATCTGGCCGGTGCTGGCATTGATGGTGAAGGCACCGTCGGTGTTGCCGCCAGTAATAGCATAGTTCAGTGTGCCGTTCTCGGGATCAGTCGCGCTGACGCTGCCGACCACGGTGCCGTTGGCGCTATTTTCGTCCAGCGCGAAGGTGGCATCATTCGCAGTCGGCGCGACATTGTACTGTGCCGAGACACCCCAGATGGATTCGTTGTTGGTGTCAAGATTTTCGTCCAGGCCCTCGAAGAAACGGGTTGCCGTGGCGGCAGTGGTGCCGGCGCCGGTGGCGGTCACGTCGAGCACAAACAGGTCCTGGCGCAAGACGTTGATGGTCGGTGCATCTCCAACCGTCGAGTCATTTGAGACCAGTCCGACGATAAGCTGTCCCGCCTGCAGCGAGGTGTCGCCGATCGCGGTGTCCTGCTGGACCAGGTGCAGTGCGCCGATGTTCTGGCCGAAGTCGATGTCGGCACCGGCGACCAGTACCGAAGTCGTACCGGATGTAGTGGCGCCGAGTTGATCGGCTTCGAAATGGATGATGTCCTTGCTGCTTTCAGCGATCAGGAAATCACCCACATTCAGGGTCACGCCTCCCACCACCGTGGTCTGCTCGACCAGCGAGATACCGGTGACGTTGCCCACTACACCGGAATTTTTTCCTTCAATCAGCATGAAGAAACTGCCGGCGCTGTAGTCGCCCGCAGTCGTCGGGCGGAAGACGAACACGTCCTCCTTGTTATAGGTCACCCCTCCGATGACCTCGGTTGCACTGGTGGACAGCAGCAGGTCACCGGCCTGCAGGTCGATACCGCCGACCGAGATATCGCGGGTTACATAGTGGACCGCATCGACGTCGGTGGCACCGTCTGTGCCGGCGACAAGGTCGAGGTTGAAGTTCTTCGAGAAGGTGCCCGAGGTCGTGCCCGATTCAAACGTCAGGGTGCCACCGAAATTAACCACGTCACCGCCGGAGAAGTCTGGCAGCTCGGTGTTGCCGGTGTCGGCCTCATCATTCTCGAAGGTCATCCACAGGGTGTGGTCGGGTACCGCAACCGTGATCGCCAGGTTGTCTGTATCGCTTTGCGCGCCGCCCGCGCCGCTGTTGCCCAGGTCGTTGGTGGTGATCTGCACGCCCGCCGAACCGGTATAGCCCGAGGTGGCGACGAAGGTCGCGCCTTCGAGCGCGGCGTTGATATCGGCGATGGCGCCGGTAAACGTCATCGTGGCATCGGTGCTGCCATCGCCGTTGCTGAAGGTCAGGCCGCTGGTGCGAGAGAGATTCAGGGTGCCGTTGATCGCGGTCAGTGTGACCTGAACGGTTGCGCCACCGGCGTCGGCATCACTGATCGATATCGCGGTGGCGGTTGATGATGAGAACAGCAGCATGCCATCCTGATCGATGGTCTGTGCTGCAGGAACGGTGTTGAGCGGTGCAGTGTTGACGTCGCCAACCTCAACGGTAACCGCATCGACATCCGATTCGGGGCTGCCGCCACCGGCTGCAAAGTCGGTGGTGGTGATCTGCACGCTGGCAAAGCCCTCGAACGCGGCCGTCGGATCGAACTGCAGTCCGTCGAGCGCTGCATTGATGTCGTTCAGCGTCCCAGTGAATGTCATGCTCGCGTCGGCGCTGCCGTCGCCGGTACTGAACGTGAGCCCGGTGGTGCCACTCAGCGTCAGGGTGCCATCGGTTGCGCTCAGCGTAACCTCGACACTGCCGTCGTCGGTATCGGCGACGCTGATCAGGTTGCCGTTGGCCGTGCTGAACCCCACAGCGGTGTCGATCGCGGTATTCTGCGTCGCCGGTACCGTATTGACCGGCGCCGCGTTGGGCTCGACCAGCATACCGTCCTGGTCGTAGATGAACACGAACGGCTGGTTCTTGGTTTCACCGGTGTTTGTCGACAGGGTGTTAACTGAACTCCAGCCACTGCCTTCCCAGCGCAGGTAGTGAAGGTCGTTGTTGCCGTCCTGGATCGACAGCATGACATGGTCGCTGCTTGGACCGCTGTCCAGGGTCATGCTGTTGGGTACCGCACCGATGCTCGGACCAATTTGCTCTGCAGACCAGCCGCCAGCGCTATCCCAGGTGCGGTAACGGAAATCAGACTGGCCACTCTGGCCATAGGTGGCCAGCGCATCGCCGGTCGAACTCTCGAAGGCGACGGCAAGATTCGGATAAATCGTGCCGGTGCTGCCGGTCTCGGCAAGCACCGGTGTTTCCCATGCGGTGCCGTCCCAAACGCTGAGCCAGATCTCGCCGGCATTGGTCATCGTCGCCAGGGCGATGCGGTCGGAAGTATAGTCGGTTGCCGTCACCAGCCAGCTCGCGTCGCCGGTGACCCCTGCAGCCGCGGCCACACTGGCTTCCGTGCTCCAGTTGCTGCCATCCCAGATGCGGTAATAGACGGCCGAGCTGCCATTGATGCCATAGGTGACCATCGCGTGGCCGCTCTGCGCCTCGAACGACACGGCAATCGCCGACTGGTCTGACTCCAGCGTGCCGCTGGTATCCAGCGTAATCGCGTTACCCCAGCTGTCGCCGTCCCACACCAGCGCATAATCATCGGCATTGATGTCATCGACGATCAACACCATGGTGTCGGAACCCGGATCGAAAGCCAGCCGCAGGTTTTGCGGTTCGGCGCCGCTGTAGACGCCTATGCTTTGCGCTGTACTCCAGCTGGTGCCGTCCCACACCGCATAACGCAGCATGTCGCCGGCCGCCTGACTGTTATCGTTCCAGACGACGATTGCGTCGCCGCTGAGCTGCTCGTAGGCGACATCCGTGCCGTACCAGTAGTTCTCGGTGACCGTACCCATATTGTTCAGCGGCAGCGCACTCCAGCTGCTGCCATTCCACATCTCGCCGGTGACATTGCCGGTCGCATCTATGCCGACGACAATCTTCTCGTCACGCGTCGGCGCATCGGCGCCCTGCATGGTGCGGTAGTTGTCGGGCAGCGCAGTGGTACCACCGGTCGTGCCAAAGCTGCTGCCGTCCCAGTCGCTGGTCTGCGGTGTGGTCGAGGTGTTCGACCAGACAGCCGTACCAGAATCGGTCACCCGGGTGACCGTGACCGTGATGTCCTGGCTGTCGCTGCCGCCATTGCCATCATTGACCGTGACCGTCACCTGGTGATCGTTGTCCAGGTTGGTATCGGTCGGGCTCTCGTAGTCCGGCAGGTTCTTGAAGGTCAGCATGCCTGTTGCGCTGTCGATATCGAATTGTGCAACATCGGCACCGCTGATCGAATAGCTCAGCGTGTCTCCCGGATTGGCGTCGGTTGCCGTGACCGTGGTGACAGCGGTGGTGTTTTCGTCGACATTGATGCCGGTGGTCGCGCCGCCGCCGTTCGAGGTGATGACCGGCGCGTAATTGACCTCGTTGACGGTGATGTTGATGACATCCGTGTCAGTTTCGGGTACGCCCGCACCGGTATTACCAAGATCGTTGCTCGTGACCTGCAGTGATGCACTGCCGAAATAAGCTGCTGTCGGGGAGAAGCTCAGGCCATCCAGTGCATTGTTCAAATTCGTGAGTGTACCCTGTATGGTAACAGTGGCAGAGCCGTCGGCACCGCCGGTGATGGTCAGACCCGTGGTGCCCGCCAGCGTGATCGTACCGTTGGTCGCAGTCAGCGTGAGTTCGATCGTGTTGCCACCGGCATCGTCGCGCAGCAGAATACGGTTGCCGTTGGCCTCGGAGAACACCAGGGAGCTGTCCTGGTCGACGTTCTGCGCACCGGGCACGCTGTTGACCGGCGCCTCGTTGGTCGCGTCCGGTGTGACCGTGATGGTCACAATTGCGGTGTCGGTGCCACCCTTGCCGTCGCTGAGCTGGTAGGTAAAGGCATCGGTGTCGGCGAAGTTGTCGCCATCGGCGGCGTCATAAGGAGTGTAGGTGAACGAGCCGTCGGAATTCAGCACCAGCGAGCCGTGCAGCGGGCCGTCGACCACGCTCGCGGTCAGGGTATCGCCCTCGGGATCGCTGTCGACGCCGGCGCCGGTGTTGTCGGTGATCACGTTGCCGTTGAGCGTACCGCCTTCGGCAACCGTGTAGCTGTTGGCTGTCGCAGTCGGCAGCTGGTTCGCGAGCAGCTTCGCCACAAAGCCATCGGTCCCACCATTGCTGCTGGTGTCATAGGCACCACCGGTAGCCAGCCCGGTGGTCGAGCCGGTGCTGCCGGCTATGTAGATATTGTTGTCGGCATCGAGCGCCAGGCCGTAGCCAGTTTCGCTGCCGTCGCCGCCGAGATAGGTGGAATACGAGAGCGTACCGCCGCTCGAATCGAGTGTCAGCAGGAAGGCATCCGACGACCCGTCCAGCACGCCGTCGTGTGCGTCACCACTCAGCGGCAGGTTGGTCGAACTGGTGGAGCCGGTGGCGTACACATTGCCCGCGTCATCGACCTCGATGTCATACACCGTGTCGGTGCCGCTGCCGCCATAGAAGGTGGAGTACACCAAAGAGTCGGCGCCGGTTGCCGCATTCGGATCGAACTTCGCGATGAAGAGATCGGTGCCGCCGTTGGTGGTCGAGTCGTAGGCGTTCTTGGTCGGGAAGCTGCTGCTGCTAACCTTGCCGGCCACGTAAATGTTGCCGGCTGCGTCGTAGGCGACAGCCTCGCCGAACTCGCTGGCGCCAAGGGACTCGGAGCCGATGTAACTGGCGTACAGGGTACTCCAGCTGGCGCCGCCGTTCCACTTCAGCTTGGCGACGTAAGCGTCGTTGTTGACTGGCGCAGTGCTGTCGAAGGCATTCGCCGTGATCGCAAACTCGCTGGTGGCGGAGCTATGTCCAGTAATGTAGATGTTGCCCGAACCGTCGACCGCGAGGCCGTTGAGCGAATCGTTGCCGGTTCCACCGCCGCCGTTACTGCCGCCGAAATAAGTCGAGTACAGCAGGGAACTGGCGCCCGCCTGGGTTGTGTCGTAGGCCGCCAGGAAGCCATCGTAGCCGCCGCCCAGCGTGGTGTCATAGGCATTCTTGGTCGGCAGGTTGTTCGAGTCCGTGTCCCCGGCAATGACCACATAGCCGCTGCCTGACGGGTCGAGTGCTATACCAGCTATCGACTCGCCATTGGTGCCGCTACCGCCGAGATAGCTGCCATAGGTGATACTTGTACCCGCGGCGTTAAGCTTGAGCAGGTAGGCGTCAGTACTGCCAGCGAGTGTGGAATCGGCGCCATTGACGGTGGGAAAATCACTGGAGCCCGTGGTTCCGGCGATATAAATGTCGCCAGCGGCGTCGACGGTGATGGCGCTCGCGGTGTCCATGGCGCTGCCACCGAAATAGGTGGCATAAAGCAGCGTGCTGCCGTCATTACTGAACTTGGCCACGTAACCGTCCTGCGCACCGGTAGGACCGAAAGACCCGGTCGTGGTCGGCAGGCCGGTGGAGACGGTTGAATCACCCGTGATATATACGTTGCCGCTGGCATCCACCGCGACGTCTTTTGCCGAATCGGTTCCGGTGCCGCCGAAGTAACTGGTCCAGCTGAGTATCGGGTCAATGACCAGTTCGCGCGCCGTGTCATACGCGCCGACATCGAATCCGATGGTGCCGTCCGAATGAATGACGTACTGACTTGCCACCTCTACCCGTCCGTCGGGGCGGTCCTGGTAGGCAACTGGCGCCTGGAAGGATATCTGATCGCCCTGCTCGTTGAGTGTCAGCAGCAGGGTGCCGTCAGCGGCTATTTCTGCATTGAGAATTCCGTCAAAATTGAGCTGGATATCAGTGGGATCGGCTCCCGCTGCAACAATGAAGTCGTATTCCAGCTGCCGCTGGTTGCCGTAGTAACGTAAATCTATCCCATCGTATACCTGGTCATAGCCGACGGCGCCATAGTTGCTGATATCGGTCAGCCATTCACTTTGTTCGCCTATAAGGTAATTGCTCCGGGATTCGAGCGGGTCTTCACCCGTGGCCGCGGGATCGCTGCTGGCACCCACCACTTCGAGCCTCACCACGTGACCGCCGTCATCACCTTGCAGCATGAGGACGGCGTCGGCGTCTGAAAGGTATACCGAGTACCCGCTGCCACGGGCGAGGAAGTCAATCTGTGAATCGGCCTGGCCTGCGTTCTGCTCGAAGGCCAGTGGGCTGGTAAGATACTCGGCGGACATCTGAGCGGCATCCAGGGTTCCAGACCAGTTACTGAACACGATATCATCACCAACGACAGCGCTTTCGATGTGACCGCTTTGATATTCCAGCTGCCAGTCACCGCCCTGTTCGGAACTACCGGTCAGGTCGTCGGAAGCCGCCACATCGGCACCGGTCAATCTGGCCAGACTGTCCACCAACGCCTGACCGTCTGCGCTGGCGGCGAGATTACAACCGTAGATCAAAAGATCGCCGTTTTCGGAGAAGGCCTCCGACCAGCCTTGAATGGCCGTGGTGTTGGCGAGCAGGGTGTCGAATTCGAGTTGCGTGCCGCCGAGGTCGATAGCACCCTCGCTGCCGTGCGAGATAATATGCACGGCATCCAGTTTCTTGTATTGAGACAGGGTGTCGGTGATCTGGGCGATGCCGTCGCTGCTGTTATCCAGCAGGACGACCTCGATCAGCCGATCCTCACCGCTGTTACCGAGCAGGTCGTCGACCAGGGTCTGGTAGTCGGTGGTGTCGGTGTCGACAAACACCAGTTCGTGCGCGGCGTGCTGCTCCCCGGTGACCGCTGTCGTGGTGATTTCTTCGTGGACAGCGATCGGCTCGTTATCGCCCCGGTCAGGCGCCAACATGGCGGGAATATCAACGGGCAGATCGGCGGACAGCAGCAGACGCGGTTCGAGTTCTTCGAACACCAGTCGCTGGTGTGACTTCCTGGGCGTCGTCTGCTTGTCTGTCTTCTTTCTTGTCACGCGCCAAACCCTCCCCACAGTAAAGAAGCCGCAGTGCTTTTGCTGTGGGCAACAAAATGAAACTGCTTGAGGAAACGGACGCCGACGCTGGCAACAAGGTCAGGCTGGCGTGCTTTAAGACTGTTTTCAAGGTGCATTCGGCGGCTCCGCTGTCGTAGATCAATGCCCGTAGACCGGTTGCTTTGCGCCCTCTGCCTTTCGGCTGAGTTTGCCTTTATCCAATCACTTCAACCCGGGCAGGGAGCCAATGCCCCTAAAAGGGTTCCATGTGTATGTTTTTTGTCGACCGGATCACAAAGATCTTTAGGCTGAGTCACTGCGTTCTAATGATAATTCCTTCTCCCGGAGGGAGAAGGGGCTACGACCTTTTGCGACACCCTCCGGAGGGAGAGGGAGTTAATGGAAGAGCTATGATTGGTTCGGATGGGTTCTATGAACGTCATCTCCTATGCTATCATGTTGTTGAATTTATCAACAATCGGACAAGGCTATGGCCACCATCAATTTCAGCGTACCGGATGACGTGAAAGATGCTTTCAACAAAGTTTTCAAAGGTGAAAATAAGAGCGCTATTCTGACTCGCCTGATGCGGGCCGCGATAGAGGAACGCAAGCGACAGAAAAGGCGGAAGACCGCCATCAATGCCATCCTGCGCTTACGTGGAAAAAGCATTGCCGTCACTGACGATGAAATCCGCAACGCCAGGAAGCTCGGCCGTCCGTGATCAAGTTAGTGGTTGACGCCAGCGTGGCAGTCAAATGGTTTGTCCGAGACAACAATGAAGAAAAAGACGTAAGCTCTGCTGTCGATATCCTTATAGATATCGGGAAAAACAACATTGAACTTATCCAACCCCCTCACTGGATGGCCGAAGTAACCGCTGTACTGGCGCGGCTGCAACCTGATCTGACCGACGACGCCATAGACCTGCTCGACGCTATGGAGATACCGACCAGCGCAGAAAGCAAGGTGTATAAAGTGGCCAGCCACCTTGCAACAGAACTAAACCATCATCTCTTCGATACACTTTATCATGCACTGGCGCTTCACGAAAATGCCATGCTTATAACGGCAGATCATCGCTATTTCAAAAAATCAGTAGATTATGGATCAATCTGCATGCTCGCAGACTTTGAATTCGAAACATAATTCATCTGTATGCCGCGAAAACCTGTGGTCGGTGCCTGGAATGCACCCTGCGTTTACTGCTGCGTAGAACGCACCCTAGCGTTTATTGCGCGTCAGCGCGCGCGTGGCTGGGAATCGGCTTTTTTGTTGCCGCGGTGGTGGGTGGTTTGGTCAGAAAGCTGACCTGGCAGCGCAGGCCACTGGTCAGTTTGTGCTCCGGGTTGGGCAGCATAAGCGTAACGCGGAAGGTACCGCTGGCGGCATCGATAATGGGATCGACGATAGTCACCGTCGACTCGTGGCGCCCACCGATCGAGGCTTCGGGACGGACAACGGCCTGTTGCCCGGCCTTGATGCGGCCGAATTCAGAAACCGGCATGACGACTTCAACCCGCAGCGGATCGATCTGCACGACCTTGACTACCGGCCGGTCTTCGACCGACTCGCCGGGATTCAGGTAGCGCTCGGCGACCACACCGCCAATCGGACTGCGGATGGTATGACGATTCAGGGTCTGCTCGGCACGCGCCAACTCCAGCTCGGCCAGGCGCTTGTTTTCCTCGGCCTGCGCCAGCTTATGTTTTGCCACACGGGTTTCCGTCTTCACCCGGTCGATTTCATCGGTGGAGACGTTTTGCTTTTTGTGCAACTCGTTGAGCCGCTTTAGACTGCGCCAGCCATAGGCGAGACTCGCCTTGAGCGAACGAATCTCGGCCTCCATCTCGGAACGGGCGCGGGCATGCGCAACGGCAACGGCTTCGGCGCCGGATTCGAGCTTTGCCACGACCGTGTCGGGCTCGATCACGTCGCCCCGATCGACCAGCACGGTCTCGATAATCCCGTCGACCCGGCTGCTGAGTTCAACGGCCATGCTCGGTTCGATGACACAGTCGAAACTGTTCTGCTGCGCAGCATCGACCGATGTGGTGAACGCCATCATGCCAACCAGTAAGGTGTGGAAAATTTTTATCGAATGGTCCTTCATATCGTCCAAGACTTGTCCAACGAATCATTCAATGGGGCCGGAAAATGCCATTGTTTCCTTCAATTTCTCGTCAACCCTCAATAGATTACGCCGCAGCTTCGCATGATGCCGTTCGGCAAGGCGCTGGGCGATTCGCATCATCAACAGACCCGGCACCGGTATGCCGAGTCGCGCTAAGACTCTTGTCAGCACTGTTAGCGTCGGCGGAAAATATTTCTTTAAAAGAGCATCTTCCAGTGACAGCACGGCTTCGAAACTGCCGGCATCGCCCTGGCGCCCGCAGCGCCCAAACAGCTGGCGGTCGATGCGGCGTGCCTCATTTCGATCCGCGGCAATGACGTGCAGTCCGCCTTTATCTGCAACGCCCGGCTCCAGCCGGATATCCGTACCCCGGCCGGCCATGTTGGTGGCGACGGTGACCGCAGCCGCCTGCCCGGCACAGGCGATAATCGCAGCCTCCTGCTGGTCCTGGCGGGCGTTTAACACGGTGTGGGGGATGGCGGCCTGCTGCAACACCCGGCTCAGGTGTTCCGAATCCTCCACCGATGAGGTGCCCACCAGCACGGGCCGCCCGCTGCGGCGAATCTCCCGCACCCGCGCAGCAATGGCCTGCCACTTCTGCTCGGCCGTGGCATGAGTGCGGTCAGTGCCCGCCAGGCGCTGCACCGGCCGAAAGGTCGGCACTTTCACCACCTCGAGGCCGTAAACCGACCATAACTCACCGGCCACTTCTTTGGCCGTGCCCGTCATGCCGGACAGGTGCAGGTAACGGCGAAAGAAACGTTGATAGCTGATCCTCGCCAGCGTCTGCCGTTCACCGGTGATCTCGCAACCCTCGCTGGCCTCGATCATCTGGTGCAGCCCCTGCTCCCAGGAGTGGTCCGGCATCAGGCGGCCGGTATTGGTGTCGATGATCTGCACCTTGCCGTCGTGCACCAGGTAGTCGCGGTCCTTGCGGTAACAATGCAATGCCCGCAGCGCCTGCTTCACCAGGGTTTCCGCTTCGCGTTGCCGGGACCAGGGTGCAGGCAGCCCGGCAGCCTGTTCCAGCAGGCGTGGCCTCCCGGCACCGGTCAACTCGGCGTCGTGGTACTGACTGTGCAGGCGGTAATCGCGGCCTTCCTCGAGCCGGCCGGCCATGTCCAGGGCTTTGACATAGGTATCGTCTGCCAGCGGGTTGTTCAGCTCACGGGACAGAATCAACGGCGTGCCTGCATCATCGATCAACACGCTGTCGGCCTCGTCGACAATGGCAAAACACAAGCCGCGTAGTAACAAGGGCGCTGCGTCGCCGCCCTGCCCGCTCAAATGGCGAAGCTGCAGGTCGAGGCAGCCACGCCGTGATCCCATCGCGACGCGGTCGCGCAGATAGTCAAAGGCGACCTGCTTCTGTGTACAGTAGGTGATGTCGCAGGCATACGCCTGCCGACGGGCATCCGGCTCGCGTGCCTGTTCGGTGACGGCACCGACGCGCAGCCCGAGCAGCTTGTAGACCGGCGCCATCAGTTCGGCATCGCGGCCGGCGAGATAATCGTTGGCGGTAATGACATGCACGGGGATCCCCGCGAGTGCCGCCGTGCCGGCGGTCAGCGTCGCGGTCAGGGTTTTACCCTCGCCGGTTTCCATTTCGGCCAGCATGCCGTTGAGCATCACCCAGCCACCGAGGATCTGGGTGTCGTAGTGGCGCTGCCCCAGCGTACGCCGGGCCGCTTCACGCACCAGGGCAAAGCCCTCCACGGCACGTTGTTCATCCAGCCCGGCGCCGGCCAGTTGCCGGCGCAGTTCATCCACCCGTTGCCGGAAGCGACCGTCGCTCAGCTGCTGCAGCCCTGCGGACGCGTCATTGACGCCGGCGACGAAGCGATCGGCACGCCGGGTGTGATTCAACGAGCAACGCCGCAGTAAACCCAGCGCGCTATGCAGGGTTGCATCGAAAGCGTTTCTGCACGTATGGTCGCGCTCCGGATACTGCCCCAGCGCAACACCGGGTCGCAGCACCTCGCTATACATTGAACTTTCTCAGGAACAACTGCCGCAACCGCCGATACCATTGCTGCGCCAGGGGTTCGCTGCCGTGATCAAAACGCACATAGACGCGCGTGCCCAGGCGCTCCACCGGCACTGGCAGCACAAGCTCGACTTCGAACACACCCTCCATGGCGCGTGTCCCGCTGCTGTCTTCCGGGTCAACGGCAAATGGGCCGCCACCCATGGGCCCGAGGGCGGCGCTCGGCAGCCGCCCGACGGCGGCCGGTACCTGCCGGATGACACTCGCCGCCATCGGCGAGACCAGTTGGTCGGCGAGTCGGACACTCACCGACCGGGTCTGATGTTTGACAAGACCGATATCGGCCTGCGGCACCGCCACCCGCACCGTAGGTTCGCCGAGGTCTGCCACATAACCCAGCAGGTCGCCTCTGCGCACAAAGCGGCCCGGCAGGTCGTCCGGCAGGTCCAGCAGAAACACACCCTCGGCGGGACTGCGTAGCAGCAATGAGGCAGCCTGTTCGCGCGTGCGTTCGAGGTCTGCCTGCACGACCTGGAGCTCTTCATCCAGGATGTTGGCCTCGACCTGCTTCTGTTCCGCCTGCAGCACCTGGCGACGGATCGACAACTCGCGCAGCCTGGCGGCCAGGTTCTGTGTGCGTGCTTCAAGGAACGGGTCTTCGGTCTCGATCAACGCTTGATCACGTACCACCCAGGTATCAGGCATGGCCAGCAGACGGGTGATCGTGCCCTCGTGCCCGGCCCTTAATTCCGCACCTTCCGGCGGAGCGATCACCCCCTCGGCCAGGGTAGCGAGGGGTGCCGGCACCATGAACAGCAGTGCGGCGGCGCCTGCGACAAGTCCCGCGCTGATCGACACGGCGCGTGCGCGCTGGCGCTGCAGCACAGGAGCGGTCAGCAACGTCCGGGTGTGCTTGAGTACCGGTAGTACGAGCATAGTCGCTGTCGCCCACAACGCGATGAGTACACCGATGCCGGGATAGCTTTCGGCTACGAACAGCACAATGGTGACCAGAATGACAACCCGATAGAGGTAAGACAGGACGCCGTAACCAATCAGCCAGCGCCGCTCACCGTCGGCCGTTGTCGGTGACTCGAGGCTGCGCACCCCGAACAGGTAGCGTTTGACGAGGTACCCCAGGTACTGGTTTGAGCGGGTGGCAAGATTCGGCATGCCGATAGCGTCGGTCATCACATAGTAGCCATCGAAGCGCAGCAGTGGATTACCGTTGAAGAACAGCGTGGAGACGCTGCCGATCAGCATGGTGTTATAGGCCAGTGAGTGGACCAGACCGGGCTCGGTAGTGAGCCACAGCCACAGTGCCAGCACGGCCAGAAACAGCTCCACCATCATACCGGCGGCACCAACCACCATGCGCCGGCGCTTTTCCGGGAAGGTGCCAGCGGACGAGGCATCGACATAGGGCACCGGAATGAGTGCCAGCAGGATGACACCCACTTCATGGACTTCCCCCCCCCAGACCTTGGTGGCGAGGCCGTGGCCGAGTTCGTGCAGCGCCTTGATCAACGGGTAACAGAGCCAGAGCAGAGCGAGATTCTGTGGCGACAACAAACTGGTACTGGTGTCACCGACAATCTCCGACCAGTGCACGGCGGCCAGCACGCCGCCGACAGAAAGCACGGCAAGCCACAGCATCAGACCGGTGCGTCCAAACAGGGGGCGAAAAAAAGGCAGCAGACGTTCCAACATGCGATCGGGGTCGAACAGCGGCACTTTGATCGCCAGTGGATTCTTGACGCGGCCGATCCATTTGCTACGTGCCTGGCGCCGCTGCCGGTCAAAGATCTCGGACGCATCGGTACTGATGTCAGTCTGCAGCAGATCCGCGCTGTACAGGCGTCGTAGCAGACCCACGGTCTCTTCCTGGCTCAGCCCAGCATCGCCCAGGGCAGCGTCACTGGCCTCCCACAGCGCCTCGACGGTGCGCCGACCGTCCATCATGGCGATGAAATGGTGTGCATTGCCCGAAAAGCGATAGGAGCGCCCCGACACCCGGTTGTGCAGCACATGCCAGACCTTGCCGCGCACCATGTGGCGCTGCAGGTCGGCGTGGGGGACGAG
>Ga0316197_10001649_pt1 | contig 15891 bp, 16 predicted proteins | sample OudBiesiAoxic_MG_FD_204939 | JGI IMG/M metagenome (GOLD analysis project Ga0316197, IMG submission 204939) | Coastal sediment microbial communities from Oude Bieten Haven, Netherlands - site A oxic | ecosystem: Environmental > Aquatic > Marine > Coastal > Sediment | place: Netherlands... | reverse complement strand
TGCCCGCCTGGCTATGCAAAAAAACTCATTAAGGACCCGGCCATTAACTCATTTTTTTGCTACGCCATCCGAACACTCAGGACGACCACACAGGCCGTTCAACTGCGGAATCTAGGGTAAATTGTGCCTGTGATTCGAGCGCTGTATTCAGACACCATACTGCTCGCGGTAGGCTTCAATGGCTTGCAGTGACTTGCGGTACTCGGGTTGGTCGGCCAGAAATGTCTGTAATTCCGCCAGGGTTACGATACTGGTGACCCTCAGGCCGAGATCCTGTTCCACTTCCTGGATCGCCGATCGATCGCCCTGGCCGCGCTCCTGGCGATCCAGCGCGATGACAACTCCGGCGGCTGTTGCACCGTTCGCAGCAATAATGTCCAGCGATTCCCGGATGGCTGTTCCGGCAGTGATGACGTCGTCGATAATCAGTATGCGCCCCTGCAGCGCGGCGCCAACAAGATTGCCGCCCTCTCCATGGTCTTTGGTTTCCTTGCGGTTGAAACAGTAAGGCACGTCAAGCGCGTGGTGGTCGGCCAGCGCAATGCCGGCAGCTGCTGCCAGCGGAATGCCTTTATAGGCGGGGCCGAACAGGACATCGAACTCTGTGCCGGAGTCAACAATGGCCTGTGCATAGAATCGGCCCAGACGGGCCAGATGCCCTCCGCTATTAAACAGGCCCGCATTAAAGAAGTAGGGACTGATGCGGCCCGATTTAAGCGTGAATTCGCCAAAGCGCAACACACCGGCCTGGATGGCAAATTGCAGGAAATCTTTTTTATATTGGCGCATGACTTTTATCCGCTGCTCAAAAGCTCGGGTATGATACACGGCCGGGCAGGACAGGAGAACGCATGCGCATTATTACCGTGAACGTAAACGGCATCCGGGCTGCGGCCCGCAAAGGTTTTTTCAGCTGGATGAGCCGTCAGCGGGCCGATGTGATCTGTATCCAGGAAACCAAAGCGCAGGTTCACCAGCTGGAGGACAGGGTATTCTGGCCGCGCAACTACCATGCCTATTTCCACGATGCGGAAAAAAAAGGTTACAGCGGAGTTGCCATCTACTGCCGGCGCAAGCCCGATAAAGTCATCGAGGGGCTGGGCTGGCCGGATGTCGATGCTGAAGGCAGGTTTCTTGAAGCCCGGTTCGGTCCTCTCAGTGTGATCTCCCTGTACATGCATTCCGGTTCTTCCAGTGAGGAGCGTCAGCAGAGGAAGTTCGAGATGATGGACCGGTTTATGCCCTATCTGCGCAAGCTGCGGCGCAAACGCCGTGAATACATTATCTGTGGTGACTGGAATATTGCCCACAAACAGATCGATCTGAAAAACTGGCGAGGAAACCAGAAAAACTCCGGCTTTCTGCCCGAAGAGCGCAGTTGGATGGACGAATTGTTCGGTTCGGCCAGTTTCATTGATGCATTCAGAGTTGTGGATAAGCGGCCCGATCAGTATACCTGGTGGTCCAACCGCGGACGCGCCTGGGAGAAGAACGTGGGTTGGCGTATCGACTACCAGGTGGTTACACCGGGTTTAGGTAAACAGGTGCAGGCGGCCAGAATCTACAAAGACAAACGTTTCTCGGACCACGCCCCGTTGATTATGGATTATGACTACTCGCTTTAACGGCAAGCTGGTCAGGGTTGTTTTTTCCGGCCGTATGCTGGTGGCCTTGCTGATGGGGTTTTCTTCAGGTTTGCCGTTGCTGTTGACCGGCTCCGTGCTGCAAGCCTGGATGACTGATGAAGGCGTCGATCTGGGAACAATCGGCTTGTTTGCGCTTGTCGGGCTGCCTTATACACTGAAATTCCTCTGGGCGCCCCTGGCAGATCGCTATTGCCTGCCCTTTTTTGGTCGCCGCCGCGGCTGGTTGATCACCGTACAGCTTTCATTGGCGCTGTCCATCGCAGGGCTTGGTTGGACGCAGCCGGCTCAATCCCCTTTCACAGTGGCTGTTGTTGCCTGGTTGCTGGCATTCTTTTCAGCGAGCCAGGACATCGTGATTGATGCCTACCGGCGTGAAGCACTGGCTGACAATGAACTCGGACTTGGTTCATCCCTGTACGTTAACGGTTATCGGATTGGTATGTTGCTGGCCTCGGGCGGTGGTCTGATTCTGGCGGATTTCATCGGCTTTTCGATGGTCTACCAGTTTATGGCGCTCACCATGCTGGTCGGGATGTTGACCACCTTGTTTGCGCCTGAACCGGAAGTACCTGCCGGTACGCCGGTGACGTTGCAGGATGCGGTGGTTCAACCTTTTGTGGACTACTTCCGTCGTCACCATGCGCTGCTGATTCTGTTATTTATCCTGCTTTATAAAGTCGGGGATACGATGGCAAGTCATATGACAATACCCTTCTATCTCGACATCGGTTTCAGCAAGACAGAGATTGGTGCTGTGGTTAAGTTGTTCGGTTTCTGGGCAACAATTATCGGCAGTATTATTGGCGGTGTTGTTATCCTTCGTACCGGTATCTACCGGGCTTTGTGGGGCTTCGGCATCCTGCAGGCGCTATCAACGGCTGGTTTTGCGGTACTCGCGCAGGTGGGCTATAGCTTGCCATGGCTGGCCGGCGTGATTGCGTTCGAAAATCTGAGTGCCGGAATGGGTACGGCGGCATTTGTCGCTTTTATGGCCAGCCTGACCAATAAACAATTCACAGCCACGCAGTATGCTCTGTTAAGCAGTTTGATGGGTATACCCAGAGTTATCGTAGCCGCTCCCACGGGCTACTTTGCCGACTGGGTGGGGTGGACAGTATTCTTCACGCTGTGCGCACTGATTGCTATTCCCGGGCTCGTGTTACTGACCCGCTTTCGGGGTTGGCTGAAAACGGATGACGAATGATCAGTGACGTTTCATTACTGGCAGCGTTTCTGGTGGGCCTGCTTGGCGGTGTTCACTGTGTGGGTATGTGTGGCGGTATTGTAGGGGCGCTTTCTCTGGGTTTGCCTGAACGGCAGCGCAGGGGGGCTGCACGCTGGAAATATCTTCTCGCCTACAATCTGGCGCGTATTGGCAGCTATACCACTGCCGGGGCCCTACTGGGCGGTATAGGCTGGCTGGCAGCCAACTGGAGTGGCCTGCACCAGCTTCAGCAGGGCCTGCAGTTGCTGGCAGCCCTGTTTATGGTGGCGCTGGGGCTGTACCTGGGAGGATGGTGGCAGGGACTGGCGCAGGTGGAGCGTGCCGGTGGCCTGGTATGGAACAGGCTGGAGCCTCTGGGGCGCCGTTTTCTTCCGGTGAAGACACCGAGCCAGGCCTTCTTTCTGGGGCTGATATGGGGTTGGTTGCCCTGCGGACTGGTCTACAGTGTTCTGGTTTGGTCCATATCGACAGGTGACCCGCTTTACGGTGCGGCACTGTTGTTGAGTTTCGGGCTGGGAACCTTGCCGAATCTGCTGCTGATGGGGGCGGCGGCGGCGGGCCTGTCTGCGCGGGTGCGTGATCCACGCACCCGCCGCATTGCCGCTACTCTGGTGATTTTATTTGGTCTTTATTCTCTGTTCCGCCTCATTCGGTGAAGAACTGCTGTTTGAACTTCACCTCCTGGGACTCACCGCTGCCTTCCGGTTTGACATCAACCGAGAAACGCAGCGTTTCCTCGTGAGTGATCGGAAACACGCCTATGTAGTAGATCGCCGTGCCTTCCCTAATCTCTCGCAGGCTGATATCGCGCTTCTGCCCGGTGAGGTTGCTGGCCGTTGCACTGATGTCTGCGGTGACCGGTTTGCCGGTTGTGCCAAGCGTTTTCCGCAGTACCGCGATATTAATCATGCCACGGTTTTTGCTGCGCTTTATGTCATATTCCTTGGTGACTGTGGGAGGCAGGTGGCTGGTGCTGAGTGCATTGAAATGTACGACATAGTCACCAAAATCCTGGGAGTTTTCAGCATAGACGGTTCCTGTCAGGGTGATCAGAACGCTGAACAGAAATGGCAACAGGTTTTTCTTATACATCCGGCTTCTCCTTATCTTAAGGGCTGGCTTCAAAATAAATTCACATTTCCGACCGCCGATCCATCCCGCCTGGCTGCGTTGTGAAAACTTGAAATATAACAAATATTCCTGTGTTTCCACGCCTTGCCAGTCAGTCGCCGCGACGCCCATAAACGTGAATTTATTCTGGCGCCAGCCCTAAGGTTCGACAAGTCCACTGAAACTATAGACCAAACTGCAGTAGTTTAGTTGTATTCAATACAGGGAGGCTACCCCTTTTTTAAATTGCAGCGGTGTGGTGTGGAAATTTACTCGGGACAGGTGGGTGTGGTTACACCAGGGCTTCCAGCGTGTCCACAGTTGCGGGCGTTTCAGGAACGGTGTCAGGCAAGGGTGTGTTTATGGCATGCTGAATTTGCTGTAATGTGTCCAGCTGTTTCTTGTTATCGCTCAAGCTGGCGTTCAGTTCCTTGATGCGGGCTTCCAGTGTGTCGCGCGAATCGCTGATGCGACGCAAGGTCTCCAGGCGTCTCTCCATGATTGTCTTGTGTTCCTTGATCTGTCTGATCAGCGGTGTCATCACTTCCTTGAGCCAGATATCGGCATCCTGATTGGCTTTGTAGAACAGGCTGCGGGTATGGCTGACCAGCGAAATAAAGAATTTCTTGATCACGAATGACTGTTGAGTCATGGTGGTGATCGGGCTGCGCCGGAACGCATCTGCTTCCTGGTAGAGGCGCTCAAGTTCTGTTGAATAGGGTGTGATCGAGAATTGTTTTGGCATAATTTGCGGTAAACCGTGTTCCTCATGGAACTTACGGTAAGTTGCTCTGATCAGCATCCGGGTCTGTTCGGCGTGGCTGCTGACCTGTTCCATGCTGTCACGCGCACCCTCGAAGAAAGTTTCCATGCCACGTTTCATACCCGCTGTGGTCCAGCTGTGCATCATATTTTCGCGCGTCTGGTTGATGAGCCGGTCCAGTGAATCCATGCTGAGCGCTTCAAGCATACTGCGTGCCTGGCTTTGCAGCAGGCGACGGCTGTTCTGGAAACTCTCCACGTTACGTAAATAGGTGGCCTGTTCTTCACGTGATTTGTTCATCAGATGCATGATGACGTCGTCATTCTTTCCACGCAGCGAATGCAGTTCATCCATTTGCCTGGTGAGTGCTGTACTGCGTGTTTCGAGCACTGCAAGGTTGTCATCAATCAGACCGCCAATCTGGGAAATCAGCTTCTCGCGTACTATTTCCTGTTTTCCGGGCAATACGGTTCCCGCCAGGAACTGCTCCAGTTCCGGCAGGCGGCTGTCTCGAAGTAGCCGCTCGTCCTGGCGAATTTTGGCGATTAACGCTTTCTGCGCTGAAAGCGGGAACACCCGTTTACTGTCAACCTGCAGTTGTTCCGCGCTGGCCTTGCACTGGGCTTCGATGCTGGCGTTGATGCTGGCCGAATCCTTGAGTTCATCCCAGAGTGTATCGATCTTGTTCAGAACCACCACCAGATTCTTATTGGCCTGTTGCCGCACGGTATGTACGTGGTGTTCCCACATTTCCATATCGCTGCGTGTAACGCCGGTATCGGCACCCAGCAGGAACATTACGGCCTGGGCGGCGGGCAACATGTTCAGGGTCAGTTCCGGCTCGCTGCCCATGGCATTCAGTCCGGGGGTATCGAGTACCACCAGGCCCTGTTTGAGTAACTCATGGGGGAAGCTGATCAGTGCATGGCGCCAGTAGGGGATTTCAACCTGATCGGGCGATTTGCCGTGTGCCCTGTAGTACGGATCCGTGTTTTCGTCGTACAGGCCGAGTTCACGGGCCTTTTCCAGCGCCACCTGTTTGGTCTTGATGACTTCGTGCAAGGCCATCGAAACATGGTCAGTGTTATCTACCTGCAGGTTGATTTGTGTCCAGTGGATCGGCTCGTGTTTAAACTCGGCGATACTCTTGTTCTGCAGTCGGGTCTCGATCGGCAACAGGTGGATATAGGACTGGTTGCTGTCACGGTCGTAAAACAGCTCGGTCGGGCACATGGTGGTGCGTCCGGCTTCGGAAGGCAGCAGGCGCTGACCATAGTGCGCAAAAAACAGCGCATTGATGAGTTCCGTTTTGCCCCGGGAAAACTCGGCAACAAAGGCAATGGTCACGCGGTCCTTACGCAGCGCCTCTATTGTTTCGAAAATCCTGAATTCCTGTTCGGAAGAAGCCAGTTCGTGGTCTTCCAGCCAGGCCTGGAAACACTGAATCGTCTGAATCAGCTTGTCACGCCATGCCGTGTAGGACTGTAGGCGTTGGTCGAGTTGATCCTGCATCATGCACTGTTTTCCTGCTAATTATTTTTCGTTCACTGTCTGGCAACATACCGGTCTGCACTGCTGTGTGCATCCGACATTCCTAGCGGCCGTACACAAGCGGTCTTTAGTCTGATTATTAAATAGTTAGCGTCAATCCAGGGCGGATGGGCAGCTGCCGTAACTATCTGAACCGGTTCACAGTTCCGGAGGGTCGATACCTGTGGGAAGCGTTTTTGGGAATTCGATGACTATCCGCTTGTTGCGGCCGCTGGCGCCGGAGATCAAACTGACCTGGTTTGCCCTGACGCCACAGAGATTTGCCAGGTATTTCAGCAGGTGCCGGTTGGCCTTGCAATCGACCGGCGGGGCGGTCAGGCGTACTTTCGGCCGGTCGCCCTGCGCGCCAGCGATGCCAGGGCTTGGGCATTGCCCGTCGTGGCTCGTCACTGTGCCAGCTGTTGAAGGAGGGGTAACAGCAGCATTTTGACCAACTGGATGCCGATCAATGCGACAAGAGGAGAAAGATCAATGCCGGATATCGGCGGAAGCAGGCGGCGGCAGGGTCGCAAAACCGGCTCTGTAATGCTGTAAAGCACTGATGCAGCAGGGTTATAGGCGCCAGGACTCACCCAGCTGAGTACTACCTGTATGAGGATCGAGAACAGCAGGACATTCAGAAACAGCCCCACCAGTTCAGCAAGCGATAAGATGAGCAGGCTGACAATTGAAACCTGTCCAGCGCGCAGCAGCACGATCAGTCCAAATGACACCATTTGTAAACCCAGCATCAGCAGCAGTGCACTGGTGTCGATTTTACCGACACTGGGGATGACTCTGCGCAGCGGGACCAGCACTGGATTGGTTACTTTCACCAGAAACTGGCTGACCGGATTGTAAAAGTCAGCCCCTACCAGGGCCAACAGGAAACGCAGCATGACAGTCAGGATATACAGACCGAACAGGGTGTTTATCAGAAACTCGAGGGGGTTGGTGACATAGTTGCTTCCCATCACTCGGCCCCAAACTGCTCTGCCAGTTCCCGGGAGCGGTCGCGGGCGGCATTCAAGGCATCGCTGAACAAGGCTCTGAGCCCACCGTTTTCCAGAATCTCCAGGGCTTTCTCGGTAGTGCCACCCGGCGAAGTCACGCGCTGACGGAGAATAGCTGCATCCTCGCTGCTCTCCAATGCCATTTTGGCAGCGCCAAATGCGGTTTGCAGAGAGAGTAATTTTGCGGTTTTTTCTGGCAGCCCCAACGCCTGCCCTGCTTCCTGCAGGGCTTCCATTACCAACAGAAAATACGCCGGTCCGCTGCCGGACAGGGCGGTTACCGCATCCATCAAGTCTTCACTCTCGACCCACAGGGCGAGACCAACCGCACGCAGTATGGTTTCTGCCAGATCTTTCCGCTCATCGGTGACATTTTCGTTGCGCCACAGGGCAGTGGCACCACTTTGAACCAACGCCGGTGTATTGGGCATGCAGCGCACCAGTGCGCAGCTTCCACCCAGCCAGCGCTGCAGATCTGTGGCACGAATCCCGGCGGCGATGGAGATAAGCAGGGGCTGCTGTTTCTGTATCAGATCGGCGAGATCCAGCGCGACATCCCGGATGAGCTGCGGTTTTACCGCCAGAACAACAACCTCGGCGTTTTCCGTTACGGTATGGTTATTGGAGTCGGTATTGACCTGAAACCGGCTGCTTAGCGCAGAAAGCTGTCCAGTGTCCGGGTCGGATACCGAAATACAGGCCGGATCCCAACCGTCGGCAACCAGGCCGCCGATCAGACTGCGCGCCATGTTACCGGCGCCGATGAAAGCTAGTCGTGTCGTCTTCATGGCGCAGACCATACAGGATCATAAATACCCGATACAAGTGTAAAAAGGTCGTTAGCGCCGTATCCGGGGCGGCGGGCTATAATTTGTTTCGCCAGCCAGTCATGGGGGTCAAGTTTTACGCCTGGCTGACGATAAGGACATCCAGAACATATAAAGGGAAAACGCATGGATATTGCTGAGTTGCTTGCCTTTAGCGTAAAGAATAACGCATCAGATTTACATATTTCCGCGGGTCTGCCGCCCATGATTCGCGTGGATGGCGATATCCGCCGCATCAACGTGCCGGCACTGGATCACAAGACCGTGCACAGCCTGATCTACGATATCATGAACGACAAGCAGCGCAAGGACTACGAAGAGTTTCTGGAAACGGACTTCTCCTTCGAAATTCCCAACCTGGCACGTTTCCGTGTTAATGCGTTCAACCATAATCGTGGTGCGGGCGGTGTTTTTCGAACCATTCCGTCAACCATATTGACGCTGGAAGAACTGGGTTGTCCGACAATTTTCAAGGATGTCTCCGATCAGCCGCGCGGTATCGTACTGGTCACCGGACCAACAGGTTCCGGCAAGTCGACCACGCTGGCTGCCATGATGGATCATGTCAATAACGACAGATTCGAACATATCCTCACCATCGAGGATCCCATCGAGTTTGTGCACGAAAGTAAAAAGTGTCTGGTCAACCAGCGCGAGGTCCACCGCGATACACACGGATTCAATGAAGCGCTGCGTTCAGCCCTGCGTGAAGATCCGGACATCATTCTGGTTGGTGAAATGCGCGACCTGGAGACCATCCGCCTGGCGCTGACCGCGGCGGAAACCGGCCACCTGGTATTCGGAACCCTGCACACCAGCTCGGCGGCGAAAACCATAGACCGTATTATCGACGTATTCCCCGCTGCGGAAAAAACCATGGTGCGCTCCATGCTCTCAGAATCGCTGCGTGCGGTCATCGCCCAGACGCTGTTGAAAAAGACCGGAGGCGGCCGTATTGCCGCCCACGAAATCATGATCGGCACACCGGCCATACGTAACCTGATCCGTGAGGACAAGGTTGCTCAGATGTACTCGGCCATCCAGACCGGCCAGTCAGTCGGTATGCAGACCCTCGATCAGAATCTGCAGGAACTGGTGCAGCGTGGACTGATCAATCGCCTTGATGCCAAGTCCAAGGCAATGAACAAAGAACTGTTCCGATAAATTACCAGCCAATCCGGATTACGCCATGGATTTTAATTCTTTACTCAAGCTTATGGTTCACAAGAAGGGCTCCGACCTGTTCATTACTGCAGGTATGCCGCCCAGTATGAAGGTCAATGGCCGTATCAAGGCGGTTGCCCAGTCGACACTGACGCCGGAGCAGGCCCGTGAAGTCGTGTTGAGTGTCATGACGGCCGATCAGCGCAGGGAGTTTGATCAAAATCACGAATGTAACTTCGCGATCAGCGCGAGTGGCGTCGGCCGTTTCCGCGTCAGTGCGTTTTACCAGCGAAATCACTGTGGCATGGTGTTGCGGCGGATCGAGACTCAAATCCCCTCGGTCGAAGACCTCAATCTGCCGCCGGTTATCAAAAATCTCGGCATGACCAAACGCGGCCTGGTTATTTTTGTGGGCGCGACCGGTACCGGCAAATCAACCTCGCTGGCGTCAATGATCAGTTACCGGAACAATAACAGTACCGGGCATATCATCACCATCGAGGATCCCATCGAGTTTGTACACCAGCATGCCGGCTGTATCGTGACTCAGCGGGAAGTGGGCATCGATACCGAATCATTTGGCATAGCACTGAAGAATACACTGCGCCAGGCGCCTGATGTTATTCTGATCGGCGAAATCCGTACCCGCGAAACCATGGACCACGCTATCGTGTTTGCTGAAACCGGCCACCTGTGCCTGGCGACCTTGCACGCCAATAATGCCAACCAGGCCATGGATCGTATTATCAACTTCTTCCCCGAAGACAGGCGCGATCAATTGTTGATGGATTTGTCCTTGAACCTCAAGGCGATCGTGGCGCAGCAGCTGCTTCCAACCCCGGATGGCAAAGGGCGTCGTGTGGCGGTCGAGGTATTGATCAATACCCCGCTGGCCGCTGACATGATTCGTAAAGGTGAGGTTCACAAGCTCAAGGACCTGATGAAGCAATCCAATCAACAGGGTATGAAGACGTTCGACCAGGCCTTGTATGAATTGTACAAGGAAGGCGAGATCACCCAGGAAGACGCCATCCACTACGCGGATTCTGCCAACGAAGTGCGTCTGATGATCAAACTCAAGGACCATGAGCTTGATGCGGGTAGCGCCCTGGAGGGGATCACCCTGGAAGAAACGTCCTGAGTCGCTTATCTGCGCCTACTAAGCTGTGCTGATGTCTTCGCCTGACCGATTGTGCCAGTAATCGAATACGCTCGGGGTCTATGTAATCCTTCTCAAGGCTCGCAGTACCCCAGGGCACCCTCTCTCGCCTGGCGGCGATTCACCTTGTACCCCAGGGCACCCTCTCTCGCCTGGCGGCGATTCACCTTGTGAATACATCCTTGTATGCTCGATGGCCGCGTCCATGCGGCCAACGGTCTTGAGAAGGCTTACACAGACCCCTTATAGCGGCTAACACCAAGTAGTCTTTCTAATTAATTCGTCTAAGCGTATTACACCTAAGTACCTAAGCAACCCGATGGGGTTTGCCGGGACCGTCGGCCGCAGGGATGCGGCCGTCGAGCTTACAGGGATGTATTTACAGCGTGTCCCGGCAAACCCCGTCGGGTTGCTTAGGTACCCCCTTGATAAATGAGGGATCGGTTTCTCCCCAACTACCTGAAGACCGAATAAGCGTCAAACACGGGCCCATCGACACAGACACGTTTCATGGCCGGCCCCTGCGCTGTTTGTATTTCGATCACGCAACCAGCACAGCCGCCTACCGCACAGGCCATGAACTCCTCCACAGAAACCTGGCAAGGCAGGTCATAGTCTCTGGCCAGTCTGGCGGTTGCTTCCAGCATGGGGTGCGGGCCACAGGCAAAGATTTCCACTTCAGAGCGTTGCCGGTCGTTCAGGCTGTCCAGCCAGCTGCGTGCCAGTTCGGTGATATAGCCGTCATAACAGCCGGCATAACCCTGCAGGCTGGCCAGCCTGCTGGGGACCCCCCAGTCTTCCAGCAGCGGCATCGCCGCGATGACGCCGTCCGGGACGCCGGGCACGACAATCCGTGAGGGTTGTTGCCTGAACGGAAACGGGACTTCCGAGCCCAATAATACCAGTGGCTGGCGGCCAGCCTGTCGTTTCAGCTGTTCGGCAAGAAAAATCATCGGTGGCATGCCAACGCCGCCACCCAGCAGCAGGCTGCGTGGCTTGCCCGGATCCGCTGCAAACGCTTGTCCGATCGGGCCCAGCACACTGATGTTTTCGCCGGGCATTCGTTGCGATAGCAGGGACGTGCCTTGCCCTACCGCCTTATATAGAAAATCGACCCAGCCCTGTCGGGGATCTGTTCGCATGATGGAAACAGGTCTGCGCATGGCCAGCATGGGGTCACAGCTCAGGTGTGCGAACTGGCCGGCCCGGGCGGCGGCCGCACAATCCGCAGCCTGTACCCGCAGCACATACTGGTCACCGTCATAGGCCTGCTGTGAGAGCACCTGTGCTGATTCCAGGTAAATGGTTCCGCGCTGTGATTTGTCGCTCATGAGTTTTCGCTGGAGAAAATGATTTGCCCGTCGCGCAGGGTGTAGCGTACCCGGCCCGGCATCTCCCAGCCACGGAAAGGTGTGTTTTTACCCTGGCTGTTCATGCTGGTTTCATCCAGTCGCCAGTTGCTGTGGGGGTCGAAGATGCAGAGGTCAGCGGCACGCCCGACAGCCAGATCGCCGTAGGGGATGTTGAGGATTTTTGCCGGACCGCTGGTGATGCGTGCAATGGCATCCGGTAATAAGTCCTGCTGCTCCTCTACCAGTTTCAGGGTGAGTGATAACAGTGAGTCCACGCCGGAAGCGCCCGGTTCGGTAGCAGGGAAAGGTGCCAGCTTTGCATCCGGTTCGTGTGGCTGGTGGTCGGAGCAGAGTGCCGACAGTGTTCCGCTGAACAGCCCTCTCTTGAGCCCCTCGCGGTCTTCCTGGGTGCGCAGCGGCGGAATGAAATGATAATCCGCACCGAATTCGATGGTATCCAGTTCACTGAGGTAAAGATTAGGTATGGCAACATCAGCGCTGACCGGTACGCCGTCGAACTGGGCGCGCGCTACCATGCGTACCGCGTGCTGGGTGGTCAATCTGCAGAAATGGGCCCGTACCCCGGTTTGCTGGATTAATGCCAGATCACGGGCTACAGCCACGATTTCCGCGGCCTGCGGAATACCGGGCAGGCCAAGCCGCGTTGAGAGTTGGCCTTCGTGTATGCAGCCGTTAGCGGATAGTGCTGCATCATCGGCGTGCAGAAACACGGTTAAATTGAAGGTGGCGGCGTACTCGAATGTACGCCGCTCGATAAGTGTCGAAGTTAGCGGCTTCAAAGCGTTGCTGACACCGACACATCCCGCCTGTTGCAGGGCGGCCATTTCACTCAGCTGTTCACCACGCAAACCCCTTGTCAAGGCGCCCAGCGTGACGACACGAGCCGCACCGGCCTGTTGCGTTCGGTGTCGAATCAGTTCTACCACGGCAGGTGTATCGATAACCGGGTCCGTGTCCGGCGGGCAACACAGTGTCGTGATCCCGCCCGCCGCTGCAGCCCGGCATTCGCTGTCGATGCTTGCCTTGTGTTCCTGTCCAGGTTCACGCAAGCGGGCGCATAAGTCGATTAACCCGGGGATGACTGCCAGGCCGCTTGCATCCAGTTCGATGTCCGCGGAAAAGCCATCCGGTGTTGCGCCAATCGCTGCAATACGTCCATCGACAATATAGAGGTCGAGCAGACCGTCGATCCGGTTGCCTGGGTCGATCAGCCGGCCGCCGGAAATTTTAATACGTGCGTCAGACATCTCCATCCTGAGAGTGTTTTTGTTGCATGGCCATTGACATCACCGCCATACGCACTGCAATGCCGTAGGTAACTTGTTGCAGTATGACAGAGCGTGGGCCATCGGCGACCTGGGAGTCCATCTCCACGCCGCGATTGATGGGGCCCGGATGCATGACAGTGATGTCCGGCCTGGCCATGGACAGCTTCTCTTCGGTCAGTCCGTACAGCCGGTAGTATTCGTGCTCACTGGGTAACACGGCACCCTTCATACGCTCGCGCTGCAGACGCAGCATGATAACCACGTCTGCATCACGCAGGCCTTCGCGCAAGTCGTGAAAGACCCGAACACCCAGGGATTCGACATGGGACGGAATGAGGGTGCGCGGCGCGATAATACGCACATCACCCGTGTTGAGCAGGTTCAAGGCGTGAATTTGCGAGCGAGCCACACGTGAGTTCGCGATATCGCCCACGATGGCAACCGACAGACGTCCAAAGTCGGCACCTTTTTCCCGGCGTATGGTAAACATATCCAGCATTGCCTGCGTCGGGTGGGCATGCCGGCCATCACCCGCATTGATGACGCTGACGTGGGGTAATACATGACGGGCAATGAAATGCGCTGTACCACTATCGGCATGGCGCACCACAAACATATCGACGTGCATGGCTTGCAGGTTGCGCAGCGTGTCCAGCAGGGTTTCACCCTTGACGGTGGCAGAGGCGCCGATGTTAATGTTCAGTACGTCCGCGGACAGCCGTTTGGCGGCCAGTTCAAAGGTGGTGCGGGTTCGGGTGCTTGCTTCAAAGAACAGGTTGACGATGGTTTTACCGCGCAGCAGGGGTACCTTTTTTACGGATTGTTCGGCAACGCCGGCAAAGGATTCTGCGGTATCCAGTATTTCCGTCAACAAACCACGGTTCAATCCCTCAGTGGACAGGAAGTGGCGTAATCGGCCGTCGTTGCGGATCTGGAGGTTATTAATGCTCATGTGTTGCTTTTTGTCTCCAGCACCAACGGATCGGGCCCACCGAGTTTTACGTGTTCGTCGGGACCGAGTTCCATGTGCAGGCCGACAACATTCGCTTCGATGGGGAGCTCCCGTCCACTGCGATCAACCAGCGTTACCAGTACAATCGATGCAGGCCGGCCGTAATCGAACAGTTCGTTCATCGCTGCGCGGATGGTGCGCCCGGTATGTAACACGTCATCCACCAGGATGATATTCCGGTCGTCCAGCGTAAACGGCAGATCTGACGGCTTGACCTGGGGATTCATGCCGATACGTGTAAAGTCATCACGGTAGAATGAGATATCCAGGGCACCGAGAGGCGGCTGTATTTTTAGTATTTTGTGCAGTCGCCGCGCAATCCAGACGCCACCGGTATGAATGCCTACCATGGCGGTCTGCCCATTGATGTCGAGTTTCTGCTCCAGTTCATCGGCCATCTGATCGATGAGCGCCGGGATATCGTACTGTTTTCTCACTGTTGTGGTTCTTTCTGTTGCAGCCAGTCCTGAAGAATAAGCCGTGCCGCCAGCGGGTCAATGTCCTGGTCGGCATTGCTGTTTCCTGGCAGGCTGGATTCCACAATATAGGAAGTCAATCTTTCATCCGCCGGATACACGGGTAATCGATAGCGGCCTTCGAGCTGGCGGCTAAAACGCCGCGCAGCGTGGGTCATGTCCTGTTCAGTGCCGTCCATATGATACGGAATTCCGACCACCAGTGCGTCCGGTTTCCACTCTTCGATCAAATGGCTGATTGCCGGCCAGTCCGGCTTGCCATCGCGGGCACGCACCGTGGTCAATGCTGTCGCTGATTGTGTGAGTCGTTGTCCAACGGCCACACCGATGCGCTTGCGTCCGTAATCAAAACCGAGCAGTGTCTGGTGAGCTGTGGTGGTCGTTGTCATTAATGCGGATTAAGCGTGACCTGCTTCCCCTGACAACAAGTCCAGGTCGACACCGAGCGACGCCGCTGCCGCTTTCCAGCGTTCCTTATCCGGCCTGTTGAACAGAATGTCGGGATCGGCAGGGCCGCTCAGCCAGGCGTTTTCCGCCATTTCCTGTTCCAGCTGGCCTGCGCCCCAGCCCGCGTAACCCAGCGTGATCAGCGAGCGCTCCGGCCCTTCATTCCTGGCAATGGATCGCAGGATATCGATCGAAGACGTAATGCCAATGCGGTCGGTGACTTTGAGCGTTGCTTCCCAGCTGCCCAGCGGTTCGTGTAAAACAAAGCCGCGATCCTGTTGTACCGGTCCACCGAGATGGACCGGAATCCGGCGTGCTTCGGGCTCTGAATGTTGCAGCTGAATATGCTGCAGAATTTCACCCAGTTGCATATCCAGCGGCCTGTTAATAACCAGGCCCAGTGCACCCTGCTCATTGTGTTCGCAGATATAGGTAACAGCGTGAAAGAAATTCGGGTCTTCCAGGCCCGGCATGGCAATCAGAAACTGATTGGTCAGGTGTTGGGAGTTGCTCATGCTGGAAGTATATCTACAAGACAAGAGTTTTTCATTGCCGGGCAGCCAATAATCACCTGTTGTTACGACAAATGGTGGTATTCAGACTGTGTCGGCCAGTATTGGTGGATACGTTGCATTGCCGATCGCTTATACAGCACAGGGTGTGACAGGTATTTATCGGCTTTTCAGGCGGTTGCTGCTGGTGAAAACCCAGGTGCGGGTGATGTACAGGAGGTCTGTATCCTTGCTGATGCTGTCCGGGAACGGCGCAAAAGGAGCGGCCAGTTTGACAATACGGACCGCTGCGTCGTCCAGGATCTTGTGTCCGGAGGGTTTGCGAATGGTAATGTCCCGTACGCTGCCATCCGGATAAACGGCGAC
>Ga0316197_10001648_pt1 | contig 15891 bp, 10 predicted proteins | sample OudBiesiAoxic_MG_FD_204939 | JGI IMG/M metagenome (GOLD analysis project Ga0316197, IMG submission 204939) | Coastal sediment microbial communities from Oude Bieten Haven, Netherlands - site A oxic | ecosystem: Environmental > Aquatic > Marine > Coastal > Sediment | place: Netherlands... | reverse complement strand
CCCTGCTGTCGTTCGTCGGCGAGTGAATCATACTCGAGCAAAAGCCGCCAGGTTGATGCGGGTGTCCAGCTATCGCATGGGTTGCTGATGACTCGTTCTATGGATCGTGAATCCATCGGCGTCTGTCAATCGCGGCGACAAAAGGGGCCATTTACCGGCGCAAAATGGGGCCACGCTCGGGATGTCGGGGGCGCTCTGGCGCGTGTGCTCATCACATAGCTGACGCGGGCCAGAGCGCGCCGGCCGCGGGCCGGCATTGACGCTGTTTTCGGAATTTCAGTCCTGGAGCTGACGGCTCTGGCGCAGCCGATAGCTGTCGCCGTTCATTTCCAGGATATGCACATGATGGGTCAAGCGATCCAGGATTGCGCCGGTGAGGCGCTCGGAGCCGAAGACTTCGGTCCATTCATCGAACGGCAGGTTGGATGTGATGACGATGGAGCCGCGCTCGTAGCGCTGCGATATGACTTCGAACAGCAACTCCGCGCCGGTTTTGCTCAGGGGAACGAAGCCGAGTTCGTCGATGATCAGCAGGTCCTGACTGACCAGCAGCTTTTGCAGGCGCTGCAAACGCCGGTCATCGGCCGCTTCGATCATCTCATGCACCAGAGCGGCGGCCGTCGTGAAGCGGACCTTCAGGCCCTTCTGGCAAGCCGCGAGGCCAAGGCCCAAAGCGATGTGGGTTTTGCCGGTTCCCGATGGTCCCAGGGCAATGATATTCTCGCGGCGATCGGCGTATTCGCAACGGGCAAGCTCCATGGTCAGGACCTTGTTGAGCGAGGGGATGGCCTTGAAGTCGAAACTGTCGAGGCTTTTCGTGGCCGGAAACTTCGCCGCCTTGATCCGCCGTTCGACCATCCGGCGCTCGCGCTCGATCAGCTCCAACTCGCAAAGCCGCAGCAGATATTGCACATGATCCTTGCCCTCGGCGGCGCACTGACGGGCCAGCTTGTCGTATTCGCTTTTGAAGGTCGGCAATCGCAGCGCCTTGAGGTGATGCTGCAGGAGGACCTGCGGGGTGTCGCTCATGCCAAGGCTCCCGACATCAGGCTCATGTAGCTGGCCGGGTTTGTCGTCCCGACCTGTGCTCTGGGCAGGTAGGGGTAGATCTCGAGATCAAGCCGTGGCGGGCGTCTCTCGATCCGGCACAGGACGAGATGCTTGACGGCATCATAGCCGATGGCTCCGAGATCCAGCGCCTGCCTGATCGCACCGTGAAGATGGAGAAAGTCGAACGTCTCCAGCAGACGCAGGACCTGAACATATTCGCGCTTGCCCTTCTTACCCATCCGCGCCTCCAGCAGCCGGCGCAGGGTGGCGAACTCGTCGGGCAGGTCCCAGCCTTCCAGTGGCGCGGCCTGATCGAGCGCTCCGACCTTTTGCTCCAGCAGCGGCAGGTAGTGCATCGGGTCGAACACCATGTCGGCCTTGTCGTAAGACCGGCGGTGACGGGCGATCACCTCGGCTCCGCAGCCGATCACGACCTCATGGACATAGCCGCGAACCTGAACCTCGTGATGGGCATAGGCGACCGGCACCGAGTAGTCATTGTTGCGGTAGCGGACCATGGAGATCGACGTCGCCCGGGTGCTGACCCTGTCGCAGGCATCGTAAGGCGTGGGCGGCAGCGCCATCAGCGCATCCAGATCCCGCATCAGACGCTCACCTACGGTCTCGGCATGCCCCCGAACGCTGTCACCCTGCCGCGTCAGGCACTGCTCTTCCAGCCAGGCGTTCAACGCATCGAAGCTGTCGAACCGGGGTGCGGGAACGAGGAAGTTCCGCCGCCCATAGCCGATCACCCCCTCGACGTTGCCCTTGTCGTTTCCCTTGCCCGGCCGACCGAATTTGTCGCCGAACAGGTAATGCGACTGCAATTCCGAAAAGACACGGGTGCGCAACCGGACCCCGTCGCCCAGAATCTTCGCCACCGCGATCGTGGTGTTGTCGTAGAGGATCGACAGCGGCACGCCGCCGAAGAACGCGAACGCCGCGTTGTGCCCGTCGCAAAACGCCTCGGTCGTCTCGGCCGGATAGGTCTTGATGAAGAACGCATCCGAATGCGGCATCGCCATCGCAAAGTAGTGCAGCTTGCACTCGACACCGGCAATCACCCCCAGCGTCTCGCCGAAATCGACCTGAGCGTGGCCCGGCGCATGTGACAGCGGCACGAACACTTCCCGCGTCCGGCGCTTCTTCTCGCGCACGTAATCGGTGACGATGGTTATCCCGCCGGTGAAGCCATGCTCGTCGCGCAGCCGCGCGTGGATCCGCTTGGCGGTGTGGCGCCGCTTCTTCAGTTTGCTCTTATCGTCTTCAAGGATCTGGTCGATCACCGGCACAAACGGATCGAGCTTCGGGCGCTGCGGCGACGCTTGGCGCCGATACCCCGGCGGAACCGAATGCTTCAGGATCTTCGACACCGTCTTGCGGTCGATCCCGAACTGGCGCGCCGCCTCGCGCTCACTCATACCATCAACATGGCACGCCCTGCGCACCCGGCCATACAGTTCCACAGAATACATCTCCCCACCCTCAGCTCCTGCCTCGGGTGTCAGAATGGCGGAATTTTACGCCGCGACGGTCGGGTAATCCCACCGTTTCCGTGGCCCAGTTTGCCTCCGGGATTCACATGCCGCTGTACTCCGATTTCGCCGCCGCTGAACCCGTTCACGGGCAGATGGCCCTGCTCCGGGAACTGTATGCCGTACGCCGCTCCCGCGATCGCCTTGGAGTCGTAGAGCTTGTCATCGCGTTTCACGAAATAAGACCGTGACGGCCCGAACCCGTATTTGCTCAGGAAGGCGTCGCGGCCCAGTTCATCGAACTCGTCGAGAGCGAGCGTGACGGCGGTCGCGTCGGTGAGGTCGGACAGTGGCATGGTGGACTCCTCGCGGTCAGTACTTCCGTTTGCCCGGAATGACGCCCCTGACGCCGCCCCGGGGATCTTCGGTGTCGCCGTGCCGGCGCGGGATGAGGTGCAGGTGGACGTGAAAGACCGTCTGCCCGGCGTCCTCTCCAATGTTGACGCCGACATTGAACCCGCTGACCGAGGGGTCTTCCGCCTTGGCCGCGTCGCGCTGCCCGAGGAGGAGCCTGTCCAGAGCATTCCGCTCGGATTGATGCAGCTCGAAATAATCCGCCACGTGCCGGCGCGGAATGACGAGCCGATGGCCCTCGGCGACCGGAAACATGTCCTCGATGACGAAGGCCAGCTCCTCCCCCGCTAAAACGCGTGGAGAGATCTCCGCCTGGCAGAAGACGCAGTCTGGGTCGCGACGGTCGTAGCCGTCGCGCACTTCGCGGATGTCCGTGTCGTCGAGGTGCCGCTTGTCGGCGTTGCAGCTCCTGCAGAGGACCTAGAGATTGGAGATGTCGTTCGAGCCGCCTGAAGCTCGCGGCAGTATGTGGTCCACGTCGAGCGGCACCTCCTCATGGGAGACGCCGCAGAGCTCGCACCTGCCGCCCGCGCGCTTGAGGATCTCATAGCGGATGCCCGTCGGCAGCGGCTCCGCGTTTCGGCCGCCATAGGGGTCGCCTCGGCGGGCGATGAAGTCCTCGATGCGCTTCTCGCAGGCCGCGATCAGTTCGAACCGCTCGGAGCTGCCGAGGCCGCGCAGCGCCCCGGCCAGCCGGTACGTGTCTCCGTCCCGCTCGAACACGCCGTCCCGCACGAGCCGCACGAGCCGCGTTCCCGGCATCCGGTCGACGATGTTGCGGCGGTAGTGCTCGAGCTGGAAGACGTCCCGTCCGATGAACTCCGCCGCGATTTCGTTCCGCGAGGCGGCGCCTCCGTTTCTCAGCACCGCAATCACCATGAGCGGCTTGTAGACATGCGACATCCGCATTCGCTGCGGATCGAGAATGAACGCCTTTAGCTCTTCGGAAGAGTCGATCGTCATCGCCTGCCGTTCAGTCCCCGTCCTGATACCGTGTCAGCTTACCAGTTTCATGAGAGACCTGCCCTAACCGGCCGTGTCGCGCCACCGCTCTTCAACGTCCGGGCTCCGGCCTCCGGCCGATTCCCGAGAGCGGCCGAGGACGCGCGGCCCGGCTCCTTCAGTTCACCCACCGGTTTCAAAGACCAGTTCCGGGATCACGATTTCCCATGTGTCTCGTCTGATGAGGTGGTCGTACTCGGCCTCTCCATCCTCGCGTCGTCGCACCGTGATCGCGACGACGCGGCCGGCGCGGAACGTGGCGTCTGGCGGCGGAGCCCAGCTCTTCGCGAGCCGCGCGACCGCGATACCTGCTCCGTCGGTCAGGAACCAACGGCCGCCTTCGAGCTTCAGGCCGACCGCGTCGCCGACGCGCAACTCCTCGATCGCCTTGAGGGATGCATTCCTCTCGCCAAGCCGACCGGCCCAGGAAATGTCGATCCGGCTCAGGTCCAGCGCCTGATAATGCGAGTGGCAGCCGGAGGTGTCGGGCGCCTCGGGGCTGGCGCGCCGGATCAGCAACGCGGGATCCGAGATCCCGGAGAGCACGGGATGCCGCGCGGGATCCCGGCGCATCAGCGTCAGTCCGAGCCGCGCCCGGGTCATCGCGACGTAATAGAGCCTGCGCGCGGCGTCGCGGTCCTCGCCGCTTCCGCGCCGCTCCCAGTTCCCGTCCAAGACTGCGACATGGTCGAACTCGAGACCCTTGGCGCGATGCGCGGTGAGCAGGAGCAGGCCGGTCTGCTTCCGGCGCAGATCGCGTCCCCATTCCGCCAGCCATTCGATCAGGTCCTTCGTCAGCGCCTCGCCCGCGCCGGCTTCCTCAGTGAACTCGGCGCAGGCATCTGTCAGTTGCCGCCAGCAGTTCCCGTCATCCCGCCCCTCGAGCCAGGCCGCGATCTCGCCCGCCGTGACCGTCGAGGCGTTCCGGGACTCCAGCCATCCGAGGAAGATCCGCGTCTCTCGCAGCCGCCAGAAGTTGGGACCGTCCTGGTTGGCAGTCTGGACCGGTATCCCGAGCGCTTCGCAGCAACTGCGCACGGGCATGAGGAACTGCCAGTCCCTGGCAATGATCGCCGCTTTCGCCCAGTCCCAGCCGGGCGTGACGCCCGCCAGCCGCCGCAGCTCCCGCATTGCGAGGGCGGCTTGGGAGAATCGGTCCTCACCCGCCGGCAGGATCTGCACGCGTCCCTGTCCGACGGGGTCCAGCTTCTCAAGCGGGCCGCCCGGCGGCGCGTCCCGCCGCACCCGGTCCACGGTGACGTCGTGGCCGATCTTCATGCGCTCGGCGGCGGAAGAGATCACGATGTTGGCCGCGCGGATGATGTTCGCCGTCGAGCGATAGTTCTCGATCAGATGGCTCGCGCGGGCCGCGTACTCCTCCTCGAAGCGCCGGATGAACGCCACGGACGCGCCCGAGAAGGCGTAGATGTTCTGGTCGTCGTCCCCTACCGCCAAGAGGCTGAGGCGGCTGTCCGGGTCCTCGAGCGACCGTCCCGCCACTGCGGCGATGAGCGCGTATTCCTCCGGACCGACGTCCTGATACTCGTCGACCAGAATCCAGCGGTATCCCTCGAGCAGCGTCTCTCTCTGGGCCTCGGCCTCCGCGCGGCCGAGCCCGTCGCCCTTCAGCAGTGAGATCGCCTCCCGCATCACCTCGTCGAAGCGGCTGGAATCGGGGCGCTCCATGCGGCGCGCGAAGCTCGCGCCGACCATCTGCATCGCCAGCCCGTGACAGGTGCGCACGGTCACGCCGCGCGCGTCGTCGCCGAGTAGCAGGGCGAGCCTGCTGCGGATCTCGTGGGCGGCGTGCCGGTTGTAGGCCAAGGCGAGAATGCCCCTCGGGTTCTCGCGGCGAACCCGGATGAGATAGGCGATGCGGTGAACGAGGACCCGGGTCTTGCCGGACCCGGGACCGGCAAGAACGAGCACATTCGTCATCTCCCGGTCGTCGGCGACGATCCGCGTCTGGGCCGGATTGCGAAGGTCCTCCACAATCGCCCGCCATGACGCCGGCGAGGTCTGCCGCCGCAGCTCCGCGCTGCGTGCCGCCAGCCAGCGGTCGATGAAGTTCTCGCGCTCCAGCGTGAAATAATCCTCCGCCAGCCGCTGCGCGTTGCCGATCGAGGCGAGCCCCTGCTTGGCGTATTCGGCCATGATGTGGATCTGCAGCGTCTTCTCGTCGTAATGCATGCGCAGGGGCTCGTAGTCGGCTTGCGTGAACTTCCGCCGACCCGGCTCCAGCTTCACGGTGATCGCCGGCCGGAAGACGGCCAGGCCCTTGCCCAGCGTCAGGACCTCCTGCTCATGCAGCCAGAGCAGGGAGCGATCGAGGAGTTTGGTGACGTCCCTGACGTGGGGGAGGATCTCCAGATCGCCCGCGAGCGCCGATGTCAGAGCACCGAGCGTCGTCTCGACCTGGATGTCGTTCCCGCGCGCCGCCTTGTCCGCGAGGCCGATGAGGAACTCGAGCAGGCGGCTGGCCCCGGCGCGCCGGATCTCGGCGGTGCGGGCGAGCGCCTCCCAAGGGCGCTGCAGCATGATCGAGAGATGCTCGCGGTCGGTCTTGCGGATGGCGAGGCTGCCGAGGCCCTCGCCATCATCGCGGCCGTCCCGCGCGATGCCCCGGATCAGGCGCTCGACGATGTCGGGCCTGACCGACGCGTGTCCGGCGTCGCGCAGCTCCTGCGAGGCGAGCTTGAGGTTGAGGAGCGCACGCTCCCGCGCCTCCAGGTCGGGCGCGAGCTCGCGCAGCCGGCCGATCAGCTCGCGTTCCAGATCGCAGGCGGCGGCGAGCCTATGCGGCGATCCGTTCGCCACGCCCAGATGCACGAACATGGTGATGGCGGTGTCATTGGATGCGATTCCAAGAGCTTCGAGATCGGCCATGGCCTTTCGCAGCCGCTGGCCGGTCAGCCCGCAGGCCCCGCTCAGGTCGTCCGTGCTGATCCCCTCGTCGGGGTCCGCCTCGATCAGGCGTCGGACGAGGTCGAGAAGCTGTTTGCGGTAGGCTCCGGCGATCGAACCCGCGCGCAGGATGGTTCCTGCGGCGTCGAGACTCGGCACCTTCAGCGACGAGGGGTAGACCTGCACGCGGTTCTCCTCGCGCAGAAGCAGCGACGCCTCCTCGAGCCAGGCGACGGCCGTCTTGACGCGGGTGTCGTCGGTCGCCGTGTCCCGGACGAAGTCGCGGTCGAGCTCCTCCTTGATGACCTCGCCGGGCGTCGCGACGATCTCGCCGTCACGCTTCGTGCGCCGCTCGAGCCGCCGCAGGGCCCTCAGGATCGCCGAGATCTCCCTCTGCTCCAACTTTGAGCGTGCGCTCAGCATGAACTGGCGTTCGGTGTCGTCGCCGCAGAATAGCAGCACGCAGCGGGCGGGTTTGCGGTCGCGTCCGGCCCGGCCGGCCTCCTGCACGTAGTTCTCCAGCGAGCCCGGGATGTCCGCGTGGATCACCAGTCTGACGTCCGGCTTGTCGATCCCCATGCCGAAGGCGTTGGTCGCGGCGATGACCCGCAGCGCGCCGGCCCGGAACCGCTCCTGCACCTCCTTCTTCTTCTCCGGCTTCAGACCGGCGTGGAAATGGTCCGCGTCCATCTTCATCGCGCGCAGAAACTCCGACACGGCCTCGGCGCTGCTGCGGGTGGAGCAGTAGACGATGGCCCCGGACGTGTCGCCGGGCGGCAGGCCCGCTCTCAGCAGCGACAGGATGTCGGCGTTCTTGCGGTCCTTGCCGGTCTCGATCACCTCGAAGGCGAGGTTGTCGCGGAAGGCGCCGCCGTCGATCAGCTCCAGCTCGGTGCCGAGCCGGGTCTGGAAGTGGTCGAGGATGTCACGGAGCACGCTCGGCTTGGCCGTCGCGGTCAGGCAGATCATGGGTGCCGCCGGAGCGTCGCCGCCGAACTCGCGGATGAAGCGGCCGATGTAGCGGTAGTCCGGCCGGAAGTCCTGACCCCATTTCGAGAGGCAATGCGCCTCGTCGATGACCCAGTATCCGATCTCGCGCTGTTTCAGGATGGTGCGGACGGACGGGTTGCGCAGCTGCTCGGGCGAGATCAGCAGGAGCGCCGCGTCGCCGAGTCGAACGCGGTCGAGCGCTTCATGGCGTTCCGGCAGGGACAGGAGCCCATTGATCGCGACCGCAGAGGAGATCCCGTGCCGGCGCAGCCCGTCGACCTGATCCGCCATCAGCGCCACGAGCGGCGAGATCACAACCGTCAGCGCGCCGGTCTTGTGGAAGCGGGCGAGAGCCGGCAGCTGGTAGCAGACGGACTTGCCGGTGCCCGTCGGCAGGATGCCGAGGACGTCGCCGCCGGCGATGGCGGTCTCAACGATCTTCTCCTGAAGTGGTCTGCCGTCCTCGCCCTTGGGCTCCGGACGGAACGCGGAGAAGCCGAACCAGCGGCCGAGCAGCCCGGCGGGGTCGTTCTGCTCCCGGCACCATGCGCAGGCCGGATCGGTGCAGGGCGTGTCGCGGAGCGACCTCACGAGCGCGCCGGCCTCCGGGAACGCATGACGCACCCACGGTGGCATCACCGAGTCACCGCCGGAAACGGAGATCCAGGCCAACGCGTAGGCCAGCGGCCAGCCGCTCCGCTCCGGATCGTCGAGGATCGCGGCGATCTGATTGATGCAGCCTTCCGAGGCGAGGGTTCTCGAGATCGCCCGGCGGGCCTCGTCGGCACCCGGACACCGGCACCCGCGCACGGCACGGAAGACGGCGTCGAAACCCGCCTCATCCGGCCGAGTGGACGTCAGCCAGTGGAACACGGCGAGCACATCCGGCTCCCGCTCTCCGAGCGCGGCCAACGCCTCGATCTGGTTTCGCAGGACGTCGATCACGAGGCGCGCGTCAAGCTCGGGATCGTTGACGTGGCCCGCCTGAAGGCGTCCGTCCTGATGGTGTTTGACGAGGTGGTGATACGGGTTCTTCGGAAAGGCCAGCGGATTCAGCCAAAGGGTGTCGATCGCGGGCTTCCGGATCGACTCGAGCCCGCCCGAGGCCGCAGCCAGATGGTGAAGGTCGAAGCCGATGATGTTGTGCCCGAGAAGGTAGGCGCTCTCCCGGGTGAAAGCGTCAAGCCGCCGAAGCGCGGCCGCGAGATCGCCGGAGCGGTGGACCAGCGCGGTATCTTGGCCCGGCCTTACCGCCGCGAACGAGAGAATGCGCGCGGTTGAAGGATCGACCTCGAGGTCGATCGAGACGCAGTTCCCGAGCAGCGCCGAGGCATGCGCGGGCGCGGGTCTGATCCCGTCTTCCACCGATCCGCCTCCTCCAGCTCACGTCAAACCGCAGAAATTATCGCAACCGCCTGAGAAGATGCCGTTATCAGTTCACAAGATCTTCGCGGAAAAATGACTAAACTCCAAGCCAAGAAGCAGGGGCCAGGTTGGTGGCGGTGCCGCTGCAGGGTCTATTCACTTCCTCAGCCCGGTCCAGCCAGACTACAATAACGCGAACCCGTATGCTTGGCGCGCAGTTCCGGACTTTGACGAACGAGGCGCGGTCGCGAATTACCCGCGTGATGGGGTCGCGGGAAGGACCCGCGCCCTGAATTTGGGCGCACTCGCCTCTCCCGCATTCGGAGCTTCGGAACTTGTGCGGAGCGACTCATGAAACCGCCCGGGGAGGTCCTTGCGGAAAGGAGCTCGCCTTCGGAGAGGAACTCTCTTCCTTATCACCAGATAGTAGTTCCGAAAGCTCCGAAAGTTCCTAAGGGTTTGAAAAGTATGTGAGAGAGAAAGTTATCCCCGGAGTTTTCACGGAACTTTGGGTCGGAATCCGGAACTTTTGAGCCGCGCGTTCGCCCCGTCGAACCATCGGTTCGCGGGATTTTCTCTTGCTCAGCCGCTTTCATGAGTCGAAACGCGTCAATTTCGATCACCAGCGCTCGGCTGCTCCCCAAGTCCTCCCCGCTTTCTTGGCGGATCATGCTGAAGATGCCTACGCGACCTCACGCCTCGGGACGAGCGGTTGATCGATAACGGCGCGCCCTTGGTGCACGATGCGTCCTATATCGTCTTCCAGTTCGTAGAGGCGCCGCAGCCTCGGGAGGTATTCGCCGGTGCGTTCGATCTGATCGACGGGCTGCGCGGGCCGCCCGCACGGACGACATCCGCATGATCGACGCCCACGATGGAACCGAGAGACACAATGCAGGCCATTGACGCACGTGCCCTCAGGCGAGCCGCCGACGGCGATCAGCGCCCCCAGCAGGCCACGTCGCCACCCTTTGAATACTACAGGGCGCCTCGACCCGGCCACGCGTTCGAAATTCGCTTGGAGCGAGGCGTTCGCAGGCGTTACGATGCCAGGGTGGGAGCCAACTGGAGAGTGCTCGATACGGCGTGACCTTGGCTCCGGGGGGGGTACGGCCATGGATGATCGCGCGCACACCGTTCTGGCCCGTACCGATAGGGACGACCTCAATACAGTAGCCGCCGGGGTTCAGGGCGCAAAAGCAACGGTGATCGACGAGCCCGTTTTTACCGCAGTTCCCGGCCATGTCGTCGACCCGCGCACGCTCGGTGTCGTCAAAGTCTCCGGCATGGCGAAGACCGGAGACGGCATCGCAGCGCCTTGGTCGGCCGTCGCGAAAGTCGTCGATCCTGCCGGACCCACCGTCGCGCACACCCAATGGACACGTCCGGAGACCGAGGAGATCGTCTACAGGGAAGGCTATTTCGCGGGCGACGGACAGGCGTTCCGCCCGGCGCGCTGCCACCTCGTCTCGCGGCCCGAGGGTACGATCAGGGTATTCTGGCTCGAGGATCTTACCGGTGCGGAGCATGCGCCCTTCGGCGTCGAGCAATTGTCGGAGATGGCGCGGCACCTCGGCGAATGGTCGGGCGCTTACAGGAGCGTTCCCGATCTGAAACTCGCGCTTCCCCGCGACCTCTATCTGACCCGCTGGGCGCAGCCAGGCATCGAAAGCCGATACGCCAGGCTTTGGACGCTCGACCCCGAGGTGCTGCGCACGAGCTACCGCGATGTACCCCTAGAAGTCTATTCGGACCTCCGCGCCCGCCTGATCGCGCAGAACGAGCGGACGAAGACGCATCCTCATGGCCTCGCGTTCGGCGACTGCCACGTCGGGAACCTGTTTCACCTGCCGGGCGAGACGATCGCGGTCGACTGGGCGACCCTCGCCGACGAGCCGATCGGTGCCGACGGCGGATCGATGATCGGATCGATGCTCGGTCGCGCGGGGCTGGTCGAGGTCATCCGGCACGAGCGCGCGCTGTTCGATTGCTACTTCGAAGGACTGCGGGCCTCCGGCTGGAAGGGTGAACGCGACGATGTCCGGCGGGGCTATTTCTGCCAGTTCGGGCATTATCTCGTCTCGACGGTCGGGCTGATGCCCGTGGCGGTCCACCACGGCGACTGGCCGCAGGCGATAATGGAGAGTCGATTGGAGGCGTCGTGGGAAGAGATCCAAGACATGCTCGCTCAGGTGATCGCGACCTATCCGGCCTATCTCGCGGAAGTGACGGAATTGGCCGAACGATAGGCGACGCGCACGGAGGCAGCCGATGGGGAAGAGCAACATACGACACTCCTTTGTCGATATCATTGAGTCGGGATCGCGTTACTTGACGCCGCTGCGCTCGGGACTTGGGGATTAACCCAATTTGGCCCGCTGCCGATCTTGACGCGTCGGCCGACATGGCGCGACGTCGCGCCGGGATTCTGGTCTCAGACCAGTCTGAGATCTCGCCAATGCATGACGCCGCCCGATTTGTAGTCCGCGTGTCCGAGCCGCTTCATCGCACGGTTGAATGCTGCGAATGGCGCGGGGTCCTTTCCTCGCTCGCCCACCCAGCTTGAATAGGCCGCGTGCAGCTCCTTTTTCGCCAATCTCGCGCGCGAGGAACTCACGACTCTCTCGGAGAGGAACGATTCAATGGTTCCGCCATTTCCTGCCGTCAGCATGGCCGGCCCTGCCGCGTCGCCCAGTCCTCCATGGGAATAGGCTCCGTACCCATCCAGCAGCCAGTTCAGAATGGCTGAGGCATCGGCTCTGAGCTCGAGCTCGAGCTCGCTTTGCCTCCGACGCCGCCCGACGGGCAGCCGGTCCAGTCGCTGGTCAAACGGAACGACGAGGACGCGTCGGCTCAGAGCCTCGTCCTGAGTGTCCATCAAAGGTCGGTGATTGCACAGGATGACAGGCACGCCGGACGGCTTGTAGACCGCCTCCTCGGTCGCGTATGGCGCTCGGATGGGACGCGCGTCTCCACCGGTGAAGTGCTTGATCTTTTTTGCGCTCAGTTTGTCTCCAGCCTCGGGTTCGGGGCAGACATAGAGCCGCGCGCCCGGAAGCCGCATCTCCTCCGGACTCGGGGCGGCGGCGGAACCGCCGTGGCGATCCACCATGAGCAACTCGATTTTGCATGGCACCGCGTAGTCGCCGAGCGCATGGGCTACCGCGTTCATCAAAGTCGATTTTCCGTTCCCGCCACGGCCGTGAAGGCAGATGGCGATCTGGGCCGGATTTCCGCCGAACAGCGAGCTACCGAGCGCGCGCTGAAGCAGATCCCGGACTTCTGGATCGGGCAGCACCGCCGTCAGGAAGCTCTCCCAGCGCCCGCCGTCGGCGTCGGGCTCATACCGGGCGGCAGCGCATTTCGTGAAGAGGTGCGCGGGGTCGTGAGGGCCGATCGCGACTGACGCTTCGCCCTCGCCCGGCGCGTGTTCCCTCTGACGGGCACGTTGCCGGAACGCCCGTTGATCCAGCGCGCCGTTCGAGCAGTTCAGCAGGTCAAGCCGCCCGTCGAAGTCCTCGCTTTCAGTTGCGAGCTTTGGACGCGCGAGGGCCATCGCGCTTCTGATCGCTCGAAGGCTCTGGCAAGTCCTGACGTGCTTTCGATGGGCATCGACTTGTTCCCGACGTTCGCGAAAGTTCCAACCCCTCACATCGTCCAACGCACTGAATGCCGAGCGGTCGCTTGCGGGAACCCTCTGCGTTTCCGGTGCCGCCTCGACCGCTTCCGCCTCTTCCAGAACGAGTTCGGAGAGACGGCTGAAGAGGCCTAGAGCCCGGTCCTCTCCGGCTCCGAACACAAAGCGCGCTCCGTTCCAGACCGCCCAGCCTCGGCCCGGCGAGTAGCGAACACGCGCGTTGAAGCGGCGTGCGAGCCTCTCGCCATTGCCGACGTCGCTTCTACCGAGAAGAAACCGCTCGACGACCGGAACGAGATGGGTCTCGCAAGGCGTCTCATCGGGCTTGCGCGCCACAGTCGCCGCGACGTTGAAATCAGAGGATTCGCTAATCTTGTTCATGAGGATCTTTCGTTTCTGGTACGGGATGGTCGGAAATCTGATGAGGCCAAAATTCTTCAGGCGCAGCTGTCAGTCACGGCTATGAGCGCGTTCGAGCTGAAAGGGAGTTGACGGCCTGTCAGCCTCATCCTGTCAGGCAACAATGTCCTCGACGCGCGCCTCTTTCCGATCCACTTCGGTCACGCCGCGCGTCTTCGACTGGAGCCACGACGCACGATGACAGCCTCGCGCTCATGGGTCTCCAGCCATGCGGGGATCTTCTCGATCTCGAAGAGCACCATCTTTCCGACCTTGATTTTCGGGGGGCCGATCCGACGCTCGTCCCAACGGGAGAGCGTGCGGGGCGTCACGCCGAGCAGGCGGGCCAATCCGGTCATCGTCGCGTAGGTCCGGCCCGCTATTTCGACGCATTCGTCGTCTGGCGCTGGCGCGGCCGGCGCGGGACTGCTCGACGGCTCGTTTGATGGTATCGCTTCCGGAGTGTCTGCGGTTGGCATGGCGGAATCCTTGTCAGGCGGCCGAAAGCCGTCTGACGGACGTCCCTCGGCGGGAAAGTTTCTCGGTTTGAATAGGGGACGCGGATGGCCATGGGCCACTGCCCCGATCGGGGCGGTCCATTCTGCTAGTCTGCAGCCCCGAAGCTAGACGCCACAACATCTTGGTGGAGCCATCGCCTCGATAACAAGATAGGTAAGATACGATGTTTAAAATTTGATTGATCTTGGCTGCAGATGTCCGTCGCCTTCACTCAAGGTCGATCCGGTTCGGCCACAGACCGTGACGGTCCCGAAACTTCGTTGGCCCGTCTCAATGAGGCGCCATAGGGAGAGCGGCGGCCCCGGCAGGTTCGGCGCCGGCTTCCGGACGCGCCGCCGATGGTTGGCTTCCGGTCGAGGCCGCGCCTCAGCGTCCGGGGACGATCACGTCCGCCGCTGACTCGGTGGCGGCGCGGAGCGGGTCGTCGAGCAGGTGCGCATAACGCGCCGTGGTCTGCGGCTGGGTGTGGCCGAGCAGCGCACCGATCACCGGGAGCGAAAGGCCGCGCGACGCGAGCACGCTGGCGTAGGTGTGCCGAAGATCGTGCAGTCTGACCGTCGGCCGCCAAACAGGAGATTTGGCATCTTCCCGAACGTCTCCTTGTTCTTGAGATCGACCGTCAAGATCAGCTTTCTCAGCAAGTCCGGCGTCTATGCAGACGGCAAGCCAGCTTCGTTTTACGTCGGTAAGCGAGCGCTGCGGGTCCGAGCCGGGAAATACATGGCGACTGGACCTCTCGGACAGGCGTCGCCGCAGGAGCGCAACCGCCGGGGAGGAGAGGGGCACCCGGTGTGACTTCCTCTGCTTCGTCCGGGCGGACGGCTTCACCCAAACGCCCTGATCGAGATCGAACTGGTCCCACGTCGCCGCCAGCGCCTCCGTGCGTCTCGCCCCGGTCAGCAGGAGGAACAGGATCGCGTCCGCGCTGGTCCGTTCCGAGTGCCGGGACAGGGCGGTCGTCAGGCGCAGGATCTCCTTGGGGGTCAGATAGCGCTCACGCTTCTCCTCTCTATTGCGACGAACGCCGCTCGCCGGGTTGTCCGGTCTCCAGCCCCAGCGAATAGAGAGGTTAAGCCCCTTGCGGAGGACCTCGATCGTCCGGTTCGCCCGCACGGGCTTCGTCGCTCCGATCTTCGCGTGCAGGCGGTCCACGTCCTGGTGGGTGACAGCGCCTACTTTCCGTCTCCCCAGCTCCGGAAGAATGTAGTCCCGCCACATGCTGCGGTCGTCCGCTGCGGCGCGCGGGGATTTGTTCGGAAGATGCTCCAACGCATAGCGTTCGAAAAGATCGGCGATGGTCGGCGCCTTCCGGTCCGCGACCGCCGCCTCCGTCCGAGAGGCGGTCTCCTCAAGCGGATCGATCCCGAGGTCGACTTTGCGTTTCAGCGCGCGGGCCTCCTCGCGCGCTGCCGTCGATGACCAGGTCGGAAACCGGCCGATCGTGAGCCGCCGTTCTCTTCGGTCGACGACGTAGTTCAGGACGAAGGATCTCGCGCCGGCCGACGTCAGGCGGATGCCGAAGCCGGGCAGATCCGCATCATAAATGATCGTGGCCCTGCCCACCGGGTCGGCAAGCGATCGGATCAGGCGGTCACTTAGTCTCTCGGTCGAACGCTTGGGCATGCGGCTGCTTCCAGTTCCAAACTGCAGATCTTCGTCCGTGTCCGATCCGTGTCCGAACGATTTGTGTCCACCAATGTCGGCGGTCGTCAATGAGTGACGGCGACTTAACGTTAATTTCGTTGAAAAAGAGTTAGTTATGAGGGCGTCAGACGACGCTCGAATGAAATCAACGGGTTGTCCCAGTCATTCCCGCAGGCTCATAACCTGAAGGTCACAGGTTCAAATCCTGTCCCCGCAACCAAATTACAACACCATATCAAACGCTTGAAAGCCTCCCTCACGGGAGGCTTTTTGCGTTCCACCACCCGTGGAAGCACTGTGGAAGCAAGGGGGCGCGAAGTTTTTCATGTTGCAGCGAAAGCCTCGAGCGTGCGTCTCTGCGCCAGTTCACGCTCAGCCGGAAGTCTTGGGGCGTTGGAGGCAGTGATCGCCACTTGCCCAACGGTCGACATGCCTGGGGTTCCGGCGGCTTCTGTCGTTTCGACGGGGCGGAGCTCCGCGTCATGGCCGGCG
>Ga0316197_10001646_pt1 | contig 15921 bp, 11 predicted proteins | sample OudBiesiAoxic_MG_FD_204939 | JGI IMG/M metagenome (GOLD analysis project Ga0316197, IMG submission 204939) | Coastal sediment microbial communities from Oude Bieten Haven, Netherlands - site A oxic | ecosystem: Environmental > Aquatic > Marine > Coastal > Sediment | place: Netherlands... | reverse complement strand
CTCCTCCTACATCGACTTTGCGGCGGAGGAGGCCCTCGAGCTTCTGGACCGAGACACCAACGTATTCATCGTTCCCGCCGAAACCCGGGAGGTCTATGCGGGTCGAGGCTTGAGCGGGGACATCTACGGCGCCGAAGGAAGGGTCTCGAGAGTCATCATCGGACCGTACCAGCTCGAGGACGTCCTCGTCGTGGTGGTCCCGGCGGAGATCAGGTCACGGCAGGGGGGGGGCGACGCGATCATCGGCAGCGGACTGCTGCGGAGGTTCAACGTGACCTTCGACTACTCACGGTCCCGAATCCTACTCCGACCCAACAGCTACCACTCCGAACCGTTCTGAGCTCTTGTCAGGTCGGCCCACCTGACCGGGCGTCAGTTGGGACGGGCGGAACGAACTGAGAATCTAGCAACCGAATGTAGCAGAGGGCCCGAAGCTTCTCAGCCTCGGACCCTCAGATCTGCCGTTCTGACAACGTGTTACTCAATCGGGGCGGCGAGATTCGAACTCGCGACCTCCTGAACCCCATTCGCGTGGCGGTACATGCACTCATCTGCATACACTTGCATTCACACGCATTTCCGCGATTTCACTTGCGTACAGTTGCGCTCATTCCTCCTCATTTCGTTACAGCTACGGTTACAGGTCTGAGGGACCGAGGTCTTCCTCTATCGGCTAATCTGCGGTGCGTCCAAATGTTTACCATCGGCCTCGCATTAGTGCCGTGTCGCCCATGAATGCCCACTGAATGCCTCGCATGTAGCGGCGGACCATGCGCGCTATCGAAGGCGAGTCCACTCGCAGGAGGTTGCGGCCGTACTCTTCCGGAGTAGGTAAGCGCCCAAAGAAGAGATACGACCTGGCCAGAGCCGCCGCTTTCCCGTCGCTCGAACTCCATTCGAACAGCTCCCGGAGAGCCAGTTGCTCAAGATAGCGACGCCACTGCGGTGTGTGCGGTGTCGGAACGTTCATCATGACAGGGTACTCAGAAGCCTCCGAGAGCGCGTCGCGGATCTGGGTCATCGCTTCACCCGGATTCGCGCTACTCACATGAATCACACCGATCGGCCGAGCATAGTCGAGCACTGAGGCGTAGGCGGCAGACGAAAGCGCCTCCTCCTGCCTTACACGGTATCCGATCCGACCGGATAGATACGCGACCGAGACAAGAAACGGGAAGTAGTCAGCGTGCGTTGGGCTCGGGCCGTCGAAGTACCCGATGATATAGCTCGTGGGAAGCTGCTGGTGCTCGACCACCCAGCGTGCCTTTTGGTCCGGCAGCTCCGGCGGGAGCGTCCATCGATAGTGACCAGCCGGCAATCGACCAAGCGATTCAGCAATCAGACTCTCCACTTCTGCGGCGCTGATTGCACCGACCACCACAAGCAGCATTCGCGAAGTTACGAACTGCTCGTCGAAGTATCGCTGCAGATCGGCTCTGGTGAGCGCAACGAGAGAACTCAATGTACCTAGCGGATTGATGCGATACGGATGCTCTCTGAATGCGGATCGACGAGCACCCGAGGCCAATCGGGCCTCGGGCCGGGTACGCTCGCGTCGAATCCTCGCAGCCAGTATTCGGTGAGCCGATTGGATAGCGTCTTCGGAAAGCTGCGGTTCGACGAGCGAGCTTGCGAAGCCCGACCAAGCGGAGCCGAAATCGCTCTTGAGAGCGACGAAGCCGGTAACCGTCCAATCGGGAGTCGCTTCGTGCGTCGTGCGACTACCGGTGCTCCGGAAGACCTCACTAGCCTCGAGCGCCATTGTCTCCACCAACAGCGCTTCGACTCCAGCGGCTTCCTCTGTAACCTGCCGGGTCCCGCCCAGAAGGTAGAGCCGCACGGCTACGATATCGCTGTCTCGCCTCTCAGAATGGATCACCTTGAGGCCCGAGAACTCGTAAGAGTTCGCAGAAGTGGGCTGTACCTCTTGCGACAACAAGCTTGACCGCAAGCTGCCAGACGGCCAACCCAGCATCATCGGCATTGCTGCCGCCACCGCGACAGATGCAGCTCGGACGTACCTCACGGATCACCTTCCGGGCCGTAAAGCAGCGCTTCCAAGTCTGCTGCGGCATCCGGGGGCGCCAGGATACCCATCACTAGAGGTTGGTCCGCAAGAAACCTCTCAGAGAAGGAGCGTAGATCGTCGAGCGTCAGTGCGGCGAACTTCTCGTGATAGTCAGCGAAGTAGCCCAATCCGGGCCCCGCCCACCAGAGCGCAATCTCAGGCGCGACAAACTCGGTCAGCTCCATGTCGAGAACCCGATCAACCTCGACCCGCTTCTTCTCCACGGCGAGATCCGCTTCGGTCACACCGGCCAGAGTGTGTAGACTGTCCAATTCGGCGAGCAATGCGGGCAGGGCGATGGTGGCGGCCGGGGGGGTAGACCTTGCAACGATGGTAACGGCGCCGACGCCTCTGAGAGTCAGGAATGAGGCCTCCACCGACTCAAACAGCCCACTCCCTACGAGTCGCTCCTGAAAGCTCGAGAGCGGGTCGTTGATGATGCCAAAGAGCGCGTCGGCCGCATAGGTCGAGGAAGGGTTATCGCGAATGTCGGGTCCGCTGAGTGCCAGCATGATGGTCACGTCCGGTACAATGCCTGACAGGAGTACCGCCCTGGACGCTGCGAGTGGGCGGATGGCGCTGAATGAGTCAGGGTCAAACGTGTCCGGTCGCGGTTGCCAGTCCCCGAAGTGATCCTTGGCCGCCTGGAACACACTTGCGGGATCAACGTCGCCCGTGATTATGAGGGCTGCGTTGTTCGGTACGTAGAACCGGTCGTACACGCGGCCGAGGTCGGCTACCGTCAAGCCCCTCAACGTCGAGCTGTCGCCGCTCATGTCTGTCGCGTACCACGCCGTGCCCCATAGGTAACGGGACACCTCGCGACCAAGCTGCCGCTCGGGGTCGGAACGAGCCCGCGCCAGTTCGTCCAGTAGTAACTCTCGCTCGTCCTCGAGGTCGTCTCGTTCGAAGTCGGCTTCGCTGATCAAACGTGCGAGTAGACGGATGCCCTTGTTGGCATTCTCTGACGGAAGAACCAGGTAGTAGCAGACCGACTCGAGCCCGGTCAGACCTTGGGAATAGGCCCTCAGTTTCGAGGCTTCGCGGGCAAAGGCGTCTCCGAGGGAGCGGAAGATCACGTGCTCCATCAACTTCGCCAACCCCTCCTCGCCCTCGGCCTGCATCGCGGCACCCCCCCGCACCGCGACGAGCACGGTCGCGATAGGGGCCGCGTGATTCTGAACGACCAGGACCTCCAACCCGTTGTCGAGTCGATAGTGATCGATTGGAAGTGCGCCGTCGGTTTCCTGTGCCTGGGAGTCTACGGGTGACCAATGGAGGATCAGGACGGTTACAAGGATGCCAAATACGAGGCGGAGCGCTCGCGACACCAACACGGCTGATGTGGGTCCAACGCGATTGGCTGCGGACAACGAAGTGGAACGGCCGTCTGCTCCTGCCATGGTGCTCCCCGGAAGAGAAGCGAGGGGTAGTCCTAGTATGCTCGGTTGTGCGTCACCTCGCCGTCATAGACTGTCACCCTTGTGATCGACCGGCCTGGAGAGACCTGACCGGGCGTCAGCTGTGCCCCGGTTACTCCCGCACCCGCACCTCGAACTCAATCGCCGCCAACTGCTCGGGCGACTTGCCGATGCTCTCGAGGAATGGTAACCAACGCGGGTCGTCGTGGATGTTGGCGAACAGGTTGTCGGCCGCCACTTGAGGCAGACCTGAGTCATTGTACTCCACCGCTCTCTCCAGCCACTCGAAGGCCCTGTCCGTATCGCCCCTATATGCCATCACGAAGGCGATGTTGTAGGCCCAGCCTGGTTCGTTTCTTTCGAAATCAAGCAACTCCTCAAGTGCGGCATCAGATTCGGCCGTCCGCCCCAGCGAGTGGTAGACAAGAGCCAGGCCGATTGCACCAGCCTCGGTCCCTGACACCGGCTCGATCGCTGCCAGGGCCGCCTCCGGTTCACCTTTGAGTAGCATTACTACGCCGATGTTGTACCGCTGCCACGTGAATCCCGGGCTCAACATCAGCGCTGTTTCGGAAGCGGCGACGGCCTCGTCTGGGCGGCCTGCAAGACGGTAGGTCCAAGCCAGATAACCTTGGCGCTGGGCGTTCACAGGATCGAGTGCAACCGCGTATTCGTTGAGTGCGATGGCTTCGTCGAGACGGCTGAGACTCAGTGCCAGGAAGGCGGCACGGCCGATAATGTCTACGTTGGTTGGGTCTAGCTCCATTGCGCGCTCAACGTATCGAGCCGCGGCGGCCAGGTCGTTGTCGCGGTCCCTCGCGATATCGCCGAGGACGGCGTAGGCCAGCGCATTCTCCGGGTCGATTGCCAGCGCACGATCGGCGGCCTGGCGGGCCAACTCGAGGCCTTCGTCAAACGGGATCTGCCCGTAGTTTCCCGCCTGTCCCGAGTATACGTCAGCGAGACCAGACCAGGCGGCGGCGTAGTCATTGTCGATCGCAAGCGCCCGTTGGTAGAGCGCAATGGACTGCTCGAGACTTTCAGGCGCAAATTGGCGGCTTAGCTGCCGCGCCTGCAGGAACAGAGTATAGGCCTCGGGATCAGTTTCCCGGACCGTGGGTGCTGCACCGAGCAGCGTGACCTCGAGCTGCGCGACCACCTCAGCGGCGATCTCGTCCTGGATCGCAAAGATATCCTCCATCTCTCGGTCCCACGTGTCAGACCAAATCTGCGTGTCTGAGCGCGCATCGATCAGTTGGGCCGAGACGCGAAGATCTTTGCCAGCCATCCTGACCGATCCGTCCAGGACATATGCGACGTTTAGCCGCCCGGAGATCTCCGAGATCGGCAGCCCCTGGTCCTTCAACGAAGAAGCAGAGTTGCGTGAACTCACCCGCAGATGAGGGATAGTCGCCAGTAGGTTTGTCAACTCCTCAGAGATGCCTTCGCCGAAGTACTCCTGATCCCCGTCAGGGGACATGTCAGCGAAGGGCAGCACGGCGATAGCATGCGGATCGAGCGTGCTCGCTGATCCTGTTGGGCGCAGGGCGATCCAGGAGGCCACAGCGGCCGCACCAAGGACGACAACTGCTCCAAGGCCCACCCACAGCCTTCGGCCAGCTCGCCGGGAAACGCTGGCAACAACGACGCCTGAACTAGCGGAGCCGACCGCACCTGCGAACTCTCGTGCGGTCGCGTACCGGTCTGCTGGCGTCCGGGACAGCTGCTTCTCCACGACTTGGGCCAGCTCTGGCGGGACCGTGTCTCGCAGCACCGGCAGCGGGGTCGGCCTCTCTGTGAGCCGCTTGGCGGCCGTGGATTGAGGTGTCGGGCCCACGAGCGGCGGCTCGCCGGACAGCATCTCGTACAGCACGCAGCCTAGTGAATAGAGGTCGCTTCGCTCGTCCACCTCCTCGCCAGTCGCCTGCTCCGGGCTCATGTAGGCGGGTGTGCCGAGCGCCATTCCGGTAGCCGTGACCTTCTCCGTGTCGGCACCGCTGATCGCACGCGCCACGCCGAAGTCCGTGACGACTGCGTGTCCCTCCTCAAGAAGGATATTGCCCGGCTTGATGTCACGGTGGATCAGGCCGTGCCGGTGAGCATGGTCAAGTGCGTCGGCCACGTCCTGGGCAATCCGAACCGCCTCCTCGACGGGCAGTTGCTTCTCCCGATCCAGTTTCTGGCGCAGGCTCTCACCTTCGACATACGGCATGATGTAGAACAGCAGGCCGTCGGCCTCGTCTGAGTCGTGGAGAGGCAGGACGTGAGGGTGAGTCAGGCCTGCCACCGCCTCGATCTCGGTCAGGAAGCGGTCTGGGCCGACGGCGGCTGCCAATTCCGGGTGCAGGACCTTGATCGCAACCTGCCGGCGGTGCTTCAGGTCTTCAGCGAGAAAGACCACAGCCATGCCGCCGCGGCCGATTTCACGCTCGACGGCGTAGCGGTCCGCAAGGGCCGCCTGCAGGCGCTCCAGGAGATCCACCATGTGCGTACTCCGGGAAGGAGCGGGGGGGTCTAATATAGGGGAGAGCGGCCTAAGGCGCCTGTCACTGACCGTGGCACTATCCCTCGCGACATGCTTATCACGTGGGCCCGCCACCTGACCGGGCGTCAGGTGGACGCGTTCGTTACAGTAGGGGTGACAAAGCCACCAGATGAAACAAAACGGCCCTGCCGTAACTGCCGACAGGACCGTCTCTTACTCAATCGGGGCGGCGAGATTCGTTATCGTCGTTCAGACCTTTGCCGCAGGCAAAGTACTCGCGACCTCCTGCCGTCGAGCCGTAGGCGAGACATTCGAGCGCGAAGCGCGAGACTACCCCATTCGCCTGGCGGCACATGCACTCATCTGCATACACTTGCATTCACACGCATTTCCGCGATTTCACGTGCGTACAGTTGCGCTCATTCCTCCTCATTTCGTTACAGCTACGGTTACAGTTGGAAAAGGAAGCGCCCGGCATGCTGCCGCAGGCAGACAGTTCGGGAAAGCGGTCGCGCACTGCGCAGGTCCCCTTCCCTCACCAGTGCAGATCCACCACCCAGATGTCGCTCTCATGATCGGAGATCGTCAGATACAGGTCCTCCGAGCCCACTGAGAGCAGACCGATCTGGCCGACCCGAGAAGGAGCATCGAACGCAATTACTTCCGTGGCGTGCCCCCCGCCAGAAGGGATCCACCACACGCCCTGCGATCCGTTCACGTCCGTGCCGCCGACGTAGATCCGCGATCCGTCGTGCGAGAAATAGGGCACCAGGAAGTTCTGCAGTCCCGCCGTCGAGGCACCGTATCGCACGAGCACTTCGCCTTCCGTGGAGAGCCTTACGAGCTCACCTGCTCCGGCTCTGCACAGCAGGCTCTCACCGTCGGGAGCCCAATCGGGAAACGTGCATGCGAAGTCCGTCAGTTGGACCGGTTCGCTCCACGGCATGCCCACGCCGTTCCGGGAAACGATCCAGATCTCGAAAGGTGGAACCCCATCGGGTCCATCCGCCGGAAAGGCGATGGAGAGTCCATCCGGCGACCAGTCCGGACTTCCGGCCACGCCCGGGAAGTCCGTGACCTGCACCGGAATTCCCCCGTCAGCCGATGCGATGAGTATATCAGCCTGACCTCCAACGCCTTCCGGTCTCCAGGAATAAAACGCGATCTCGGAACCGTCGGGCGACCAATCAGGAGCAAAGGCATTCCCGGCGATTTCGGCAACCAGTTCGGGCTCATGCGGCCCCTCTTGTGAACGCGCCCTGTAGATGTCCGACTTCCCCTGGACATTGTTATCAAACACCAGCCAATCTCCGTCTGCGGACAGACCGTGGCTCTCGATCACCTGGTTGCCTTCAGTAACCGGGACCGCATCGTGGATCGAAACCGATTCGGATCGCGGGATGGGAATCGACCAGATGTTCCGCCGAGCCGAGAACTGGGCGTATGCGAGCTTCCTGCCATCGCGAGAGATCGAGATGGAATGGGGATCCGAGAATCCGAACACGCTTCGTGGAGGGCCCGACGGTCCGTCGTGCCCGACTCCGACCACGTACACTCCTCTGGCCCCAGCCCGGTCGGACACGAACAGCAGGTGACGGCTGTCTGGTAGCCACTGCGGGCTCAGGTTCATGTCGACCTCGTCAGTAACGGCTACCGGCTCTCCGCCGTCGGAATCCACGATCCAGATGGACGCAGTGCTGACATTGGCGCTGGATCTCCAGAGTGCGTTGCCGTTCACGTACGTGATCCATCGCCCGTCGGGCGACCAGGCGAGGGAATGCAGACTGGCCGGAGCCACTACCTGAACACCCACCAGCTCGGGCACCGGGCTGGCCACGGAATAGGCGAAGATGCTGTCCCCGGCCGCGAACGCCACGCGTGTCCCGTCCGGGGACCACGCGAAATGGCTCGACTGGCGCGGCGTGCTGACGGCCTGAACTACCCCGCCCAGCCTTCCCGTCTCCTTCCATCCGCAGCCGGGGCGGGCAGCCCGCTGATCCCAGCAGTCCCAAAAGCGCACAGAAGCACCATCAGAAGTCCAGGCCGGGAGCCAGTGTTTTCCTTCGAGATCTCCGCCCGGGCGTGCCACGCCCCCACCAACTCGGGTGGCGCTCCGGACCACGATTCGGGGCTCTCCGATTGGACCCTCGACGTACGCCACCTCGTTCCCGTCCGGCGAGATCGCCGGCTGGAATTCGATTCCGGGCTCGCTCGTCACATGGGTCATGTTGGAGACGGTGATCTGAAGCGGTCCCTCGTCGAACCAGTCACTCGGAGGCCACAGCAATACGATGAGAATCCCCAGTATGGGAATCGCGAGGAGCAACCAGCGACGGGACCTCGATCCCAGCCGCGGTCCCGCGGCCGTCAGAGTCGTGGACATGGTGCCGGTAGTCGCAGAGAGCTCCCCATGTGCCGCCGCCGTCGCCCGCTGAGTCTGCACCATCTCCCGGTCCGGCGCCTTCCCGTGAACCCCCGGTGACGATCTGATGGATTCGACGACTGCGCGCGTTTCCTCTGACGGCTCAAGGCCGTACTCCTCCGCCAATCGTGCCGCAAAGCGGTCGAACAACTGCACGGCCTCGGCCGCGTTGCCCGTCCGGGCAAGGACGGTCATCTGGTGCCTGACGGCGGTTCCGCGCTCGGGGATGATGACCATCGCGCGTTCGTACCAGCGTTCCGCGGAGGCCAGGTCATCCCGGTCTTCGGCCGCTCGGCCGAGCTTCAGCGCGCCGTCGAACGCTTTCCGCCGGAACGAGGTCCGCTCTCCGTCAAGCCAGCGCTCGAAGTCAGGGGAGCCGGAGACGAACAGTCCCGCCAGCAGGTCGCCGCGATACAGGTCTAGAGCGGTCTCGAGCTCGCCTTCATCCGACGCCTCGAGGAAGTCGAGGGCGTCACACGAGAGTCCTGCCCGATCGATCTCGACTTCGCTGATGCCGTGACTGCGAACGGTGTCGGACCCCAGCGCCAGCCTGAGTCGGTGCAGAGACTGATTGAGGGCATTCCGAGCGTTGGACTCGGACAACTCCGGCCAGAACACGGAGATCAGAAGATCGCGCCTGTGCGGTCTCCCGCGTGCCGCGAGACATAGGTAGGCGAGCAAGGCAAGGCTCTTCGGCTGGCCGACGATCGAGTCCACTCGATTGCCGTCCGTCCCGCGCAAGTCCACATCACCGAGAACGCGCAACTCTTTCACGGAATCGCCTTACATCCGTGTCTCGCCCCGAGTAAGCCCCCTGTAAGGACTGAGTTACCCCGGGTTGTAAACATAGACCTGTGAGAGCGCTCTCGCCAAGGCGACACCCACCTGGCGGGCCCGGTAAATCCTCCGGTTGCCGGGGGAACCGCCGGGTCAGTCAGGTGGTGTCGCACCCGGCAACCCGTGCGAGGAGGAGATCATGCATACTCAACCGGGCCGAATCGCCGTGCCCGCCTCCTGGCCAGTTGTTTCCTCGAGCACCAGGAGGTGCCTCATGCGTTGGCGAATTCCGCTGGCTTTGTTACTCGCGCCGTTCGTGGCCGTCAGCTGCGATCAGACCACCGGCCCTACGGAAACCACACTTGACGCACCGACGGCCAAGGTGGTTTACAATGGATGGGACGAGGGAGCGGAACTCACGTTCCCTGCGTGCGGCGAGTTGCACACCATGTACAGCACGGACCATCTAGTCGTTCGGGAGACGGAGCCACCGAACGGCGGGTACCACTTCGGACTTCACCTTTCCTCCCATGACGCCGTGATAGTCGGTCACTCCTCGGGGAATCAGTATCGTGCGAATCCCTGGGCTTACAACGTCTCGTTCACGGCCAACAAGTTGCCCGCCGAGTACACGCACGAGACAGCTAGACTCGTAGCTCATGGGATCAATACGGACCTCACGATGCGCTGGAAGTGGAGAATTCAGTTCAAGATCGACAAGGACGGTCAGGTGACCAAGGACCTCTTCATCGACGAGGGCGAGTGTCGATAGGCCCAGCTAGTGGTGCCGATGAATCATGCTAGCCCACCTGACACGGTGTCAGGTGGACTAGTTTGTGACAGTGGCCGTGACAGTGCGACCATGATGAGAAAGACGGCCCTGCCGTAACTCACGACAGGACAGTCTCTTACACAATCGGGGCGGCGAGATTCGAACTCGCGACCTCCTGAACCCCATTCGCCTAGCGGTACCTGCACTCACCTGCATACACTTGCATTCACGCGCATTTCAGCGATTTCACCTGCGTACACTTGCGCTCATTCCTCCTCATTTCGTTACAGCTACGGTTACAGTTCTTTCCAGTGACAGCAGCCCCTCATGCGAAGCGCCCGGCGTGCCGCCGCAGGCATTCGAGCCTTGGCGAGACAATCGGGCGCTTCGTCACAAGTGGTGGCTACTGCATCGCGTCGAGCCGTGCCTCCAACTCGGCGATCTTCTCTTCTTGTTGCTGAACGACCTTGGTGAGGACCGCGACAATATCCATGGGACTGAGCCCCTTGCGGTCGTGAGTGGCTACCAGCTCGGGAACATCCTCTGCGATAAAGCCGACGTAGCCCTCGGCCCTGTCAGCCTTGTAGTTGAACTGCACGGGCGTGAGCCCATTGAGAGCCGTCTGAGCGTCTGCTGTTGTCAGTTCTCTTATGTTCTCCTTGTAGGCTCTGGACGAGGCGTCCGTCCAGACTCCCCCCGCTGTGACGTGCGCACCACTTTGCAGGTGAAGTGGATATCCTGGGACCTTTATCCCAATGCCCACGTAGCCGTTGTTGCCGAGGATAGCCAGTCCTCTCTCTCCTGCGTTCGCTGAGATCCAGAAGAGGTCGGGACTCGCGTCACTGTAGATGCTCCAGCTTCTCGTGGTATTCTGCATCCTAATAGAAGAGGCAGAACCAGAGACCGCTTCTTCAACGACGACCTCATCGCCGCCACCTATCGCGGTCGTCACGTGAAGGGCTCCCGTCGGGCTCTCGGTGCCAATCCCGATCCTGCCGCTGCCGCCCAGAATCGTAAGCGGTGATCGTCCCGATCCTGCTCCCGCAATCCTCAAGTGGTCGGGATCGGCGTCACTTAACAAAGTCCAAGTCCGGCCAGTGTTCTTGAGGTTCAACTGAACTGCCTGCCCGGCCCGTGTCTCCTCAACAGTCATTTCAGCAAATGCCGTCCCATTCACCACGTGCAGAGGTGTCTGGGGATCAACGGTCCCGATCCCGACTTGTCCGTCGGTGGTCACACGCAGGGCCTCCGCGCCACTTGTCCTGAGGACGAGCGGCTGGTTGTCCAAGGTCCCGAGGAACTGAGACGATGGGTTAGTATTCTTGTTGCCGCCCGACGCCCAGAACGGAAGCACGGCTGAACCGCCCTTGGAACTCAGGAGGGGAGCTTGGCTAGGGACGGCCTCGCCAGCTGCAGCGACGGGTTCGGCGTTCGATTCAACCTCAGGTTCTGTCAGGTGTGCCTTGTCGCAGCCGTAGAACGACACGGCGACGAGCGCGAACGCCACGAATAGGAGTGCAAGCTTACGCATGGTGGCCAACCTCCTGTGAAGGCCATGAGGTCGAGCCAGGCGGGAGGAGTCCGGCAGAATGTTGGTGGGCCGCAGCTGCTGGTTAGACCATACCTCCGTTTGGGGATTGAACAAGTGTCGCGCCCTTCTTAAGGATGGCTGAAAGGAGTCAAGCGGGCGTCACGGCGAGTGCCCGACACGCCTCGACGGACGTGAAAGAGCCCCGGTCGGGGGCCGAGAGAAGCTCCCTGATCCGTGCTTCTTGGTCGTCCATACCGGGAGGGTACGGGCACGGATCAACGGGCCTTCAAGTCGCATCAGAGGTGGACGGACGAACCATGATTATGAGGCTGACTGCGAGTGCCACTCCACCGATGAAAAGAACGGTGAACACCCAGTCCGTTCGGGCAACTTGTACCTTCGACACCTGGTCGAGCGGAATGGCCTTCGAGTCTTTGCCCCTAATGCTGTCCGCCTCCACCACCGGGTCGTGGATGGTCTCTCTCTCCCCGTCCGTCAGTGTGACGCGCACCTTCCCGTGGTCAGTGACCTCCGCGAGTTCGATCTGGTGGTAGCTGGTGCAACCCGTCACCCACAGGAACAGCCCGACCAGGGCCAGCGAGACAGGACGGCTACGGTACACAGTCAGCCTCCGGTCCTCGAGGATGGGATCGGAATCCGCAGAGCCAGCCCGTGACCGTCCAGAGTGACCTGTAGATCCATTAGCGGAACAACTTCCCATCGCTCACCCGAGGTCGCAGCACCGATCGCGACGCCCAGCAGCAGGCCCATACCAGCGCCAATGCCTCCGTAGATGAGACCCGCCTCGGCCCCTGAAACCGCGCACGCGCCGTCGGAACAAGTGAGGAACCCGGCCAGAAATCCCACTCCAAACCCGAAGGCCGTTCCCACGGCCATTCCCTTGACTGTGTTGTTCCTTCGCCCTCGGCTGACCTCAAACATTGTCAGGTCGGTCAACGGGATCTCGGCTGAATTCTCGGACCTGTCTTGTTCGACGTACAGGGAATCCGCCTGCAGCCGATCCAAGACGCCGATCAGTTCGACAGTCTGTGAGTCCCTTCTTGCAGTGTTGCCGACCATGACCAGTTGGTATTCCGTGAAATGCACCCGCACGCGGTCGCCGGGCGTCACGGTCTGGGCGTCGAGCGGTTGGGACAAGACAGTGATCAGGAGCGAAAACCCCAGGAGAACGGGTCGGTGCAACATGTGTAGCCTCGCAATCCATCAACCTTGTGAGCACCCAGGTCTATGTAGCATCACATCCTCCTCCACCGCGGCCTGCTAAGGGCAGGCGCATGGCATCTCGGGACCTGTCAGTTCCCTCCCCTGAACCCCACACCAAGTGAGAACAACAGCAGGAAAGAGCTCAGTCCGCTGGTCAGCGAGAACCGAACGCTCCCTTCCGGTGCCAGCATCCACGGTCCCGCACCGATTCGTTTCTCGGTCCCGATAGCCAGTCCCAAGGCTCCGGCTGTCCCCGAACTGGTCTCGGTCATCGCTCCAGACCAGGTCTGGAAATCCACGCCGATTGAGGGTCGGAAGTAGACGGAGCCACCGCCGAACTGCACTCCACCCATCAGGTAGATCGAGCTGAAGGATTCATCGAAGTGTGGATTGTCGAGCTTCGTGGGTCTCCACGTGGCTTCGAGGACGATGTCCGTCTTCGACGAGACCGGAAACAGGACCAGACCTCCGACTGCGAAAGCGAAGCCGCTGCTCGACCTGGGACTGTTGTCTCCGAAGCTCGCAGTCGCGAAGCCGACACCAGGGGCCAAGCGAAGTCCCACGCCACGGTTTGCGCTCTGGGCTAGGGCGGGGGACGCCACCGACCAGGTCAATAGGAGGACGAGGGCTGGGACTCGACCGTGCATGATACGTCTCCCGAGAGAAAACGTAGGGGCGCAGCCGCCAGGAGAGGGGTTCCGGCACTTACACTCAACTGTCGTGGGGCCGTTGAGAGGAGGCACATATAGTATACAGGGAACGTCACAAACCCGCCCGCCGCCGTGTGAGCAAAGCGAAGCGCCGTGTCGTCCATACCGGGAGGGTACGGGCACGGATCAACGGGCTATCAACGAGGAGCGCCCGACCTGGGGCCGGGCGCTGGTAATGCGAAGATCAGCCGACGAAAAACCGCCCCTACTCTCTCGCCTCCTCGCCTTCTTCTTCGACATCAACGCCCATTCGCTCCAGCATCTGTTTGGCGTTGTCGTTGCTGGGGTCGAGTTCGAGTGAGCGTTCGTAGTTCTGGATCGCCAGCTCCGTCTTACCCGCTTCCATATAGCCTTCGCCCAGACTGTCGTACGCGTTGAAGCCTTTTGGATAGGCTTCGACGTTCAGCTTGAAGATCTCGATGGCGGTTTCAGTTTCACCTTCGCCCATGTAGCGGTATCCGAGTTCGTTGAGTTCAGACTCAGCGAAGTTGTATTCCGTCGCGGCCGCTTCCCTGAGTTCACGGTAGTGCTCGATCGCAGTTTTCCTGAGTTCCCGGTAGTGCTCGACCCCGGCTTCTACACCACGCTCATCGATCGCTGTGCGAATCGCTTCCGCGACAGACAACTTCCGCCCCTCATCGATATCAGGCGCGAGCAGCTGGTCCATCGGAACGGGAGCTACCGTCTTCATACTCTCGACGATCATAAGTGTCTGCTCGCTCGGATCGAAGAGCGCGACAAGCTGCGGCGTTAGATCGACAAGGTCGGCTGCCGAGCTCTCGTAGGTGACCTCCCATTTGGAGACGATGACTGACACGCCCGCTCCCCGGGCGATCTCAGGAAGCGCGTCGCTGATCTTCTCCATGATTTCCACGACAGAGCCCGTACTGAACCCCTGCTGGTGCATTCGATGCTGCATGGCAGGTCCGTAAGCCTCCAGTTCCTTGACCCGCCACCAGTCTCCAGACGCCTTCGCTTCCTCAAGCTCCGTCCACAAGTCACGGAAGGAATCTTGAAACTCGGCGGAACGATAGAACGCCGTCGCAATCGCCCGCGAGTCGAACGTGCCGATTCGGGCCGAACTCGTAGTCGAGGACTCCTGTGCATGTCCAGCTGAGACAAAGACCATCGCGGCCACGCCAGTCAGGAATAGGACTGTGAGCTTACGCATGATGTACCTCCAGCGATGCGGATCAGCGTGAAGGCGGAGTCACGTCGGAAGGGGTACGGCACGGCTCGCCAGAAGAACCACCTGCAATCTAATGGATCAGACGAGGGGTGCACTATCGCGCCTGCCGCCGTGCGAGCCACATGCACATGCGCCCGACCGTGTGTGGCCGACTTCCCCAGAGAGGTAGAAAACGATGTTCATGTACTCTCGCTCCTTCAAGAAGCTTGCGGGGGGGCTTCTGAGGCTGTCCGTCGGGAGAGACGACCGCGGATGACGGACAGCACACCAAGCAGCAGGACCAGACCGGTTATGGCGGACCAAAAGGGTGCATAGCCGACTGCCCTAGAGGGGTAGAGAGCATCAGAGAGGTGGAAAGCATTGAAAATGAAGCCGAAGGGCACGGCACAGATACACAGAAAGTAACCACCTGAGTAAGGGCGAAAGAGCGCGTAGATCAGAACGACCGCAGTTAGAATCAACATGGAACCAACAAGGGTGTTCTCGGCCAGTGCTCTCTCAGGAACATCCGGGCTGATGAGATTAACTACGCCCAAGAACAGGAAAAGGGACACAAGCAGTACTGCCGGGATGATGGTGATGACGAAGAGATAAGATCGTTTGTGTGGCATGGTCCACCTTCTACGTGAATGAATCGATGTTCAGTCTAACATTGAATTCGACTACAAAGCGGGTCGGTTTGGCTGGTCACCGTCCTATATCAGAGCGGTAAATGCTACGGACCTGCGCATGATGTACCTCCAGCGATGCGGATCAGCGTGAAGGCGGAGTCACGTCGGAAGGGGTACGGCACGGCTCGCCAGAAGAACCACCTGCAATCTAATGGATCAGACGAGGGGTGCACTATCGCGCCTGCCGCCGTGCGAGCCGGATGAACCTGCGCCCGACCGTGTGTGGCCGGGCGGGTGTGTGAGTGTCCGTCTCTGTACTGTTCTGCCCCGCTACAAGAATCCCACCTGCTTCAGCAGGATGCCAGAAGCGACGACAACGTCTAGCACTAGAAACAGCTTTGTGGTGCCGGTGATCAACACGCCCCCACCATCGGTCCGATGAGATCGCGACCTAGCCACACTGACTCACGCCGTCCGATACAGCCTTCCCAAGGACGAGTCGAACGACGTCACTCCTGGTGACACCAAGACTCGCTGCCGTCCTTTCGATCCATGAGGCCACATCCGGTTGGACTCTGACCGCGATTGTCGTCATAAGCTCGCGCATGCCCGCACTGCAAAGAAAACGGCCCTGCCGTAACTACCGACAGGACCGTCTCTTACGCAATCGGGGCGGCGAGATTCGAACTCGCGACCTCCTGAACCCCATTC
>Ga0316197_10001645_pt1 | contig 15924 bp, 11 predicted proteins | sample OudBiesiAoxic_MG_FD_204939 | JGI IMG/M metagenome (GOLD analysis project Ga0316197, IMG submission 204939) | Coastal sediment microbial communities from Oude Bieten Haven, Netherlands - site A oxic | ecosystem: Environmental > Aquatic > Marine > Coastal > Sediment | place: Netherlands... | reverse complement strand
TTACCCCGGTAAACAGACTGGTGGCCATCAAAATTAAATTTTTTGTTTTTTGAATGTTGATACCAATGCTTTTGGCATAGTTTTCTCCTAGGAGCAGACTGTTTAGTGGTTTTATCACGGGTAAGATGAGAAAACAAGCTAAAATAAAAATAGAAGAAAAAATCAGCAATTCATTCCAGGTGAGGTTACCCAGGCTGCCGAAGCCCCAAAACATGTATTGCTGAAGGTTTTCTGCGCTGCTAAAGTAGGCCAGAATGCTAATTACAGCTGACGTAAGGCTGCTGAACATTAATCCTATGATAAGTATACTCATCGTATTTTTCACTTGTTTAGACACAACCATAACGGCAAAAAGAACAAGAAATGACCCTGCACTTGCTGCAATACTGATCAGGAATTGGGATTGAGCCCATCCGCTAAAAATTCCGCCGAGAATTGAAGAGCCTAAAATCAATATGGCTACCCCAAGACTTGCACCCGAGCTGATTCCTAAAACATAGGGTCCTGCCAGGGGATTGCGAAACAGGGTCTGCATCAGCAGCCCACTGATAGAAAGTCCACAACCTACCAGGATGGCTGTTATGGCTTTTGGGAGTCGATAGTTCAAGATAATATAATTCCAGGTTTCATTTGCTACTGTTTGGTTCCCAAGGCTTTTGAATACGGCCTTTAAGGGTATGTCAACGGAGCCCAGGCTTATATTCAAAATAAATAATGCTGCGAGGAGCAGGAAGAATAGCATAAATGAAAATTGATATGATGTGGAACTTTTCAAGCGGCTTTAAGAATTTGGATAAAGGTAAAATATTTCAATTAATCAGGTGAGCTCTATTCCAACCTTTGCAGGAAATAGGGTTCATATCCCGGCAGGAGTTCCGGATGGGCAACTTTGATCAAATCTTTTAGCACAATATGAGGCTGTATTGGTCCGAATTCAAAATATTCCACTCCGCCGTTTTCACTTCTTCTATTGGAGAAGGAATAAATGGCATTATGCTTAAAAGGTTTGAACTGTTCGTAATGCGCATTGGCACTTTTTAATTCCTCCAGGCTGGTATAATACCCTGATCCAATCCAAAATTCAGCATTCTCAGCCTTTTCAAGCACCGACTCAAAGCTAAGGACCAGGCTTCCCTGCCCTTTACTATCCTTCCAGATATAGCTGGTGTTGGCGTCTTTGTACAATTGGGCAGTAAAACTTTCGCCGGCAGGAAGATTCCACTGGTCTTTAAAAAGCACTCCTGACATAATACTTGGGGCATCTTTAGCTAACAAGGCCTCTTTTTTAGCCTCTATATAGGCTGATTCAATCGCCCTGAAAATGCTGTCAGCTTCCTTGTCTTTATTGTATAAAGCGCCAAAAAACTTAATCCATTCAGCTCTGCCCAGAGGGGTCTCTTCAAGCCAGTCGCCATTATAAATTACAGGAATTCCATTATTTTCGTAGGTCTGAAACATTTTATTTGAATTTCCCATTGAAAAAGCAATCAGTGCGTCAGGCTGTATGCTAATCAGCAGTTCGGTGTTAAAATTCTGTTCATTTCCTAAATCGGTAACCAATCCTTTTTGAATACGCGCCCTGGTTTTATGCGAAGAAATATAATCCGTACTCGGAAACCCTATCAGGCTATTTGCTTCGCCAAGAATTTCGATCATTGGAATGTGCGTTGTAGATGTGGCCACTACCTTTTCGATCGGAATGAATAATTTAGTTATACCATCAAAATCCTTATCTCTGTCAGATATCAAAACGAATTCCTGATATTGGTCAGCATCGGGGTAAGGTGATTTTATGATTAGTTTTTTATATCCATTATAATTCTGTATGTCAAATCCTTGAGCGTATTTAATTGAAGTTTTAGATTTACTTTCTGTTTCGTTCGTTTTAGGTGTTTTCACCTGCTCTTTACACGAAAAACAGCAAATCAATAAAGCCGCAACGAGCAAATTTCGGCAGTAGGGTACAACATTCTCATAAAATATAACTGGCATATAAATTGGATTTAATTTGCTTTGGCAAGTTTACAATTTTTTAAAATAAAACAGTGAATTATATTTTTTTCATACCATTACATAAGTTAAATTTGCAGGGAATTTTGGTTCCGCATAGGTGGAATAAACAAATGGGAATCTCGTGAAAATCGAGAGCTGTCTCCGCAACTGTAAGCTCAGCTGTTTTTAACAGTGATTGTTGTTCGTGATGACCACTTTCTTAATTTGAAGGGAAGGTCAACAACAAGACGCAAGTCAGGAAACCTGCCATATTTCATAACTCAATATGTTTTCGGAAGAAAAACTATGATGAAATTGTCAATATTTCTTTTCTTTTTAGGTTCTGGCCTTATTTTCTCCCAGAACGACAGCATTAACAAACTGGATGAAATAATACTTCGGGGAAATTTTTCTCCCGTTATGAACAGCGGCTATAAAGTTTCTGTCCTGACGGATTCTTTGTTGAACAGGAGCTATAAGAGCCTTGGTAATCTTCTTCAGGAGCAGGCTAATTTCTATTTTAAGCAGAATGGTAATGGCATGGTTTCTTCCATATCTTTGAGGGGAACAGCTGCCTCACAAACAGGTGTATACTGGAATGGAATAGAGATCAATTCAGCCTTGAATGGCCAAACTGATTTTAATACACTTCAGGCCAATAGTTTTGATGAACTCGAGATAAGAAAGGGGGGAGGCAGTGTCCTGTTCGGTAACGGCGCCATAGGCGGAGCGATTAACCTGAAGAACAATGTGAGTTTTCAACCAGATGCAAGGGGAGAAGTTCTGTTAGGAGCCGGAAGCTATGAAACCTATTTTAGCCAGTTAAATGGCTTGTTCAGCACTGACAGGATTTATATAAAAGCAGGATTCGGACTCTCGGCCTCAGAAAATGACTATCCATATCTGGGCACAGATCTCAAGAATGATAACGGGTCGTACTCCAATTACAGCGTCAATACAACTTTGGGATATAAGTTAAATGAAAAGAATGTACTTACTTTAAATGCCTCTTTATTTGACAATGACAGAAACCTTTCCCGAACGCTGACAACTGAAAGTAATGCCGCGCTTCTGAATACAGACATGCGCTTGCTGGTTGACTGGGAATACCTTGGCAATCGGTTCACCTCTTCTCTCAAAGCGGCATTCCTTCATGAAGATTTCAACTATCTTTTTAATCAGGAAATTACCGATAATACATCTAAAGGCGAAAGCAAGCGTTGGATAGGAAAATATGATCTGAGTTATTTTCTGAATAAGGAAATGTTTTTTAGAGCCGGACTGGAATTGGAAAATTCTCAAGGTAGCGGAACCAGTATCTCTGAGGTAGAACAGACAGATTTCTCTACCTATCTTTTATTTCATCATCAGCCGATCAAGGAGTTTATGTATAACCTTAGTTTAAGGGGAGGAGCTTCATCAGCCTATAATATTCCATTTATTTATTCATTTGATGCTAAATATCTTGTCAGCCAGAATCTCGCCCTTAAAACAGGTTTTTCTTCCAATTACAGGCTGCCAACTTTCAATGATTTGTACTGGGAACCCGGAGGGAACCCCGATCTAAAACCTGAAAACAGTCTTTCAGGAGAAATAGGCATAGACTATCATCATAAAATGTTTAGCATCAGCGGGACCGCTTTTGTTATCAAAAGCGATGATCTTATTCAATGGCGCCCGGTAACTTCTGACTTTTGGCAACCCCAGAATATTAGTGAGGCATCTAACTATGGATTAGAAATCATGGGTTTTATTAAACAAAATTTCGGAGTACATTTTCTGGAATTAAAGCTGCAATATGACTATACAAAAGCCATGGACGATGAGACGGATAAGCAGCTGATCTATGTGCCCAAACACAGGGCAAGTATGCTTTTGAATTATTTTTGGAAGCAGTGGGATTTCAATTATAACCTCCAATACGTGGGAGAAGTTTTTACGACTTCTTCAAATACACAATCCCTTGATGCCTATTGGTTATCTGATGTCTCCTTCTCCAGAAGGCTGTTAAAGGATCGAATGGATATTGGGTTTGCTATCAATAATCTATTCGATGAAAAATATCAATCGGTTGCTTTTAGACCCATGCCAAACAGAAACTATTTATTACAAATTAATTTTAAAATATAATTCCAAAATGAAAAAGTCAAATTTAATTTATCTCTTATCCTTATGCCTGTTCATAAGTTCCTGTTCTGATGATGATCCTGCAACAATTGAGCCCCCAAAGGGTGATTTTGAAAACGGGTATTTTGTAACGAATGAAGGACCATTTCAAAATGGCAGCGGCACCCTTACGTTTGTAAATGATGACGGTTCAGTAAGCCAGAATGTTTATAAAACGGTGAATGGTGAGGATCTGGGAAATATTGTAAACGCAATGTATATTGAAGGAGACAAGGCTTATATCGTTGTAAACAATTCTCATAAGATTGTCGTTGTAGACAGGTATACCATGGAAAAAATCACAGTCATTGAAGGTGATGAAATTAACAATCCCAGATATTTTGTCGCCAATAACGGCAGGGGATACGTAAGTAATTGGGGAGATCCGTTTAATACTTCAGATGATTTTATTGCGGTAATTGATTTAAATTCTAATGCTGTAGTGGACGTGGTCAGCGTAGGTGAAGGTCCGGAAAAGATGATCATAGAGGGGTCCAATTTATTTGTTTGTATGCAAGGAGGTTATGGTATAAATAATCAGGTATTTGTCATGGACACAAATCAGAATTCAATCAGGGATTTTATTGTAGTTGGCAATGTACCTAATTCAATAACGAAGGATAGCAATGGAAAAATATGGGTACTTTGTGGCGGCAGCCCTTCATGGACCGGATCGGAAACTTCAGGTTCTCTTTATAAAATTGATCCATCAAATCTTCAGGATGAAAAATTTGACTTTTTACTGACCGAGCATCCAGGCTTGCTCAATCATGATAATGGAAGAATCTATTATAATCTGGACGGCAAAGTGTATCAAATGAATATTGAAGATTCAGCCTTACCTGTTGATGCGTTAAATGGTTTAGATGGTATTTACTATAGCATGGAGGTGAACAACGGAGAATTATACGGAACTGATGCAGGCGATTTTGCAAGTGAGGGAACCTTAAAAGTGTTTAGTGTCACATCGGGATCACAATTAGAAACGATTGCTACTGGAATAGTCCCAGGAAACATTGTATTTCCTTAGATTTGTACTTATAATGTTTACTTTTGATCATGCATAAAATAATTTTTTCAGTTTCCTTTTTTTTATTGACCTTGAACCTGTGTGCCCAGGAAGTGGGACTGAGGTTTGGTGACACTTATGGAAACAATATAGGGATCGACGGGATAATACCCATTAAAGAGAAACGAATTCATGCAGCTGTTTCTTTTGGAGACAACGTAGGCGTGGAGGTTCTTTACGATTTTGCCATCGGGGCCATTTTCAGGAGCCCTGATTTTCGTTATTATGCGGGTGTCGGTTTGACGACATTATTTTCCAGTGAATTTAAACTTGGCGTTGCAGGGGAAGTTGGATTGGAATACGGTTTTCCCAAAACACCCATCACTATTGGTCTCGATTATCGGCCTGCCATTATCGTGCTTGAAAAAATGGATTTCGTTTACGGAAATTTCGGGTTTAATGTCAGGTACAGATTCAAATAGCCTCTGTAGTTTTTGATCGTAAAATGTATATGGCTTTTTTTTGACTACCTAAATTGATGATTTTTGACTCTGGTCCAATATAGGGTTTTACCAAAAATGGGATACCCCACAAATCCCCGAACCTTTAATAAGTCTTTATTTTCCAATGATATATGGCAACTATAGTACTCGCCATTTTTCGCATTTAAAATTTGAGCTCCTTGCCATACATCATTTTTGAAGGTTGCACCTTCCAGTATCATCATACCCAAAATCGGTTGATCCTTTTGCGCTCCCTTGCATTTGATACAGGTATCGCTCAGGTGTTCAATTGGAAGGATACTATCGATTTTAACAAATAATTGATTGTCAGTAATGTATATATCGACAATACTTTCCTCTTTTGACGCGTCAAATATATCATAGGTCTTCCATTTACCCACAACTGATTGTCCCACGATATGACAAGTGGTCAAACAAGATAGAATCATAAAAATGGAAAAACACTTTAATCTCATTGCGATACCCTTTGCCAAAAATGCTGTTCTGCCATAAAAGGAAAAACGGCTATAGCCTTTAAATTTCAGTCTTCTTTTTTACGCTCCAAATGTTTGTGATGCAATTTTAAAAGGCTGGCATTTAACTCAAAACCAAGCAGCAATATAATAGAATTAAGCCAAATAAAAAGCATAATCACTAAAACGGTACCTATGGATCCATACAACTGATTGTATTGCGCAAATTTTTCAATATAGATCTTAAAAATTTTGAAATTGAGAATAAACAAAATTATAGTAAAAACACTCCCCGGTGACAAGAACGAATGTTTTCTGCCCTCTCTTGTGCCAAAATAATATAAAAAAGAAATAACAATATAAAGCATCGCAATCAAGATAAGGGCTTGAAGGGTGCCCAGCCAAAATTTGGCATCGATGATTATACCTTGTTCAATCAGTGATTTGACAAAGAATTCAAGAAAAATAATAATCGTGACAGTTACAAGTAAGAACAGCGATAAAACCAGTGAAATGGCAAGTGAAACGAGATATTGTCTGATTACGGTTCGGGTTTCAATTTGATGATAAGTATATTCAAATCCACTGAGAATAGCATTTACGCCATTTGTCATCAGGAAAATAGACAGGATAAAACCAAAGGAAAGTAATTCACCATATTTATTGGTTGCAATATCATTGAGTACATGTGCAACTGCGTCACTGGCATCCTGCGAAGGCATTACATTAAAGATAAAGGACAGAAAGTCATCCTGAAAGCCCCCAATAGGAACAAAGGGGATAAGCGTCAAAACAAACAGGGAAAAAGGGAAGAGGGCAATAAAGAAACTAAAGGCAATACTACCGGCACGTGAGGTTAAGGCACCTTTGACAATTCCGGAAATATACATCTGTAAAAGATCATAAAGATTCATACCCTCCATACCAGGAAGTTTAATCTTTTTGAGCAGTTTAATGAGCCAATTGACTACAGGAACGCTTAATAATTTTTCCTCGGTACTCATAGCGCTTAGTCATATTTAGCATCAAATTGGTTTTTCCATTTATCCTGTACTTTCATAACTTGTTCTATAACATCTCTGGCACAACCCCTGCCACCTTTTTTCTGAGAGATATAATGGCTGGCGGCTTGTACTTCAGGAACAGCATCTTTTGGACAGCTGGCCAATCCACATATTTTCATAACAGGTAAGTCAGGAATGTCATCACCCATATACAACACATTTTTAGGGTCAATATTATAAATATCCAGATATTCTTCCATCTGGTCCATTTTATTATGAGCCCCTAAATAAATATCGGTTATTCCCAATCCTTGCAATCTTGATTTCACGCCTCGATTGGTCCCTCCTGAAATGATGCAAATATTGTAGCCATTATCAACAGCAGTTTTCAAGGCATAGCCATCTTTCGTATTCATGGTTCGAATCAATTCTCCATCTGGAAAAATGCTAACGGAGCCATCGGTTAGCACGCCGTCAACATCAAAAACAAAGGTTGTAATATTGGGCATAATTTCTTTATAGCTTTTCTCCATGGTATTTTCTTTAGCGTTGATATCTTTTTTTAATCGCATTCGTCAAGACGCGATAGATTTCTTTTTTTTCGCCTTCGAGCGATAATAATTGCTTTTCAATTACTTTACTGTCATTTCTCCTGGCCGGGCCTGTCTGGGCGATCAGCGGATCTGTATTCATTATTTTCTGAGCCGTTTCAAGGATAATCGGTCTAAGAATATCGAACGATAAGTCATGATCATCACAAATATCCTTTGCGGTCAAAAACATATAATTACTAAAATTATTTGCAAATACGGCAGACAGATGTAATTTTTCTCTTTGACTGGAATTGACTCGAATTACCACATCACTGATGCTCGTTCCCAATTCGTATAACAGTCTGTAATCATCTTCATTTTCAGTCTCAAGGGCGAGAGGTACAAGTTTGAAATCCAATGCTTTCCCTTTTGAAAAGGTTTGAACCGGATAAAGGACCCCTTTTCTGAGTTTGTTGTCAATGGCTGCCATTGGCACACTTCCAGAGGTGTGAACCACCAATCCTTTCAGGTGCTCTACGCTTTTTGAAAATCCTTCAATGCTGTCGTCATTAATGGCGATGATATATACGTCTGCCTTTTGTAGCGCATTCAAATGGGTGGTAAAAGGAATTCCTGAATCAAAAAATGAATTATTCCTTTCACTGCGACCATAACGTTGCAATAAGTCAACATTCGCGGCCGACGCTAAAGCATTTGCCAGATGTGAAGCAACATTTCCGGAACCGAGTAAAACCACTTTGATCATGAAGCGAATATACAGAGTTAAACTATGAAATAAAAGACATTTTAGTTATGGTTAAGGTATGTGCTGGAATGTAAAAAAGAGGTAAACCTAGGTTTACCTCTTCTTCACAATTAACTCTAACAAAAATAATATCAAGAAGCCTTGATCTGAGCCTGAGCTGCAGATAAACGCGCAATTGGTACTCTAAATGGAGAACAACTCACATAATTTAAGTTGGTTTTATAGCAAAACTCTATCGAACTTGGTTCACCACCATGTTCACCACAAATACCTACCTTAAGGTCAGGTTTTGTGCTTCTTCCTCTTTCTGTTCCAAGTTGAACCAACTGGCCAACACCTTCCTGGTCCAATGCTTCAAATGGATCAACTTTTAAGATTCCTTTTTCTATGTAGATCGGTAAAAATTTCCCTGCATCATCACGAGAATATCCAAAGGCCATTTGGGTTAAATCATTAGTTCCAAAGGAGAAGAATTCGGCGCGTTGTGCGATCAGATTGGCAGTCAATGCCGCTCTTGGAATTTCAATCATAGTTCCTACTAAGAAGTCAATGCTGTCATTTCTTTCTTCAAAAACCTTTTTAGCCGTAGCTCTGATGATTTCTTCCTGACTCACAAATTCGGCAAGTGTACCAATCAATGGAACCATAATTTCAGGTTTTGCTTCAATACCTTTTTCTTTAAGGTTTAATGCAGCCTCGATAATCGCTCTCGTTTGCATTTCAGTGATTTCAGGATAGGTAATCCCGAGTCGGCAACCTCTATGACCCAACATTGGGTTAAATTCCTCTAACTCTACGATTTTAGCTTTTACGGCATCAAGAGAAATATGCATTTCTTCTGCTAATTCCTTTTGATGTGCCAATTGATGAGGAACAAACTCGTGTAATGGCGGATCCAGTAATCTAACCGTTACAGGTAAACCTTCCATGGCTTCAAAAATTCCTTCAAAATCTTCACGCTGCATGGGTAGCAGTTGTTCCAAGGCTTCTTTTCTACCTTTAACCGTTTCCGCTAATATCATTTCACGCATCGCTTTAATACGGTCAACTTCAAAGAACATATGTTCTGTCCTTGTCAATCCAATACCCTGCGCCCCAAAATTACGAGCAACTTTTGCATCTTTGGGTGTGTCCGCATTGGTTCTCACTTTCATTTTAGAATATTTATCGGATAAATCCATGATCTCAGCAAACTCTCCGCTTAATTCTGGTTCTATGGTAGCAACTTTCCCTTCAATGATATTTCCTGTAGAACCGTTTAACGAAATCCAGTCACCCTCATGGTATTCATGACCATCTACTGTAAGTGTTCTGTTCTTATAGTTTATTTTTAATGCTCCGGCACCTGAAACACAACATTTACCCATTCCTCTTGCAACAACCGCTGCGTGAGAAGTCATTCCACCTCTGGCCGTTAAAATACCTTTGGCAATATTCATCCCCTCAAGATCTTCCGGAGAAGTCTCAATACGGGTTAAAATGGTGTTTTTATACTTATTTGCTTCATCGGCGAAGAATACAATCTGGCCGGTTGCGGCACCCGGAGAAGCGGGTAAACCCTGGGCAATTACATTTGCTTTTTTCAAAGCCTTAGGGTCAAAAACCGGGTGTAATAATTCGTCCAGTTTGTTTGGCTCAATTCTTAGCAAGGCTTCTTTTTCATCAATTGAACCTTCTTTAAGTTTATCTATAGCAATTTTAACCATCGCGGCACCGGTTCTTTTACCATTTCTGGTTTGTAGAATCCAAAGTTTTCCGTCCTGCATGGTAAACTCCATATCCTGCATATCCTTATAATGGTCTTCCAGTTTTTGTTGATATTCATTCAATTCATGATAAATGGATGGCATTAATTCTTCTAATGAAGGATAGTTTTCAAGTCTGTCTTCTTCTTCAACTTTTGCCAGTTCAGCCCATCTCAGTGAACCCAGTTTTGTAATCTGTTGAGGAGTTCTGGTTCCCGCAACAACATCTTCACCTTGAGCATTAATTAAATATTCACCATTGAAAACGTCTTCTCCTGTCCCGGCATCTCTTGTAAAACAAACACCAGTCCCGGAATTATCGCCCATGTTACCATACACCATGGCCTGAACATTTACTGCAGTACCCCAATCAGATGGATATCCATGCATATTTCTGTAGTAAACAGCCCGATCTCCGTTCCAGCTATTGAAAACAGCTACAACAGCACCCCAAAGTTGGTCCCAAGGATTTGTTGGAAAATCATGACCCGTACGTTTTTTAACCGCATCTTTAAAATCATATACCAAATCCTTTAAATCCTGGATGGTAAATTCTGTATCGAGTTCAATATCTCTTTTATGTTTCAGGGCCTCCATGATTTCTTCAAAAGGATCGATATCCTCTTTAGATTCAGGTTTCATTCCTAAAACAACATCGCCATACATTTGAATAAATCGACGGTAAGAATCCCATGCAAAACGCTCGTTACCAGTTCTGTTTGCCAAACCAATAACAACGTCATCATTTAAACCAAGATTTAAAACGGTATCCATCATCCCAGGCATGGAAACTCTCGCTCCTGACCTTACAGATATCAATAAAGGGTTCTCCTGATCACCAAAAGTGGAGCCCATAATGAATTCGACATTTTTGATTGCCTCTTCCACGTCAGCTCTAATCATGCCTACGGTTTCTTCCTGACCTACCTCATTGTATTTCGTACAAACCTCTGTAGTAATTGTAAAACCAGCTGGAACCGGTATGCCCAGCAAACTCATTTCGGCAAGGTTTGCCCCTTTACCGCCAAGCAGATTTTTCATTTTTGCGTTACCATCGGCCGTTTTATTACCGAATTTGTATACATTCATCTTAACGTCTTGTATTGTCTCCATTTCTTGTATTTTTGATATTTATTAATTGATACACAAAAATAGGTAAGAACTGACTGATGAATTATGATTTAAATCATGCTAAAAAACTTGTGTAAAGAATGTTACACAAAAAAAGGCTCCAATATGTTTGGAGCCTTCAATACTTTATTCGGTATAAATACGCACTTAATAATTAGCACCAATCAGGTTGCCCGCCAGTTGCAGCAGCCTTAATTCGGCTACCTTGGCCGTATATTTAGCCTGGTTGTAACTGTTGATGGCACTCAGTAAATTCACCTGGGCGAGTCTGAATTCCACTGTGATGATCTGACCCAATTTGAACTGTTCTTCACTTCTTGCAAAATTTCGCCTGTTCGTTTCAACGTTCTTTTCTTCAGCGCTTAAAACAAATAATGAGTTTTGATATGTTTCCCAGGCATTGGCCACATTTCTCTCGAGATCTTTCTCGGCCAACTCCTTTTCAATGTTTCTGTTGTCTATGGCGATCTTTGCATTTTGAACCCTGGTTTTGGTCAATCCTCCGTCAAAGACATTCCAGGACACCGTTAAACCACCAACGAGCCCGGCACTTGTATTGCTGGCAAGAGCGAAAGGATTGTCGATATTAGAATCTGTATTGGCGTTTCTCCAGTTGTAGGCTCCGTTAATACCGACATTCGGTACCCATGATGATTTGTTGATCTTTAAATCGTAATCACTAAGGGTAACATTCTTTTCAGCTTGTAAAAGCAATGCATTATTGATTTTTGCGGATTGTAACATACTTTCATAGGTCAGATCAAGGGCGTAAGTTACTGTTGTATCTACAGCGAAATCAATATTGACCTCTCTGCCTAAGATCACATTCAAGTCTCTCTTGGCATTAGCAAGTTCTCTCTGGATGGTCAAAAGATTGATGCTGTCCTGATTCACGTTAACTTCTGAATTCAAAACATCAAGTTGGGTTTTCTGCCCGTATTGATAGCCGTATTGTTCTCTTAGTAATTGACTTTTTGAAATTGCCAAAGACTGTTCCAGATTATGTTTGTTTTCGGTTAGCCTGGCAACATCATAATAAGAAATAAGCAAGCCGAGCAAAGTATTTTCAATGACCTGTCTTACGCGGATTTCGGAAATATTATATTCCTCCTGAAGCCTTTTATAATTGTATTTTCTACCAAAACCATCAAAAAGTAAATAATCAACGCCAACCGAAGCTGAATACGAATTTGTGGTATTTTCTATATCGTCTTGTGTATTCCCATTCTGAAATTCAATTTTACTGTTATTGTCTTGATAATCAGCACCACCAGAAGCAAAAACGGATGGCAGATATCCACTATTGTAGACACTGGAGCTGTTTTTTGCTACTTCAAGGTCATTATTGGAGACCTTGATGTCATAGTTGTTTTCCAGAGCAATATTTACCGCTCCGTTCTTTTCAAGTAATTCCTGTGCACTCAACGAAAAACTCAGGATCAGTAGTAGAATAGTGAAAAATTTATTCTGTATCATTTTGTTCAATTTTTAATTCTTTAACGGCACGTGTTACTTCTTCTTTGGTCACTTTTTTCCCAGTCAACAGCCATTTGATTTTTACCGTTAAACTATTGTTGATCGAAAGTAAAAGCGGAAGCATCAATAAGGTTAAACCCGTAGCAATCATAATTCCATAAGAAATTGAGATCGCCATTGGTTTTAAGAACTGCGCTTGTCGGCTTTTCTCCAGCAATAGCGGCATCAAGCCGGCGACAGTGGTTAATGAAGTAAGAATAATGGCTCTAAACCTTGATTTTCCTGCCTGAAACAAGGCCTCATTAAATTTCATTCCTTCCTTGAGATAGGTATTGAATTTTCCTACCAGTACCAAACCGTCATTTACCATGATCCCAATAAGCGCTATGATTCCCAGCCATGATAAGATATTGATCGCAAATCCATGGATATAGTGCCCCCAGACAATACCGATCAAACTAAAGGGAACCATAATGAATAACAGCAATGGTTGACTATAGGACCTGAAAGTAAAGGCGATGACGACATATATTAATACTAAAACAATTAAGCCCGTTCGATTGGCCGAATCTATCGTTTTGGCAGCTTCTCTGTTCTGTCCTTCAAAACTCGGTTGCACTGAAGGATATTTCGCTAAAATACCGGGCATGATATTATCCTTGATATCTGTCATGACATCCGTCGCACTTTCCTTCGCATTTGCCATGTCAGCAGTGATCTGAATCTCTCGTCTTCCTGCTAAATGATTGATGGCCACATCTCCACGAGCTATATCATAGGTGGCTATTTCTGAAAAGGGAACTTTGTCACCTGTGGGTGTAGAGATCCACATATCGTCGAGGTTTCTAATGGACGACCTGTCTTCCTTTTCATACCTTACCCAAACCTTAATTTCATCCTGTCCACGTTGAAAGCGTTGTGCCTGAAAGCCAAAGAAGCCTGACCTCACCTGATTCATAACTGATTGTAGTGTGAGTCCTAAAATATAGGCATCATTCTTTAATTTGATCCTTACTTCCTTGATTCCCGCGGGGTCTGTATCGGAAACATCTTTTAAGGTTGGATTCTGCATCAGAATTGCTTTCAATTCTGTTTTTGCCGCTTTTAATTCCGGAATATTATTACCAAGAAGTGAAACCGCAACCGGACTTCCTCCAAAATTACTTCCTGAACCAAAAGTGAGGCTTTCGGCCCCATAAACGGCACCCGCTCTGTCTCTGATGGCATTTGTAATGTCTATAGAAGGGAAATCCCGAAATTCTCCTTGCAACAAATTGATCGTAAGACTCGCATTACTTGAGCCGGGACCAATTCTTTTAATAATATTTTCTACAACGGGAGTATTACCCGTTTGCTTTTTTGTGAATTCATCAGCTACCAACCATGCGGCCTCCTCAATACCAGAAATGATAGAGTCCGTTATTTTCTCATTGGTTCCTTGCGGCATTGACAGTGATATCGCAACTCTGTCACTCGCAATAGTTGGAAAAAACGAAGTGCGGACAATCTTACTTTGAATTCCACCAATGGAAAGGATCAATAACGACAAAGGTATGGCAAGCCCTAAAAATCTGTTTTTCAGAAAGAAACTTAAATAAGGGCCATACAATCTGTCTCTGCAATAAACCATGAATTGATCAGCCTTTACATTGATTTTATTGAACGCCCCAAATAGACCCGTAGTTGGTTTTTTTCGGTCTCTGATCAAGGCTTTTGAATGCGCAATATGCGCAGGTAAAATGATCAGGGCTTCTATCAGAGATACAGCTAAGGTCAGGATAACAACTGTCGCTACTTCTCCGAAAAAATTTCCAATACGGCCATCCAGAAAGAAAAATATTGAAAAGGCCAGCATTGTCGTTAAGATGGCAGATATGATGGGAGGGATTACCTCTAATGTTCCATCAATTGCCGCCCTCACCGGAGATTTTCCTTTTTCGTAATGGTGGAAAATATTTTCACCAATTACAATACCATCATCCACCAGGATACCAATAACGATAATCATTCCAAAGAGTGATAATACATTGATAGTAACACCTAAATTCGCCGCGAAAATAAACATACCTAAAAATGAAATTGGTAATCCCGCTGCTACCCAAAAGGCAATTCGAACGTTTAGAAAAAGTGACAGAAAAAGCAATACCAAAACAATTCCGATAATCGCATTTTCAGTTAATAATTGTGTTCTCTGATTTAAGGTGATGGAACGGTCACTCGATACATTCAATTGAACATTATCATGCCCCGAATTGAATTTTTCAATATACATTTTGATCATGTCAGCGGAAGCAAGCATATCTTCGCTATTGGTGTTACTCACTTGTATGCTAATAGCTACTTCGTCATTGTAGAAAAGCCGATCGGGATTTTCGTTCCACCTGTCTCTGACCGTAGCCACATCTTTTAAATAAATCACATTACCTGATTTATCAGCTTTCACAATAATGTTGGTAAGGTCGGCACCGTAATACTTGCGATTCCTAGCACGTATCAGGTAGTCTTCATAGTCAGTTTTGATATTCCCGCCGGAGATCAGTAGATTTGATTGTTGTACCGCCTGAGCAACGTCTGCAAAAGTAAGATCAAAGGCCCTAAGGTCGATCTCACGCACGGCAATTTCAATTTCTTCATCCGGAAAACCAGTAATGGAAATCTGAGAAATCCCTGTCATTGCCCGAAGATCATTTTCAACGTCCCGAGCGTATTTTTTGAGCGTGGTCAAAGGAAGGTCATTACCACTTACTGTAAAATCAATGGTTGGGGCTATGGATTCAATTTTTGCAATTACAGGAGGCTCCATCCCGGTGGGAAACGAAGGCACCCGATCAACAGCATTTTTTACATCGGTCAAAACCACGTCAATATCAGAATCCACATAGGTTTCTATACTAATTGTTGCCGAGTTTTCTCTTGACACAGAAGTGACCCTGTCTATTCCAACCAGGCCTTTCAAATTGTCTTCTATTTTTAAGACAACGCCTTCTTCCATCTCCTGTGGAGAGGCACCCGGATAAATCACGGAAATATTAATAAATTGGGATTCGGTTAACGGAAAGAACGAGGATTTCATCGATTTCGTTCCCAGATAACCAAAAATGACCACTGCAAGGATAATGATATTAA
>Ga0316197_10001644_pt1 | contig 15924 bp, 11 predicted proteins | sample OudBiesiAoxic_MG_FD_204939 | JGI IMG/M metagenome (GOLD analysis project Ga0316197, IMG submission 204939) | Coastal sediment microbial communities from Oude Bieten Haven, Netherlands - site A oxic | ecosystem: Environmental > Aquatic > Marine > Coastal > Sediment | place: Netherlands... | reverse complement strand
CTTTCTTCAGGACTCGCCACAATGACATCCATGTCGCTCACGGTCCCGAAGCAAGGTACCGCACACCCTCGGCTCCGTGGGTAACTTTAGTTTTGTGGTTTCTGACAGACAGGCACGGCATTCGACTGAAGCTGGAAACATCTACGAAAAAATACCCATACCTTGGTTTAAGTGGGACAGCAGCGTGCTGAGGTTTACTTTTTGTAGAACGACTCTTCGCCTTCAGGCCGGTTTCTAAAGCGTTTGTATGCCCACAGATACTGCGTGGTATCGACTTCAATACACTGCTCTATGCCGCGGTTGACCTCTGTCAGCGCCTCGCGCATATCCTCGCTGTAAATGGATGGGTTGGTTTTGATTAAATGCACGCAGTAGCGGCCACCCTTGCGTCGCTCACAGACCGCAAAAACGACCGGGGCACCCGTGCGTTGAGCCATGCGTGGCAATAAAACACCTGTCAGTGCCTCGATACCGAAAAACGGCGCAAATTTTCCACCACCACCGGTTGGTTCCTGGTCCGGCAACAGTGCGACAAAATAGCCGTCCTTGAGAAGTTGATACATTCGTCTGAGACCCTTGCCGGTTGCTGCAACCATTTCGGCACCTGCGCGGGCGCGCTTTTCCAATAACAGGGCATCGATATCCGGGTGTTTGCTGGGTTTATAAAGTATGGCGGCCTTACCTTTACTATGCAGATACAGGTTCAACATTTCCCAGGAACCATAATGTGGTGCGGCCACGATTAAACCGTTGCCGGCACTGATCAGTTCATCAACATGTTCCATACCCTGCACGTCATCAAACAAGGCGTACATGCGTTCCAGCGGCCAGTGCCATAACATGCCCGCCTCAAATATCCCCCTGGCATAATTCGTCATGCTGGCCCGGCCAATTTCTTTTCGCTGCTTCGCATCCATGTCCGGATAAACGGCCTTCAAATTCAGACGTGTCACACGCCGCAATCGTGGCACCGAGTACCAGACCAGCGCAGCCAACGGTGGAGCAAGATATTCTGCTGCCCGCGGAGTGATCCAGCTAAAAACACGCATGACAGCACGAATGGCGAGTAATTTCATAAGCAGTTGCTCATATACGGCAGTGAAGCAATGCTAACATGAGCAAAGCAGCGATTTTCAGAACAGGGTTGAGTAATGATTGCATTATTGCAAAGAGTATCGGAAGCCAGTGTGCTTGTTAATGAAAAATCTTCGGGTGCCACTGTGACCGGAGAAATTGGCGCCGGCATCCTGGCGCTTGTCGCGGTTGAGAAAGGCGATACTGAGACCCAGGCGAACAGGTTGTTGCAACGAATAATAAGCTACCGGATTTTTGAAGATGATAGCGGCCGTATGAACTTGAATCTGCTGCAGACAGGTGGTCAACTGCTGCTCGTTTCCCAATTTACCCTGGCCGCCAATACCAACAGCGGCAACCGCCCCAGCTTCACCCCGGCCGCTGAACCGGCAGAAGGAAAAAGGCTGTTTGATTACCTGTTGGAGTCAGCCCGGCGTGAACTCGGTGACGTTCCCACGGGTTGCTTCGGTGCGCATATGAAAGTCAGCCTGGTCAATGACGGACCGGTTACTTTTAACCTGCGTGTACCGCCGGCAAGTTGATTGCATCTGCAGCGCGCGGGCATATGAACATGCCAACCACCGCTATGGGAGACGCGCCCCTACCTGCCCTCAAGTTCGTTGAGTTTCCGGGTGAGTGTATTGCGGCCAAGACCCAGCAGGCGGGCAGCCTCCACTCGTTTGCCACCGGTATGCTCAAGCGCACACTCAAGTATGATTTTCTCAAACTCGCCGCGGGCCGTTGACATCAGGTCAATCTGACCATTGAACAACGCCTTGCGGGTCCAACCCCGCAGCGCTTCGGACCAGGAGTCACCGGATTCATTCACAACGTCCCTATCTCTCAAACTGTCGGGCAGGTCGATGGGAAGGACCTGCTCACCCGGTGCCATGACACATAATTGCTGGCAAAGGTTCTGCAATTGGCGAACGTTACCCGGCCAGGCTTTTTGTTTCAGCGCCTCTATGGTTTCAGGCATCAGGTACTTTTCTTCCAGGCCCATTTCCTTTGCTGCCTGGTGCAGGAAATGAGCTGCCAGTAACGCGATGTCGCCATTGCGTTCCCGCAGGGGCGGTAACTCGATGGTGATCACATTCAAGCGGTGATAGAGATCTTCACGAAAACTGCCATCGGCAATTTTCTTCTGTAAATCCTGATGGGTTGCTGTCAACACCCGTACATCCGCGCTTAACAGGTCACGCCCACCAACACGGTAATAGTCACCTTCCGCCAGTACCCGTAAAAGACGGGTTTGTAACGGCAGAGGCATATCACCAATCTCATCCAGAAACAGGGTACCGCCGTTTGCTTCCTCAAAACGTCCCGAGCGCCTGGTATGGGCACCGGTAAATGATCCTTTCTCATGACCGAACAGTTCAGACTCCAATAATTCGGTAGGAATCGCAGCCGTATTGATGGCAACGAATGGACCCTTTGAGCGGGGGCTATGCTGATGCAGTGCGTGGGCAACCACTTCCTTACCGGTACCGGTCTCACCGGTCAGCAACACGCTGATCGTCGATCGGGACAACCGGCCAATGGTCCGAAAAACCTCTTGCATTGCCGTGGAGTCGCCGATCATCTGGTTCGCCGCGCCGGGTAACGGTTCACCCGTAACAGCCACTGGAACAGTGGATGCTCGTGCGACCACTGCAAGCACCTTATCAAGGTCAAACGGCTTTGAGAGATAATCGAACACACCCGACTGAAAAGCGGTAACCGCCTGGTCCAGATCGGAAAAAGCCGTCATGGCAATCACGGGAACCTCGAGATCGCGCTCTTCCAGCGCCGACAAAACGCTCAGGCCATCGGCATCAGGCAGGCGTATATCCGTAATTATGACGGATGGTTTGGAGCTATCCAGGGCTGCGACAACTGCAGCAACGCTGCCAAAACTTTCGGTGACATAACCGGCACGACTCAGCGCCCGGGCCAACACAATACGGATGGCTTCGTCATCATCGACAACCCATACATGCACAGATTCAGTCATGGGTTCGCTGCAGCGGGAGCCTGAGTGTGAAACGGCTGCCGGGTTCCAGTGGCGCGTAGGTCAGCAGGCCTTTGTGTGCCGCGGCAATTTGTTGTGCGAGTGCGAGACCGAGACCGGTACCGTCACGCCGACCGGTGACCAATGGCAGAAACAGCATGCCACGCAGGGACTCCGGTACGCCGCAGCCATTGTCCTTTATATCCAATCGGACAACCCGTCCCATTCCGGGCTGTAAAAGGGTGATGTCATAATCAACGCGGGTTCGAATCTCTACCTGTGTTGCGCCTGCTTGAAAGGCATTTCGCAACAGGTTCAGAAACACCTGTCGCAACGCTGAAGAGTCCGCTGAAATTTCTGGAATACTTGGATCATAATTTTGAACAATCCTGACGCTGTCAGCAGATTCCAACCGAAGTAGCTCGGTGGTTTCCTGCAGGACAAAATGGATATCAACCGGCTGGCAATCAAGCTCAGATTGCCCGAAACGCTCCAGTAACTCGTCAATTCGATCCACCTCGCGCATGATCAATTCTGCGAGCGACCCCAGTTCACGATCGGCCAGCTCGGCAGCCATCATTTGTGCTGCACCACGTATTCCGCCCAACGGGTTTCGAATCTCATGTCCCAGGTTACGCCTGATCAGGTCCATCATTCCGGTTTGCACCTCGCGCTGCTGCATCTTGCTTTGCTGTTGTTGCCATTTGAGATCATATAACTCCAGCAACATACCCTCCCCCGTGAGGGGATGAATCGTGCAATCGAAAAGTCCGCCAGCCAGTTTGCATTCACTCAGATGACGTCCACGCTGTTCTTTGGCCGTTGCTGAAATTGCCTCTGACAACTCACTCGGAATTCCGTCAATATCACGGAACCGCCAGCCATTGACCCGCTCCCTGCCCGTTGCTAAACAATTCTCGGCGGCTGTGTTCATGCCCCGGACACAACCCAGGTCATCCAGTTCTACTACCGCTGTGGACAGTGAATCAAGCATGAGCTCGGTCGCTTCTCATTAACCACGCCGCGGACGGTTATAAAGATTGGGCTGCCTGACATAAAAAACGACCGGCTGTGCGGTGGCAACGACACGGTTTTTCGAATCTCTCAACTCCGCCTTTACAGTGTGTTCGCCCCGGTCCAGTCCACTTAGCGGAATCATCGGCTGCACAGTTGTCACGTGTTTTGTTCCATCAAGGAACAGGGTCACCTGCATTCCCGGCTGTAACGCCGTACGCACGTTCCAGGCAACAGCTATGGGGCCATCCGGCTTCCACACTGACGCTTCCGGCTCTGGAGAAATGATCGCGAAATCGCGATAGGTCCTGCGCAATTCCGCCAGAGATGGCTCCTTTACAGCACCCTCTTCATCAGTTGGCTCAGGGGCCTTTTCGTATTCCGGAGCCTCGATCACGCTGATCGGCGCCAGTTTAATGGGCTTGGAACCGTCACCCGGTGGTTGATCGGTAAAGGTTACATTGCCATCTTTATCGACAACCTTGTACACCTGTGCCATCAAAGGCGAGGCCGCCAGCGCCAACGTTAGCGCAACAAGAACCGTAATAAATCTCATATAAATAACTGTTTTCATCGTCAGACTCCAAATTGATGCCAGCCATCAACGCCTCGCAAAAAGCGAGGCGTTCCGGTTTCCGTGGAGCTGTCGAATGACAGCTCCTTTATATAGAGTAATACATATCAAACTCAACCGGATGGGTAGACATGCGGAATCGCGTGACTTCTTCCATCTTGAGTTCAATATATGCATCAATCAGGTCGTCATCAAAGACACCGCCGGCCTTCAGAAAGTCCCTGTCAGAGTCCAGTGCTTCGAGTGCCTGGGCAAGACTTGAGCAAACCGTCGGAATATTTTTCACTTCCTCGGCAGGCAGGTCGTAAAGGTCCTTGTCCATGGCCGGACCCGGATCAATCTTGTTAGCGATACCGTCAAGACCAGCCATCATAAAAGCTGCAAACATCAGGTAGGCATTACCCGCCGGATCACCAAAACGCATCTCGACTCGACGGCCCTTCGGGTTGCCCACATGGGGAATACGGCAGGATGCTGAACGGTTACGGGCCGAATAGGCCAGCATGACCGGCGCTTCAAAACCCGGGACCAGGCGCTTGTAGCTGTTGGTTGAGGCATTTGCAAATGCATTCAGTGCACGGGCGTGCTTGAAGATACCGCCGATATAGTGCAAGGCCGTGGTTGACAGACCGCCGTATTCTTCGCCGGCAAACATATTCTCGCCACCCTTGAACAAAGACATATGAACATGCATACCGGAACCGTTATCGCCAACCAGAGGCTTGGGCATAAATGTGGCAGTACGACCTGATTCGTGCGCTGCATTATGGGTTGCATATTTGAACATCAACATTTCATCTGCCTTGCGTGTCAAGGTAGCGAACTTGGTACCAATTTCGCACTGACCGGCTGTACCCACTTCATGGTGATGCACCTCAACCGACACGCCCATTTTCTCCAGAATTTCGCAAATGGTTGAACGCAGGTCATGCAGACTATCTACCGGCGGGACCGGGAAATAACCACCTTTAACACGTGGCCGGTGACCGTGGTTACCACCTTCGTAATCCGAACCGGTATTCCATGCACCCTCTTCCGAGTCAATGTTATAAAAGGTCGAATGCATATCCGTGCCAAAACTGACGCTATCGAAAACGAAAAACTCGGGCTCCGGGCCAAAGTAAGCGGCATCGGCTATACCGGTGGATTGCAGGTAGGCTTCAGCACGCTTGGCCAATGAACGCGGGCAACGGTTATAACCTTCCATGGTGTCCGGTTCGAGGACATCACAGCGTATGATCATTGTGCTGTGCTCCATGAACGGGTCCATAACGGCTGAATCCACATCCGGCATCAGCACCATGTCTGATTCATTGATACCTTTCCAACCCTTGATGGAAGAACCATCGAACATTTTGCCTTCCTCAAAAAAGTCTTCATCAGCCATAGCCACTGGCATGCTGACGTGCTGTTCTTTGCCTGAAGTATCACAAAACCGTAAATCGACGAATGCTACTTTTTCATCGGTGATCATCTTTTGAATGCTTTCTATACTCATGTCGTTTTTCCTATGCTATTACTTTGGTAGGTGTCCAAAATGGGTCAGTATATAAATGCAGAAGTCGTGCCAATCTGAAATAAAGACGCATTAAACAAAAAATTAATATATCTGGTTTTTAGATACATTTTCACATCTTTTAGCTACATATTAGCCACATTTCCGTGTGTCACAGGATTACCATGTCGATCAATGAATTCATGAATGCACCATTATCGCACCAATTGAATATTGATGCACCATATTGGTGCGGCTTGTTGCTATAAAGCAATCCAAAGTAGGGCAGCACCCAGGGCGAGACGATAAATCACAAAGGGTAACAGGCCGACACGTTGTAAAAGAGCAAGAAATGCAGCAATACACAACCAGCCCGCAAGGGCGGAAAGCACGATAGCGAGGCCAAACTGAAACCAATCGATTGCGGCGTCATGCATCAGCATCCGCAAAACTCCATAGGCACCGGCAGCGGCGATGATCGGAATTGAAAGGAGAAATGAGAAGCGCGCTGCCGTATCGGCATCAAACCCCAGCATCCGCCCCATAGTCATGGTGATTCCGGACCGCGACGTACCGGGAACCAGCGCCAGCATTTGTGCCAGGCCAATCAAAAGACCTGACTTCATGTTCATATCGGTAAGCTGCCTGTTGCGTGCAAAGCGGGCATCCGCCCACCACAACAAGAACCCAAAACCAATGGTACTGAATGCAATAACACGGATATCCCGGAGTGCCGATTCAACCCAACCATGCAACAGGCCACCGGCAACAATCGCGGGAATACTGGCAACAACCAGTGTCAGACCGAGTTTCCGTGATGCTTCATCACCTTTGCCTGCACCAAACCAGGGCGTCAGCATGTTCCAGAGATCCTTGCGAAAGTAGACCAATACTGCCAGCAACGTTCCCAGGTGGGTGGCAACGTCAAACACCAGGCCCTGGTCAGGCCAACTAAAGACCTTACTACCCAGAATCAGGTGTGCAGAGCTTGAAACCGGTAAAAATTCCGTCAACCCCTGGATCAGGGACAAAACGATGATCTGGATCAGCGTCACTGTGTGTAGCTGATCCGGTAGATAACACCGGCCAGATCATCCGCCACCAGCAATGCACCATCGGGCATGACCAGCACATCGTTGGGACGCCCCCAGACTTCCTGCCCCTGCAGCCAGCCAGCTGCAAAAACTTTTTTATTCAATACTTTACCGTCGGGCTGAACATCAAGTACAAGAATCTGATAACCAATCTTTTCGGACCGGTTCCATGACCCGTGCTGGGTGATAAACAGGCGGTTGGTATATTCAGAGGGGAACATGCTCCCGGTATAAAAGGTCAAGCCCAGGGCAGCACCATGGGGCTCGAGCTTCGCAACCGGCGGCGTATAATCCGCGCAGTTTTTGCCCTTTCCAAACTCTTCGTCCAACAGGTCGCCCTGGTGGCAGTAAGGGATACCAAAATGCATACCTGCTTCCGGAGCATAGTTCAGCTCATCTGCGGGAAGATCATCCCCCAGCATATCCCGACCATTATCCGTGAACCACAATTGACCATTCTGGGGGTGAAAAGCCAAGCCGACACTATTTCGTACACCAAACGCGTAGACCTCCATGCCGCTGCCGTCGGCGTTCATACGTCGTATCTCGCCAAACCCCTCTTCATCACAACTATTGCACGGCACACCGACCGGGATATACAACTTTCCATCCGTGCCAAACCGCAAATACTTCCAACCATGGTGTGTCTTGTCAGGCAGCGTATCGGTCACCACGGTTGGCTCTGGCGGGCTATCCAGAAGCGCTTCAATATTGTCATAGCGCAATATCCGCTCAACCGCACCCACATAAAGCGCACCATTGTGGTACTCGAGGCCCGAAGGCATGTTGAGATCCTCGTCAATCAACCTGACAGTCTCTGCCCTGTTATCACCATCCGTATCGGTCATCGCCCAAAGCTTGCCGGCTTTGCGGCTTCCGGCAAACAGGGTGCCACCGTCTCCGAGTGCCATCTGCCGTGCGTTCTCCACTCCCTCGGCATATATCTCAATACTGAAGCCAGGCGGCAGTTCAACCAGGTCCAACTGGACATCTGCAAGGACACTTTCCGCCTGCAGGGTCGCAAAAAACAATAAAATTAATCTGAGGTTTTTCATGATGGCTATGGTAACAGCAGGCGCATCATTCGGCACCTGTCCCGCCAAATGATGCCTATAGCTCTTGGGCGCACATCACGCGTACGGATCAGGCTTTGCCTTCGGGTGACCCTTCACTGAGCTACACAGGCTGCATCATCCCGAAACCCAATAAGGAAAAGCGTTTCAACATCCAATAGAATGCAATCTTCCGTGAAACCCAAATGGAGTGGATTTGTGCGATTATTAACCGTTCTGACCGGTATTTTTTTAAGCTTACTCATAACTTCTGTCGCATTCGGAAAAACCTCGGCCGAATACCTGCCTGCAGATGCAGACCTCGATACGACGATACCATCACCGGAATCCCAGCTCGGATGGGAGCCCGGCGAATGGAGAATCCAACACCCTTCACTAGTGCGGTACATGTACACCCTGGCTGAGACATCCGATCGTGTCAGCATCAAGGTAACGGGGCACACCTATGAGCAGAAACCACTGCTTCAGGTCATCATCACCTCGGAAGAAAACCAGTTAAAACTCGAATCACTTCGCCAGGCCCACCTGGAGGGAGCCAGCACCGGTGATCCCGATGCACCACTGGTTGTATGGCTGGGTTACAGCGTGCACGGTGATGAATCCAGCGGAACCAATGCAGCACCCATTGTGGGCTGGTACCTGGCCGCATCACGCTCCGAATACGTCAAGAACCTGCTCAAAAACACCATTATCATCCTCGACCCAAGCCTGAACCCGGATGGTCTTGACCGCTTTGCAACCTGGTCCAACTCCAACCGAAGCTTTAATCCCGTCGCCGACCGCAATGGCCGCATCCATCATCAGGACTGGCCCGGAGGCCGCACCAACCATTACCTGTTTGACCTGAATCGCGACTGGCTAACCCTGGTTCACCCCGAATCCCGTGCACGGATCACCGAATACCATCGTTGGTTGCCGCATATCATCACCGACCACCATGAAACCGGTGACGATGGTTTTTTCTTCCAGCCTGGTGCTCCCACACGGCAGCACCCGTTAACCACCCCTGAAAACCTCGAAATGACGCGGGCGCTTGTGCCCTACCACACAGAGAGCTTCGATAGCGCCGGGGAGATGTATTTCACCGAAGATACCTACGATGACTTTTTTTACGGTAAGGGTTCAACCTACCCGGATATCAATGGCAGCATCGGAATTTTGTATGAGCAACCCAGGACAAACGGCCCGGTTTTGAAACGCAATTCCGGCCCGCTGGAGTTTACTGAAGCCGTTCATAACCATGTGCGCATGTCGCTATCAACACTCAAAGGTGGTTTTGAGCTCAGCAACGAATTCAAAAAATACCAGGCCGGTTTTTTCCGCGCCATGCGACAAAGGGCCGACAAGGCAGGCTTCCAGGCATGGGTGATCGGTGATGGCAATGACCCGGCAAGAGCCGCGGCCCTGATGGACATCTTCAAACGGCACCAGGTTGAGTTTCAAGCACTCGATGCTGAAGTGAATGTGGATGGACAAACATTCAGACCCGGGTACGCCTGGGTTATACCCGTTAACCAGCGCCAGTTCGGTCTGGCACAGGCCATGCTGGAGACCCGTACCCGGTTCGAAGACAACACTTTTTACGATGTATCAGCCTGGAGCCTGTCAATGGCTTACAACCTGCCAATGGCAAAACTGGCACGGCTGCCGGCCACCTCGGACAACACCCCGGTTCAGACCTTCGGTGCGCCGGACCCCGATGCTGTTGCCTGGGTAATTTCGTGGCAACAATTGAACGCTCCCGCCGTGCTACAGGACTTACTCGACGCCGGTGCGCTCGTGCGGGCCGCCACTAAGCCGTTTAGCATCAACAACGGCTCCAATTCGATATCGTTTAACGAAGGCAGCCTGGTCTTGCTCGCAGGTCTGCAGGAAAAGGACAAATCCGAGGCCGTTTTTAACACGCTCAAACAGGCTGATGTCCGTGTTCACTCTTTCAATAGCCAACTGACCACATCCGGGCCCGGTCTTGGCACCAGCCATTTCAAAAAAGTGCCCGCGATCAAGCCGTTACTGATCGTTGGTAGAGGCACACGCGCCTACGACGCAGGTGAAGCCTGGTTTCAGCTTGATCAACGTCTGGGCGTGAATCCGGTAATGGTTGATATGGCACGTTTGAAATCGATAAAACTGCGTGACTATACCCACCTGTTAATGGTGGAAGGCAGATATACGGACATCGGCAGGAGTTTGAAGAAAGACATCGCCACATGGGTGAACGATGGCGGCATACTGGTAACCATACAAAGTGCGGCTACCTGGGCTGAATCACTTTGTTTCAGGATCGATGGATGTATTAAAGAAGGGAAAGATAAAGAGGCCACTCAAACGCAAACCGAAGCCATAGCCTACGCTGACTTCGATGACCAGCGGGCCCAACGCACCATCGGCGGGGCGATTGTCACAGCACGCATTGACTATACCCACCCCATCGCCTTTGGTTACAACAGTGAATTACCGCTTTTCCGCAGGGGCGATACATTGTTAAAAGCCAGTGAAAACCCGTTTACCACACCGGTACGATACGCGGAAAAACCGTTACTGAGTGGTTACATCAGTGATCAACGTCTTTCCGAAATGAGCGGCCGCCCGGCGGTTATCGCCGAACGTCATGGCAAGGGGCTGATTGTGCGCTTTGCCAACAATCCCATCTTCCGGGGTTTCTGGCGCGGGACCGAACGATTATGGATAAATTCACTGTACTTCGGACCATTGGTCAGAACGACGGAACTACCTGAATAATCAATCAAATGAGAATGATTTGTATCATTATTGCCCGTCATCAACTATAAATAGACAAATATATATGTGTAAAAGCCAAAATGAGCAGGAAAAAATCCAGGAAAATTAGCTAAAAATACAAGCCCAGTGTCTGAGTTTTGACCAACCCGAGTACGGTTGTAACACTCAGTCAATCGGCCTGTCGTTCGCTGCGGGGGTAGAAACGACGTGTCCTTTTACGGAAGATCAATTCGCCGAAACGTTATTCGTCTCGGCTTCATTGCGTTAGGAGTCACCAGACCGCCTGCCCGGTCTGAATTTCTACTGTATGCCGCGACTCACAAACCACTGTGTGGTGACGTCCTTTGAGTTTCATCCAAGAACTCAAACGGCGCAACGTCTTCAAAGTCGGCATAGCCTACCTGGTCAGTTGCTGGTTGATCATCCAGATGGCAGATATCCTGCTGGAAAATATCGGCGCGCCGACCTGGGTGCTGCAAACGATCTTCGTGTTGCTTGGTGTTGGTTTCTTTATCACGCTGTTTTTTGCCTGGGCATTCGAAATGACACCCGAGGGCGTCAAGCGTGAAAAGGATGTTGATCGCTCAGAATCCATCACCAGCGTAACCAGCCAAAAACTCAATAGTGTAATAATCGGCGTGCTGGTAGTAGCACTAGCCTATTTCGCCATCGACAAATTCATCCTCACCCCCGACCAAGCACAACCGGGGTCAGACCACTTTTCTCAAACAACTACCGGCCAATCAGCAAACAGTAGTGAGAAAAGTGCTCTGACCCCAATCGAAGCCAACGCCGAAGCAGAACCCGTCATCACCAGACAATCCATCGCCGTCCTGCCCTTCGCCAATCGAAGCCGGCAGGAAGATGACGAGTTTTTCGTCGAAGGCATGCACGACGACCTGCTGACCAATCTCGCACGTATCAGCTCACTCAAGGTCATTTCACGCACATCGGTGCTGCGTTACAAAGATACCGAGTTGCCGATTCCGGAAATCGCCAAAGCACTTCGCGTGGCCACCATCATGGAAGGCGCCGTGCAACGTTCCGGAGACACGGTACGTATCAATGTCCAGCTAATTGATGCGCAAACCGATGAACACCTGTGGGCAGAAATTTACGACCGCGAGCTAACCGCTGAAAACCTGTTCGCCATACAAAGTGAAATATCCCAGGCGATTGCCGACGCGCTGCAGGCCACTTTGTCACCGGATGAAAAAACTCGCATCAATACGGCACCAACCAATAATTTGCAGGCCCATGATGCCTTTCTGCGCGGCCGCCAACTGATGGCCACGCGTAATTCCGATTCGCTACAGCAAGCTATTGAGGCGTTTCAAAAGGCTGTTGATCTGGATCCTGAGTTTGCACTGGCATGGGTTGGGCTTGGCGACTCCTACATGCTGCTTGTCACTTATGGAACTCTGACCCAAGAAGAATCCATACCCCTGAGGCAGGACGCCATCCAACGCGCCCTGAATCTGGATGATGAGCTCGGAGAGGCCTATGCTTCGCAAGCTACTTTGCATGATTTTTATCAACGTTATGACCAGGCAGAAACCGCTTACCTGAAAGCGATAGAACTCAGCCCCAATTACGCCTCAGGCTGGATGTGGTATTCCGGCTTTCTTGGTGATTATCCACTGAGAATACAGGAAGCCGTGGACGCGGCCAGAAAAGCGGCTGACCTTGACCCGACATCTTCGATCGTTGGTCTGGCCCTGGGCGAAAAATACCAGAATCAGGGCCTATATTCGCTGGCAGAGCGGCAGTACCAAAAGGTCATGGAACTGGAACCTGACTTCGCACAGGCTTACAGATACCTGGCGGATTTATATCAGTACGCAATGGGTGACTTTGCAAAAGCGCTCACATTTTATAAAAAGGCCCATGAACTGGATCCGGGTAACGTCCGCCAGCAAGGCAATATTGCAAATATTTATCTGAATATTGGCGATATCCCAAATGCAGAGAAAATCCGTGAGCGGATGGCTGAGGTGGACGCGAACCTCCCATCAGTTGGATTCGCCGATGTGCAATTAACCCTGGTAAATAAAAACCCAAATGGACTGCGTGAAGCGACAAACTGGTTACTACCCAAGATAAAAACAAATGAGTTTTTTACGCAATTTGTTGCGGTACTCACCCTGTCCTCCGGAGATCCACAGTCTGCACGAAAGATCTACCTGTCCGCAGTACCCGGATGGGCAGAGCCCTCTCAATGGCCAGACCTGATAGAACATTATGCTACTCATGGTTGTGCTGTCTCCTGGATTTTTCTCAATACGGGTGACGAGCAACTGGGCAAAGACTTATTGGCCCAGACCACCGCCTTTCTGGATCAGTCGTTGCCTGCAGTCAGGGAGCACGTAGACACCTGGGTTCCCGAAATTTGTTACCTGACGGCAGGTGATACTGAAAAAGCACTGGATATGATTGAAACCCAGTTGACCCACAACCATCTCGCGGACTGGTGGTGGAGACACAATTTGCCCATGTTCGATCAACTGCGATTTGAGCCCCGTTACCAGGCAGCAGTCGAGGAGCACAAGCGAAGGGTCAGCCTGCAACGAGACGCCATCGAAGCCATGACTGTGGAGGCTGGTTTATGAGTTTCTTTGCCGAACTCAAACGCCGCAACGTTTTCCGTGTAGGTATTGCCTACGTAGTCGGTGGCTGGCTGTTACTACAACTCACCGATGTACTTTCGCAATTGCTTGCTCTACCGGAAGTGGTCGGGCGTATCATCGTGCTACTGGTCGCCATTGGTCTGCCGGTAGCGCTGTTCTTTGCCTGGGCATTTGAGATGACACCGGAAGGTGTGAAACGCGAACAGGATGTGGACCGCAGCCAATCAATTACGCCGCAAACCGGCAAAAAGCTGAACAACACCATTCTTGTAATGATGGCACTGGCTATCGCCTACCTGCTGTTCGACAAGTTCTCAGCCCCTGCACAACCGGGGCCAGACCCCTTTTCTCAACAAACTCCTTATCAAACCACAGGCGCAGATGAGAAAAGTGCTCTGACCCCAGTCGAAGCCACACCTTCATCATCCGAGGCGCACAAAGCAGACAAATCCATCGCCGTCCTACCATTCACCAACCGCAGCCCGAATGCCGATGACGCCTACTTCACCGATGGTGTACACGATGACCTGTTAACCCAACTGGCCAAGATTGATGCCTTCAGCGTTATTTCGCGCACCTCGGTTTTAGAATACCGGGATACGGCCAAGAACCTGAAACAGATTGGTGAGGAACTGGGTGTTGGAAACATCATGGAAGGCGCTGTGCAACGTTCCGGTAACCGTGTGCGGATCAATGTGCAGTTGATCGATGCGGTCTCAGACGAACACCTGTGGGCAGAGGTCTACGACCGCGAACTGACCACTGAAAACTTATTCGATATCCAGTCGGAGATTGCCAGATCCATTGCGGGCGCCCTTAAGGCGACTTTGACGGACAGTGAAATCGCCAACGTTTCCGATGTACCCACCGAGAATGTCGCCGCATACGAACTGTATCTACAGGGCAAACGTTTCGCCCTGGGGGAAACTGAAATCGGTTTCGACACGGCCGTCGAGCTATACAAGGAAGCCTTGAAACTGGATCCTGAATTTAAACTGGCACTGGTTGGCCTGTCGCATGCCTACATTAGCAACTACTGGACTTATGGTGCTAACCCTGCCGATCGCGACATGGCGCGGGAGGCAATCGACAGGGCAATTGCCATTGACCCCGATTTCCCGGAACTCTATATGGCGGAAGGTTCCTATGCTTACTGGGGCCTGCTGGACTATGACACTGCGCTATTAAACCTGGATAAAGCCATTGCGCTAATGCCCAGCAATGCCGAGGCTCACATGTGGAAGGGCTGGGCGTCACGCCGTGCTGGTTTGTGGGATCAGGCCATTGATTCCATGCACATGGCCGTAAAACTGAATCCACGTCTCGTCTTCAATCTTCTGGAAACGGGGCAAACCCTCAGCTATTTACGCCGCTACGAAGAGGCCCTGAAGTTGATAGAAGCAGCCTATAAGCTGGAGCCTGACAACTACTGGTCAAAATCATACCTGGGCAACCTGGTACTGACGATGAATGGCGATACTGACAGGGCATCAACCTTGATGGTTGGCGCGCAACATACCAATGACATGGGGTTTTTATTCTCTTATTGGAATACCCAAATGATGGCGGGGCATTTTGATGCGGCTTTGGATATCGCCAATAAATGGTCAGTTGACTGGGAGATCGACGTAAAAAGCATCATCCTGCGTGAAAGCCTGATCGCTATATCCATGAAGGCTTTGGGGCGAAATGCCGATGCCATGGTCAGCGCGCAGGAAGCATTAGGTCGGATCGCACAGAAAAAACTACAAGGTCTCGACGACCACAGGGTCGCGGCTGCTGAACTGGAGACTTACGCCATCCTCGGTGATCAACAGAAGGTTTCTGAATTGGTCGAAATAATTTTGACTACGAAACCGGCCGACGCAGTTGAAGATTTCAATACCAAGTATCGTATTGCGCAAAATTATGCCTATGCCGGCATGCCTGGCGAAAGCATCGCAACACTGGATGCAATACTTTCAGGTATTAGTGCCTTCTCAGTACCCTGGGTGGAACTGGACCCGGCATTCAACGATATTCGTAACGAACCCGATTTCATCGCCATGCTGGAGCGACACCGGTGAGTTTCTTTGCTGAACTAAAACGCCGCAACGTATTCCGCGTGGGTATTGCCTATGTCATCGGTGGTTGGCTGTTACTGCAACTCACCGATGTACTTTCACAGTTACTCACTCTACCGGAAGTGATCGGGCGCGTCGTCGTTTTACTGGTCGCTATCGGTCTGCCGGTTGCGCTGTT
>Ga0316197_10001643_pt1 | contig 15924 bp, 9 predicted proteins | sample OudBiesiAoxic_MG_FD_204939 | JGI IMG/M metagenome (GOLD analysis project Ga0316197, IMG submission 204939) | Coastal sediment microbial communities from Oude Bieten Haven, Netherlands - site A oxic | ecosystem: Environmental > Aquatic > Marine > Coastal > Sediment | place: Netherlands... | reverse complement strand
ATAAAGTCATAACGTGGCGCTTGCCAGCCAAACAGTAATGGAAAGTTACTGCAATAGACTTCAACTCCCAGTGCTTTTGCAGCATTTGCCATTGTGGGCTGGTTGCACCATAGGATAGGTCTATATAACTTTTTATCGAGGTGTTTAATGAGGTCAAGTAAACAACGTTCACTGCCGCGTATCCAATTATCACCGTAATGGGTAAAGAGTACGTTTTTGGGTAATGGAGTCGAATCTATATTCATGGTTATCTCTCGCTATTGCTGATTATACTTAGAGGGATTGCAAGAGATGAACCATTTCTACAAGGTGTTGTTATAAAAGTGTTTTGTTATTTTTAACTGTTAAATTTCATTGAATTATATGCTCATTTTTTTATACTGCGTTGCAGTTTGCAAAGATCAACAGATCCTAGCAACTTGTTTGTAATTTTCAATCAACCTTGGAATGGCACGACGACTGCAAAATTGTGCCTTGATGGTTTTTTTACACGCTAATTTAAGTAATGATTTATGCTGTGCACTAAAACCACTCCAAAGACTAATCTGCTTAGCTAATTGATGTATATTACCCGGCTCAACTAACCAACCATTACATTCAGGTTTAATTAATCTGTCTAAAGCTCCAACATTAAAAGCAAGTACTGGAATGCCTCTTGCCATTGCTTCAAGTGCCGCCATAGGTAATCCTTCAAAGCGCGATGGTATAACCAATAAGCCAATTTTAGACCAAGTGTCACTCATATCATCTTGTTGGCCATGTAGTTTTAGATTACTCGGAGACTCACTTTTTATCTCATCCATCTCTGGCCCGTCTCCGTAAAGGTGAAAATCTATTTCTGGGTAATAAGACGCTAATGCCATAAAATAATCTGGCCCTTTCTCTCTGCTAACTCGTCCTACAAAGGCAATTTGCTCACCTGTTGACTCCTTTAGATTATCGCTATTAACAAAATTGTTAAACAGATCCACTTGACCTGGTAGTCGATTTGCAATTTGGGGACTCACAGCAAAAACTTTATGAGAAAAACGCGCCGTTTTCCTATCTATCCAGTCATAAATAGCGAGTTTTCCAGTCGCTATTTCACCCGCATGATAAGTGCTAACTGTAGGGGTTTTATTTAACCAAGCAGCAAAGCGACCAATAATACCGGCTTTATAACCATGAGTATGTAAAACCATTGGTCGTTCATTTTTTAAAAGTTGGAAAAGCGTTTTAAACTGACCATCCAAGGAGCGAGTAGCTATACCTAAGCTAAGTAACGCATCTCGAAGTGGGTGTGCACCATAATCTGTAAGGAAAATAACTTCAACATGCTCCCCATGTGTCAATAATCCTTGAGAAAGCTGAAGTACGTGTGACTCAATGCCACCCCCTTTACTGCTATCGAGTAATAACCATATTTTTCCTGTATTCATCACATCCTCACTTATTGGGATCAAGCCAAGCGCTATTGTCTAGATAAAAGAATGCCACCGTTGCGGCATCTTATGATTGTATATTCTCGTTTTATAATTTTTATCTGCAATTTTAATGCCTCTATTTTTATTATACCAAAGGAATTTAATAGGTGATCAGAGTTTGCGTAGGAAAAATTATTACTAATAAGGCGTGAGTTGCAGGAGATAGTTGTTCTCACTTCAAAACTCACAACGCAGTTAGGGATAATTTTAACTAGCAAGAATGATCACTTTATTAATTCCTTTGGTATTACCTTGAAGAGCAGTGGATTGCGCTAGGAATTTATTTTATCTGTCCTGATATGGCTTATAACCCAATAAAAAACGTGCACGTCGCATTGCAGATTGCAATTTATATCCTAATTTGCATATTTAAACCCTCCGTTATTCGTAGCAAAAGACATTATTTTTTAATAGAGGGAGTCTAATGACTGTTGATACAGCGGGGCTTACACGGCGTTATTTGTGTTTTTTATCGATTTGGCACAGGAATTGAAGTTGCAGTATCAATCACAATAAATATTTACATTAGCAATGATAATTTAAGGAACTCAAATGATGGAACAACAAAACAGAGTTAAAAATTGTCGTTTAAAAACGACTACCTTGTTAGCTGCTTGTGCATTATTGGCGAGTAATGCCAACTTAGTTAATGCCGCTCCTTTTAGTACCTGCCCGAGTAAAGCTTTCCTCTTTCAAGGTAAACCCGTTGCAAGTTATGGCGTTAATTTAGTGACCGGTAGTTTTCAGTTGATAGAAGATGATCCTGGTATTAATGCCAATATAAACGGGCTGGGCTTTGATGAAAAAGATAGATATTTATATGGGTTCGATACCACTAATTTGAACGTGGTGAGAATGGGTAGTGATTTTCAAGTAAAGGCCCTTAATGTGAGTGGCTTGCCAGCTGCAACGTCGTTTTTTGTTGGAGATGTATCTAACCATCATTATTACCTGTACCGTAAAAATGTTGGCTTATATCGGATTGACTTAAGTCCGCTTGATGAAGATATCAATGCTGCACTCAGTGCTGTAAAAGTAGGTAGTAGTAGTATTAACCTGACTGATATTGCCTTCAACCCTAATGATGACATGTTATATGGCGTTGATAATGGTACTGGGAGTTTATATCAAATATCACCGCAAACGGGAGTCGCAACTTTTGTAGGTGACGGGGGAGAAACAGGTACCTTTGGAGCGATGTATTTTGATGTAAATGGTTATTTTTACCTGTCACGTAATCAAGATGGAAAAATCTACCGTATTGATCTCTCTAGTGTCAGTTCAGAAACCACACGCGATGAATTAAACGCATTAGATGTGAGTGCTATTCATTTTGCTGATGGACCCAGTTCAAGCCAAAATGATGGTGCGCGTTGTGCTTCTGCACCACTGATTGATGAAGATAGCCCATCAGATATTGATTTTGGCGATGCACCAAGCAGCTACGGTACATTGCTAGCTGATAATGGCGCTCGACATCTATTAGATGGTGAAACCTATATGGGATTAACAGCTCCAGATGGGGATTATGATGGTTATAGCGGCGCCGATTCAGATGATAGTAGCATCATTAATAATGAAAGTTTTGATGATGAAGATGGTGTAAATTTTGTCACCGCTTTAGAAATCGGCTTAGATTCAGTGATCACTGTTTATGCGTCCCGTGATGGTGTATTAAACGCTTGGTTTGATTGGAATGGTGATGGTGATTTTGCTGATTCGGGAGAACAGACATTTACCAATGTTGAACTGCAATCAGGGATAAATATTGTTTCGTTAAGGGTACCCGATAATGCAGCTGCTGGTAGTAGTTGGAGTCGTTTTCGTTTCAGTCAGCAAAGTGGACTAAATTATGCTGGTGGCAGTAGTTCTGGTGAAGTTGAAGATCATCCCATTAATATTAGTGAGTCAGGTATCAGCTACCGCTATTACCCAAGTGCTAATAGTTGGGTAACCTTAGCATATGAAGATCAATGGCCTGAAAGTGATGACTACGATATGAATGATGTGGTGATCAATTATCGTACCGTTGAGGTAATACAAGCAGGAAAAATTGTGCGTATTGATATTATGGGGGAGCTGCAAGCGTTAGGTGGTGTTTACCATAATGGTTTTGCAGTACAGCTAGAAAATGTGGCATATGATAATATTAACCAGCAAACCTTAAGGCTACTTCATAACAATATAAAGCAACAATACAGTGGTACTAACGGGGCAACAACTTATCCAATATTGGAGAGTGGTAACAGCAATGCTGTATTAATGATCAGTCAAGATCTTTGGAAAGAAGTGAGCAGTGTATGCCGTTACCACCGAACAGAAAATGGATGTGACCAAGCACAAAGTTTTGATTTTGAAATAAGTATCCCACTTAACAATGCAATTGAATTAACACGTGTTTCAGCACCATACGACCCGTTCATTTTTGCAACTGAGGGGCTTTATCATGGCGAGTTATTTGCTCAACACCCTGGCAGGGGGTTAGAAATTCACCTTGTCGATAAAGCACCTACAGAGAAATTCAATACAGACTACTTTGGTCTTGCTGATGATAGTAGTGATCCAGTAATAGGACGTTACTTTCGTAATAACAATAACTTACCGTGGGCGCTAGAGGTTTCTGGGCAGTGGCAGTGGCCAACTGAACGTATCCCTTTATTACGTGCTTACCCAGCTTTTCAAGACTTTGTTGAGTCTAACGGACAACAGAACAAACAGTGGTTTGAGCGTGAACAGTCTCAACCTAACTACCTATTTTAAATTATTGTGAGAGGTGATTGTATGGATTATTCAAAAGTAAAAAATATAACTATTTTGGTCTTGTTGTCTACACTGATTGGTTGTGGAGGCGGGGGAGGAGGAGGCGCAGCGACTCCGCCGGCTAGTACTGTGATTGTTGAAAACAATGAAACAGTGGTAAATACGGTAGAGGTAGTTCAAGTTGCCGACACTGAATTACCAATGAGTGAATTAATTGCCAGTGCAGATTTCACCTTCACGAATAAACAGCAAATTAATGTTGCTTTAGATCTGAGTGAATTACTTGCTGTTAATAATCAAACTGGGCAGCGTGCATATGTCTCAATCTATGGTGACTATCAGTTATTACCCTCTGGTGAAATTTTTCCACAAGCATCAAGTCGGGTGCTTGCTGGTGATTTAATTAATGGACAGTTTAACCATGCGTTTATTGCGATGAATAATCAGAACGAGTATTTGATTGAGGTATGGTTTTATAATGGTCAGCCAGCTATTCAAAAACAGGAAAAGGTGATTGATAATCGACTTAGTTGGTAGTTGACCTGTTATAAAAGCAATGCGTTAAAGTGTAATAATGGAATGCATTGTTGAGGTTGAATCTAAAAATAAATTTAGAGTGTTATATTTATAGGAAGATTAAGTGGAATAATGGCATATTGGTGATTCGTCTCTACAAAGTCAGTTTGATTCGTAGAGACGTTGTCACAAATTAGTCTTGACGCGAAGTCACTTCTAATAAATGGTAGCCAAACTGCGTTTTAACAGGGCCTTGTACTTCACCTACAGGCGCACTAAATACGACTTTATCAAACTCTGGTACCATCATACCTGGTCCAAATTCACCTAACTCACCACCCTGTGCACCAGATGGGCATGAAGAGTGTTTTTTTGCAACTTCTGCAAAATCACTACCTGCTTCAATTTCACTTTTAAGTGTTAAACAGCTCTCTTCAGAACTCACTAAGATATGACGTGCATTTGCTAAAGCCATGTTGTATTCCTATTTTTAATTAATGAAAGCGCACGATAAAGTAAAAATTGCGATCAATCAATATTTTGCTTGCAAAAAAATGATTTGGTCATATTATGTCTTTTCTAACTGATATGTGAGGTATATATGAAACGCGTTGTTCTCTTTTTAATGACAAACTTAGCCGTAATTCTGGTATTAGGTATTGTCTTAAATGTTATTTTTGCTTTTACTGGTATGGACTCTGGTAGTACTGGTGGGTTGTTAATCCTGGCTATCGTATTTGGATTCGGTGGATCATTTATTTCACTTGCAATGTCTAAATGGATGGCAAAGCGAAGTACTGGTGCAGTGGTCATTGAGAACCCGACTAATGAAACTGAATCTTGGTTGGTTAATACTGTCCGAGCACAAGCTCAAAAAGCGGGTATAACCTGTCCAGAGGTTGCTATTTATGATGCTCCGGATATGAATGCTTTTGCAACTGGGATGAATAAAAACAAAGCATTAGTTGCGGTGAGTCGCGGACTGTTAAATGGTATGACACGCGACGAAGCTGAAGCTGTATTAGCCCATGAAGTGAGCCATGTTGCTAATGGAGATATGGTGACGTTGGCATTAATTCAAGGCGTGGTAAACACCTTTGTTATTTTTATTGCCCGTATTGTTGGTGGCATCATTGATAACTTTATCAGTAATAACAACCAAGAGTCATCGGGTCGTGGATTCTCTTATTATATTATCGTGTTTATTCTAGAAATGGTTTTTGGTGTGCTAGCGAGTACAATTGTAATGTACTACTCAAGAAAACGTGAATTTAGTGCGGATTCAGGCGCAGCTTCTCTTGTTGGAAAAGAGAAAATGATTGCTGCACTACAACGTTTGCAAAAGGGCAGTGAGCCACACCTTGAAGGAAGTTTAATGGCCTTTGGTATTTCAGGTAAACGAAGCGGGGGATTATTTATGTCGCATCCGCCACTTGAGTCACGCATCGAAGCATTGCAAAATAGTTATTAAATTCATCTCCATTATTTTATGAGTTTTAACTCTCAAAACAGACAAAAACCGCTATTTATTGCCTAATAGCGGTTTTTTTGTTGTTTCATTTCTGTCATGATCCTTTTCATTTAACTGCAATCATGAATCGTTATACGTATTAGGCACTCTATGAAATTTCCCGTTGCATTTACTCAGCGACTCTCTTTTATCTCTCTTTTATTCTCATTCCTGTCTGCATGTAGCCCTTATGAACCTCCGCTGACTGTGGCTGCTGCGCCATGGCCCAATTTCGAGTTTTTACATCTTGCCAAATCATTAAATTACCTGCCTGAAAATGAATATTCTATCTATGAACTTTCTGATTCAACTAGTGTTATTCAAGCGTTTCAGTCGGGACAACTCGACGTTTCGTTTTTATCATTAGATGAAGTGCTTACCTTGGTCGCTTTAGGGATTGATCTTAAAATAGTTGCTGTTATCGATGTTTCAACGGGAGGGGATGCGCTATTGGTTAAACCACAGATTGAAAGCTTATCTGCACTTAAATGGCTTTCAATTGGTTATGAAAATAAAGCGGCTGGAGCATTAATATTAAACGAGGCATTTAACCTCTCTGGTTTGAATAATCAAAGTATACATCTTGTAGAAGTGAAACAGAGTGAGGTTAAAGATGTTTATATGCAAGAAAATGTTGCTGGTATTATTGCCCGTGAACCACAAAAACAGCAGTTACTACAATTAGGTGCACGTGAACTATTAAATTCAAATGATTTAACATTCCGAATTACCCATTTGATGATTGTCCGGGAGGATATTGTCAATAGTAAAGAGTTGCAAATTACTAATTTATTGAAACAATTTTACAATGCACGTTACTATTATTTGCATAATGAAAAACAAGCATTAACCACGATGGCCGTCAGACTTCAGATGTTTCCGTATCTTTTACAGGAATCCTTTAAAGGTGCACGATTTGTCGAGCCTAAGGATGCATTAACGAGTCTGTCTGGATCACCTTCAAATATTGAGATACAAGCAAATCAATTAAGTCAATTTATGACGCAAAAGAAAATGCTAGGTCGTATTCCCAACGATTTTAAATCGATCATCTCTACCCGTATTTTAGAGCGTGTTGTATATGAATAATATCAAGAACTTCTCCCTCACTACAATTGTGGTGACGCTCGTTTTTATTGGGGTGCTGTGTTTACAGTCTGCAGAGTTTATCTTTCAATACCAATATGCTAAACATGCTTTATTTGTTGATAAAGAACAGCAAATAAAAGGGGTTGCAGGCAATTTGCAAACGACACTGTCTAACTCCTTAATGCGCTTGGAGAAAGCTCAAGCCCAAAATATTGTTTCAGAAGCTGCATTGGATCATCATTTGCAACGTGTTGCTGTCGTTGATCATTTACATCAAATCGTTTTAAGTAATAATTTACGAGATAAATACCTTTTTGCACAACTAGAGCTTGAGCATTATGACAGTAAGTTATTGAGCCAAGTTATTGAGAAAAATGAGTTCATATTTCAATACAATGAAAATACACAAGATTTGATTGTTTATGCGCCTATACAAATGTTAGCAAAAGGGAATAGTTTAAATAGAAAATTTAATGGTTTAATTTATATACGCCACTCACTCTCTAGTGCAGTAAAAGAGTTACGCTATTTTCACCTCTTTAGATTGATTAAGATGATGGTCATTCTTTTAATTAGTCTTTCATTATTGACTTTGATACTTAACCGCTTGGTTAAGAAACCACTTAGTAACTTATATAAATCAATGTCATTAATGGCTTTTACAAATGAAAAACAGATTGAACAAGACGGCGTGGGTGAAATAGGGGAGCTACAACGCGCATTTGCACTATTATCGATACAAGATAGAGCTCGTTTTAAAGCACTCTCAGCACGTGAACAACGACTATCATATGCACTTAGTGGCTCACAAGATGGCCTTTGGGATTGGGATATTGAACAAGATAGTATCTATTTTTCCGAACGCTGGAAGTCAATGCTCGGTTTTAAAACTGATCAAGTTGTTGATAGTGTTGATAAGTGGGAGTCACTGATTCATAAAGACGATGTGATCAGTGTTTTAAAAGCTTTAAAACTTCACTTTAATGGAGAGCAATCTTACTTTGTCAGTACCTATCGTTTGCGATGCCATAACGGTAGCTATTGCTGGATTTTAAGTCGCGGGCAAACAGTCTCATGGGATGCGAATGGGCGACCATTACGTATTATAGGTACCAATACAGAGATGGATCACTTTAAACCATCAGCACAGAATTTAGGCTACCATGCACAATTTGATAACATAACCCAGTTACCAAATCGGCAACAGTTATTAACAAATATTGAGAAAGAGTGTGGGCGTTCAAAACATAATGATCTTTATGGTGCGATAGTTTTCATCGATTGTAATCAATATAAAGAGATAAGTTCATTGCAAGGTCAATTAAATGAGCAGCGTTTATTATTCGCAATTGCAAGACGTATCGAGGAGACCAAATCTGGATCTGATTTTGTAGCTCACCTTTCAGGTTGTGAATTCGGCATTGTTTTACCTGATCTACATGAGAACCGTGAAGATGCTGCCGAATTAGCCCTATTGTTTACTAAAAAATTGGAGCGTGAATTAAAATCTGCTTTTAATATTGAAGGTGAAGAGATCATTCTGCAATGTGCATTTGGTGTCGAACTGTTTCCATTAATCGGTTGTAGTCCTAATAATTTATTACGCCAAGCTTCTATGGCGTTAAAATATTCAGAACAGAATCATTTTAGTAATACCTTTTTCTTCTCTAAAGAGATAGAAGAAAATATTCAAGCCCGGCAGGCATTGCAAAAACAGATGTCACTGGGGTTAGAAAAAGATGAGTTTTCACTCTACTTTCAACCTCGAGTGAATGCAAAGGGAGAGTTAATCGGTGCAGAAGCTTTATCGCGATGGTTACACAGCACTAAAGGTTGGGTAAACCCAGAAGAGTTTATCTCTGTTGCTGAAGACAGCGGGTTGATATTGCCCTTAGGTGACTGGGTGATAAAATCCGCCTTTGAGAAGCTAGCTGAATGGCAAAATAGAGGGCTGCCAGCATCATTTAAAACACTTTCAATTAACGTTAGCCCTAAACAACTTCTACAGGTAGGTTTTACTGCATCTATTAAACGGTATCTTGAAGAAACACAAATTGATCCTCAATTTATAGAGATTGAGATAACAGAAAGTGCATTAATGAATGATCAACAACGTGTCATTAAGAAATTAAATAGACTTTGTGATTTAGGCTTTTGCTTTGCAATTGATGATTTTGGCACAGGATATTCTTCTTTCTCTTATTTAAGTATTTTACCCGTTTCAACGCTAAAAATAGATCAATCCTTTATCGTTAACTTAATGCGTGATAATACTCAGCAAGTGATCGTAAGTACTATCATTAACATGGCAAAATCACTAAGATTAGAGGTTGTCGCGGAGGGAGTAGAATCACAAGCACAATTACAGTTTTTGATTGACCAAGGTTGTACTCAATTCCAAGGTTACTATGTGGGTAAACCAATGCCAAAATGCGAATTCCAGACTCTTTTATTTAATGTATAGGTTAATACTGCAATATCAATGAAAAAATTTACAAGGTTACTCTTTTCCTTATTAGCACTCTGTTATAGCGTCGCTAGCATTGCAGATATTAAATTTAAAATCGATGGCATTGATAGTGATACAGAAAAAAATGTCAGCAGCTACCTCGATGCATTAGATATGCCTAAAAATGTGAATGACGACGACTACTTGCTAGAAGTTAAAAAGTCAGCACAAAAAGCGCTGACTGTATTTGGTTATTACCAACCACAAGTCGTCGTGAGTGTTACAAAGGCGGCTAATTCAAAAAAAGATATCGTTACATTAACTATCACCCCTGGGCCTGTGACTAAAATCACTTTTTCTGAGATTGAAATCGTAGGCGATGGAAAAAACTTTAAAGCATTTACCGATCTACTTGACGCCTTTAGCTTGAATGTTGGTGATCCGCTATTACATGAAAATTATGAAGCAGCAAAAAATAGTTTAAAAAGTGTTGCTCGTCGTTACGGTTATTTTGATTCAGTTTTTGAAAAATCAAGAGTCGACGTTACTTCACTAAAAAATAGTGCCAGTGTCTACTTAGTATTTAATACAGGGCCACGCTATTTATTTGGGGATCTTGTTTTTGATAGCCCCATTGTGGCGCAGGAAAATATACTCAGCCTCAAAAATTACACCGTTGGTGATCCTTTTGATACCAGAATACTGGGGGAACTTAATGCTGATTTAAGTGAAACTGGGTATTTTAAAACGATTAGTATACTGCCTTCATTTAATGAAAAAGAGGGACTACAAGTACCCTTAAATGTATTAGCGACGATGCAACCAGAAGACTCTTTTAACGCAGGTTTTGGTTATTCAACGGATGAAGGGATCCGTGGTAAATTTCGTTGGAGTCGACCATGGGTTAACCAAGCCGGCCATTCAGTCGAGGGAAATGTTGTTGCGTCTTTGCCTAAACAAGAGGCTTCATTGACCTATAAAATTCCCCTTGAAGATCCACTTTATAACTATTTATCATTACAAACGGGTTATAAAATGGTTAATCAAAATGATACCGATACAACACAGTTTGTTACTGGCCTTAATCGGCATTGGCGCTTAAGTGATCGATGGGAACGCACATTATTCATTCGTTATGAACATGAACAAGGTTTACAAGGGCAGGAAGATTTTTCTACTTCACTGATTATTCCTGGTTTTAGTTTTAGCCGTACGCGATCAAAGGGAGGGATTAATGCAACCTGGGGAGATAGGATTATGGCCTCCTTTGAAATATCTAACGAATGGTGGTTATCTAGTGATGATCTCGTTAAAGTTTATGGCCAAACAAAATTATTACGAACCTACGCAGGGCATCAATTTATCGGTTCAATAGAGCTAGGCGCCATTCAAACAGACTCTATTTATAACGTTCCCTCTTCAATGCGCTTTTTTACTGGCGGGGATCAAAGTATACGTGGATTTGCTTATGAAAGTATTGCACCTGAAGATGATGATGGATATTTACTAGGGGGGAAATACCTTGCTGTCGCAAGTTTTGAATATCGCTTTCCGATTCTTGATAACTGGAAAATAGCCGTGTTCACCGATATTGGTACTGCAACGGATGATTTCTCAGAAGTCCTATCAAGTAGTGTTGGAACAGGCGTAGTATGGGCGTCACCCGTTGGGCCTGTTCGGCTTTATATCGCTAAACCAATTACCAATGAGCTCAATGATTTCGCTATCCATTTTATGATTGGACCTGAATTATGATTGTATTGAAATGGATAATAAGAATAACAAAATATTTGCTAATTGTTAGCACCTCGTTGTTGGCGGTAAGTATTTTAGCCATTGGTTTATTGCTGTTCACACATAGTGGCAATAAAATTGTCCTGAGCATGGTCGAAAAGATTGAATCTCGTCTAGTAATAGAGCTAGTTGAAGGTTCAGTTTTTGATAATCCTCATTTTGAAAATATTAGCTGGCAAGATGGCGCGACAGTTATTGATATTGCCCGTGCTGATTATCAGTTTGATTGGTCATGCCTTATGGATAGACTCTGTTTAACACGGTTAAACATTGATGGCGTAGACATATCATTACCTGAAACCATTGACAATGCTGAGCCTGAAGCGATAACGCAGAATGATCAACCCTTCGTCATTGATATTCCAATTGAGGTATTAATTGATGAGCTTAATATCTCACAGCTTAATTTCAAAATGGGGCAACTTAGCGTTGATCTTGACACAATCTCTTTACAAGCAGATGCTTTCAAGCAAGATGTAAATCTGTCATCTCAGATAGTGGGGTTGATCATCACCTTACCAAACAGTGAAGCAACTAAACCGACCTCTACATCGATTAATCCTAAAAATACACCTAAAAAACGGTTAGATTTACAAATTAAATCTATCCCCGCTATATTAAATGCGAATATGTTGCCATCGGTGAGTTTACCGATCAACTTGGCTGCTCAGCCGATCAATATTGATAACCTTAAAGTGCTACAAAACAGCACAACACTGTTCCAATTAAACTCTCTTGTTACTGCTTTTACTTTTAAAGATACACGGTTAAACATCGAAAAGTTTAATCTCGATATCCCTGAGACCACAGTGAGTTTAAATGGTCACGTCGATTTTATTGATGATTATCCTTTAGATATAGACGTCAAAGGAAAAGTAAAACGTATAACACAATTACAGCCAGAACATCTTTTAACGGGGGTAAATTACCACTTTAGTAGTGTCGGAAGTCTGTCTGATCTCAATAGTAAATTGAAAATATCCAATAAAATAGCATTACAAGTACGTAGCCATCTCAATCTTTTCGCTGATAACTTACCACATCAATTGGAGCTTACTTGGCAAAAATTAAAGTGGCCGCTAAGAGGAGAAAAGCAATACAGTTCAGAGCAGGGACATTTTAGTAGCAAGGGTTCATTACTCAAATACGAGGTTGAATTACAGAGTGATTATACGCTGGCGGGTTTACCGAAGGGCAATGTTAGTCTAAAAACTAAAGGTGGATTACAGCACTTGAACATTGATCAGTTGAAAGTTGAAACATTAGCTGGAGACATAGATTTTTCTGGTTTGCTTACTTGGAAAAACAGTATTGACTGGTTAGGTGAATTGGCTATCAATAATATCGATCTAGCTGCATTAGAGACTCAATACGATGGTGTTTTTAGCGGTAATATAAAACAGCAAGTTTCTGTTACATTATATGAAAATAGCCAACCAGAGTGGCAGTTTGATTTTCCTGAGTTACAGATAGTTGGTGAACTACTCTCTCGGCCATTAAAGGTATCAGGGCGCGTATCCGGTAATGATAAACATGGTATTTTATTTGAAAAACTAGCGATAAATAATGAAGATAATAACTTATTGGTCGATGGAATATTAGCAGAAAAGAATGATCTCAATGTTACCCTTAATATTAAAGATATCAGCCATCTTATCTTGGAAACGCAAGGTAATGTTAGTGGAAACGTATCAATAACTGGTCCTAATGAAGCATTACAAATCGACGGTAAACTAGCTGCAAAATCGATGGCTTATAAAGATAATATTATCCAAAATATTACACTTGATGGTGCAATAATATTAACCGAACAACCACAATTAAATATGCACGTTAATGCTAATAATATAGATGCCGCAGGGCAACATATTGACGATATAAAACTGCGCGTAACTAATAAAGCGTTAGCCGATAATAATTACCGTCATCAAATCGAAATACTGGCAAATAGTGAATTAATCTCAACAGACTTGAATATATTTTTTACTCAAACCGCTGAAAAAATGCTAATCCAAATGGACAATGCAAAAATAAACTTACCCTATCAAACACTTAATTTATTAAAGCCCCTTGAGGTTGTCTCAAAAGAGAATAGCATAGAAATTAGCGCACATTGTTGGCAACTGAGTAGTGATGAGGCGAACCAGGCAGGAAAACTGTGTATTAACAATGCAAATATTGGCGAGTCTGGTAGTGTCGTGTTTGATCTCGATAACTATCTTTTAAGTAATTTAAAGCCATTTTTACCCGAACAATTTCACCTAAATGGTGCCATGTTTGCTGATGCAGATGTACATTGGGAAAAAGATAGTGCCCCTGATTTTGTCATCAACTTTTTTTCAAAAGATATGATATTAAATTTGAAGAGTGATCCCGCTGCACAGACGTTTAATAAATATGTGATGGAAAGTTTTAATATTAACTTGCAAGGTGGCCAGCAATCGGTCGATGTTAAAGCAAAAATATTTTCACCAAATTTAATTGATGTAACATTAAATGGACAGTTACAACCTTATCAACAAAACCCCACCATTGATGCGAAAATATCGACTCATTTTCCTGACTTTGGGCCATTTATTACGCTAGTTCCCGTTTTGGAACAGCTAGCGGGGCAGCTTAACAGTGAGATTAATATTAACGGGGATCTCAACAAACCGAACATCAATGGCAATATTTTATTACAAGATGGTCAAATAGCGAGTGCAGATTTACCCATGAAAATTACCGAGCTGAATGCTCAGGTTGATATAAATAATAGTGTGGCTAAATTAAGTGGTTCGTTCAATAGCAGTGACACAAACACGATTGTTGAGAAAGTGGCATCGGTACCCCTGTTAACCAATACGCTTAATATATTTGATAAATCAGTTAAAAAAGTCAGTAATAGAATCATTGACCATACAACAGCGAAAGAGATCATTGAAGAAGCAGCCAAAGCATCACCTGGTGTCGCTTATATTAATGGGCAATTTGATTGGTCGAATAATTTTATGGGTGATATTCACTTTTATGCACACAAATTAGAAGTCTATGATTATGGAAAAATTGATCTATTGATTAGTCCTGATGTCCAACTGTCGTTTAATGAACATATAAATATAAACGGTAATTTGTTTATCGATAAAGGTAAGGTGGTTGTAAAAGAGCTTCCAGCTGGTGCCATTTCACAATCTTCTGATATTGTCGTTATTGATATTGAACGCGATACTGTTGAAGCAAATTTGCCAGTTATTATTAATTTAGGCGTTGATATGGGCAATAACTTCCAAGTTATTGCGCTGGGTCTGGATACCTTTATTAATGGTAAATTGTTAATCGAAAAACCTTTAGAGAAGGATTTAAGTATTAACGGTGTATTACAACTCAGTAATGGTAGTTACCGTGCTTTAGGGCAGCAGCTCACATTACGTGAAAGTCGTATTATTTTCCAAGGAGCACCAGAATCTCCCTATTTACAAATTGAAGCAATTCGAGATCCAAACAAAATTGAGGATGATGTGACAGCTGGGGTTAGGGTAACGGGATCCGTTGATGCACTAGAACTGGTTATTTTTTCAGAGCCTGCAATGGCTCAACAGGAAGCATTATCCTATTTAACCCGTGGGCAAGGCCTTAATAGCAGTTCAGATAGTAGTACAATGGCAAATATGTTAATCGATATTGCAGCCGGTCAATCTGAAGGTTTAATGAGTACTATTGGCGAAGAGATTGGTATCAAAGATCTTTCATTGTCATCTAGTGGAACAGGAGATGAACAGTCGGTTGGTATAAGAGGTGAAATTGCTCCTGGTGTTGAGTTAAGTTACGGTGTTGGCGTGTTTGATACATTTTCTATCTTATCATTACGCTATGAGATTCTTGAACGTTTATATATAGAAGCTTCTAGTGGTATTTATCAAGCGATCGACGCCTATTATGAATGGGATTGGGATTAACAGATCGCGCTGATCTTTTTATCTCGATATATGACAAGACTTGATGATCAAGGTGTGCTCCAAAACAAAGCGCTAGATTGATAATAATGAGTTAAATGTGATTAAAAGCCATCTATTCTTTGTCATCTAACTGACTACACAATGACGTTTCCGTAATTGATAAATAAATTTAACCTTATTTTAAAACACCCTCAAAACACTGTTTTTATATACATGTACGTATGTTTCCACCTTTCATTCAATAAAATAGAATAAAAATCACGATAATTATTTTTAAACTTGATATTTTTAACTATATCACTGATTAAAAAGTTCAATTTAGTGTATATTAATCAAATTAAAGTGATGGTGAAAGCTGCCTTTCCTCCTGAAAGTGTGTCTTATTCCGTCTAATAAGCTGTTAAAGCT
>Ga0316197_10001642_pt1 | contig 15925 bp, 18 predicted proteins | sample OudBiesiAoxic_MG_FD_204939 | JGI IMG/M metagenome (GOLD analysis project Ga0316197, IMG submission 204939) | Coastal sediment microbial communities from Oude Bieten Haven, Netherlands - site A oxic | ecosystem: Environmental > Aquatic > Marine > Coastal > Sediment | place: Netherlands... | reverse complement strand
TAAACAAGATAAAAGCAAATCAGCGAGTATGGCTGCAAAGAAAAAGATGGCAACGCTCGATGATGGCTATCGCTCAGTCCTGGTAGAATCAGGAATTAAAATGCGCTAGCCGTGGCTATTAGGTGCTTTATGTGAAGAAGTATTTACTTTTTATTCACATTGTTAGTGACTTATACCCATGCTACCTGAAGGTGCAAAGTCAGCAAGGCAAATTGTACCGAGATGCTAGGCATAAAATTGAAGTATATACCCAAGCTACCTCAAGATGCAAAATTGAAGGTTTGAAAGTTATCATTAATTCTACTGTCTAAAGCATCATCAAGATTGGGTAACGTGTCATCGAAAAAATGATTAATATGCTGTCGAAATTCTTTTGCAGTTGCAAAATATTTATTATTTCTGGCGTATTCATTCATCACCTTCCATAAGCGTTCTATTGGGTTTAAATTAGGGCTGTATGGCGGTAAATAGTGCAATATTATACCAAGCTCTTTTGCCGCAATTTTAACGACTTCACTACGGTGATACCCCGCTCCGTCAAGTATCAAATGAATAGGCAGATCTGTTCTGTATTGCTCTTTTATTAGTTTGAAAAAATCAATAATTGACTCGCCATTGACCGTTGCATATTGCTTGGTAATAGTGTCTTGTAAATGCCCTAATCTTATTGCGCCGACAATGTTTAATCTTGTTCGACTGCCCGTCGTTTTGATCGGTTTATCAACGCCTGTTGGTATCCACCCACAGCTCACTTTAGTCGCTTGTGTTGGATGGGTTGCATCAATGAACAATATTGGCTCATCGCTTGCTACACCTGCTTTTAGCTCTTTATATTCTGCAATAAATTGATTTTGTTTTTCTTGGTCATATTTATGAGGAACACCTTTAAATTCCTTGTAGCTAAAACCATTACGATGAAGCCATTTCTGTAAGCCAGGTATTGAATAATTTACATCAAAAGTTTCTTTAATATATTCGCGGATATCATGCATATGAAAGTAAGTTATTTCAGTCAAGTGCTTAATGACCAGCTTGGTTTGAGCACTATCCAAGTAACTATCAGAGCCGCCATTATTTGAAGTTTTCTTCTGACTATCGGCATATTCATTTAAATGACGAACAATGCTGGATTGATGCTTTCGTAGGGCCTGAGAAATCATTATCGTTGACCAACCTTCATCCGATAATAGAATCGCTTTAATTCGGTCGCACTCCCGTTTATCACTGCACTTTTTATGGCGTGATTCTAACGCTAGCTTCTCTTGGCCGGTCAATGATATCTGCATTTCCTTAGTGTGATCTTTTAAAATTAAATTTCAATTTTTTTTTACAAATGAAAAGCATTATCAAAGATCACGGGTATAATTCAGTAGCTTAGTATGCTTTGCAATATAGTATTTTAACTATAGAAAGGGAAACTCTAATATCAAGATTTTCAGCAGACTCAAGCGCATCCTGCACATCGATACCAAGATAACGCACCGTACTCTCAATTTTCTTATGCCCCAGCAATAACTGAATAGCACGCAGGTTTTTGTCGCGTTTGTACAAAATAGATACTTTTGTTCTACGCATAGAGTGGGTGCCATAGAGGCTACTATCTAGACCAATCGAGCTGACCCATTTATGCACAAGCCGGTCATAAGCACGTGTGCCAAGGTGCGGCACAGTATGCTTTCGTGATGGGAATAAATAGTCAGTAGCGTTTAATTTAGCGTATGCTATCCATTTGCGTAACGACTCACGGGTATATGCAATTATCTCAAACATCACCGGCGTACCGGTTTTTTGCTGCACCACACTGGTACGAGTGAGAATATCGCCAGAGCGCATCACATCAGAGACTTTCAACGCCACCAAATCACACCCCGTAACTTAGAATCAATCGCGAGGTTAAACAGAGCCAGCTCCTTTAAGTTGTTGGCTATTTCCAGCCGGGCACGGATAGACCAAATTTCTTGTTGGCGCAGCGGCGCTTTTGGGCCGATGATCTTGCCTTTGTTCCATGGTATGCGGCTTGCTATGATAATGCCTCATTATTTTGCAGTGACATTTCTTTATCGACAGAACAGCGTAAATAATGACCGAACTTGATGTTTCAATTAACATCACATAGCACACTTTGGTATGACCAGCATTTGAGGTTATGTAAGATCACGACTTGATTAAGCACAATGCGCAAGTAAAAGTCACCGAACATAATTGGCATTTGAAATAGCAATGACCGCTTTGAGCTGCAAAGCAGTCATTGTTGTTGGTTTATGCGAATCTCCGCTTTTGGCACATAAGTAATATTCATAAAGTGCGAATACTACATTAGCTTACTTTACTGCAAAAACCGTAACCAATGTCTTCATTGAGTCACCCGTAATCATAACAAAGTACATCTTGCTCTCCACGTGCTGCCAGAATTCGGCCTCTTGTGCATATTTTTTTGCTTTTTTAGTAGCGACGCTTTCTGGTAACTCGGCTTTAGTTAGCGCAGAACATAACAGCTTTGTGCACAAAGCCTTCCAAGGATGCTTAGGTACACCGTCTGAAAGCCGTTCTACGAATCTTTCAAGCGCATGACGAGTCACCACGACAGGTCCAATGTTCGGAACGTTGATGACCTCTTCGATTTCTCTCACTGTAGCATTATCGACGCTGTATTCTTCGAAGGAATGTGAAAGCCAATCGTCCCGCTTCTCTACCGAGATCTGTGCTTCTTGGTAACGGGTGAGCAAGAACCTGGTCAGGCTGTAAAGTGAATGCTGAGTTGAGCGTTGTTTCTGTAACTTTTTGATAGCTCCTTTACTGACTCGGATTTGAAGCCCATTACCGCCTCGGTTACTCCCCATCACCTCTTTCACTGACAGTAGGTGATGAATAGCATAAAGCTCAGCTGCAATTGGCTTTTGCTGCTCAGGTAGCTTGTCGTATTGCTCACCTAAATCGACCTTTAGCTCACCACCTCTTCGAAGGCCGGTCTTCCAGTAAACCGTAAACTCACCATCAATCTGCTTTGTTAACAGGGTTAATACCATCATGTTTGTTTCTCCTATTGGTTATCTATTTTTCATTCTCCATGTTTTTTCAAATATGCAAGGCGCAAAAAAAGGGGCCGAAGCCCCTTGGATCAGATATGAACTTTCGGAAAGCCTATGGCACCGTAAACATTCAGAACATCATTCCAATCCCAACTTTTCACGCCGAGTGACGTTGGTATAGGAGGGATTAGGACTTGTGTCAGAACGCCTTTCTGCCAGGCTTTTTTCTTGAGTTCATTCGCTGCATTCAGGCCAGTCTCAGAGAGATCGTGGTCTGCCCAGATGTACAGCATTTTCACATTACTTGGTGGTTCAAACCTAGCCAGTAGCGTTGCATTCACAACCGACCAACATGTCTGTCCCGTAACTCTGGTAACCGCTAAAGCTGTTTCGATGCCTTCAGAAACACCTAGTACCTCACCAGGCTCACCAATCGGAATGGCACCACCAGTGATTGTTCTGTCACTTGGTATCGGCATCATCTTTTTAGGCTTTTCGACCGGCGCTTTGAATCCATCTTCACTTAGGTAGATCCGATGGAACGTGGCCGAACGCCGTTGCTGCGTGACGATTTTACCTAGCAGCGCTGGGTAGCTATCGATAAACAGACCATCTTCATCATGGTAAGGCAAGTTTGGATGAAACCTCAGCACCGAATCCCATTCAGGACGAAGCCGCGTAACAATGCCACGACGATGCAAGTAGTTCCAAACCGGTTGCGCACGAGTATCTGCAAGGGATAACGTTTCTCCCCAGGTTTGATTCAAGCGATGGATAATCGCTTTGTCCTCTTCCTGCTTTTTAGCCTTCCAATCAACAGCGTTACTCGGTATTGGCCGAGTAGGCGCTTGTACTTGTCCGGGTTGAATACCTAGAACTTGACCGATTGCTTCAATAGACTGAGCAAAGTTCCATCCATTAATCCAAGACAACAGTTCAAAGCCATCATGAAAGATCCCGCAGGTATTACAAACGCCACCTCCGGTATATTCAGCATCTTTGAACAGCCTAAAACCATCACGACCGCCATGAACAGGGCAAGCCACATGACGGCCTTTTCGAGCAATAGCGGCATCAAGTTCTGGCACCAATGTCGCCAAGATTTGAAGCCATTGGCCATTAAGATATGGCCTTACTGTTTCAATTTGTAAAGGTAACGCCATATAACCTCCTTAAGTAAAAAGCCGACTCCTACCACTGGTGGTAAAAGTCAGCTTGGGTCCTGCATTAAGCCGTTTGGTTAATGCAGGAACGTTAGTCAAGCTGGATACCATGTCGTCTTAATAGCCACATGATGGAATCACGAAGCACATCAGGATCGACAACCGCAGCCATCGCGCAAACACGAAAGCAAAATGGCGCTAATTCGTCATTTTGAATCCACGACAACACATCCTTTCGCAACCGAGTACTGACACGGCCATCTAGCAATACTCGGATCGCATCCAATAGAATGCCTTCGCGTAACTGCCAGATTTCCGTGTCAGACCAAGTGACTGGGGCATCATCAAACTCAAATAGAAATTCGAGCTGTGATGATGTGTGTTGATGGGACTGCTTTTGTGATGTAGGAGAATGGGCAATGCGCCCATTCATTAAAGATAACCGCGTTCGGCAAGCGAAACGCAGCCCTCGGATGCGACCACAACATGGTCAAGCGTTCGAATATCAACAAGTGACAAGGCGTCACGGAGTCGATGAGTGATGCGTTTATCAGCTTCACTGGGCTCAGGATCACCCGATGGATGGTTATGAACCAGTATCACTGCTGCCGCATTAAGCTCTAGCGCACGCTTTGTTACTTCCCTTGGATACACGCTCGCCGCATCTAAAGTGCCTTTGAACAGCTCTTCAAATCGAATAACGCGATGCTTTGTATCAAGAAACAGCACGCCAAAGACTTCGTGCTCATACTCGTGCATCAGTGTTTGCAGGTATGAGAACGCCGACGATGGCTGTTCAATTTTGCGACCTTTACTCAATCGACCACGAGCAAGCTTGAGCGCCATATCTAATATATCCGCTTCGGTCACCTGCTCAGGAACGATGTAAGTACCGGCTTCTTCGCCAGCTAAGAACTTTCTGTTTTTCATAGGAGTCTCCAAAAAAAAGCGGAGACGAACCCATGCCCTGAAGGGGACGGAATCGTCCCCGCAGGGTGGTAAAATTGATGTGGTTACTGAATTAACAGTTGTTGTGTTACTTCGAATAACTCACGCTTCAGATCTTTGACATCATTAATCACGATGCTTTGAGGAAAGAATCTCTCAACACTGCGTGTTTGAATCCCGATCCCCAGCAGCTCAAAGCCACTGCGTCTGCACCGGTCAACAATGTCATGCGTGGCAGCCCAATCATCTGGGTCACCATCGGTTAGCACTATCATTAGCTTTCGCTTCTGTTTTTGTGCTAACAAACTGTTTGCCGCAAACCACATCGCTTGTGCCATAGGCGTACAACCTCGTGGTTTTTGGTCAAAACAGGCGGCCCGATGTCGAACCGATTGCTTGGGCAATAACGCGATAGAAACTTCCTGATGAATACCAGGAAAATAACTGACCGCAGGTACAACACCCGGTATACCTTCCAATGCCATGGATAAAGCCAAAGCGGCTTCATTGGCAACATGAAAGTACTTGCGATTACCTTCGCCAATGGGCTTACCCATTGAGCCCGATATATCGACCAGCAAGTGCACAGCAGCATTGGGCGCAATGCGAGGTTGCCTTTGAATAAACAATCTCGACTCTCCTGCTTGTGAAGCGGCAAGACGATGGGTTGCAACTCGAAGACCGTGCCTTTGGGCATGATTCCGATTGTCCTGACTGGACTGAACCATGCCCCTAAGTCGGGCTCGAATTTGAGCGGACTCAGACGCCGATAAGGTCAAGATGGCCTCATCACCCAACATAGCCTGCTCTGCTTGGGGCAAACTGAGTGGAGTGACGCCCTGATGTCCTTCAGCTTGTTCCGACAACACTTCTGCCACTTGGGCAAAGGTATCGGGTTCAAACTGAGCGGCACTGGCCTCTAAGGCTTGTCGCAAATTGTCAGCTTGATCAGAGTTATCAGAATCACTCGTTTCAGCAGCATCCCCTGTTGCAGACGAACCTGTTTCCGGGGTTTGACTGTCACTACTGCTATTGCTGTCATTACTCGCATCTTGTCCAATGTCATCACCGCCATCAGCATCAGACTCATCCTGTGGTGGACGAGATTCTTCTTCCAACATGGCAACGATGGCATCGACAAGTTTCAGCACTTCACCTGTAGATGCCAGGCTAGGCACTGCTGTCAGCATGGCGCTTAACCGGCTCATCGCTGCGGCAGGAAAGAGTTGTCTCACTCTTTCATCAACAGCTTGATACAAAGGTGTCAGCGCTTTCTGGCCCAGAAAATGGCATCTCAAGCGGAACAACAACCAGGCTTGCAAGTTAGATGCAGGCTCAAGCTGTTCAGGTACACACATTTGCTGTGTGTCCACCATGTACTCAATCACTTGCGAAATACTGCGCCGGGTTCCGGGGTAATCCTTTGCCAATTCGTTTTCAATGCGAACGTCCTCAATGATATTGAGAAGTGCCTTACGGATCGGTTTGGACGACGCCTTCTGCACCATGTCAAAATTAGTATGCCGAATATGCGCCGCTTCATGAGCCAGATAACCCCAAGCAATATGTTGATAGTGTGGGTCGTCTGGGTTTGCTGTTGGGATCACAATCCGCTCACCATCGGTAAACGCATCTTGTCCTTGAATAAGCACCTTCACACCAAACTTTTCGCCATAAGCGGCGGCAACGATTGGCAGTGCGTTTTTTAATGGATGATTCATGGGAGTCTCCTAATCATTAGGGGGAATACTCCCTCAGCGGGAGCGTTTCCCCGCTGGGAATGTAAGTGTTTAAACCTGTGCTTTTAGCTTATCCAGGTCGTATTTTTGACCTAACCAAGCCACCAATTGAGCTGGACTCTCGTGCTGCTCAAATGACGTTTTAAGCTGGTCTAAACTCAGGATGTCATCCAATGTCAGACCGTACTGGTCTTGTAACTGAGTAGACACCTCGTGTTGATATTGCAGCCAGGCCCGCTCATAAGCGGTTTGCTGCAATGCCATGTTTGGAACAAATACCATGGCCGTTACCCAAGCTCCTTGTGCGTCCGCATCTGCGATCAAAACAGGGTTCTTGGGGATCACGACACTATGTGTTGAGTACGACCGTTGTACTAACGTTCGACAACACGCCACTTCTGGTATCGATTCACTTTCAACAGCATCAGTCACACCACGAAAATGCGGTTCAAACTGGTTCAGTTGGCTGGGGTTATGGATGGTTGATTGCATAATTTCCTCTTACATAGTTCAGAGGACATGCGCCCTTAAGGGCAACATGCCCTCAAGGACGTTAGAAATAAAATGAGTTTGGTACAGTCGAACCAAGGTTTGGTCTGACGGTTGGTTGTGGTATTGCACGTAAGTTATCTGCCTGAGCAGATACTGGCTGTGCGGGTTTAGGTTCAGGTTTGGGCATCAGTTGTCTGATATCCAATTGACCTTCACCGTGCATTCTCATCTTGTCTGGATCAGACAAAATTAAAATGGTCGCCATCAGTTCGTGATAGAGATTGTCTGTCACAGGGCCGGTCTTCGGCAGACGAACAAATAAATTGTCCATCGCTTCGACCATCGGCTGAACTCGATGATCCAGGAATGACAAACCATCCAACTTGTCTCTTAACCGTTTGAGAGGGTTAAGGGCTCGCTGACTGATTTGATTCTTACCTGCAACGGAACGCTCAAACAGTTCATTGGCATCACGAGCCACCTCCCTAAAGAGGGTGTGTCCCATACCATTGACCTTGTCATCTAAGCCACCAGCTTGGTCAGCCGGTTGCATTCGATAGATGGCATAATCGAACTGAAGCCGTTGTTCCACGTCTTCGATGGGTGATAATGCACGTCGGATTGCATCTGCAAATTCCGGGTGTTTTGCAACCCAGTCAAACGTCACCTGATCATAGTTGTCCAGGAACAACTGCTTGCACTGCGCAAACTCCTGACCGATTCTGTCAAGCTCTGGAACAATCTGATCAATTCGCTCTTCAGGGACGGCATAGCCACCTAAGAACCGCACACCGACTTGCTCACACAAGCGCTGCGCTTCTTTCTTAAGCCTTTCAAAGTTCGCCAATGCCTCTGGGTCGCAAATTTTTTTACTCCCTAAGCTGGCAACATCCTTCGGTGGAAGTTGGCTGCCATTGGCTAATCTGAAATCTTCAGGCCTTAGTTTTTTTCTACCGCTCCAGATGGAACAGTCGATGTGACAAATCAAAAGTTTGTCGAGGGTTTGAATACTCATAGTGCATCCTCATGCGAGATGGGGACGCACCACTCCCAACAGGAGCAATGGCCCCCCGTTTGGGTGGTAGTAGTTGACGCGCTAATGGCAACATCACTATCAGAAATAGTAATTTTGCGAATCAGGCGACGATTGGTTGAGATCGATTTTCGCAGGCATTAAGTCCAGTGCTTCAGCTATCGGGCGAACCCGCTCTAAATCACTGCCTAAAAGCCTCAATACATCTTTTTCCAACTTCAGTTGGTCGGATACTTCTATCCCCTCAGGACTCGCTACTGTGAGCGAACACAGTGGTGGTAATTGACGCTTAAAGGCCAGTAACAGCAACAACGGCCAAGGGCCATCATCAGTGTTAACAATGCCAGCGCCTTCACCTGACACAATGCTGATTTGATTGGTACTAGGTAATCCGCTTTTGCAAAACCCTAATGACCATTCTCCAATCCTGACCTGGTTATCATCAATAACAGCCAAGCCATAGGCTTCAAGCAGCTTTGCCATATCGAATAACGCTTTTTGCGCCAGCGAGATTTGGCCATTGACGTCCTTGCGAGTACGAAACTCCCAACTGACGTTATTGGCGCACGCGACGCTATCAAGCGCATTTGAGAGTTCAAATGGCCGCCCTTGATGATCAATGCCGACTTGTCCAACAAATCGATAACCCTTGTTGATTTTCTCATTGATTCGTCGGTCTGCTTCTGCGTTAGGATCAGTCGAGTCAATCAATCGCTGCTGCGACAATTGACCAGCTTTTCCAAACCGGACTTCAATCTCCTGGGTATCTGATCCAACGTAAATGGCCCATTCTTTGGCTGTCCCATCAGAATGACTGTAACGGTAAAGAGCAAAGCACTTTTCCATCATCAATCCTCCCAGTGGTCACCGAAGACATCAGCGGCAATACGGTGAATGGCTTCACGTTGCTCCAACTCAGCACGAGCCGTCAAAGACCGAACCAGTGCATACTCCACTGCGTTAGGAGCGCCTTTAAAAGCAAGTGTTAACTTTGCCCAGCGCACTAAGGTCCTTGTGGACATGGTGATACTAAGTTCTGCACCGCCATCCGCGCCCCCAATAAAAAGACGACGAATGTCACCAGCCACCTTCACCATTTTTTGGCGAAAGACTTCTGGCAAGCCCGGCGCAACGTTCTCCAGAATGGCTTCCTCTACAGATGGCTCTGCATAGGTCGCTTCGATGATTCTAAAGCGATCAAGAAAAGCCAAATTCTGTTGGAGCACACCTTGATACAAGCCCGTTTGATCACCGCTGCCCGCACTGTTGCCGGTAGCGATAAAACGAAACTTGTTATGTGGCATGATGATCTCTCCGCCATTTTGTGCGATGACCAACGGGGCACCTTCCAAAATGTCATTGAGCCCAGCCAGTTCAGCAGGCTCAGCAAGATCCATTTCATTAATGATCAGCAAATAGCCATGCTTTACAGCCAGTGCCAGCGGTCCATACACAAAGGTCATGTTGCCATTAACCAGCGTGTGGTGACCGATAAGATCGGACAACTCCAATCGACCATGTGCAGTAATTTGCTGAACAGGCCAATTCAATCGAGAAGCAACTTGGCAAATTAGCGAGGTCTTACCGCATCCCGTGGGGCCTGTAATATACAAACCGTCACCGTCGGGGTTAGACAAGAACGCCAATACGTCACGTAAGTCTTCTTTTCTAAAAACATACTCGTCCTTGCGAACGGGAATGTTTGGATGGGTAGTGTCGGCACCAAATCCTTCCAGAACGAAAGCATCAGGAGCCGGAACATTAAACGCTTGATTCACTTGAACCAAAAATGGGGATTGTTCAGTCATGGTAAACCTCATCTGTTTTGACGAGGCCCCATGCCCCAACAGGGACTGAAGTCCCCGTCGGGTGGTGTGTTGATTGTGGTATGGCTGTGTATGTAAGAGTTCAGCTCGCTCTATCATTCGTACCCAGCATTGGCTACGAGTGAAACTGCTTTCTGATGCACTCGATATAAGCGCATGAGAAAGGAGCCGAAATCGGCTCCAAGTGAACGTTAAAAGTAAAATGAGCTCGGCGAGTCACCTGGCAGAACCAAGTTTTCTTGCTCAAGACTGATTTTGATTGGTGTTTCAACGGGCTGCTCTGGCTTATTGGTGCTAATGCGCAACCGCTCTTGTGGCGCTTTTCGGTAAGCGGCTAAAACCTGTTCATCCAGCTCGCCTAATTTATCGGTGGCCAATTGCTTATAGTCCACCCTACCTGCCATCATGTAGCGGCTGAGTTTGACCCCAGCATAGTCGGCATGAGCGTAGTTACCCATCATAGCGACCAATTTCGACTGAGCGTCTCGCATTTTCTCTTTCAAAGATTTAATGTGATTTTCCAGTCGAACCACTTCGGCATGTGCTAAGCAATACTGCCGAGACAGCGATGTCCAGCGGTATTGGGCTTCACCCTTGGGAACAAAACAATCTTGCTCAGGGCATTTTGACGGTTCTTTTTTAGTTTGAACTAACTCCCAAAACTGAAGCGCCGTTTCTTGCAATTCAGTTAAGAACGCAGCGTCTCGTTGTATTTCAAACTCAATCAGTTGATCCTCAAAATAGAATACCAACCAACCACGCGTGCTATTGGCGACCAGTATTTGATGCTGTACTTGCACCCAATACAACTGGTACGCCTCGCTTTGTTCTCGGTGAGCTTGCACATCCTCAAAAACTGACTGGCAAGGACATTTCAGTTCAACGGGTTCGCCCGCATCGTTGATGCCATCAAAGCTGGCTCGAAAGATTGCGTTATGATCGGCTTCTGCACATAACGGCAGAAGAAAGTCATTATGCGCATTCTCAAATGCTCGCCTTGCTTGAGGCTCCAACCGAATACCGCGAAGCACATTAGGATTATTCGACAGGTCTTCCGGTAATACGAATCCGGTTTTTTCTGCCCATAATCGCCAAGGTGTTTTGTAGGGTGAACGCCCCATAATAATTGGGGCTTCAGATGCCGTAACCCCTGCAATGCGCCACTGGTGCCATGCAGGAGTACGCTGTGATAGGTCGATAACCTTCATATTGCCTCCTTTGAGGGGAGACTCCCCCGAAGGAGAGAACTCCCCTTCAGGGTTAAGTGGTTACTTTGCAGCTTGTGCTAACGCTGTTTGGTGCTGAACAACACTTGCTTGAACCGAATCAATTGCCGCTTTACCGGCTTGAATCGAACCTACGACAAGGGCAACAACCAATACCAAGCGAAAAAGTGAGGCTGATTTAGTCATGGAAGATCTCCAAAAAAAAGACGAGACCTTCCCCCTGACGGGAGAATAATCCCGCCAGGGTTCGTAAAATGAATGCGTGGCGCTAAGAACCTAAAGGCTGTGTGAGCGCTTTGGCTGCTTGTTGCTGTGCATTAAATATTTCTTGTTTCGCAAACGTCAGTTCAACACCTTGAAAATGTTCATTGGCATATTCCAATGCACTATTCCAAGCGTTTGAAGCTTCCGCCCGCTCGATAAGCTTGTAAACAAGCCCTCGGGTTCGATCATCAACTTGCTCGGGTGGAATCACTGATGGCTCAACAACGTGTGTTGCTTGGCCTTCGATAATTCGCTCCGCTTCGTCTTGATCGAAAATTCCCACAAAGCCAAACGCAATGCGGGAACACTGGATCATGGATTTATGTCTTAGCATTCGCTTAGTGTGCGTCTGCCATGGACCATCTACACGGTAAGGGCCATTTTTGCCGTTACCCTCAAAAGGCGGTCGATAGACTTCATCCAGATACTCAGTGATTTTGACTGGGTGCGAACGGTCGCGCCGATAGATAATGCATTCCATCCATTCAGGGCATTCTTTCGCGCCATCCAGTGAGACTTTGGTTTCTGAAGTCTTGAACTCCATGCCATCAAACTGGTCGTGTTGATTGATGATGCGAGACCATCCATCGACACCTACCACTGGAATAATTCCAGCTTGTTTATCAGGGAACGCAAAAATCTCTTTGGTGAAAGGGTTCAAACCGTACTGATCTGCAACCACCAAGAGCGCCATCATCTGCTCATTGGTCGGTGCACTACCGTCACGTTGCTTGAATGCTGTTGCTTTTAGGGTATCGAACAGTTTGTTTGGATCGACACTAAAGCGCTCAGCAAAGCGTTGGATTAGCTTTGGTTTTTCCATTGTGGACTCCGACAATCAAAGTGGGAGTCTGCCCCTGACGGGAAAGTACTCCCGGCTGGGTTAAAGCATTTTTGCTCGGTTAAAAATCTGGTTCAGGATAAGTTTGTGCCCAATTAGCTTGGGAGCCCGCATCATCCGCCGGTGATGGCTCAGATGCTTTATTCACACTATCAAGAAGCAGAAACTCGTCCGCGTCCACTTCGGTCAATCGATGCTTAATACCATCTTTCTCCCATGAACGCGTGCGCTGAGGGCCTTGAACAAAAAGCTTCGCTCCTTTTTGGACTAAATCTTTTGCCCTTAGCCCTAACTTAAATCCACCACGATCTCGAAAAACGACCCGATGCCATTCCGTATGCTCTTTGAGCTTATTGGATTGACGGTCGCGCCATTTCTCAGAAGTGGCCAGTGAAATGCTGGTCACCAAATCACCTGATGGATAGGCTCGCGTCTCTGGCTCAGAGCCAACGTAGCCTATGAGTGTTACTTGGTTTTTCATGATGTTCTCCTCGTCTTAGTTGAACTCTGTGCACACAGCCGTTTCTGCCCGGCTGGGCAAAGAAGACTGACGGCGCAGATAGGTTGGTATTTCGAGTAAAGCCATGTCGTACTGAAGTGGCTCTTTATAAAACGCAGATGTCAAACGGGGCATACCAGGAGCTTTAGGCACTGCCATTGGACGACGTTTTGGTGTTGGTGTGAGCAATCGCTTGATTTGAGTAAGTACAAATCGAAACGGGCGCACGCTTTGACGAGCAAGCAATCGCAAAAGCGACCAGCTCAGTTTTGCAAGCAACATAATGCCTGCGATTTGGATGATAAATCCGAAAATATATTCCATTGGTGACTCCTTAATTTGGTTGTGAAGGAGTCACCCCCAACTGGGGAAAACTCCCCCAGTTGGGTGGTGAAAAGGCGAACCGTAAGGAACGCATGGTTGAGCATGTAAGAACATGCAGGCTATTTGTTTAAGGAGGCTAGCTACCTCTTAGTACCACTGAGAATACTCAGCGGCGGGCTTCCTTTGAGCTCATGCTCTCAGGCGCAGATATCACTGAAACAGATCAGCAATATTTGATAGTCAGTGTAACCGTCTTATCCAGACAGGATAGTCAGAAAGATGCTCAATTCTTCCACCTAGCTGAAAGGCCATTACCGCACAGAGGATTAGGCTAGGGACTGATTATTGTCATATCAGGAGCAAAAACTTATGGCCCAAGCAAAACCCAATTACTCAAAACCCATCTTTGAACAATCATTCACAATTAATAGCTTACAGGCGCAACGTGTCGTTGACCGTGTTTTTAGACGGACGGTCAGTGCGCTTTACGGAATCGATGTCATCCTGCGCATCATTGGCGATGAGAACGAAATTGATGAAGTGGAACAGATCATTAGCCAGTTGATCGAGGATTGCGCTAAGGCGGTAGACAACGAACAATCTCGTTTGGACAAATTGATGGAGTCCAACGGCATCGATGAAGTACCTGACTACACCGACCCGATTACCTTCAACGCTAAAATCAGCTCGCCTCAGGTTGGCCAGTTTGTCGGCTTAGTGCGCAAACTCGATTCGTTGATGATCTCAATGGACACACTCTGGTTATCTAGCGTGCTTAGTAACAAGCAACGTGTTGATGGCAACTACGCATGGCAACAGCGCATTATCAAACTTGCAAGACGCATTATTGATATCGAAATGCGTGCACGAAAATCAGCCCAAGCTAAGGGTAAAGAAGCAGAAGTTGAGCAAGCGGTGCCGTCAACCGATGATGATATCACTGAAGTGGAAACAGATAACCCCGCCAACTAGCCAACTAGGCTCCCATCAACCAGCCCCTCTCGAAGGGGCTCTTCATCTTGCTGTATTTTCTATCAAAATCATTAAAATGAATTTAACTGTCATTTTTGGCCAATTTACATGAATAGAACTAATTTTCTCGTTACCTTATTAATAGCGCTGTTCACTATCCCTGCTTTTGCAGAACACCCATCATCGTTCAGCCAAGCAAAACGATTTGCCCGAGAAATTTACCAAGACAACCAGAGTACGTTTTACTGTGGATGTAGCTATAATAATGATGGTGCGATTGATGCTGCATCTTGCGGATATGAGCCAAGGAAGCAACCGAAACGAGGAGAACGCTTAGAGTGGGAGCATATTGTCTCAGCATGGGAAATTGGCCATCAACGCCAATGCTGGCAAACGGTGGACGTCGGAACTGCGAAAAGAATGATCCTGAGTTTTCTAAAATGGTTTCGGATCTCCATAACCTCGTACCATCAGTAGGTGAGCTCAACGGGGATAGATCAAATTTTCGATTTGGCATGATTCCGAACGAACCAAGGGCCTATGGTCAATGTGATTTCGAAGTTGATTTCAAAGACCGTCGAGCAGAACCACCAGCTAACCGTCAGGGTGATATTGCGAGAATTTATTTCTACATGCGTGATCAATACGGCCTAAGACTAAGCAGACAACAAACTCAGCTATTTGAAGCTTGGTCAAGAATGGACCCTGTTGATGAATGGGAAAAAGTACGTGATTTTAAGATTAAAAGCATTCAAGGTAAGTCTAATTGCTATGTATCAGATAGCTGTTAATTGAAAACTAGCTAAAACAAATTAGTTGAATAAGGTTCGATTAACAGTTCTCAATCTAATCTGACCGTTGGCAACATCCCAAAGCGGGCGTTCGATTCTAACTTGCTTTTGCCCCAAAACGTGTTAACGTAATTACTCTATAGGTCGGCTTTGAGCGATAAGCGGAGATATTGCTTTAGACTTTAAAACTCATCAATGTCTGCTTTGAGTTTTGTAGGGATACGGCGAGCTCAAACTCGTAATCTTTAAGGGTTAACTAAGTAACATTAAAATTCAAATTAGTTCTCCCGTCTAAAAATGTTTAAAAAAAACAAGCAGACACCCACGCGCCAAGCTATGATATTCAGCGAGTAATTTTATCTCTCATAATCCAAGATTTCATTTTAGTTATTTGAGATCAAAGTCATCTTTTATGAGCTGAGTTAAGATGCCCCCTGAAGGAACTTTGAGGATAATCTCGCTTTAATCAAAAGGGACTCTGCTTAATGAAAGCAAAGATCGTTGAATCCGCTATTACTCTCATCGAGTCAGGTGAAATAGACAAATTTTCCGTAACTCAGGTCGCTAAGTACATGGGGATTTCTCAAGGAAACTTGACCTATCACTACCCAACTAAGCAGGCTTTAGTTGAGGCAATTATTGATAGACTTCTCGAAAGACACACGATACGGTACTGTCAACTTAACAACCCCTCAACCAATTGTGCGATAATCTGCTGATGAAAAATTTAAATATCTATGCAGGTTATCGTTATCCTGCCCAAATAATCAGTCACGCA
>Ga0316197_10001641_pt1 | contig 15926 bp, 15 predicted proteins | sample OudBiesiAoxic_MG_FD_204939 | JGI IMG/M metagenome (GOLD analysis project Ga0316197, IMG submission 204939) | Coastal sediment microbial communities from Oude Bieten Haven, Netherlands - site A oxic | ecosystem: Environmental > Aquatic > Marine > Coastal > Sediment | place: Netherlands... | reverse complement strand
CGGGTCTACACCCCAGCGATCCAGGCACCAGTCGGTGGCCGCTGCAGGGTCCGGCAGTTCTGGAAAACACCAAAGGCCTCCCCAGATACCCGAGCCGGGACGTTTTTCCAGCCAGACGTCGCCATTACTGGCGCTGACCATGACGAATGCCGTCGACTTTACGGGAAGCACCTTGCGCGGCTTTTTACCGGGAAAAGACGATTGCTGCCCGGCGGCCAATGCCGCGCAATCCGATGCCAGCGGGCAGCGTTGACAGGCCGGCGCCGAGCGGGTGCACAGCGTCGCACCCAGATCCATCATGGCCTGGGAATAGTCGGCGCAGTGCTGCACGGGCGTGTACTGGTCGGCAATTTGCCACAGTTGTTTGTGTACCGCACTGCGGCCCGGCCACCCCGCCACGGCGCGGTAGCGGGCCAGTACACGCTTGACGTTGCCGTCGAGAATAACCGCGCGCTGGCCATAGGCAATGCTGACAATTGCGCCGGCCGTGGATCGGCCTATACCCGGCAGTTCGCACAAGCCCTCAACAGAATCGGGAAACTGCCCTCCCAGCTCATCGCATATCGTTTTTGCAGCGCTGTGCAGGTTGCGCCCGCGGGCGTAATAACCCAGCCCCGCCCAATGGTGGAGCACCTCGTCCTGTGTGGCTGCCGCCAGAGACTGGACCGTTGGCATCGCCTGCATAAACCGCTCGAAATACGGGATGACCGTTTTCACCTGGGTTTGCTGCAGCATGATCTCCGATACCCACACCCGGTAAGGGTCGATGGCGCACTGCCAGGGCAGGTCTTTGCGTCCGTGTTGATCGAACCAGTGCAGGACGCGTTCTGCGAATGAGGTCGAAACGTTTTGTGTGGCGGGCATAGCAGTGCGGTCGGGGCTGGCTTTAGCCCGACAGGGTAATGTTGAAAGGGTGAAACCGCCAGTGAATTAAGGCGCACATTTCTTTATAATGGCCCGCTTTTTCGCGGAACAACCCCCCTATGTGGAGAGACCAATGGCTGAGCGCAAGGCCACTGTAGAGAGAAATACGCTAGAGACACAGATCACTGTCACAGTGAACCTGGATGGCTCGGGCGAGACCCTTTTTGATACTGGCGTGCCTTTTCTGGAGCATATGCTGGACCAGATCGCGCGCCACGGCCTGATTGACCTGGCAGTGAAGGCCACGGGTGACCTGCACATAGATGACCACCACACTGTGGAGGATATCGGCATCACTCTGGGCCAGGCCTTTGCCAGGGCCGCAGGTGATAAAAAAGGAATTTTCCGATACGGCCACGCCTACGTGCCGCTGGATGAGGCCCTGTCGCGGGTGGTCATCGATTTCTCCGGGCGACCGGGGCTGGAATACAATATTCCTTTTACCCGGGCAGCTGTAGGCGGTTTTGACGTCGACCTGTTTCTCGAGTTTTTCCAGGGTTTTGTCAATCACGCCCAGGTTACCTTGCACATCGATAACCTGCGTGGTGATAACAGCCACCATCAGGCCGAGACCGTGTTCAAGGCCTTTGGGCGTGCGCTGCGTATGGCGCTCACGGAAGACCCTCGGATGGCGGGCATCACACCTTCCACAAAAGGCGTTCTTTAGCCCCCATGAGCGGTGTCGTCGCCGTCATCGATTACGGTATGGGGAATCTCCATTCCGTTGCCAGCGCGCTGTCATACGCGGGTGCCAGCGAGGTGCTGGTCACCCACGATGCCGAACTTATTCACAAGGCTGACCGTGTCGTGTTCCCCGGGGTGGGTGCTATTCGGGACTGCATGGCGGAAATTCGTCGCTTGAAGTGCGACCAGCTGTTGGCGGATGCACTGTTGGGCAGCCATAAACCGGTGCTGGCTATCTGCGTCGGTATGCAGGCCCTGATGAGCCATTCCGAAGAAAACGCCGGTGTGTCCTGCCTGGATATTCTACCCGGAGAGGTGCGCTACTTCGGCAACCCGCTGGTAGACAGCCAGGGCCAACGCCTGAAAGTGCCGCATATGGGTTGGAATGAAGTGAAGCAGGTTCGTGATCACCCGCTTTGGCGGGGCATTCCGGACCTCACGCGTTTCTATTTTGTGCACAGTTACTATGTCGACGCGGCTGACCCTGCGTTGGTGGCTGGCACTGTGCAATACGGTGTGGCCGCCAATGCGGCCCTGGCCCGTGACAATCTTTTTGCGGTGCAGTTTCACCCGGAAAAGAGCCACACGGCGGGGCTACGGCTGTTAAGTAATTTTCTGGAGTGGAACGGCCAATGCTGATTATCCCCGCGATCGACCTTAAGGACGGCCAGTGCGTTCGCCTGCGCCAGGGCATGATGGAAGACAGTACGGTCTTCTCCGATGAGCCCGTGGCAGTGGCCAGGCGCTGGGTGGAGGCGGGTTGTCGGCGTCTGCACCTGGTTGATCTCAACGGGGCGTTTGCAGGAGAGCCCGTCAATGGCGATGTGGTTACCGCGATCGCCGCGGCCTGGCCCGATTTGCCTATCCAGATCGGCGGCGGTATTCGCAATCTGGAAACTATTGAACATTACGTGCGGGCAGGCGTCAGCTACGTGATTATCGGGACCAGGGCGGTAAAGGAGCCGACGTTCGTGGCCGAAGCCTGTAGCGCTTTTCCCGGCCGCATCATTGTGGGGCTGGATGCCAGGGACGGTCTTGTGGCGACCGACGGTTGGGCCGAGGTGTCGACCTTGCATGCCACCGATCTGGCCCGGCGTTTTGAGTCAGATGGTGTATCCGCCATCGTCTACACCGATATCGCCCGAGACGGCATGATGCAGGGCGTGAATGTGGAAGCCACGCTGGCGATGGCCAGGGCCTCCAGTATTCCCGTCATCGCCTCTGGGGGAATTACCAACCTTGACGATATACGGGCCCTCAACGAGGTGGCTTCCCAGGGTATTTGCGGTGCGATTACCGGTCGCGCGATCTACGAGGGTACCCTGGACGTGACTGAAGCCCAGCGCTTCTGCGACGGGCTGAGCTGACGATGGGTTTGGCCAAGCGTATCATTCCCTGTCTGGATGTCGAAAATGGCCGGGTCGTCAAGGGCGTAAATTTTGTTGATATCCGAGACGCGGGCGACCCGGTAGAAATAGCGATTCGCTATAACGAGCAGGGCGCAGACGAGATCACCTTTCTCGACATTACCGCCAGTCACGAGGATCGTGATACCACGGTGCACACCGTCGAGCATATAGCCGAAGAAGTGTTTATACCGCTTACTGTGGGTGGCGGGATTCGCAGCGTGCAGGACATTCGCGTCATGCTCAATGCCGGCGCAGACAAGGTGAGCATCAACACAGCGGCCATTCACAACCCCGAACTGGTGCGGGAGGCAGCACAGCGCTTTGGTTCCCAGTGCATCGTGGTGGCGATCGATGCCAAGCGGGTTGCGGATGTGGACGGTGCGCCTCGCTGGGAAATCTTCACCCATGGCGGGCGCAAACCTACTGGCATAGACGCCGTAGCATGGGCCGTGCGTATGGCCGAGCTGGGAGCCGGGGAGATCCTGCTCACCAGCATGGACCGCGATGGCACCAAAAATGGTTTTGAGCTCGGAGTAACCCGCGCTATCACTGACGCAGTGGAGATACCGGTCATTGCCTCAGGTGGCGTGGGTACGCTGGATCACCTGGTGGACGGGGTGCTGCAGGGTGGGGCGGACGCCGTGCTCGCAGCAAGCATATTCCATTTTGGTGAATTCACGATACCCGAGGCCAAGGCCTATATGGCTGCCCGGGGTATAGAGGTACGGTTGTAGGCATCGTTTGCCGTATCCCGGCGCGTTTAACCTGACTGTTTGTTCCGCAGGCCGAGGATATTGACGCCCTTAAGCAGTGTAAGCGCCTCGTATAACTGGTTGTCACTTGCCAGTAGTTCGCTGGCTGCCCGGGCGGATGAAGTCCGCGACTTTTTGCTATCACTGTCGCCGTTGCCATTGCCCAGGTGGCCCGACAGGTCTGCCTCGGTAATCTGCGCCGAGGTGTTGTAGGCAGTGACCCTGGCGCGCTCCACGAGGATATCCGGGACGATTCCCTCGGCCTGAATCGATCGGCCGCTGGGGGTGAAATAGCGAGCGGTGGTCAGTTTCACAGCACGCGACTCAGACAGCGGGAGTATGGTCTGGACCGAGCCCTTGCCGAAACTGTTGGATCCCATGACAACTGCCCGCCCCCGATCCTGCAGGGCGCCGGCAACGATCTCCGATGCGCTGGCCGAACCGGCATTTATCAGCACCACAATCGGTGCCCCGTCGGCGGCATCGCCGGGACGGGCATCAAAGTGCATGTCGGAGTTTGGCAGGCGACCTTCAGTGTAAACAACGGAGCCCCCATCCAGGAACAGGTCGGATACGCTCACGCTGGCACTCAAGACGCCGCCGGGGTTGTTGCGCAGGTCCAGTACCAGACCCTTGATTTCACCCTTTTCCTGCAGCCTGGCCAGGGTCTTGGCCACGTCCTCCCCGGTCGAGAGTTGAAACTGGGCGATTCGAATGTAGGCGTAGCCGGGTTCCAGCATGCGCCCACGCACGCTGGCTACCTTGATGGTGTCGCGCACCAGGGTCACATTGAAGGGTTGGCTCTCACCCTGCCGCCCGATAGTGAGCTCTATTTCGCTGCCCTTGGGGCCGCGCATGTGTTCTATGGCCTCGTTCAGGCTCATGCCCTGCACCGGGGCATTGTCGAGCTTGAGAATGACATCGCCGCTCTGCAGCTTGGCCGCTGCTGCTGGTGAGCCGTCTATGGGAGAGATGATGGTGATGTAGCCATCTTGCATGCCGACTTCAAGGCCCAGGCCGCTGAACTCGCCGGACGTACCTTCACGGAGGTCAGTGAAGTCGTCCTTGTTCATATACACCGAGTGTGGGTCCAATCCCATCAGCATGCCCTCGATCGCATATTCCAGCAGCGTACTGTCGTCTATTTCCTCCACGTAACCCTCGCGTATCTGGTTGTATACGTCTGCGAAGGTGCGCAGTTCCTCTAGCGGTAGCCGGCCCTGGGATTCGGAGGCGGCCAGTGACGTGGCGCCCGACAGGGCCAGGGCTGTCGTCGCAGACAGGGTAATGGAGCGAAGAAGGGTTGTGTAACGCATGCTTACCGCCGAAAAGGCCTGTAGCCGATAGTGACAAAGGGTCCCAAGTTTACCCTATTCACAGGGTCGAAAGGAAAGCCCCCCCAGACAGGGAATGGTCATTCAATCCTTGCACCACTTGGTGGGATTGGTGGGCTTGCCCTGATGGCGAATCTCAAAATAGAGAGCGGACTGTTCCTGGCCGCCACTGTTGCCCACGGTGCTGATAGGGGTTCCGGCGCTGACCCACTCCCCTACCTCCCGCAGCAGGCTTTGGTTGTGTGCATACAGGCTCATGTATCCCTCTCCGTGGTCGATGATCATCAGCAGGCCGGAACCGCGTAGCCAGTCTGCATAAACCACGCGCCCGTGGTGTATGGCCTTCACGCTGTCACCTTCGCTCGCTGGAATGGTGACACCCTGCCAGCGCATCTTGCCCTCGTTTCTGGGTCGGCCGAAACTGTTGGCGCGCTTGCCGCCGATGGGCCAGGGCATGGTTCCCCTGGCCGCCTTGAAAGGTTGGTAGTCATCGGGGACTTCCAGGTTGGCCACCGCTTTCTCGATTGCGGCGACCAGTTTTTCGAGTTCCTTGCGGTTCTGCTCCATTTGCTCGAGCTGGCCTGCCTTGGACTGAATACTCTCGCTGAGCTGCGCGACTGCTTGCTCGCGCGCTGCCTGGGCTGTCGCCAGTTGTGCCTGCTGTTGTTCCAGCTCCGCCTGCTGGCCTGCCAACTGATCCAGGGTACCGGCAATGCGCTGTTCCAGTTGCAGCAACTCGACCAGGGTGTCGCGGTACCGGGTGACAAGCTCGTTGCGCGCCTCAAAAAAGTAGCGGTGGTAGGCCATGGCGCGAGCGACAGTGTGCGGGCTTTCCTGGTTCAGTAATACCTTTAACTGACTTTGTTGCCCCATTTGCCAGGCGGTTTTCAGCTCCAGGGCGATTCGGGCCTGTTGTGCATCCCTGGCCTGCTCCAGTTCACTGCGCTGCTGTTGCAGTGTATCGAGTTCCTCGCGGCTGGCAGTGATAGCCCGCTGGTTGGTCGCCATATCGCTCTGCAGTTGGCCCAGCTTCAACTCTGCCGTGCGCAGCTCCTCCTGCAGGCTGCTGCGGCGGGCGCTGTCGGCGGATATTTCTGCGCTGATGCGCTTTATTTCGCCCTGCAGTTTCTCCAGTTTACCGCGCGCCTCCTGTTCCCCCGGCTCCGCCAGGGCAGAACCTGCCGGGTGTAAAAGCAGCACGGTGAGTAGCGCCAGCCGGCGCGCCAGGTCAGGTCGAAACACCGCTGTCAGCCGGAATCACGGGCCAGGTTGATACCGGTCATTTCGGCGGGCTGGGGCAGCCCCATCAATGCCAGCAGGGTAGGTGCGATATCGGCCAGCTTGCCCCCGGCCGGGTCCAGTTCCAACGGACTCTCGCCTATGTAGACCAGGGGCACGAGATCTGTGGTGTGCTGGGTATGTTGCTGTCCCGATTCGTAATCCAGCATCTGCTCGCAGTTGCCGTGATCGGCTGTTACCAGGGCGGTGGCGCCGGACTCCAGCACGGCCTGCTCCACTCTGCCCAGGCACTCGTCGAGGGCTTCCACTGCCTTGATCGCAGCCGCCAGGATACCGGTGTGCCCCACCATATCGCCGTTCGCGTAATTGCAGACAATCAGGTCGTATTGGCCGGACCGGATGGCCGCCACAAGCTTGTCGGTCAGCTCGGGTGCACTCATCTCGGGCTGCAGGTCATAGGTGGCCACCGCGGGAGACTTGATCAATACCCTGTCCTCGCCCGCGAACGGCTCTTCGCGGCCGCCACTGAAGAAAAATGTCACGTGGGCATATTTTTCGGTTTCTGCGATACGCAACTGGGTCATGCCGTGTTGCGCGACGTAGTCGCCCAGGACATTGTCCAGGCTTTCGGGTCCGAAGGCGCAAGGGGTGCGGATGTCCGCCGCGTATTCGGTGGTGGTGACAAAGTCCGACAGGACCGGGACTACCTGTCGCGTGAAGTGGTCGAAGCCTGGCTCAATGAAGGCGCGGGTGAGCTCCCGCGCCCTGTCCGCCCGGAAGTTCATGAACAGGATGCAATCATCATCCGCCACTGCCGCCGGCAGCTCGCCATCAGCCTGAATGGCTGTGGGCAGCACAAATTCATCGTTTTCACCGCGCTCGTAGGCCGCTTCAAGCCCCGTCAGTGCAGTGCTGGCAGTGTGACTGCCGGTGGCAGTGGTCAGCAGATCATAGGCCTGCTCAATGCGGTCCCAGTTGTTATCCCGGTCCATTGCATAATAGCGCCCGGTGATGCTGGCAACCCTGCCGCAGCCCAGTTCGGCAAACAGGGCCTGGGCTTTTTCCAGAGAGGCCCCGGCACTGCGCGGTGGCGTATCGCGGCCATCGAGGAATGCGTGCAGGAAAACACGCCGGGCTCCGCGTTTTGCAGCCAGGCGCACGGCGGCGAAAATTTGTTGCTCATGGCTGTGCACGCCACCCGGGGACAGCAGGCCCAGGATGTGTACCGCCCCCCCCGCGGCAACCGACTTGTCGATGGCGCTGCAGTAGGCTGGATTGTTGTCAAAAGAGCCATCGGCGATAGCCTGGTCTATCCGGGTGATATTCTGGTAAATCACCCGGCCGGATCCCAGGCTCATATGGCCCACCTCGGAGTTTCCCATCTGGCCAGCGGGAAGGCCTACGTCCAGGCCCGAGCCGGATACCAGGGTGTGGGGTGCCTGTTGCCAGAGCCTGTCCCATACCGGTGTATTGCCCAGCGCAATGGCGTTGTCGCGGGTGTCCTCACGGTAGCCCCATCCGTCCAGTACGATCAAAACGGTGGTTTTCCTGTCGCCCTTGCCCATCTTTGTCCCCGTGTGAACCGGCCATTGTCTGGGTAACAGCCGAGTTAGTCAGTGCGCCGCATTTTACCGTGTCCGTCTGGTTAGCGCATTGCCTATCTGGATCTGCCCGCATCCCGCTTTGCGCACGGTTGCAGCTTGCCTGGCCGGGGCTGGTTGCACCCTGCGCTACCCTGTATACTTGCCGCCTTTTTGAGCAGCCGGGCTTGCCGGCGGCCGGATGGTTGCCGGCGATCAGGGCCTGTCAGTGACAGCTGGTTCGCTACACCAACCTTCACCACACAATGATTGTTTTGCTATGGCTTTATTTCTAGAGTTTCTTGCCCAGGAGTGGATCCTGGTACTGGCCCTGCTGGCCGTGGCGATTATGCTGGTCATGCATGAGGCCCGAAAATCGGGTCCCTCGGTGTCCCCGCAGCAGGCGATCAACCTGATCAACAGTGAGCAGGGTGTATTCGTCGACTTGCGTGACAGTGCAGATTACAAGCAGGGCCATATTGTGGAAGCCCTGCATATTCCCGCCGCCAAGCTCGCGGGTCGGATGGCGGAACTGGAGAAATACAAGGACAAACCCGTCGTGCTGGTGTGCAAGATGGGGCAGCAGTCGGGTGCTGCCGGCAAGCAACTGAATACCTCGGGCTTCAACCGGGTCTATAAAATGACCGGTGGCATGATGGAATGGAGCAATCTGCAGTTACCCGTGGTCGGCAAGTCCTGAACGCCGCCATGAGTAATGACGTTGTCATGTATACCACCCGGTTCTGCCCCTACTGTGTGCGCGCCCGGGCGTTGCTTGATGGCAAGCAGATCAGGTACACCGATATTGGTGTTGATGGCCTGCCCGAGCTGCGCGCGGAAATGACGGCGCGCAGTGGGCGTTTTACCGTGCCGCAAATTTGGGTCGGAGAACACCATGTGGGCGGCTATGATGATCTCGCTCTCCTGGAGCGGCAAGGCCGCCTCGACAAATTACTCACCGCGGCGCCCTGAGCGCCGGCAATTCAATCCCATTAAACGGAGGACGCCTCAATGGCCGACGAACAAGCAGCAGGCACACAGGAACAACCTCAGCAGCAATTTGCAGTGCAGCGTATTTACACCAAGGACATCTCCCTTGAGTCGCCGGCCACCCCTGCAGTGTTCAAAAAGCAGTGGCAACCGCAGATCAGCGTTGACCTGGCAACCAAAAGCGACAAGATTGATGAGGTCGGTAACTACGAAGTGGTGCTTACCCTTACCATCACCGCCAAGGTCGAGGAGGAAACTGCCTTCCTGATCGAGGTGCAGCAGGCCGGTATCTTCATAATCACCGGTTTCGAGCCGGATGACCTGCGCCGCATTGTCGGTACCGCGGCCCCTAACATCCTTTTCCCGTACGCGCGCGAATGTATTGACAACCTCTGTGTGAAGGGCGGGTTCCCGCCGGTCATGCTGGCGCCGATCAACTTCGACGCCATGTACCAGCAGGCACTGGAGCAGGCGCAGGCGGCCCCGGCAAGCGAGCCTTCCACGCACTGATACAGGTGCAGCAAGGACTTGGGGGCCTTGGCCCCTTTTTCGTTTTTGGTCAGCTGTCGCAGTAACCTCAACGGTAGTAAGCGATCACTTAATTAAGCTGTGGATAGCCCAGTTGACGTAAGCCCTCGTAGGCCACCACCGCGACGGCATTGCTGAGATTCAAGCTGCGGCTGTGGGCCAGCATGGGAATACGAAAGATTGCGTCCGCACCCAGTCTGGCCAGCAGCTCGTCGGGCAGGCCGCGGGTCTCTGGGCCGAACAAAATGGCATCGCCGCTGCGGAACTCAACCTCGTGATAGGACATGCTGGCCCGCGTCGTTGCGCCGAACAGTCGCGGCTGGCCATTCTCCTCGAGGAAGGCGGCCAACTCGGGATAAAGCCGAACGCTGGCGTATTCCCGGTAGTCCAGGCCGGCGCGACGCATTCTGCGATCATCCAGCTCAAAGCCAAGCGGGCCGATCAGGTGGAGCGAGCAGCCCGTGTTTGCACACAGGCGTATGATGTTACCGGTATTGGGAGGAATCTCGGGCTGGAACAGGACAATGTTGAGCATGGCGCATGGTAACCGGCAGGCGTGCCGGCAGCCACTTAATGTTGGTAGTCCCCGGGCGGTAGTTCTTTCAGTTTTCGGGTCAGGGTATTGCGGCCCCAGCCCAATAGCTCGGCGGCATCGCGTTTGCGCCCCTGGGTGTGTTGCAGTGCCACCTCGATCATGATCTGCTCGAAAGCGGGCAGCGCATCCCGCAGTATATGGTCCTTACCCTGCAGCAATTCGTTGCGGGCCCAATGCGACAGCATTTCGCGCCAGTCTGAATCGCCCCGCTCTGTGGCCGGCGCCGATGTCTTGCCCAGTTCCGGTGGCAGGTCGCGCAGGTGAATCTCCCGCCCGGCGGCCATTACCGTTATCCAGCGGCAGGTATTTTCCAGCTGCCGGACGTTGCCGGGCCATTCCAGGCTGGATAGGAATTCCTCGGTCCCGGGCAGCAGGATCTTCGGGTCGCCACCCAATTCCTCAGCCGCTCGCTGGAGGAAGTACTGTGTCAGCCGGGGAATATCCTCGCGCCGTTCGGATAGCTTGGGTATGTGGATGCGAATGACGTTCAGGCGGTGGAAAAGATCTTCCCGAAAGGCGCCCTGCGCAACCAAATCCTCCAGGTCCTGGTGGGTGGCCGCGATGATTCTCACGTTCGCCTGCACCGGCACATGGCCGCCCACCCGGTAGAATTCACCGTCCGCCAGCACCCGCAGTAGTCGGGTTTGTGTATCGGCCGGCATGTCGCCGATTTCATCCAGGAACAGGGTGCCGCCATCCGCTTGCTCAAAGCGCCCCGTGCGACGAGTGTTGGCGCCCGTGAAGGCTCCCTTTTCGTGGCCGAACAGCTCTGATTCCAGCAGGTCCTTGGGGATGGCCGCCATATTCAGGGCGATGAACGGACTTTGGGAGCGTGGGCTGTGACGGTGCAGTGCGCGGGCCACCAGCTCCTTGCCGGTACCGGATTCCCCGTTGATCAGTACCGTGATATTGCTCTGTGCAAGCCTGCCGATAGCGCGAAAGACCTCCTGCATGGCGGGCGCTTCACCGATAATCTCGGTCTGGGGCACCTCCTCGACTTCGGGCAACTCTCCGCGTTTCTCCCGGGCCTGCGCCAGGGCGCGCTCGGTTATTGCAATGACTTCATCGAGGTCGAAGGGTTTGGGCAGGTATTCAAAGGCCCCGCGCTGGTAGGATGCGACCGCGCTGTCCAGATCCGAGTGGGCAGTGGTAATAATAACGGGCAATTCAGGATAATCGTCGTTGATCAGCGACAGCAACTCCAGACCATCGGTGCCGGGCATACGAATATCGCTGATAATGACATCAGGCTGCTCGGTCTTTATGCGTTGCAGTAACTGGTCGCCGTCAGAAAAACTCTCGTTGTCTATGTTGGCCTGGTTGAGCGCTCGTTCCAGCACCCAGCGGATCGAACTGTCGTCGTCGACCACCCAGACTTTGGCTGTTCTATGCATCGTGTTTTTCCATTGGGATAAAGAGTGTAAAGCGCGTGTTGCTGGCCTGGTTTTCACATTCCAGCAAGCCGCCGTGATGATTGATAACGGACTGGGCGATTGCCAGGCCCAGGCCCGTGCCCTCAGCCCGGCCGGTGACCATGGGCACGAATATGGCATGCTCAAGCTCTGGCGGTATGCCCGGGCCGTTATCGATTATGTCCACCTGGCAGACCAGTCGATGGAGCTTTGTTCCTATCGTGAACTGGCGCCGGGAGCGGGTCCGAAGCTTGATAACGCAGGTGCTCGGGTCCGGCGCTGCCTGCATGGCATTGCGCACGATATTCAGAACAACCTGTATCATCTGGGCCCTGTCCCCAGGTACCTCCGGCAGGCTGGGATCGTAGTCGCGGGAAAATGTGACCAGGTTGTCCGATTCGGCGAGGATCAGGTTGCGCACATGCTCCAGTACTTCGTGGATGTTTAGCGGCTGCAGCTGTAATTGCTCGTGCGGACCCAACAGCCGATCAACCAGGTCCCGCAATCGATCGGCCTCGCGGATGATAACCCGGGTATATTCTGCCAACTCTTCGTTCGGGAGTTGGCGCGCCAGCAGCTGCGCTGCTCCCCGCACGCCACCCAGCGGGTTCTTGATCTCGTGCGCCAGTCCGCGGATGACAGCTCGGGTGGTCTCCTGGGCGTGCAACAAGCCCTCCTCCCGGCTTATTTTGAGCAGCCGATCCACCAGCTGCAGCTCAACCAGCAGGCCCTCGCCCTGATCGCTGGTCAACGGCGTGGCAGTGAGATCCACGTGTATTTCATGCCCGGTGTGCAGGGTCAGGGCCATACCGCGGCGGGTGAGCGCAATGCGACTGCTTGCGACCTGCTGCAGACTACTCAGCCACTCCCCGCTATCCAGTACGAGTTGCTCAGCGGGCAGGCCCAGGCAGCGCCCCACCGAGGTTTTCAGCAAAGCCTCGCCGGCCGCATTCAGGCTGCTGACTTTCAGCTTGCTATCCAGGCCCAGGACGCCCGTGCTGATATTGTCCAGAATGTCCTGGTTTTGCTTCATGTGTGCCCTATATTCGAACGCGTCATCGTCGCTCATCCCTCTAGATAGCAAAAATAGAGCCAAGATAGGCGTACACGAAAAATTAAGCCTGTATTGATGGTTGGTGCAGTCTGTGCGGTAAGTAAGCGCTAACGTATTTGGTGTTGCAGGTCACCTGAATGCCTGACTGGGCCCGGTTGGCTGGTTGAGCCTGCCATTACTTCAAGTGGTGCACCATTATGGTGCACCAGGTGCGCCGGCTTGTCCAGCCTTGTAGTCAGTGGGTGCGCAGGCGGGTTCGCCTGTGTGGGGGCGGCTAATTCCTGTTTTTGAAGTTGACCGAGGGGCGCAGCACATAAACACGAACAGGTGCTGATACGGCAAGCTGCGTGCCCTTTTTATCGACCACGCCGACAGTGAGGTCATGGCCGCCGCGAAAGACATTGGTCAGGCTCCAGCTGGTCCCGGACTGGGGTTCGCCTGAGGGGGTGCCGTCCACGTACAGTTGCAGTAACGAGCCTCCGGCCGGTGCGGGATCAACGCTGGCACTGACTGAAAAGTTGCCCGGCCCCATCGGTATTGTCGTTTCGTTGGCAGGCGACATAATGGCCACCTTGTAGGCTATGGCATCGTCCTGGTCAGCTCCCGCGTCTGATTCACTGGTGGTGAGTGGGGCGATATCCGGAGGGGGTGCCGAGGTGTTCGTCTGCGGCAGTTCTACCTGTTGCGATGGGCCGTCGCCGGAGGGCGTGTCCGAAAATGTGACATTACCTTCAGCGTCGGTAGTCTTGTAAATCTCTGCCGTACTGAGCTGTGGCAGCATCACCATCACGGCCAGGGCCGGGGCCAGAACTTTCATGGCTAACACCTCAAATTGTCCGTCTACAGCAAGCACCCTATCACTAAAAGACGCCCATAAAAAAGCCCGCCGGGAGAGGCGGGCCAGTTGCGAAACGCGCCAGGCGCTTACACCGAGTAGTACATCTCAAACTCAACAGGGTGAGTTGTCATGTTCAGGCGCTCGATTTCGCCTTCCTTCAGCTCAATATAGGCATCGATCATCTCGTCCGAGAACACACCGCCCGCGGTCAGGAATTCGCGATCTGCATCCAGTGCCTGCAGTGACATTTCCAGGCTGGAAGATACCGTGGGGATCAGCTTGCCCTCTTCCGGGGGCAGGTCGTACAGATCCTTGTCAGCGGCTTCGCCGGGGTGGAGCTTGTTCTGGATGCCGTCAAGGCCAGCCATCATCATGGCGGCGAACGCCAGGTAGGGGTTGCCGGTCGGATCCGGGAAACGTACTTCCACGCGCTTACCCCTTGGGCTGGGCTCGTAGGGGATACGGATGGAGGCCGAGCGGTTGCGCGCAGAGTAAGCCAGCATCACAGGTGCTTCAAAGCCGGGTACCAGTCGCTTGTATGAGTTGGTAGACGCATTGGTGAACGCATTCAGCGCACGCGCGTGCTTGATAATGCCGCCAATGTAGTAAAGCGCTTCATCAGACAGGCCGGCGTAGCCGTCGCCTGCGAACACGTTCTTGCCGTCTTTGGCGATAGACTGATGCACATGCATGCCTGAGCCGTTGTCACCGACGATTGGCTTCGGCATGAAGGTCGCTGTTTTACCGTAGGCGTGGGCCACGTTATGAACGCAGTACTTGAGAATCTGTACCTCATCAGCCTTTCTCACCAGGGTGCTGAATCGCACGCCGATCTCACACTGGCCTGCGGTTGCGACCTCGTGGTGGTGTACTTCGATATCCAGGCCCATCTGCTCCATTGCGGTACACATGGCTGCGCGAATATCGTGCAGGGAATCGACCGGGGGAACGGGGAAGTAGCCGCCCTTGACGCCCGGGCGGTGGCCAGTATTGCCTTCTTCGAACTCGTGGTGCGAGGACCACGCGGCTTCCTGGGAGGAGATCTTGCAAGTTGCACCGCTCATATCCACCTGCCATTTGACATCATCAAAGATGAAAAACTCGGGCTCGGGCCCGAAGTAGGCAGTGTCGCCTATCCCGGTGGATTTCAGGTATTCTTCGGCGCGCTGGGCGACCGAGCGTGGGTCTCGATCGTAGCCCTGCATGGTCATGGGCTCTACCACATTGCAGCGCAGGATAATGGTGGCATCGTCGGTAAATGGGTCGAGTACGGAGCTGCTGTCATCCGGCATCAGGACCATGTCCGAGTCGTTGATGCCTTTCCAGCCTGAGATGGACGAGCCGTCAAACATCTTGCCGCCTTCGAAAAACTCTTCCTGAATCTCCTTCGATGGGACAGTCACATGCTGTTCCTTGCCGCGGGTATCAGTGAATCGCAGGTCGACCCACCGTACTTCGTTTTCTTTTATAAGGTTCAGAGTTTGCTCTGACATCTCAATTCCTCCATTAGATGATAATCTGGCCATGCGGACTGGCCCTCGTGCTGTGCTCTGGTCGCATCGGGTAGTGGCCAGATGGGCTAGGCAGTTTCATTGATAGCAAGAGCTGTGCCAAAAAGGTGCGAAAGCTAACTCTCTGAAACATGTAGCGTTTTTTTGGGGGGGTGTCATGAGTACTTCAGTCGCGCACCAAAATAACGCATAAGCGCACTATATTAGTGCATGGGTGGGCGGCCTGGTGTTTTCGGCTGCCTGAACCGCACAAATCCCGTCCCGGGTTCGTATAATATTCGCCCGACCGCGACGTTATGGCGCCTATGAAATTTATTGTCAAGTATTTCTCCGAAATCGCAATCAAGAGCAAGCCTGTACGGCGCCGTTTCGTCAGTCGTCTGATAGCAAACTTGCGATCCGTTCTGCGGGAGATCGATCCACAGGTGGAAGTGGAAATGCTCTGGGACCGGTTGCGCGTGGCGACGGCGCTGGACGATTCCGGGGTGGTGGCGCGCATGGTAGAGGCCATGCGCAATGTGTCCGGAATCACTTATATCCTTGAAGTGAGTGAGTACCCACTACCGCCACTGGATCAAATAACAAAGCATGTCTTACCCGTTTATACAGACCTGCTGGCGGGCAGGCACTTTGCGGTTCGGTGTAAACGTAATGGTAACCACCCGTTCACCTCTGTCGATGTTGAGCGTGCGGTGGGCGAGGCGTTGCTGGCGCGCACCGCTGCTGCGGGAGTGCGCCTGGAGAACCCGGACGTGACCGTGGAGCTTGAAATAAGCCGGAAGACCCTGTTTGTCATCGGGCGGCGTCACCGGGGACCGGGTGGATACCCTGTCGCCAGCCTGGATCCGGTGCTTTCCTTGCTTTCCGGAGGGTTCGACTCGCCGGTCGCCAGCTACCTGACCATGAAGCGCGGTATGCGCACCCACTTCCTGTTTTTCAACCTGGGTGGGCGCGACCACGAACTCGGGGTCAAGGAGGTTGCCCTGTACCTGTGGCAAAAGTTTGGTTGCAACCAGCGTGTCTTGTTCATCAGCGTGCCTTTTGAAGAAGTGGTGGCTGAGTTGCTGCTGAAGGTA
>Ga0316197_10001639_pt1 | contig 15939 bp, 18 predicted proteins | sample OudBiesiAoxic_MG_FD_204939 | JGI IMG/M metagenome (GOLD analysis project Ga0316197, IMG submission 204939) | Coastal sediment microbial communities from Oude Bieten Haven, Netherlands - site A oxic | ecosystem: Environmental > Aquatic > Marine > Coastal > Sediment | place: Netherlands... | reverse complement strand
TGTAGCGAAGTATCGTCAATCTGATCAAAAAACTGCGTGAGCGATGTCAATCCACTGGTTTGTTGCTGATGTTCCATCGGTAACGTCCTTTCAAACCATCGCTGCGCGCGACCGGAAGCCGGCCACTTTTCCAGACCGGGCGCGTTTTCTTGCCTCTTTGCAGCAACATCGGAGATATTTGTGAACTGGTGCTTAACGACGGCAGGGCTGACCGCTGCAGAAGCAGACTAAATCCCGCCCTGTACTAGGCTGACTCGGATCAAGCAGGAGAGCCGCGACACCTTGCCTACCGCAAATAATGCGAGGCCCCAGCGGATGCGAAGAGCAAATCAAGACCATATCAGGTGTCAGGTCGGCTGGATCATTCCGTCAAATTCTTCGCCAGCCCGGCGCATTGCGCATGTTGCGGGCAAGAGATCAGATGATCGTTGAACAACCCGCAAGCCTGCATCCACGCGTAAACAATCGTCGGACCGCAGAACTTGAACCCCTGCTTTTTGAGGTCTTTCGAAATCTGCTCTGTCAGTTGCGTTTTGGCTGGCACGTCGGCCAGACGTGTCCAGCGGTTCTGCATCGGCGTGCCGTCCACGTATCCCCACATGAAACGGTCAAAGCCCTCGCGCGCCTCAACCCTTTGCCAGGCTCTGGCGTTATGGATCGTTGCTTCGATCTTGCCACGGTGCCGGATGATGCCCGCATCCGTTAGCAGGCGAGCAACCTCCGGTTCGCCCCATTCGGCAATGACATTCGGATCAAAACCTTCGAAAGCCGCGCGAAAGTTGTCGCGCTTTTTGAGGATCGTGATCCAGCTGAGCCCTGCCTGAAATCCATCGAGGATAAGTTTTTCCCACAGTGCGCGGCTGTCCCATTCAGGCACGCCCCATTCGGTGTCGTGGTAGTCCTCGTAGATCTGTTCAGGCCCAGCCCAACCACAACGTTCCATCCGTTCCCCCTACCGCCCGGTTTCGAGCAAATACAATTCGTACCAAATTTCCGCTTTAACAGGCGGTTATGATTTTGATGCCCATGCTCTCTCAAGCCCCAGTGAAAGTAAATTGCCGTGGTCAACCGTTTCAAAGCACGTCGTGCCGACGTCCCTCCGGGTGCGGACAACCCGATCAACTATGCCGTGACACAGCGGGACAAGGATACGCCCGACATGGTCCGAGATGCGGTGGTACACAAGCAAATGCTGTTGGCCTATCAGCCAGTCATGCGCGCAAGCAATCCCGCGAAGGTCGCCTTTTACGAGGGGTTGATTCGCGTGCTTGACGCCACCGGTCGCGTCATCCCGGCCAGCGATTTTATGCCAAAGGTCGAGGGTACGGAACTGGGCCGCGAAATTGATGTGCAGGCCCTGCGCATGGGTTTGCAGGCCCTTAGGGCCAATCCGGGATTGCGGTTGTCGATCAATATGTCGGCCCGCTCTATCGGGTATACGGATTGGAACAAGACGTTGCGCCGCCACCTGAAACAGGATCACACGCTAGGAGAGCGGTTGATCCTTGAGATCACCGAGAATTCGGCAATGCTGGTGCCGGAGCTTGTTGTGAATTTCATGGACGAATTACAGCCTCATGGCGTCTGTTTCGCCCTGGACAACTACGGTGCCGGCAATACCGCCATCCGGTATTTCAAAGACTTCTTTTTTGACATTCTCAAGATCGACGGCCAATTCGTGCGCGGCATCGCCCAGAACCCCGACAACCGGGCGATCACAGCAGCGCTTTTGTCAGTGGCGGGCCATTTTGACATGCTGACGGTTGCAGAAAACGTAGAAAACGCAGAGGACGCTGCATTGCTGACCCAAATGGGTGTGGATTGCCTGCAAGGGTACTTTTTCAGTGCGCCAACCGTTCAACCCGCGTGGTTGCGCCAGAACCAGCCCAGCGAGCAAGCCAGATCGGGCTAATACGCCTGCACATAGCTGCCATTCCGTTGCGTCAGTTGCCGCGATGCAGCGCATGATGTAAGACCGCCTCCAGAAGGCGGGGGAGTCGCGCTGTGCGTGGAGGCATAGGCGTCACATCATCCTCGGCCACCAGCAAGAGGATTGTCCCCTTATGACCAACGTCGTCATCGCATCCGCCGCACGTACAGCAGTCGGCAGCTTCGGAGGCTCATTCGCCAACACACCCGCCCATGATCTGGGTGCTGCCGTTCTCAAGGAAATCATCGCCCGTGCGGGTGTGGACGCCTCCGAGGTGTCCGAGACGATCCTCGGTCAGGTACTGACAGCCGCTCAGGGCCAGAACCCTGCACGTCAAGCGCATATCAACGCCGGTCTGCCACAAGAGTCTGCTGCCTGGTCCATCAACCAGGTTTGCGGCTCTGGTCTGCGTGCCGTCGCATTGGGCGCACAGCACATTCAGCTGGGCGATGCGAACATCGTGGCTGCTGGCGGTCAGGAAAACATGACGATGTCCCCCCACGCCCAAGCCATGCGCGCCGGACAAAAGATGGGCGACATAAAGCTGATCGACACGATGATCAAGGACGGTCTGTGGGATGCCTTCAACGGCTATCACATGGGTCAGACCGCTGAAAACGTTGCCGAAAAGTGGCAGATCAGCCGCGATCAGCAGGACGAATTCGCCGTGGCTTCCCAAAACAAGGCCGAGGTCGCGCAGAAAGCCGGCAAGTTTGCAGACGAGATCGTTGCCTACACGGTACCCGGCCGCAAGGGCGACACCATTGTCGATCAGGACGAATACATCCGTCACGGTGCAACCATGGAAGCGATGCAGAAACTGCGTCCCGCATTTACCAAGGACGGCTCTGTCACCGCCGCGAATGCGTCTGGCCTGAATGACGGTGCCGCCGGTGCCCTGCTGATGAGCGCGGATGAGGCCGAAAAGCGCGGCATTGAACCGCTGGCCCGCATCGCGTCCTACGCAACCGCTGGTCTGGATCCATCGATCATGGGCGTGGGCCCTATCTATGCATCGCGCAAGGCACTCGAAAAGGCAGGCTGGAAGGCCGAAGACCTTGATCTGGTCGAGGCCAACGAAGCCTTTGCCGCGCAGGCCTGTGCCGTGAACAAGGACATGGGTTGGGATCCGGCAATCGTGAACGTGAACGGCGGCGCCATCGCCATCGGTCACCCCATCGGCGCATCGGGTGCGCGCATCCTGAACACGCTCCTGTTCGAAATGCAGCGCCGTGGCGCCAAGAAGGGTCTTGCGACACTGTGTATTGGTGGCGGCATGGGTGTTGCCATGTGCCTTGAGCGCCCCTAAAGAGATCGGGCGCGCAAGAATATTGCGCGCCCAGATTCGAATACGACCAAAAATTACCTGAAGGATAGGAGGATATCATGTCCCGCGTCGCACTTGTTACAGGAGGCAGCCGAGGCATCGGTGCCGCCATTTCCAGAGAACTCAAAGAAGCAGGCTATACCGTTGCGGCAACCTACGCCGGCAATGACGAAGCCGCGGCAAAGTTCACCGAAGAGACAGGCATCAAGACCTACAAATGGAACGTGGCTGACTACGATTCCTCCAAGGAGGGTATCGCAAAGGTCGAGGCAGACCTTGGCCCCATCGAGATTGTCGTGGCCAACGCGGGCATCACCCGTGACGCACCTTTCCACAAGATGACGCCAGAGCAGTGGCACGAGGTTATCGACACGAACCTCACCGGCGTATTCAACACCATCCACCCTGTCTGGCCCGGCATGCGCGAGCGCAAGTTCGGCCGTATCGTGGTTATCTCCTCGATCAATGGTCAGAAAGGCCAGTTCGCACAGGTGAACTATGCCGCGACCAAGGCGGGTGATCTGGGTATCGTAAAGTCTTTGGCGCAGGAAGGCGCGCGCGCCAACATTACTGCAAACGCCATCTGTCCCGGCTATATCGCGACGGACATGGTGATGGCAGTGCCTGAGAAAGTACGTGAGAGCATCATCGCGCAGATCCCAGCCGGGCGTCTGGGGGAGCCAGAGGAAATCGCACGCGCGGTCAAGTTCCTGGTCGCCGATGATGCGGGCTTTATCAATGGCTCGACCATCTCGGCCAACGGTGGGCAGTTCTTCGTCTGATCGATTGTTCTTTTTGAAACAACAAAGGGCGGCTCAATCGAGCCGCCCTTTCTTTATCCCGTAAGAATGCTGCAGTCTTTCAGCGGGAAGTCGAACCGCGCAACCACGCCCATGCGGCTTTCATAGCGGCGGCGCGTTCCTCATGCGCGTTCAGCATTGCGTTGCGGGTGGTGCGGTTTGTTGTGGCTTCGGTCATGGCTTTGATCCTATTTCAGTGTGGCTTTAGTGCTTCTGTCTTGAGAGGAATATGGGCCTTTGAATCAATGCTGACAAACGAGACTTTCCAAACCTTCAGTTAAGTTATACTTAATCGAACATGGCGACATCACTTCCCCCTCTCACGGCCCTTCGGGCATTTGACGCTGCTGCCCGGCATATGTCCTTTGCCAAGGCGGCGGAGGAATTGAACGTCACCCCTGCCGCGCTCAGCTTTCAGATCAAATCCCTTGAAGAGCATCTGGGCGCACCTTTGTTTCGGCGACTGAACCGTGCGGTCGAACTGACAGATGCCGGCCGCGCGCTGGCACCGGATGCAAAGGCTGCGTTCGAGATGTTGACGAACGGCTGGCGCGCGGCGCAGCGCATGCAGGATCATCAGTCACTCACCGTGACTGCGGGGCCTGCGTTCACAGCAAAATGGCTGGCCCCCCGCCTGTTTCAGTTTGCCCATGAACACCCTGAGATAGAGCTGCGTTTTTCGGCAACGCTTCGGGCGATGGACTTCGCGCGCGATGATATCGACGTGGCAATCCGGTTTGGCTATGGCCCTGATCCCGGGCTTTATTCACTGCCTCTGGCCGAAGAATGGGTGACGCCCGTCATGTTGCCGGAGATGGCAGAGCGTTATCCCACGCCGGAAAGCCTGCGTGAAGCCGTGTTAATCATCGACGATTCTGTTGCGTTTCTGGACCCACCCGCAGATTGGGAGGCATGGTCCGAGGCAATGGGAATTGCGCCTTTGGTACCCACGGGGCCGAGGTTCTCACAGGCGGACCACGCGCTTGACGCCGTTCTTGCCGGGACTGGCGTGGCCTTGGGGCGGCGGGCACTAATCATCAAGGATTTGGCCGAAGGGCGGCTGGTTGCCCCCTATGGCAAGGTACTAAGCACTGGCGCACGTTTCCGGTTCCTGTGTCCCGAAGGGGCCGAGACACGGCCACAGATCGAGGCATTCAAGAATTGGATGCTCCGCGAAATTGACAAGACGGCGCATATCGCGGAGTGCTTTGAGATGCTTGAAAGACCGATCAAGAAATGAGCCGCAGCCGCGCTACTGCCACCGGATTTGTTGCAGTGCTGCTATGGGCGCTCCTGGCGCTTTTCACTGTCGGGTCAGCCCCGACACCGCCTTTATTGCTGAACACGCTTTGCTTTGCCCTGGGGGGCACACTTGGTCTGATCTGGGCAGCGCGGACCGGAGCGTTGCCAAATCTGCGTAAAATCCCTTTGAAAGTTTATGTTTTCGGCACCCTCGGCCTTTTTGGGTATCACGCGCTGTACTTTTCAGCGCTCAGGTTGGCGCCAGCGGCAGAGGCGGGATTGATTGCCTATCTCTGGCCATTGCTCATCGTCGTGCTCTCGGGCCTGCTCCCCGGAGAACGGCTGCGCGCCGGTCATCTGATTGGAGCATTGATCGGATTTTCCGGCGCCGCACTGATCATTATGGGCGGAAGCGACGGGTTCTCGCCCCAGTACGCCTTGGGCTATGGACTGGCGTTTCTATGTGCGCTGACCTGGTCGAGCTATTCAGTGCTGTCGCGGCTGATGGGGACCGCGCCTACGGCCACCGTGGCAGTGTTTTGCCTTGCGACTGCAGCGCTTTCGCTACCCCTCCATCTTATGTTCGAGGAAACCGTCTGGCCGCAAAGCACGCTTGCATGGGCTTCTGTCGCCGGGCTGGGGCTGGGCCCTGTGGGTCTGGCATTTTTCGTCTGGGATATTGGGGTCAAGCAGGGTGACATACAGCTTTTGGGTACCAGCTCTTACGCGGCGCCGCTGTTGTCTACGCTTGTGTTGGTCGGAGCAGGAGTGGCCGCCCCAAGCTATACGCTGCTTTGGGCGGCGATCTTGATCACTGGCGGTGCTGTGGCTGCAGCACGCGCCAGCCTTCGCTAAACGGGGGCAACTCCCCTACGTTGAGGCTAACTAGAAAGCCGCGTGATCTCCTCTTTCAAACGCAGTTTTTCTTTCTTCATCGTTGCAACTTCCAGATCATCAACCCCGGGTGACCGTTGGGCGTGTTCAACCGCTTCGCTCATCTCTTGGTGCTTGCGCTTGAGGGTCTCCAGATGTGCAGTGAGAGCCATGTATTCCTCCTTTGATGGATGTAGATCTTGAGTGGATCACAGATCAGCGTTTGTGTCACGCCGCCCTGCAGCATACCCCCTAAACTAGTAAAGGATTGCTTAACGCCGCCTAGAATTGCAGCGCAGCACCGTCGCGCAGGACTGCCGCAATCGCCGGGACATAGCTGTCACCATCTTGCTGATGGCTGTCGCCTTGGTGCAGAATTAACGGTGGATGCAGGCGAAACGCGCCCCGCCCGTTCTTGCGTGCACGCAGGATGATCCGTTCCGGTGCGCGGGTAGCGCGCGCTGTGAGCGGCAGCACCTGGATCGACCCCATTTCATGCGGGAGTGCACGGATAATATCTGGCAAGCTTTCCACACGGTGAATAAAATGGGCCATCCCCTTGGGCGCAAGGCGCTTGGCCGCGATGCGGACCCATTTTTCAAGCGAGGTTTCTGCGCCGTGTGCTGCTTCGCGGGCGGGATCATCTGACGCGACAGAAGCGCCTCGATCATAGTACGGAGGATTGGCCAGAACGTGGTCAAATTGTCGCTGACGCAAATGCAACGGCATATCCGTCAGGTCCGTTTCGACCACCTCCAGACTAGCCCCGCCGTTGCGCCGGGCGAGCGCGGCAAACGCTGCATCACGTTCGACCCCGGTTAAATCAAGACCCTCAACGCGCGTCCCAAGACATAAGATCGCCGTGCCGACACCGCAGCCAAGCTCAAGGACACGCTCACCTTTATTCGCAGGAACTGAAGCGCTTAGCAGAACCGCATCCATCCCCGCACGGTACCCCTGACGGGGTTGCCACAGGCGCAGACGCCCACCCAGAAACGCATCATGCGTCAGGTCGGTTTCCGCCTGCCCGCTCACATCCCCAGTTCTATGTTGTTGTCGCGCAAAACCCGTTCGGCAGCGGCATGGTCATCAGGGTGCACCATCAGACGGCGCGGGAAAATCCCGATGCCCCCTTCAAGGACGCTCATGTTTACGTCCATCTCGAAGCAGTCTATATCCTCACCCTCAAGGAGGGCCTGTGCAAAGGCAATGACGGTCATGTCCGTGGTGCGCAAAAGTTCCTTCATATCAGTGGTGTGGGCCAGTTCCGCCAGATTGTCGAGCCTCAATAGCGGGCGAAGAATAAGGTCGAGTCGATGAACATCGAAACAATCATGAAACCACATGACAGGCTGGCCGCCTATCTAGCGGAAGATATGGAGAGGGTCGGCACCCTTATTCGCGAACGGATGGCCTCGGAACACGCGCCACGCATTACAGAGGTCACGGCGCATCTGGTTGAGGCAGGCGGCAAGCGCTTGCGCCCCATGCTGACACTGGCCGCTGCGCGGATGTGCGGCTATGACGGGCCTTACCATGTGCATCTGGCCGCGACGGTCGAGTTTATTCACACTGCAACGCTGCTGCATGACGATGTCGTGGACGAAAGCCAGCAGCGACGGGGGCGGCCCACGGCAAATCTGTTGTGGGACAATCAGTCTTCGGTGCTGGTGGGTGATTATCTGTTCGCACGGTCTTTCCAGTTGATGACCGAACCTGGGTCAATGCGGGTGATGCGCATCCTGTCAAATGCGGCGGCGACCATTGCCGAAGGTGAGGTGTTGCAGCTCACAGCGGCGCAGAATCTTGCAACCGATGAGAGCGTGTATCTGCAGGTGGTCCGGGGCAAGACGGCCGCGCTTTTCTCTGCCGCGACTGAAGTTGGCGGGGTGATCGCAGATGCAGACGATGCGCAGGTGCAGGCGTTATTTGACTATGGCGATGCCTTGGGAATTGCGTTTCAGATCGTCGATGATCTGCTGGATTATCAGGGCGAAACCGGGACCACCGGCAAGAATGTCGGCGATGATTTCAGGGAACGGAAATTGACGCTACCCGTGATCAAGGCGGTGGCGAAGGCAGACGCCGAAGAACGCACATTCTGGGTGCGGACGATTGAAAAGGGCCGTCAGGAAGACGGAGATTTGGATCATGCACTGGGTCTGATGCAAAAGCATGACACCTTGAGTGCGACACAAGCGGATGCACTTAGTTGGGCGGCCAAGGCCAAGACCGCGATTGACGTATTGCCCCAGCACGACGTCAAAGACATGCTGCTTGATCTTGCGGACTACGTGGTCAGCCGGATCAGCTAAGTCGGCAAGGCTGTACCCACCAGTCGGGATGATCGGCGGCAAGTATGGAAGCTGCAGACTGAGCCTGCTCAAGTGTTTCACACAATCCGAAACAGGTCGCGCCCGAGCCGGACATGCGGGCCATAAGTGTGTGCGGACAGGCGTGCAGTGAGTCTATCGCATCAGAGATTACAGAGGCGCGGGCGATGGCGGGATCCTGCAAGTCGTTCCGTTGGGTTGCCAGCCAGTCAATAAAGGTCTGAGTAGTGGAGAAATGAGGCAGGTCGAGAGGCATCGGAGCGTTTTCACTGCTTTGCAATGCCTTGAAGACCTCCGGCGTGGGAACATGAATCCTTGGGTTCACTAGCACGGCGAAAAGATCGGGTAGTCCATTAACCGGGGCAAGGATATCCCCGATCCCCTGCATCCGCTGGGCCGAAGATGCAAGACACACAGGCACATCCGCGCCCAAGCGCGAGGCGCCTGCGCTGACCCCGTAATGGCGCAAGACGGATGCCGCATCCGACGATCCTCCGCCGATCCCGGCCCCGTGGGGCAGGTTCTTTTCAACAGTGATATGCGCAGTCTGCCCTGCCATTTCGGCGGCCTGCCAGATCAGGTTACGTCTATCCGTGGGGACACCCTCTGCAAAGGGGCCGGTAACCGTAAGCGAAAGCTGCGCATCAGGTTCGAACCACAGCCGGTCACCGATATCTGCAAACATCACAAGCGAGTCTAGCAGATGATAACCATCGTCGCGCCGGCCTGTTACATGCAGGGTCAGATTGATCTTGGCCGGGGCAAAGCCCTCAGATGTCATTGGCGACCTTCAAGGGTGGCGCGCCCTCTTCTTCCAGCACCTTGTCCAGACCGATCTGGAGCTTGCGGCGGATGCGAGCCGGGTCTGCTTCGCTGTCATTATCATCCTCTTCGATGAACGAAAGGGCACGGCTCCACTGAAACTCTGCCTCGCGGTGACGGCCTACGGCCCAATACACGTCACCAAGGTGGTCGTTGACGACCGGATCGACCGCCAGCAATTCCACGGCACGTTCCATTTGCACGACCGCTTCCTCATAGCGGCCAAGGCGGTAGAAGACCCACCCCAGCGAATCCACGATATAGCCGCTGTCAGGGCTTGCCGCGACAGCGCGCTCGATCATGTCGAGCGCCTCATCCAGATTGCGCTTCTGTTCGACCATCGAATAGCCCAGATAGTTCAGAACCTGCGGCTGTTCGGGGTTCAGCTTCAACGCTGCACGAAAATCGGCTTCCATCGCCTCGTCGTTGCCTGAGCGTTCGTGTGCAATGCCACGGGAGTAATAAAGCACCCAACGGACTGGCGCGGTTTCAGCGGCAAGCTCAATCGCGCGGTCATAGGCGGCGATCGCACCTTTGTAATCGTCCTGTGCGCGCAGCATATCGCCCAGCGTGGAATGCACCACGGCCAGATCACCATGGGTCCGGGTCAGGTTTTCAAGCACTTCGACGGCCTGACCTTCTTTTCCAGAACGCCGCAGCGCATCCGCGCGGCCCAATTCAGAGACATGAAACGCCGGGTCGTCAGCCGCCACATCCTTATATTCAAGAATAGCCAGGTCATATTGGCCAAGGCTTTCGAGCAGATCGGCTGTCAGCAACAAGGCATCTACGTGATCAGGGCGCAGATAGCGGGCGATGCGGGAATAGAGCAGCACGTAATAGTCGCCTGCCGCCTCTGACTTCAGGACAGCGGCAAACGTAAAGAACACTTCGGCGATGCCAGCCTGCGCACCGCGCACATGCGTGAACGGCTTGGCCTCCTTTGCTTCGAGGCGTGCAATCAGCTGGTCCAGTTCCGGATCCGTGGCCTCACCAAAGCTGGCGCGCACCACGGCAAGCGCGTCTTCGTATCGGTCCAACTGCGCCAGTATCTCGGCATGGGCCAGAACCCCGCGCCGCGTTTGACCTGCGGCACCTGCGCCGGCCTCAGAGAAAATCGCCTCGGCACCTTCAAAGTCGCCCACGCTCGCCAGCGCCAAGGCTTTGTGATACATCACAAAACCCTGCATGCCAGCTTCTTGGCTCAGGGTATCAAAAGCAGTCATTGCAGAGGTGACATCACCCGCCCCGACATGGGCCCAGGCCTTGACCAAACCATCCACCCAAGGGCCAATGCCACTTGTGTCAGGTTCGCGTTCAACCAGAGCCTTGTAATCTTCCTGTTTGGCCAGATCGGCGGTGATCACCATCCGAGCGACCTGAGAGCTTTGGTTTTTTTGCTCAAGCAGGCGCGCCAGCGGGGCGGCCTTGGCCACGTTGCCCAGCGACAACTGCGCCAGAACCGTGCTTTCCATCAGTTCCACATTGCCCGGATCACGTGCCAGCGCATCCGAGTAATACCGGGCCGCTTGGGCGTAGTCGCTGTTTACGGCAGCGTTGCGCCCTGCAAGGTAGGAACCGGCAACAGATTGCGCGGTGGCAGGGGGCACGAAGGCACCACTTAACAGAAGTGCGGCCATACCAGTAAGGACATTTCGGAGCATCTTGGACTGCCTCATATGCTTTTGTCAGAAGCTATCAGGTCTGTTGGCCAGCGCAATGGGCGGCCACGTCGCATGACAGATGTGTGAGCGCGGTCCGCAGGATATCGCGCAAGAAAAAGGCGGGGTAGTCCCCGCCTTCATCTCGGTTGGTCTGCGCAACCGATCACATGTTCGGGTAATTCGGCCCGTCGCCACCTTGAGGCGTGGTCCAGACGATGTTCTGGCTGGGGTCCTTGATGTCGCAGGTCTTGCAATGGACGCAGTTTTGGAAGTTGATCTGGAAGCGCGGTTCCTTGCCGTCTTCCTGAACAAATTCGTAGACGCCTGCCGGGCAATACCGTGCCGATGGTCCTGCGTATTTGGGCAGGTTCACGCTGACCGGAATGCTGGGGTCTTTGAGCGTCAGGTGTGCCGGCTGGCTTTCCTCGTGATTGGTGAAAGAGAACGCCACATTAGTCAAACGGTCAAAGCTCAGCTTGCCATCCGGCTTGGGGTAATCGATTTCCTTATGCTTGGAGGCAGGCTCTGTCGCGTCGGCGTCAGACTTGCCATGCTGCATCGTGCCAAAGATCGAGCCACCAAAGAGCGTGTTGCACCACATGTCGAAACCGCCGAAGGCAAGCGACGCGGTGAGGCCCCACTTGGACCACATCGGCTTGACGTTGCGCACCTTCTTGAGGTCAGCACCGATGGCACCTTCACGCACTTCCTTCTCATACTCCGTCAGTTCATCGCCGGAACGATCCGCCTGAATCGCAGCATAGGCCGCCTCGGCAGCCGCTTTTCCGGACAGCATCGCGTTGTGGTTGCCCTTGATGCGCGGCACGTTGACCATCCCGACCGAACAGCCCAGCAGCGCCACACCGGGGGCCACCATCTTGGGCATGGACTGGTACCCGCCTTCGGTGATCGCGCGCGCGCCGTAAGCCACGCGCTTACCGCCTTCCAGCAGATCCGCGACGATAGGATGATGCTTGAAACGCTGGAATTCCATGTAAGGAAAGACATGCGGGTTTTTGTAGCCAAGGTGGACGACGAAGCCCACATAGACCTGATTGTTATCAAGGTGATAGATGAACGATCCGCCGCCAGCGTTCTTGTTCAGCGGCCAGCCCATCGTGTGGGTGACAGAACCTTCCTTGTGCTTGGCAGGATCGATCTCCCAGATCTCTTTCATGCCGATGCCGTATTTCTGCGGCTCCTTGCCCTTGTCTAGTTCGTATTTCGCGATGACCTGCTTGGAGAGCGATCCACGCACCCCTTCCGACAGGAAGACGTACTTGCCGTGCAACTCCATTCCGGGCTCATAGCTGTCGCCGATTGAACCATCAGGGTTTTTGCCGAATTCACCGGCCACCACGCCTTTGACTTCGCCGTTATCGCCGTAAACGATTTCAGAGCACGCCATGCCTGGGAAAATCTCGACCCCAAGTTCCTCGGCCTGTTCGGCCATCCAGCGGCAGACGTTGCCCATGGAAACGATATAGTTGCCGTGGTTGTTCATCAGCGGCGGCATGGGGAAGTTCGGCACGCGCAGCTGCCCCGCCTCACCCAGCATGTAGAACTTGTCTTCTTTCACCGGCACCGTGATCGGGGCACCTTTTTCTCTCCAGTCAGGCATCAGCGCGTCGATGCCGCAGGGATCAAGCACCGCACCGGACAGAATGTGAGCGCCCACTTCGGAGCCTTTTTCCAACACCACGACGTTGCAATCAGCGTCCAGTTGCTTGAGGCGGATAGCAGCAGACAGGCCTGCGGGGCCTGCGCCGACAATCACCACATCATATTCCATTGCTTCGCGTTCAATATCGGCCATGGCTGGGCTTTCCTCCGGACAAAAACGGTTTGGATTTCGCTAAACCACGCAGGCGTGCAATGCAATCGGGACGTTGGGTGAAAATCAGCGCGTATCGTCGCGGTTGGCCTGTGCAAATTGCCGCAATGCGATCGCATAAGTGATTGCCCAAACCACTGTAATCACCCCAAGAGCCCGTTCCCAGAGGCCATCCCACTCGGTCGGAAGGATGAAAAAGATCGGCGCGGCGATAGACCATAAGGCAAGGCAGCCCCAAGACACGGTGCTTAGAAATCCAGCAATGCGCCCGCCTTCCAGTGCCATCAACGCAAAGACAGCCGTGAACAGGATGCCCAGCGCGTAAACGATATAGATGTGGATCACGATGCCTTCGTTGTCGCCATCGCCATATTCGTTCCGTGCGCCGATGATCACCACGCAAAGAGCGAGCAGCACAAGGGCGAAGGTCAGAAGGCTCCAACGGGTGACGCCGCTATGGACGTGAGAAGATGCAAGGCCGAGGGCAATCAGGGACACGGCAAAGCCATATAGAGAGACATCCTGAATGATCTCATATCGACCTGCGGCCAGATCGCTTACCGTATCAGCGACGAAATCGTGATTGGGCACAACGATCGATCCGACGATGTTGCCGCCGATCAGACCGATCGACCCGATGATCGTGAGCCATACCAAGGTGCGCATGAAGCCGGGGGCGAGGTACTGATGATTGGCCTGGGTCACGGGATTTCCTTTGCTTGGGTTACCGATCAACCCCGTGACGCGCACTGATGTTCCAAATGAGGGGCGTGCGAAAAACCTGAATGGTCCAAATGCCAGCGAAAATTCGCGGAAAGTTTCCCAGCTGCTTTCAATCAGACGCCCGGCGCGTCCCCCATCAGATAGCGGGGTCCCTGCCCTTTTTTGGCCGCCCGGTCCGTGGGATTATAAAGCGCACATGCCTCAAGACTGAGGCAACCGCAGCCGATGCAACCGTCAAGATTATCGCGCAGCTTGGTCAGGGTGTTGATCCGCTCGTCCAAAGCATCACGAAAGCCTTCGCTGATCATCGCCCAATCCGCCTTGGTCGGAGTACGCCCCCCCGGCAAACGATCGAGCTCTGCCTTGATCTGCGGCAGCGTAAAGCCAAACTGCTGGGCAATCATCACAAAACTCAGCCGCCGCAGGTCCGCCCGTTCAAACCGCCGTTGCCCACCTGCGTTGCGCCAGGGTTTGATCAGCCCCTGTGCCTCGTAATAGCGGATTGCAGACACGGCAAGACCTGTGCGGTCCGCGAGCGCGCCAATGGAAAGTCCGTCGTTCAGTGGCATCAGAAATCCCGCAAAAGTACCTTGACCTAAAGTTAGGTTTAGGAATTACACCGAAAAAATAGGCACTGCAACAGAAAGGAAATGCCATGCCAGCGATACTCGAACACGCGAACTTCACTGTCTCTGATCCAAGGGCCACCGCCGCCTGGATGGAGAAGCTTTTTGGCTGGCATATTCGCTGGCAAGGCGATGCCATCGCGGACGGACATACGATCCATGTTGGAAGCGATGACCATTATCTTGCTCTCTATACGCCCGGAAAGTCGATGGCGGCAGAAGGATCAAACTATACGACGGTGGGTGGATTGAACCATATCGCGGTCACGGTGGATGATTTGGACGCGACAGAAAAGGCAATCAAGGATCACGGCTTTGTCACAGGCAACCACGCCGATTATGAACCGGGGCGCCGGTTCTATTTCCACGATACGGACGGAATTGAATACGAAGTTGTGCAATACGACTGACGGCCAGCCTTTGCCGGGCTGTCCAAACCCCTCTTGCAATTCCACGCCACTTTGGGTCAGGTAACCGTCAGCCTGATATGAAAAACGGCTGCGCACAAACATGTTGCGTGCGCGGCCCAGATGACGTGGACTATTGCCCATGGAAAAGATTCCAATGACCCGTGCAGGGCATACCGCCCTCGAGACGGAACTAAAGCACCTCAAATCCGAGGAACGCCCCGCGATCATCAGGGCGATCGCCGAGGCGCGCGAGCATGGCGATCTGTCGGAAAATGCCGAATATCACTCCGCCAAGGAAAAGCAGTCGTTCATCGAGGGCCGTATCAAGGAACTTGAAGGGGCTATTTCGCTGGCTGAAGTGATTGATCCGGCAAAGCTTTCCGGGCCGATCAAGTTTGGTGCAAAAGTCACGCTGGTGGATGAAGACACTGATGAGGAAAAGACCTATCAGATCGTTGGCGAATACGAGGCCAAGATCGAAGACGGGCTTTTGAATATCAAGTCCCCCATCGCGCGGGCATTGATCGGCAAGGAAGAAGGCGATTCCGTCGAAGTCCGCACACCGGGGGGCGACAAATCCTATGAGGTCCTCAAGATCGTCTATGCCTGAGCGGGGAATTGGCCATGGCTGAGACATCGCAGCAACCCCAAGAGACCGAAGACGCCTCCGTGCAGGGTGCTGGCGCGGCCACCCGGCCAACCTCACTTGGTATCTATGACCGGCCCAAGCCTGAAACGATCTCTAGTATTGAGATCGTAGCCCTTGTCCTGAGTGCCATCTGGCTTTTGGGAGCGGTCTTTTTCTTTCTGGTGCTGCGCGATGACAGCGCGGCAGGCGACAGCGCAGAGAGCCTTCGTTTCCTGATGACCATGCTGGCAATCTTCATGCCCGTGGCGATGATCTGGGTCGCGGCCACAGCCGCCAAGGCCAGCCGGGTGATGCGCGAAGAAAGCCAGAGGCTGCAGGCGGCGATTGATGCCATACGGCAAGCCTATCTCAGCCAGCAGCAGGGGCACCATCTGCGGACCGAGCCTTCGGTAACGCGAAAATTGGATGAGATTGCCGCCGCTGCGCGCAAGACAGAGACCGCGCTGGCGACCTTTCATTCACGCCGGGAAGAAGGTGCGCGGTCCGTCGTGGCGCCCACACAACAGCCAGTTGACGACCAGCCCACCCTTGCCCTTGGCACACAGGCCAGCGATTTGGCGCCGCAGCTGTCGAATGAAGATTTCATCCGGGCGCTGAATTTCCCTGAAACGGCAGAGGATGAGATTGGATTTGCCGCGTTGCGCCGGGCGCTGAGGGACCGTTCAACTTCGCAATTGGTTCAGGCCGCGCAGGACGTGCTGACGCT
>Ga0316197_10001638_pt1 | contig 15946 bp, 17 predicted proteins | sample OudBiesiAoxic_MG_FD_204939 | JGI IMG/M metagenome (GOLD analysis project Ga0316197, IMG submission 204939) | Coastal sediment microbial communities from Oude Bieten Haven, Netherlands - site A oxic | ecosystem: Environmental > Aquatic > Marine > Coastal > Sediment | place: Netherlands... | reverse complement strand
AGCTGTCGAGGTCCGTGTCGACGTCGGCCACCTTCACCGAGGAAAACGCATCCAGGACGAAACCGGCCAGACGGGGAGAGAACACGGCATCGCCGGCGCTCACCCGGTCGATTGCGTCGAGCAACTCCTCGGTGAAGACCGTCTTGGTGACGTAGCCGCGGGCACCGGCCTGGACTACGTCGACCACATCTTCCGGATTGTCCGAGACCGACAGCGCAAGGAACCGGATGTCGGGATGCGTCTTCAGTACCCGCCGCCGAGCTTTCGGTGGTCCCAGGAGGCGACCTTGATCGGCTCAACCACGACTGCGGTGTTCTTCGAGGCGGCTCGTCCGAAGGCGGATTCGAGTTCCTCGTCGGTGAGTTCAACCGGGCCGTCGCCGATGAGGGCGTATTTCTCGGCGAGGCGTCCGTAGAGGGACAACACGTACGCCGGGTCGTCGACGAGGCGGGCCTCTCCCTTGATCATCACGCCGCGGAGTTCTGCGTAGGCGTTGCCGTCTTCGGCGAGCACCGTCAATCGCTGGTCGCGTTGCAGGTTCACGATCTTCTGTGAGCGTGAGAAGGATCGGAAGACGACGGAATCGCCCTCCATCACGAACCACATCGGAGCCAGATGGGGCGCTCCGTCCTTGCCGATCGTCGCCACCTGGAGGATAGAGGTCTCGTTGAGGAAGGCCGTGACCTCCTCAGCCGTCATGGAGATGTCTTTGCGTGCCATGGCTGAACGCTACCGCACCGGCCCGTCTCGAAAGCCATTCTGCATCTCGGATACCCGGAACATGGTTGCAGCCGCTAGCGTTCTTGCTAGTGCGGTTGCGCACGGGCGACCTTTCGAGGCGACCGAGGCCGACAGAACCGCCGATCTGATGCTGCGATGCGTCCCCCAACCCGTTGGGTGGGGAGAGAGGAGCAACCGATGACCACCGTCACCGCCCCCATGATCCGCGCCCGCAAAGGCGGAGCGAAGATCCGGATGACCACTGCCTACGACTTCCCGACCGCGAGGATCGCTGACCGGGCAGGAGCAGACATCATCCTCGTCGGAGACTCGGTCGCCAACGTCGTGCTCGGTCACGATGACACCCTCGCGGTGAACGTCGACATGATGGTTCACCACACCGCAGCCGTTGCCAGGGCCGAACCCCGTGCGCTCATCGTCGGCGACATGCCGTGGATGAGCTACCACGTCTCACCCGAAGATACGGTCCTCAACGCTGCGCGCCTCGTGCGCGACGGCGGTGCTGCTGCCGTGAAACTCGAAGGCGGGCGCAAGCGGGTCGAGATGATCGAGGCGGTCGTCGACGCAGAAATCCCCGTGATGGGCCACCTCGGACTCACCCCCCAGTCGGTCAATGCCATGGGCGGGTACCGCGTGCAGGGCAAGGAAGCCCAGGCCGCGTACGAGATGATCAGCGACGCCAACGCCCTCGTCGATGCCGGTGTCTTCTCTCTCGTGCTCGAAGGCGTTCCGGATCGGGTCGCACAGATCATCACCGCTGAGATCCCTGTTCCTACGATAGGCATCGGGGCCGGGCCGTCATGTGACGGGCAGGTGCTCGTGATTCATGACGTGTTGGGACTCGGCGGTGGGGAATACCTCCCCAAATTCGTCCGCCCCTATGCGAACCTCGCCGATGACGCCGTCGAGGCGCTTGAGCGGTTCTTCATGGACGTCGAAGCCGGAACGTTCCCGTCGGAAGACGAGACCTATCACATGGCAGACGAGTCCTTCGAGATCCTTCGCGGGTTCGCGGAGGGCGAGACGATCGCCGAGTTCTGAGCAGAGAGCGCGGTAGCGTTCCGGTCATGCCGATTCGCCTCCTTGCGCTGCTGGTTGCTGCTCTTGTTCTCGTCTCGTGCGCTTCGGACGAACCGGACGGCCTCGACGGCTTCGACATCTCGAAGATCGCGATCGACGACCGGGAACTTGCTGTCGCGGTCGCCACGACCCCCCGCCAGCGGTCCCAAGGATTGATGGGCGTCACCGACCTCGGAGGCCTCGACGGCATGCTGTTCGTGTTCCAAACGGAGTCCACCGGCGGGTTCTGGATGAAGGACACCCTCATCCCGCTCGACATCGCATTCTTTGACAGCGACGGCGTCCTGGTCGACGAGATGACGATGGAGCCATGCACCGCCGATCCGTGCCCGTCCTATCGCCCTGGCGGATCGTATCGCTACGCGGTCGAGGCACCGGCAGGCGACCTCGCATTCGTCGTGCCGGGCTCCAGGCTCGACATCGCCGACTAGGTGAAGCTGGCCGCCGCGGGCCCTGGTGGCTACCGGTCCCGGAGCGGTACACTCGCGGCCGTACACCGCCGACCGCACTCCGGTTCGGTGAAGAATGCGGCCCAACGGCTGCCAGATCCTGTCCCCATGGGGACCATTCGCCCAGCGAATGTCCAGAGGAGTTGATATCGATGCGCTCATATGAGCTGATGGTCATCCACCGACCCGACATGGTCGAGAGTGATGTCCGCAAGCAGGTCGAGGAAGTCTCCGCGACGATCGACACCAGCGGAAACGTGACCAATACGGATTTCTGGGGCAAGCGACGCTTCGCCTACGAGATCGACCACATGAACGAGGGCTACTACTCCGTCCTCGACTTCGAAGGCGAGACGGTTCTCGTCGACGCGCTCGACCGCGCGTTGTCGCTTTCCGACGCCGTCGTTCGTCACAAAATCGTACGGAGAACTGATCGCGAGAGTTGATTCCTGTCACACGCTTCCCTCATGATGACGGGGAGTACGGGAAGAGAGAAGAGAGAGAACGATGAGCAACGTGAACAGTGTGACCCTGATCGGCAACCTCGTTGAAGACCCGGAACTGCGATTCACCCCGAGCGGTGTTGCGATGACGAAGGTCCGCTTCGCCGTCAACAAGCGCTATCAGAGCCAGGGCGAGTGGCAGGAAGAGACCAGCTTCTTCGGCGGTACCTGCTGGCGCGATATGGGAGAGAACGTGGCCGAGTCCCTGACCAAGGGCGCCCGCGTGATCGTCTCCGGCGAGCTGCAGCAGCGCTCCTGGGAGACCCAGGATGGCGACAAGCGGTCGATCATTGAGGTTGACATCAAGGAGATCGGGCCTTCCCTGCGGTGGGCCACGGCGACCGTCACGAAGACACCCCGCGCCGACGGAGGATGGTCGGGTGGGGGTCAGAGCCAGAGCCAGGGTCAGAGCCAGCCGGCCGCCCCCGTCGCTCGCACAGATTATGGGCCTGACGAGGCGCCCTTCTAAAGGAGAACATCGATGCCGAAAACTAGGAGTACGAAGAGGCGGCGCCGTCCTGCCTTCGACAACCGTCGCAGGAAGCGGATCGTTTACCGCTTCAAAGAGGGCGAGTTTGTCGACTACAAGGACGTCGCTCTGCTGCGCAAGTTCATGTCCGACCGCGGGAAGATTCGTTCCCGTCGCGTCACGGGTCTGAGCGAGAAGCGCCAGCGTCAGGTGTCCACGGCCATCAAGAACGCCCGCGAGATGGCGTTGCTGCCATACCTTGCGACGAGGCAGAAGTAATGAGGGTCATTCTCACCAAGGATGTCGAGGACCTCGGCAACAAGGGCGATGTCGTTGACGTCGCCGATGGATTCGCCCGCAATTACATCATCCCGCGGTCGCTCGGCGTCAAGGCCACCGACGGAGCACTCCGTCAGGCCGAGGCGATGCGCGTCGCACGCGAAGAGGCACTCGTTGCCGCCCGCCAGGAAGCGGAGGGCTACGCCCAGTCGCTGACCGGTACCCGGGTCGTGGTTGCGGCTCGCGCCGGTGACGAAGGCAAGCTCTTCGGTTCGATCGGCGATGGCGATATCGCAGCGGCGATCACGAAGTTCACCGGAATCACGGTCGATCGCAAGATCGTCGAGCTCGAGGCTCCGATCCGGGAGATCGGTCTCCACGAGATCATGCTTCGGCCGCATCCGGAGGTTGAGTTCGCGGTTACGCTGGACGTCATTCCGGCGTAGCTGGCGCCAACATGATCGAAGTCGGGCCCGTCCAAGGACGGGCCCGACTCGCGTCTACGCCGCGAACCCAGGGTTCTCCACCTTGTATATGACGCCGACAGCCCTCGGAATGGAATGGTGCGGAGACTCGTCTCATTCTGTGGGCCCACGGCGCCAAATAGAAAGCGGAGAACCCTGGGTTCGCGGCGTTTGGTGGTCATTGCGCGAAAACAAATCAGGGGACGCGGAAAACAGTTGGTCTGTGACGGATCGATCGGCGGACGTCGGTCGTAAACTCGCCGCACTTCTGACGGCGTATGGGTGTTCGACGATTTCTGTCACACCCACGTGCCACGGTGGTGGCAACGCGCGGGATGAGAACGAACGGAGGATCAGTGACGAGTGTGGCTGAGCGCCCCCCAGGGGCCCGTGGGCTTCACGTGCCCCCGCACAGTGTCGAGGCCGAGGAATCGGTCCTCGGTGCCGTTCTTCTGTCCTCCGACGCCGCCAACATCGCTCTCGAGACGCTCAAAGCCGAGGACTTCTACCGCCCGGCCCACCAGCAGGTGTTCGAGGCGGTCCACACGCTCTTCGACGCCAACGAGCCGATCGACGCGGTCACCGTCTCCGAGATGCTCAGACGCGACGGCGCGCTCGAGCGTCTCGGCGGCGTCGCCTTCCTCACCCGTCTACTCGACACCGTTCCGACGACCTCGAACGTGGACTACTACGCGGGGATCGTCGAAGAACATGCGCTCCGTCGCCGCCTCATGCGCGTCGGCGGCACAATCGGGGGCATCGCCGCCGAGATGAACGAACCCATTGCGGATGTCATCGACCGAGCAGAGCAAGAGGTGTTCCAGGTTGCCGAGCGTCGGGTTGGTGAAGGCCTGGCACTCATCGATCCGCTCCTCGGCCCGGCGATCGAACGCGCCGAAGAACTGCAGCGACTCGGCTCCGAGGTCACCGGCCTCCCCACCGGATTCCGCGATCTCGATCGCAAGCTCGCAGGGCTGCACCCGACCAATCTCATCGTGCTTGCGGCACGTCCCGGCATGGGGAAGACAACCCTGGCGCTCAATATCGCAGAGAACGTCGCACGCAACGACGAACCCGTGGCGATCTTCTCGCTGGAGATGAGCCGCGAAGAGATCGTGTCCCGCATGCTGTGTGCGAACGGCCGCATCGATTCGCAGCGTCTCCGCACCGGCCGCCTCACCGAGGCCGACTTCACCAAGCTGTCCAACGCCGCAAGTGCGCTCTACAAGAAGCCGATCTACGTCGACGACTCTCCCGGCCTCACCGTCACCGAGATTCGCGCCAAGTGCAGGCGCATCCGGCGCAAGCCCGGTCTCGGCCTGGTCGTCGTTGACTATCTGCAGTTGATGAACGGATCAGGTGGTGAGAACCGCCAGCAGGAGATCGCGCTGATCTCCCGGTCGCTGAAGAACCTCGCTCGAGAACTCCACGTCCCGGTTATCGCCGTGTCGCAGCTCAACCGTGGACTCGAGAGCCGGGAAGACAAGCGGCCGCGACTCGGCGATCTTCGCGAGTCGGGTGCCATCGAGCAGGACGCCGATGTGGTCCTGTTCATCTACCGTGACGAGGCCTACAACCCAGACAAGGTGGAGTCAAAGGGTGTCGCCGAGGTCGTTGTCGCCAAGCATCGTCAAGGTGCCGTGGGCAAGATCCAGATGACCTTCCTGCCTGAGTTCACCTTGTTCGCCGACATGGGAAGGGATGTTCCGATCGCATGACCGGTATGCGACTTCTTGCCATCGAAGAGTGGGTTCCCGCCGACCGTAAACCGCTCGTCCTCCACGAAGGGGACCATGTCAAGGTCGGCCACCACGACACTGAGTGGACGGCTTACCGCTGGTGCACCGGCGAGGACGGCACGACAGGGTGGGTTCCGCTCGACTACCTCGTGATCGACGAATACGGCAACGGGACCGTGACCGTCGACTACTCCACTGCCGAACTCGCCGTCAAGGTAGACGACATGGTCGCCGGCTATCAGAGCGCCGGTTCGTGGACGTGGTGCGTGGCCGACACGGGCGCCGCCGGGTGGGTGCCGAATCGGGCACTCAGCCGGGTGTAGTAGCCGCGCTACGGACTCCGCCGGCGAAGGGCGAGCGCTCCGATGGCGAGACCGGTCGCTGCGGCGACGGGGAGCCAGACCCACCACAGATCTGCCGGATTCTTGTCACACCGGTCGATCAGGTCGAGACGCACGAGGCGGTAGCCGGCCGTCGCTGCGGCGATCTCGTCGTCGGTCATCGGCTTCGGGTTCAGACCGAACGCTCTCGCAGCGAAGCCCGAGTCGATCAATACCTGTCGGATTCGATCTAGCGAGCCAGCTTCGTCGGTGACATCCGACGGGTGGGCGGTCCACATCCCATCGGGGAGCCACACCACCACACGTCCAGCGGCCATCGCGTTGCGGTACCAATCGGATCGCGTGCCGAAGGCCGCCAGGCAATACCGGGTGCGGCCTTCTGGTGTGAAGTTCAGCGGTGTGCGATAGCGGTTTCCGCTCTTGCGACCGTGGTGTTCGACCACGAGGACGCGACCGCCGATCGACGGCCAGGCATCGGCCCACCGGCCGAGTCCGAGGCGCCACATCAGCACCATCCCGCGGTTCATCGACCGGAACATCTTTCGCAGGCGATCCAGCACCGGTTCAGAGATCACCTGCTCATACCGCGGTGCAACGGCGGGTCGGTCGGTCATGATCCTGGTGTACCGACCAACCGAAGCGCCAACCAGGGCCGAAAGCGAGGTTGTCGGTCGAGGCGGCGCTCTCTGTCGGGGGTCGCCGGCCGGGAAGAGTCGCCGACGGATGCAGAACGCTCTCGATGCCGCGACCGGACCGAGGCGGGCAGATAGGGTCTCTTCCGTGACTGGACCCGATCAGCGGTCGTTCGCGGGCAACACGGAACCCCTGCCACCGCTGCAGTACCCGTGGCGGGCGATCGACCGGGCCGGCGTTCTCGCCGATGGGCGATTCCTGCCATCCGACGAGATCGACCGCGTGCTCGAGACGCTCGCCGCCAGACCCATGGCGGATCGGCACCGGGTGCTCGCGGTCGGCTCGAATGCATCGCCCGCGGTGATGCACCGCAAGATGGCTCGAGCCGGTCTCGATTCACCTCTCGCCATGATGTTCGCCCGACACGAAGGGGTAGCGGTCGGCCACTCGGCGCACGTATCGGTCCCCGGCTACGTCGCCGCCGCTCCCTATCGGTGCGCTCGCTGTGTTCGCCGGTTCGTCTCCCTCCACCTCGACGACGACCAGATCGCTGCCCTTGATGCGACCGGGCCGAACTATGAGCGGGTCGAAGTGGCGGGAGCGTGGATCTACGTCTCGCGGTGGCAGGTGCTCGCGGTGCAGGGGATCCCGGTGACCCTTCGATCGCAGCACGAGCTTCACACTGCTCTTCGTGGTGCTGACGCCCAGTGGCGCGAACGGTTCGGGACGATGCCGCCGGCCGACCTGGCCAGGCTCCTCGCTCATGACGGAACCATCAACGAGTGGCGGAACCATTGGCGGTCTGTGGGCCTGACCCGCCACGCCGGGTTCCGGCTGGGTGACGACTGAGACCTGTTGTCGGTCGTGTTCCGCACCTGCCCGGCATCCCGGCCATACTGCGCCTCGATGCCATGGACCGCTGACTTACTCACCGCCGACCGTCTGACGCTTCGTCCGTTCGAGGAACGTGACAAGGATGCGCTCGTAGCGATGTACACGAGCCCTGAGGTGCGGCGGTTCCTTGGCGGCCCGGTCGACGATGCGACGGTCGAGGCACTTCGGACCGCGGACATCGGGGAGCAATGGGGAGCCTTCTGCATCGCAGAACAAGGGAACGACGAGGCGATTGGCAGTTGCTCGTTCGATCGCGACCGAGGTGATCTCGAGGTCTCGTTCCAATTCATGCCGGATCGCGCAGGACTCGGCTTCGCTCACGAGGCCGTTTCAACAGCGATCCGATGGGTTTGGGCCACGCTCGACGACGCCTCGATCATCGCCGTGACCCAGACGGCCAACGTGGCCGCGCTCGCACTCCTCCGGAGGCTCGGGTTCCAACCGAAGAAGAGGTTCGAGGAGTTCGGGAGCGAGCAGACCTTGATGCGCCTCGATCGGCCAACGGCACGCGAACCGATCTGACCGGGTCTTCTCCGACGACGAGCCGAGGCGCGTTGCCCGATGCGTATCATCTCGACCATGAGCAACAGCGAAGAACTCCTCCGCCAGGCGCGAGACCAGAGCGAACCGCTCCCGAAGAAGCCGAGGAAGAAGACCGCCGTCGTGGCGTGTATGGACACCCGCGTTGATCCGCTGCGGATCCTCGGGGCCGAAGTCGGGGACATCCACATCCTCCGCAACGCCGGGGCCGTCGTGACCACCGATGTCATACGGTCGCTCATCGCCTCGACCGGACTTCTCGGTGTGGACCGCGTCATGGTCATGATGCACACGGACTGCGGAGCGAACGGCCTGACGCAGGAAGTCGCCGAAGCACAACTTGGGCCGGTGCCCTACGATCTCCACGGATTCACGTCCCTCGAGGACGAACTTCGCAGCGGCGTAGAGCGTCTCCGTTCGGAACCGCTGGTCGTCGCCCCGAACGGCATCACCGGCCACGTCTACGACTTGCCGACCGGCAAGGTGAACCTCGTCATTCCGTAGCTGAGGGTACCGGGTCGCCGGAGAGGGATTCAGGCTGAATCTTCCAACGTCTTCGGGTAGCGTCGCGGACGACGGATTCGCCGGAGGGGCGTTCAACCGATCGCTCGGTCGTGCTCCACAAGCCTGAGCCTCAGACCCGGTTCGTCACGTGATACACGTGCCTTCAGCGCCGTTGCGCGGATCGCGCACGAGGATCGAAGCCACCAGCGCTCCCGCCATGGCGACGGCGTCGATGGCAAGGACCACCGACAGCGGTACCCAGGTCACCATGATGCCGATCAGGAGGGGGAGGAGCGCCGTGGGCGCTATGAGCGTGCCCAGGAGAGCCACACACGTCGATCGGAGATGATCAGGGGACATCTCGAGGATGATGTTGGGGTAGCCCAGGCGGAGGCCGCTCATCGTGGCTCCGACCAGGAAGAACGTGAGATACAGCGGCAAGGGTCCGGCGGCGATCGCTGCGAGGGCAGCAACCGCAGCACCGAGCCCTGCCAGCGACGTTCCGATCAGTACCGTTCGATTGCCAAATCGGTCGCCCAACCACCCCCACAGGAGATTCGAGAGGGCCGCGCCCGTCATCTGGGCCGCCAGATAGAGACCCACGGCCGCCTGTGAGACACCGATGTCGTTGAGAGCGAACACCACGAAGAACGGAGCGGACATCACGAGTACTGCTGTCAGACCTCTCGACGTGAGAAGGCGTCGGAAGTTCCTGTTCACCACGGTCAGGTGAGCGGCCCGATTCAGGGTCTCGCGGAAGGTGTTCGTTGCTCGCTCATGTGTTGCCGGCGGTTCCTTGACTATCAGGATCCCGAAGAACGCGACGAGGAGGAACATCGCTGCCAACGCGAACATCAACGCGTAGTTCGCCGGATACGGGATCCGTTCCGGGTCGGCGAGGATCCAGGCGACAACCCACCCTGCCCCGATCGCGAGTGTGTATCCGATGAGTTGTTTCCATCCGACGAACCGGCCGCGCCGCCTGGCCGGGATCGCCTTCGCGAACACGTCCGCGTAGACCACAGACCCGACACCGCCGGCCAACGAGAACGAAGCGAACAGTCCGACGAGGAGGACGAGGACGAGATCGGGATGATCGACGGCGAAGAGCAGTGTTGCGGCAGCAATGAGGCCCCAGGAGACCCACCGCATCGTGATAATCCACAGGAGAATCGGCCTCTCGGTGGGACGTCCTTCGACGAAGTGAGCGGTGAACATCTGCGGCAGAACACTTCCCAACTGTCGCGCAACCACCAACAGACCGATCACGACCGTCGATCCGGTGAGCGTGGCAACGAACGACGGCAGGACGGTATTGAGATCCGAGAACGCCTCGGAGAGTTGGAAGAAGACGCCGTGGATCACACCGCCGCTGAAATTCCTGCGGTAGTCGGCCGGACGGGCCTCGTCTTCGCGTTGAATCGTTTCCACAAAGGCTGAGGGTACCGCCGTGTCCGGTGGGTGAATCCTCCGGTATTGGCCGATCGGGTGCCTCGGCTACCGTCAGAGGCATGGAGACACGCGAAACACCCAAGACCGGACCCGGCAAGGACATGCTCCTCGCCATGCTCGACAACAATCGCGCCATCATGGTGTGGAAACTCGCCGGCCTTACCCGGGAACAGGCCGTACGGCCCGCCGTGGCATCCGGCACCAGCCTGCTCGGCATGGTCAAACACCTCGCCTACGTGGAACGCTGGTGGTTCGACGACTTCTTCGCCGGGAACGACGTCGAGTACCCGTGGAGCGAAGGAAACCCCGATGCCGACTTCCGCATCGAAGATGACGAGACGATCGAGAGCGTGATCGCTCTCTACGAGGTAGCCATCGCTCGGGCGAAGGAGATCACCGCCGACGCTCAGATGGATGATCTCTCGGTCCGCGACCGAAACGGGGAACGCCGCGGGCTGCGGTGGATCGTGGCGCACATGATCGAGGAGACCGCTCGCCACGCCGGTCACGCCGACATCGTCCGCGAACTGCTCGACGAGACGACCGGCTACTACCCGGAATAGGTCGCCAGTCGCCAGTCGCCAGTCGGTCGAGGTTGATCCACGGCCCGATCTGGCGGTTGGACCCAGCGGTAGCCTGACGGGATGGCATCCGGGGTAGGAACCACGCGGGCGATTGCGGTCATCTCTCTCGCGGCGCTCGCGGTCGCCTGGGGCGCGATCCCTCTGTTCGTACGCATCGATACCCCACCAACCCATCTCGTGGCCATGCGGGTCACCCTCGGTGCCGTGGTGCTCATTCTGTACTCGGCGGCAACCTCAAAGCTCTCGATCCCGCGGATCAACGTCGGCCGACTCGTGGTGCTCGGGTTGGTGCTTGCCGCCCACTGGCTGTCGTTCTTCCTCGCTCTCAACCTGACAACGGTCGCCGTCTCGCTCGCCATCATCTACATCGGGCCCGTCCTCGCCGCCGTTTTCGCCGGCCCCGTTCTCCACGAAAGGACCGGCTGGCACGCTTTCGCCGGGCTGGCCCTTGCCGTTGTCGGCATGCTGCTCGTGGTTCGCCCCGGCTCCGGTGCAACGGCGGCGGGTGTCGTGGCGGCCGGAGTTTCGGGTGCGCTCCTCGCGGTCATCATGTTGCTGGGGAAGCCGCTCGCGGCCAACCTCGGCGGATTGACGGTTGCAACGTGGGAGCTGGTGGTCGCATCGGTCGTTCTCGCCCCGTTCACCGTGCAGGCCGTCCGCTTCTCGGCCGACGCTTGGCCTCAATTCGTGATTCTCGGGGCGCTCTTCACAGGCGTGGCCGGCGTGGTGTACTGGTCGGCCATGCGCCAGCTTCCGGTGGCCGTGGTCTCGGTGATCATGTACCTCGAACCGGCGTCGGCGGTCGTATGGGCGGCGATCTTCCTCAGCGAACAGCCGGACGCGATTGCGTGGCTCGGAGTTGGCCTGGTGGTCGCCGCCGGTACGATCGCGAGTCGCGGGACCGGCGAGGAGGAGGTAGTTGGTGCGCCGGCGACTCTTTGAGGTTGAGAACCTCCGAATAGCGGTGGAGGATCACCACGCGGCAAACGCGCGGGGTGACCAACCACCACGCAGCGTCCACGGAGACCGACTCGCCGACGGGTGGGTAGAAGTGATCCCCGGGGCGGCCTACGGCGTCAACGCGGGTGAGACGCTTGCGATCATCGGCGAGTCGTCATCAGGCAAGTCATTGATGCTGCTCGGCGCGTTCGGTCTTCTCCCCGCGGGGTGTCGCGTCCTCGGCGGCACAACCACCTACCGGGGCCTCGGCTTCGAACCCGGCGGGAACAGAGAGGACCCCGAGCGACCGATCCGGCGCAAGGAACGAAGACTGCTCCAGCGCGCGGGCACGGTGACGGACGACGTCGATCCCGAGTGGGGGAGGGCGATCGGGACCGAGGTCGGATTCCTATTCCAGAACCCAATCTCCTCGTGGACGCCAATCCTTGAGATTGGGTCCCAGGCAGGAGAGGCACTCGCCGCGCATACGGATCTCTCGAACGACGAGATCCGGGAGCGGGTGGTCGACGCCCTCGGCGAGGTCCAACTCCCCAAGACGAACCGCATGGTGAGAGCCTTCAGTTCCCAACTGAGCCGTGGCATGGGCCAACGGGCGATGCTCGCCGCTGCGTTGGTGAAGGCTCCGAGACTCCTCATCGCCGACGAACCACTGTCGGGCCTCGACGTATCGGTGTCCGCAGCAATCCTCGACCTCATCAAGGATCTCAACGAGCGGCGTGGCATGGCGATGGTGATCGTCACCCACGACCTTGCCGTTGTTGCACGCGTCGCCGATCGCGTCGCGGTCGTCTACGGCGGGCGTATTGTCGAAGAGGGCCCAATCGAGGAGACCTTCCGTCGACCACAACACCCGTACACCTCGGGTCTCCTCGGCTCGATCCCGGCTCTTGCCACCGGTCGCCTGCGTCCCATCCCGGGCGAACAGCCTCCACTTGCCGAGATCCCACGAGGGCGTTGCGCCTTCGCTCCGCGCTGTGCGTACGCCAGCGATGTGTGCCGCACCAGGGAGCCGCCTTCGCAGACCACCCACCACGGCCGCGTCGCGTGCCATCACGCCGCCGAAATCTCGTTGCCCGGCATCACCTAGGCGCCGGTTGTGTGCCTGGATGTCCCCACATGAGAGGTGTGTAGCCTGCCGGTCGGTCTGTAGGCAAGGGACTCGGCACATGAGGGTCTGGACGTACATCGATCTCGTCGCTCGCCGCGTGTGGGCGAAGAAGGGGATCCTGATCGGGTCCCTGCTCGGCGCAACGCTCGTCATAGCCCTGCTTGCGATCGTCCCCCTCTACGAGTCGTCGGTGCAGGCCGTCGATCTGCGGTTCACGATGAAGGGCGCCGTCGCCGACGAGATCGACATGGCGGCGTTCTCGAACATGAACGACTACAGCCGGGCGCTCGGAACCTCGAACCGGACGATTGTCAACGAGGCACACGAACAGTGGCTCATCCCGTGGTACCCAACGATCGAGGAGCGCTCCCAGACGCGGGAGTACGCGATCATTCCTCTCGGAGACTGGTTCGAACAGGCCGAAGCCTGGCAGGAGGAGACGGCCGCGCTCGCCGCCGCCGGAGAAGTCCCGCCGGAGGAGTGGCCGCTTCCGCCATATCCGCGCCCCCCCAGGGAAGCGACGCAGGTCCGGATCTTCACCACGCCAGACCTGGACGCTCGTCTCGTTGTCGTAGCCGGCGAGTTTCCGCCGCCGATGCTTGGCGTGCCGGTGCCGGAGGACGGCCCGCTGCCACTGGCGATCGGTGAGCGGGTCTCGGAACTGACCGGACTCGGCGTCGGCGACACGTTCTTCATTCGCCCGTTCAGTGGCCTCCCGAGCATCTTCGAGTACGTCGAGGTCGCTGGCATCGTTGCACCAACCGACCCCGATGCGACGATCTGGGGTGTCGACGACCCGGGGATGATGCTCTACCTCGATCAGTCGACCTTCGACACGTGGACCGGCACGCTCCCGATCGCCGGTTCGGGCCCGGGCGAGCAGGATGGAGATCCGTGGGCCCGCACCGTGCGCGGTCTTGACGCCCCAACCGTGACGCAACGCTGGAGGATGCCCCTCGACATCGAGACCGTGACGCTTGAGGACCTCGACGAGATCGAGAGCCGAATCAGCCAGTTCAAAGCGCAGGTTGCCAAGCAGGCCGGGGGATCAATCCCAACCAACACGTTTCTCCCGAACCTCCTCGGCGAGTTCTCGACGCGTTCGGTCATTGTCGGAGGGCCGATCCTTGCGATGCTCGCCCTCGTGGTGGGTGGAGCGATCTACTTCCTCGTCTACACGTCTGCGTTGACGGTTGAACGCGAGGGCTCGGACCTTTCGCTGTTGAAGAGTCGCGGTGCGTCGACCTGGCAAACGGTGGGGATTCACCTCGGCCAGTCCCTGCTCGTTGCTGCCGCTGCGGCGGCGATGGCGCCGTTCGTTGCGCGATTCCTGGTTGGGCTGACCGGGCGAATCCCCCCACTCTCCGACCTCACGGGCGGAGAACCGCTCGACGTGACCCAGGTCGACTCGGTCGGCGGATGGCTCCTGGCCGGTGCCGTGATCACGTTCCTCGCCATGGGCGTGGCGATTCTTCCGTTCGCACGGCGCGGCGTGCTCGAACTCCGGGCTCTGGCCGCCCGACCCGGAACCAAATCGGTGTGGCAGCGCTACAACCTCGACTTGTTCGCCATCGCCCTGTCGCTCGTGGTCCTCCTCCAACTCAGCCAGCGAGGATTCGTAAACACGACGGGCGATGAGGTGACCCTTGACCCCCTCGCGATCGTGTTCCCCGTCCTCCTGCTCTTCAGCGGCGCACTGATCCTGCTGCGGGTATTCCCGCTGCTGCTCAAGGCCGTCGGCTCGCTGATGACGCGATCTCGGTCGTTGGCCCTCGCCCTGCCGGGATGGCACCTGAGCCGCAACCCCATCCCGTACGGCCGTCTCGCCCTCCTCGTCTGGCTGACGACCGGCCTCGGGGCGTTCGCACTCACCTACGCCGCGACTGTGGAGCAGTCCTTCGTCGACCGGGCGGCCTACGAAGCAGGAACCGACGTGCGGGTGGTGGCAGACGAGGCCGGCTACCTCGACACTCCGGACGGGGCGATCGGGTCGCCGGTCCTCCGCACCGACGGTGCCCCCCGTCAGAGCGGTCGACGGGCCGAGGTACTGGGCGTTCGCCCAGCCTCGTTCTCAGACGTGGTGACATGGCGTTCCGACTTCGGAGCCGACACTCCGAACGAGATCTTCTCGCTTCTCCGTCCCGACGGTCAGGCGCCGGACGTTGGCGTCGAACTCGCGCCGGGGGCGACCGAACTGCGGGTCGATGCCGTTGTGGTGCCGATCAGTCTCGCCGAGGAGGCACGACTCGAGCCGAGCGACAACGACTACCGCCTCTACGCAAAGGTGATCGACGCCAAGGCGCGGCTGTGGACCATGGAATCCGACGTCGACATCACCACCGACGCCTGGTCGACACTCACCATCGACCTCTCCACCGGCAAGAACGACTTCGCATCGCCACCCGAACCGCCGCTCTCGGTCCACGCATTGTGGATCGAGCGGTCGGCCGTCGGCGGTCTCGCGGTGGATGGGAACTCGGTCCTCATGACCGACATCGTTGAGGTGGTCGACGGTGCTTCCACCCCACTCGACCTCTCGGAGATGACCGCCATCAACGACCTCGTGGTGAGAACCGGTCGCCCGGCGGAGCTCGCTGCGGAAACCAGATACGCCGCTGTGCCCGAAGGGGTCGAGAATCCAACTGCGGAGGACGTTCGCACCTCGCCGCTGTATCGGACCGGGGAGGTGTCGCAGTGGACGGTCCCGACCCGGACCCGGTCTACCAACACCGTCCCCCAGTTGCGGAGCGTCCCCGATGACATCTACGTCTTGCTCGACCACGAAGCCGCTGCCATCGCGAGCCTGAACGTTGGCGACCGGTCGTCGTACTCCGTCGGCTCGTACCTGATGAACGGGACCCTGGTCGGGTTCGTCGACTTCGTTCCAACCATGACGGACGGGCGGAAGCAGGGTGCGATGGTGGTCGACCTCGACGCGGTCAACGCCTGGATCAACGGTACCGCAACCTGGAGTCGCACCGGGAGCGTGTCGCGGGCGCAGGCACCCCAGGAATTCTGGATGGAGACCGACAATGTGGACGCCACCGTCCGTCGCATCACCGCGCAGATCGGAGAGGAACCAGACGCACTCTTCACGATCCCGCGGGTCGCCGCCTCGTTCACCAGTCGCCCGGTGCAGGTAGGCCTCGTCGCGATCCTGTTCGTCGGCGCAGCTGTGGCCGTCGTGCTCGCCCTTGCCGGCGTCA
>Ga0316197_10001637_pt1 | contig 15949 bp, 14 predicted proteins | sample OudBiesiAoxic_MG_FD_204939 | JGI IMG/M metagenome (GOLD analysis project Ga0316197, IMG submission 204939) | Coastal sediment microbial communities from Oude Bieten Haven, Netherlands - site A oxic | ecosystem: Environmental > Aquatic > Marine > Coastal > Sediment | place: Netherlands... | reverse complement strand
CCCTCTTTTTTTGGGGGGGGGGGGGGGCGGGTGGTCCCCCCCCCCCCCACTTCCGGGTGTTCAGTGATGAGCGTTCGGTCCTACTCGCAGGCCGGAACAGCGCCAGCGTCGACGCCGGCACACACCACGTCTGCCTCGACCCATCCAGCGTCGATGGGCTCGTTCAGGTTCTCCTGGGTCACCGGGATCGGTGTCAGGATCAGCGACGTCACGTCCACGCCACCGGGGGTGGTGAACGGCGCAGCGTCGTTGCCGGCGGCAGGTGCGGACGAGGCGTAGGACTCGTCCAGTGCGGCAACGTCGACGGAGATGTCAGTGAACTCCGCGCCAGCAGCAAGCTGGGTAGCGATGTCCGCCGCGGCCGCGCCGAGCGCGAACGCGTTCTTCCACACTGACACGGTCTGGGTGCCCAGACCGACCCGGTTCAGGGCGGCTGCGTCGCCGTCCTGGCCCGAGACCGGAACCTGTCCGGCCAGACCCTGTGCCTCCAGCGCTGCAACAACGCCGCCGGCCATGCCGTCGTTGGACGCGACGACCGCGTCGACCTCGTTGTTGTTCTGCGTGAGGAACTGCTCCATGTTGGTCTGCGCGACCTCAGGGGCCCAGTTGTCGGTGTAGCTCTCGCCGACGTTCTTGATCGGGCACTCGGCGTCGGGGTTGTCCGGCGTGATAGCCGAGCAGCCGGCGGCCTCGGTCAGCACCTCTTCTTGTCCACCGCGCAGGAAATCGGCGTTGGCGTCTGCCTGGTTGCCCTTGATGAACACGTAGTTGCCCTCGGGCACCGCGTCGTAGATGGCCTGCGCCTGCATGCGGCCGACCTCGACGTTGTCGAACGTCAGGTAGAACGCCTCGGGCGACTCGATGAGCCGGTCGTAGCCGACGACGGGAATGCCTGCGGCCGCAGCCTCCTCGACTGCGGGGAGGATGGCTGTGCCGTCCTGGGCCAGGATGATCAGCGCGTCCGCGCCCTGGGAGATCAGGTTCTCCACGTCGGTGACCTGCTGCTCGGGCGACGAGCCCGCGTCCGTCGAGATGTAGGTGATGCCCTCAGCGTCGAAGACCTCCTTCATGGCCTTCTCGTCGGCCTTGGCCCAACGCTCCTCGTTGAAGTTGTTCCACGAGACGCCGACGGTCAGGTCGCCGGTTTCACCGGCAGCCTCTGTCTCGGTGGCGGTCTCTTCAGGCGTGGTGTCGGTGTCCGAGTCGTCCGAGCCGCATGCGGCCAGGACGAGAGCGGCTACCGGCAGCATCACCCAGTATCGAAGTGCTTTCGACACAGCTGCTTCCTCCCTTGCGTCTGACCGGTCGGAGTGACCGGCCGTCGCTCAACCTAGCCATGGAAGGGTCCGATGTGACCGGGACCAAAGTCGCTTTTAGGTAACTTTCCTATAACCCCAGGGGGGTCCTTAGGATGGCGCTCGCCAGGTGTCAGGAAGAGGACCACGTGATCGTCAGCAGGGGCCGAGAGCGTCCGTTGGCGCTGCTCGTGGGCGCGGCCCTCGGCTTCGCAGCCACCTTCGGCGGACTGTCGTTGGCATCCAGCACCGGGACGCAACCGTGCCCGGCGCACGAGTCGAAGTGGACGGCGGCTCGGCAGTGGAACGAGGCAGTTCTCGACGCCGTGCGACGCGACCTGCCCAATCCGACCGTTCACGCCCGCAACCTCTTCCACGTCTCCGTTGCCATGTGGGACGCCTGGGCCGCCTACGACGGCGACGCCTCGGGCTACGTGCTGGACGAGTCAGGCACGGCCCGGGACGTCGAGGCCGCCAGGAACGAGGCGATCAGCTACGCGGCCTACCGGGTTCTCGAGCAGCGCTACCTCACCGCCGCCGGAGCCTCGGACTCCATCCCTGCATTCGATGCCTTGATGGCGGCATCGTGCTACTCGGTCGACGTGACCACCACGGACGGCGACGGCCCCGCCGCGCTGGGCAACCGGATCGCCGCTGCGGTGCTCGAGATGGGCAGCACAGACGGCTCGCTGGAGTCCGAGCGCTACGTCGACCCTGGGTACGCGCCGGTGAACGAGCCGCTTGTCGTGGACGAGCCCGGCACCGTCATGGCCGATCCGAACCGGTGGCAGCCGTTGCAGATCGATCAGATGATCTCGCAGAACGGCATCCCCGTCGCCGATGGCGTGCAGGAGTTCATCTCACCGCACTGGGGGCACGTCACCGGTTTCGCTCTGCCCGACGCCGGTCCCGACGGCCTGCCGATGGACCCCGGGTCCCCTCCGCTCCTGCACGACGAGACGAGCGACGAGCAGTTCAAGCGCGACGCCGTCGAGGTGATCGCCTACAGCGCGCTGCTCGACCCGCACGACGGGGTGGTCGTCGACGCGTCACCGGCCGCGCTCGGTGGCAACCCGCTCGGCACGTACGACGGCACGGGTCACGAGGTCAACCCCGTGACGGGGCGGCCGTACGAGCCCAACCCCGTCGCCCGCGCCGACCTTGCCCGGGTGCTGGCCGAGTTCTGGGCCGACGGTCCGAACTCCGAGACCCCGCCCGGGCACTGGAACACCCTGGCCAACGAGGTGTCCGACGGGCTCGACCCCGATCTGCGGATCGGCGGCGTCGGGCCCGTGGTCGACCGGTTGCACTGGGACGTCGCCATGTACCTCGCGCTGAACGGCGCCACGCACGACGCCGCGGTGTCGGCTTGGGGCGCCAAGGGTTTCTACGACTACGTGCGACCGATCTCCATGATCCGCTACATGGGCGGGCTGGGGCAGTCCTCCGACCCTGACAGCCCCGGCTACCACCAGGACGGCTTGCCGTTGACGCCCGGACTCGTCGAGGTCGTGTCCCCCGCATCGACTGCACCGGGTGCGCGCCACGAGCACCTGCGTGGGCACGAGGGCGAGGTCGCCGTGCGGTCGTGGGCGGGCCGTCCCGCCGACCCGCAGGCCGGCGTCGGCGGGGTGAGCTGGATCCGGGCGGTGGAGTGGGTGCCCTACCAGATGCCGACGTTCGTCACGCCCTCGTTCGCCGGGTACGTGTCCGGGCACAGCGCGTTCAGCCGTGCTGCCGCCGAGGTGCTCACCGGGCTCACCGGGTCGCCCTACTTCCCGGACGGTCTGGGCCAGTGGACGGTCGAGGCCGACTCTCTGGAGTTCGAGGCCGGCCCGAGCCAGGATGTCGTGCTGCAGTGGGCGACCTACGCCGACGCTGCCGACCAGGCGGGGCAGTCGCGACTCTACGGCGGCATCCACGTGCGCTCGGACGACCTCGCCGGCCGGGTGATCGGTCAGGCCTGTGGGCAGGCGGCCTGGCAGAAGGCCCAGCAGATCGTCGGTGGTGGCGTGTGAGGCGGTGGTTCGGGGTCTTCGTCGGCGGCCTTGTCGCCGGGTCGGTGGCCGGGGCAGGCGTGTTCGCCATGGCGTCGGGGTCGACCACCGGTGCCGACGTGGCGGGTTCGGATGGCCCGGAGGTGGCGCGCTTCATCGAGCAGACCGTCCCCTCGGGCGTGCGCCAGGTCTACGACGGAGGCTTCACGTTCTACGTCGGCGGCGGCGTGGCCGCGTTCGACTGCGACGACGACAACCTCGCCGACCTGTACCTGGCTGGCGGCGAGAACCAGGCGGGGCTCTACCGCAACGAGTCCTCCGTCGCCGGCGACCTGGCGTTCACGCGCGTGGCGAGTGCGGTGACCGACCTGACCAGTGTGACCGGCGCCTACCCGCTCGACGTCGACTCCGACGGCATCCTCGACCTGGCCGTGCTGCGCCTGGGGGAGAACGTCATGCTGCGCGGCCTGGGCGAGTGCCGGTTCGAGCGCGCCGACGACTGGTCGATCGACGGCGGCAACGCCTGGACGGCGGGCTTCAGCGCCACCTGGGAGGCCGGCGAGACGCTCCCGACGCTTGCCTTCGCCAACTACCTCGAGATCGCGGCCGACGAGCAGAACGCGCGCGACTGTGTCCCGAGCGAGCTGGTACGCCCGGCCGGGGATGCCGCCTTCGGGACGGCGAGTGCCCTCGAGCCCGGGCTGTGCGCGCTGTCGGCGCTGTTCGGCGACTGGAACGCCAGCGGGCGGGCCGACCTGAGGCTGGCCAACGACCGGCACTACTACACCGAGGGATCCGAGCAGCTGTGGCGGGTCGAGCCGGGCGCCGAGCCGGTCGCCTACGGACCCGACGACGGGTGGCAGCAGCTCAGCATCTGGGGGATGGGCATCGCCTCGGGCGACCTCACCGGCGACGGCCTGCCCGAGGTGGTGCTCACCAGCCAGGGTGACAACAAGATGCAGACGCTGGTCGGCGACGGCTCGGCTCCCTCCTACACCGACGTGGCCATCCGCGCCGGCACGACGGCGCACCGTCCCTTCATGGGTGACCAGACCTTCCCGTCCACGGCCTGGCATCCCGAGCTGGCTGACGTGAACAACGACGGGGTGCTCGACCTCTTCCTGTCCAAGGGCAACGTGAGCGCCCAGGTCGACCACGCCGCCGACGACCCGAGCAACCTGCTGCTGGGTCGAGCGGACGGCACGTTCGTCGAGTCGGCGCGCGAGGCCGGCGTGGTGAGCCTGGGACTGGGTCGTGGGGCGGCGCTCGTCGACCTCAACGTCGACGGACTGCTCGACCTCGTCGAGGTCAACCGGTCGGACAACGTTCGGCTGTGGCGCAACGTCGGGGCCGGGACGGCCGTCGAGCCGCAACCGCTCGGCGGATGGCTGGCCCTGCGCCTGGCCCAGCCCGCTCCCAACGTGGACGCCGTCGGGGCCTGGGTCGAGGTGCGCACGGCCGACGGTGTCCAGAAGCGCCAGCTCACGGTGGGGGGTGGTCACGCCGGCGGCCAGCTCGGCTGGATGCACTGGGGTCTGGGTGCCGCAGAGTCCGCCGAGGTCCGCGTGACGTGGCCGGACGGCGAGGTGGGCGAGTGGCAGCAGGTGGCGGTGCAGCAGTTCGCGACGATCGAGCGGGGTGTCGGCTCACCGCAGATGTGGGTGCCGTAGCCGGCGGCCTCAGCCGCCCAGCCTGACGACGCTCCCTCGCGATGCGGACTCCCGGGCAGCGTCCAGCACGGCGATGGAGCTGAGCACGCCGTCGAGGTCGACCGGGGGGTGCCCCAGGCCACGCAGGCTCCTCTCCACGGCGCTGTAGTAGTCGGGCCAGGCCCCAGGGAGGGACGGGATCACGTCGCCGGACGGCAGCAGCCGCCCCCATCGCTCGGGCGGCTCCTCTCCCCATCCAGGGGCGGGTCGCTCGCCGGCTCGCAGCCTGGACTCCTGGCTGTCGAGCCCGGCCACGACGTAGCCGCCGCGTGAGCCGAGGGCCCGCAGGCGCGGTCCGAGGTGGGCGGCCACGGCGCTGGCCCAAATGTGCGTGACGGCCGAGCTGTGGTGCTGCAGGGCGACGAACGTGTCGTCGTCCGCGGCGTCCGGGTCGCGGACCGACCGCATCTCGGCGTATACCGCCTCGACGGGTCCGAGAAGCTGGATGGCCTGGTCGACGAGGTGGGCACCGAGGTCGTAGAGAAGCCCACCCATGTCGGCGGGGTCGGCGCTCTCCCGCCAGACACCCGCGGGTTCGGGACGCCAGCGCTCGAAACGCGACTCGAAGCGGTGCACGCGACCGAGCGCACCGTCCTCGACGAGGGCACGCAGCGTGCGGAAGTCGGAGTCCCACCGCCGGTTCTGGAACACGTGCAGCTGACGGTGGTGCCGGCGGGCGAGGTCGACCAGCGCCCTGGCTGCGTGCCTGTCCCTCGCGAGGGGCTTGTCGACCAGCACGTTGAGCCCGTGGTCGAGGGCCGCGCTGGCCAGCGGCTCGTGTGCGACGTTCGCCGTGGCCACGACGACGAGGTCGTACTCGTCCGCGTCGTGCCACACCGACGTGACGTGGCCGATCACCTCGGTACCGGGCAGGTCGGCGCGAACCTGGGCGGCACGCTCGTCGTCCGAGGTGACCACCGAGGCCAGAGTCAGGCCGGGAGTCGTCTCGATCAGCGGGGCGTGGAAGGAGCGCCCCGCCAACCCATACCCCACCAGGGCAACACGCAGGTCGGTACTCATGCCACGATCAAAGCACCCGATCGAAGGAGGCACCCATGCCCGCAGAGACCCGTGACCTCGCTGGAACCGTCGTCGCCATCACCGGCGCGACCGCCGGGATCGGCGCGGCGGCCACCCGACTGCTGGTCGAGGCCGGTGCCAAGGTAGCTGTCGGTGGTCGCCGCCAGGAGCGGCTGGACGAGTTGGTGGCCGAGCTCGGCGAGGACCGAGTGGTCGGCGTCGTGTGCGATGTTCGTCGGCCGGAGGACAACGCCGCGCTCGTTGCGGCCGCGCTGGACACGTGGGGTCGTCTGGACAGCATCGTGCCGAACGCGGGGATCGGCATGTACGGCGGCATCCTGGACTACCCCGACGATGAGATCGCCCGCATGGTCGACACCAACTACACCGGCACCATCTGGTCGGTGCGTGCGGCCCTCCCGGCCATGCTGGAATCCGGTGGTGGGGACGTCGTGATCGTGGCGTCGGTCGCCGGATTGCGTGGTGGCGCGGATGAGGCCGTCTACGCCGGGACGAAGTTCGCCCAGGTGGGGCTGGCCGGAGCGATGGACCGGGAGCTGCGCGAGAAGGGCGTGCGGGTCACCGCCATCTGTCCGGCCGGGGTTGAGACCGAGTTCGCGCTCGGTGCGGGCCGAACCGCGGGTGATGAGGAGCTAGCGGCCTACCTGCGCCCGGAGGACGTCGCCCACGCCATCGTGACGGTGCTGCAGCAACCACGTCGCGTCCGCACGACCCTGTGGGCGCTGTGGTCGATGGGCCAGCAGTCCTAGGGATCCGTCCGGACGCCATCAGGCCACAGCTTTTTGACATCCAACGGTCGGTTTGCCATGGTTCCCGACGCACAGTTGAACGAGGGAGACGCATGAACAAGGCCACTCGCGGCATCGCCGTCGCCGTCCTGACAGTCGGACTCATCGCCCCAACCGGGGTTGCCACCGCCAAGCCCGGCACACCGCCTGGCGTGTGCGTCGTGGAGGCGCGTGAGGAGCGTCAGCAGGCGCAGAAGGACTTCCGCGCCGCGCTCCGCGACGCCCGTACCGACTACCGCAAGGCGACGTCGGACGAGCGCGCCACCCGGCGCGCCGCCATCCAGGACGCCGACACCAAGCAGGAGCGGGTGCAGGCTCGCGAGGCCTACCGCAAGGCGACCGCGGACGAGCGCAAGGACCGCCGAGAGGCGATCCGCGAGGCGAAGCAGGATCGCCGTGCGGCGCAGCGGACCTTCGTGGCAACCGTGCAGGCGTGCCGAGCCTGACCTGAACTCAGCGATAGCCGAGCTCGTCGCGCCAGCTGACCTGCGGCTCCCAGCCGAGCAGTCGGCGGGCGTCGTCGATGCCATGCAGCCCCTCGTTGGGACCGGTGCCCGGACGTAGCGGGACCCCCGGGTAGAAGCGGTTCACCAGCTCCGTGTTCGAGGTGGGCGTCAGGGTGTCGGCGGCGGCGATCGTCACGTTGTGCGCTCCCGCAAGGTCGGCGTTCAGCGCCAGCTCGACGGCGCGTGCCGCGTCTCGCGCGTCGATGTAGCCCCACAGGTTGGGGCGCCGCTGCTCCAGGTTCTGCCAGACGGCGGGAAGCTTGTCGTACGAGGCGTCGTGCGACGGATCCGTCAGATGGATGTTGGACAGCCGCAGGCCGATGATGGTCATGTCGAAGCGTTGCGCCAGGTGGCCCGCCAGGTGCTCGCAGGCCACCTTGCTCATCGCGTAGCCGTTCTGCGGGCGCTGAGGGTGGTTCCCGTCCAGAGGCAGGTACTCGGGAGAGACGTCGACCCACGGCCAGCCGAACACCTGCTGCGACGACGCCCACACCACGCGCTTGATGCCGAGGTGCCCGGCGGCCCACATCACGGTGAAGGTCGCCGTCGTGTTGTGGGCGAACCGGTCGGCACCCTCGACGGGGTCGTCGGCAAGGTCCGGGCGGGGGTTCGAACCGAGGTGGACGACCGCGTCCGCGCCTTCGAGGGCGGAGGTGACCGCCGCGAAGTCGCGCAGGTCGAGCTCGACGAACGGCACGTCTGTCCGGTTCACCTTGTCGAGGTTGACGACGTCGTAGCCCTGTTCGACGAGATGGGCCACGGTCGTGCGCCCGGTGGCGCCGCTTCCTCCGGTGACTGCTACGCGCGTGATCATGTGCCTATCGTCCCTCCCGGCCGCGAGGGCCTCGTGGCAGGGTGAGGGGGTTCACCATCTCGAGAGGACGGACCCCCATGTACCAGCCCACACCTGCCGACCACTTCACCTTCGGTCTGTGGACCATCGGTTGGCAGGCTCGCGACCCGTTCGGTGACGCCACCCGTGCCCCCCTGGACCCCGTCGAGGCGGTGCACAAGCTGGCCGAGCTCGGCGCGTACGGCATGACGTTCCACGACGACGACCTGGTGCCGTTCACGCTGAGCGAGGCAGAGCGCGCAGCCGGCATCGAGCGCTTCAAGAAGGCGCTGGACGAGACCGGGCTGAAGATCCCCATGGCCACCACGAACACGTTCACCCACCCGGTGTTCAAGGACGGGGCGTTCACCAGCAACGATCGCGACGTCCGGCGGTTCGCGATGCGCAAGATCATGCGCAACCTCGACCTGGCCGCCGAGCTCGGCGCCCACACCTACGTCTTCTGGGGAGGCCGCGAGGGTGCCGAGACCGATGCCGCGAAAGACATCCGCACAGCGCTGGACCGCTACAAGGAAGGTCTGGACACGCTGTGCCAGTACGTCATCGACTCCGGCTACGGCATCCGGTTCGCCCTGGAGCCCAAGCCGAACGAGCCGCGCGGAGACATCCTGCTGCCGACGGTCGGGCACGGTCTGGCCTTCATCTCGATGCTGGAGCACTCCGAGATGGTGGGGCTCAACCCCGAGGTCGGGCACGAGCAGATGGCGGGGCTCAACTTCGTCGCCGGGGTCGCCCAAGCGTTGTGGCAGGGCAAGCTCTTCCACATCGACCTCAACGGTCAGCACGGCATCAAGTACGACCAAGACCTCGTGTTCGGCCACGGAGACGTCAAGAGCGCGTTCTTCTTGGTCGACCTGCTGGAGAACGGCGGCTACGAGGGTCCACGGCACTTCGACTACAAGCCGTACCGCACCGAGGACGCCGAGGACGTCTGGGCGTCGGCGGCGGCGAACATGCGCACCTACCTGATCCTCAAGGAGCGCGCGGCTGCCTTCCGCGCCGACCCCGAGGTACAGGCGGCGTGGCAGGCCTCCCGCTCGACCGAGCTGGCCACACCCACGCTCGCCGACGGTGAGTCCTACCAGGACCTGCTGGCCGACCGGTCGGCCTTCGAGGACTTCGACTACGAGGCTGCGGCCGCCCGGGGCATGCACTACACGCGCCTCGACCAGCTGGCGATCGAGCACCTGCTCGGCGCGCGGTGACCCAGCAAGCCTCTCGCTACGACAGCCTCGTTCTCGGGATCGACTCGTCGACCACCGCGACCAAGGCGGTGCTCGTCGCCCCGGACGGGACGGTCGTGGCGGTCGGTGTCGGTGAGTACGGCGTCGACTCGCCGCGCCCCGGGTGGTCCGAGCAGGAGCCGCGGCTGTGGTGGACAGCCACCCAGTCAGCGATCCGCGACGCCCTTGCCGCTATCGACGTGGACGGCTCTGCCGTCGCCGCGGTCGGGCTCACCGGTCAGATGCACGGGTCGGTGCTGCTGGACACCGCCGGCGTGGTCGTTCGTCCGGCGCTGCTGTGGAACGACCAGCGCACGGTCACGCAGTGCGACGAGATCCGCACCCGCGTCGGCGCGCAGCGCCTGATCGAGGCCACCGGAAACGACGCCCTCACCGGGTTCACGGCGCCGAAGCTGCTGTGGGTGCGAGAGAACGAGCCGGACGCCTGGAACCGCGTCGCACACGTCATGCTGCCGAAGGACTACGTGCGCTACTGCCTCACCGGCGAGGTGGCCACGGACGTGGCCGACGCCTCGGGCACGCTCCTTCTCGACGTCGCGGGCCGCCGGTGGTCGACCGAGGTGCTAGCAGCCCTGTCCCTCGACGTCGGGCTGCTACCCACGCTGTTCGAAGGGCCAGAGGTGACCGGGTCGATCTCGGTACATGCCGCCGAGACGACTGGTCTGCGTGTCGGCGTACCGGTGATCGCCGGCGGCGGGGACCAGGCCGCCAACGCGGTCGGTGTCGGCGCGGTCACTCCCGAGGTGGGGGCGCTGTCACTCGGGACGTCTGGGGTCGTCTTCGTGCCGACCGGTGCTCCGCTCGTCGAGCCGCAGGGCCGGGTGCACTGCTTCTGCCACGCGGTGCCGCACACCTGGCACGTCATGGGCGTCATGCTCTCGGCGGCAGGCTCGCTGCGCTGGTACCGCGACACAGTGGCGCCGGGGGAGGACTTCGGCGCTCTTGTCGCCGAGGCCGGCGGCGTGCCAGCAGGTGCGGAGGGGCTGCGCTACCTGCCCTACCTGACCGGAGAGCGCACGCCGCACCCCGACCCCGACGCCCGCGGCGCGTTCGTCGGGCTGACCGTCCGCCATTCTCGGGCCCACCTCACTCGCGCCGTGCTCGAGGGGGTGGCGTTCGGGCTGCGTGACGGGCTTGGGCTGATGAGGGACGCCGGAGCACCGTCGCCACGGGAGTTCCGCATCTCCGGCGGTGGTTCCAAGAGCGCCTTGTGGCGAGCGATCGTCGCCGATGTGCTCGACGTCCCGGTCGTGACGGTGGGGACGGCCGAGGGAGCGGCCTTCGGCGCGGCGGTGCTGGCCGGGGTGGGAGCCGGCTGGTTCGAGACCGTGGACGAGGCGCAGGCGGCACTGGTCAGTACCGGCGAGGTGGTGGCGCCGGCTCAGCCGGATGCCTACGCCGACGCCTACGCGTCCTACCGGTCGCTGTACCCCGCGCTGCGCGACGTGTTCCCCATGCTCTGAGCTCTGCCCGGTTCAGGACACGAGCGTGACCCAGGCATCGAACATCTCGTCGGCGGCCGGCGCGATCGTGTCCAGCCGGCTGGCGTCGACGAGATGCTCGGCGCTGATACCGGCGGCGTGGACGTCGTCGGGGAACTGCTCGGCCATGGCCGCCACCTGCGCCTGGTGCGCCTCGAGGTGGAACAGCAGGCCGTAGGCCGTCGTGTCGTGCCGGAACGCCTGCACCGCGGTCTGCTCCGACCAAGCGAGCGTCGTGGCCCCCGGCGGGACGTCGAAGACGTCGCCATGCCAGTGCAGCGGCGCAAACCGTCGGGGCAGCCGGCCGAGCACCGGGTCGTGACGTCCGTCGGCGGTGAGCGTCACATCGTGCCAGCCGAGCTCGATCGACTCCCCGGGCCGTACCGATGCGCCGAGCGCCGCGGCGAGCAGCTGAGCGCCGAGGCACACACCGATCACCGCAATCCTGGCGTCGAGACAGTCCCGGATGAGTGACTGCTCATCCGCGAGGTGTGGGAAGGCGTCCGTGTCCCCGACACCCATCGGCCCGCCCATGACGACCAGGCCGTCGACGCCGGCGGTGCTGGACGGCGCCGGCTCACCGTCGTAGAGGTGGACGGCACGCCAGTCATGTCCGGCTCGGTCGAGCGCACCGGCGATGCGTCCCGGGCCCTCCACGGCGACATGCTGCAACACCACGACGGTCATGACACGGCCTTCCTGCGGGCGCAGGTAGCCTGGCCCGCGCTCGGGGCGGTAGCTCAGCCGGTTAGAGCTGGGGACTCATAATCCCTTGGTCGCGGGTTCGAGTCCCGCCCGCCCCACCATAGTTGACCTGCGGCAACACCCGACAGCGTCGCGGCGTGTCAGCCTCAGCGGCACGTGGCAGGTCTGCCGGGTGCAGCAAGAAGCTGGTGTTGGACGCGGTCACCACGGGCGACTCGGGCAGGAATGCCTGAAGGCCGCGCCGCTGCTCGACGGGGAGAGCGCGGTGAGCGGCCTGCGGGATCGTCAGGTCGGCGGCCCGTGCCGATGAAGCCCATTCTCGGCACGGTCGCCCCACCTCAGGGCAGCCGTGCGGAGTAGTCCCACGAGTGCATAGTCAGCGGGTTGAGTCGCAACGCGACCTCGGTGGTCTGGCGCGAGCGCATCCAGCGGGCGAGGTTCGCCGACGGGTCGTCCAGGTACTTGTCGATGAGCCGGTTGAGCACTTCAGCGGCGCCCACATGCACGATCTCGACGAGGGCGCGGCCGCGAACCCCGTGGTAGGGCGCGGCATCCGGGGCGACCTCGAATCCCGCCCGCGGGTCGTGACGTAGCCGTCGAAGGAGGGAGGAGTCGGCCTGGGTCGAGCACCAGATGAAGCCGTCGCGGTAGTCGAACCACATCGACTGGACCATCGCCCCCGTGCGGCCAGTGGTGGCGACTCGTACCGGGATCACCTCGTGGGCCAGAAAGGCTTCCACCTTCGGGCTGTCCCACGGTCCGGTCCGCTGCGGCGATGCTGCCGCTGTTCTGAGCACGACGGCCATGATCCCTGATCCGTCAACAAACGCCAATCCGGCACCCCAGGAGCCGAGCCCTAGGGTCTGCCACCATGGACCTGTCCGGATTCCCGCCGGCGGCTCTGTGGCGATGGAATCTGGCCTTGCGCCTGCTTCTTGCCATCGCGGGGCCGCTGGCGCTCAGCGCCGCAGCGTGGTCAACCATCGGGGTCGTACCCGTGGCTGCCGCCATGACGGCTGCTCTCGTCAGTCTCGCCAGCCTCGGACCTGATCTGAGCAGCAGACGCTGGGAATGGGTGGCTGTTCTCGGTGTGCCCGTCGCGCTGGGTCTGGGAGCGCTCGCCAGCCGGCTGCCTGCCGGCGGCACGCTGCTGGTCTTCGTTCTGTTCACCGTCCATGGCGCCATGGTTCGAGCGGGACTTCTCGCCCAGCTGGCCTGGTTCCCTGTTGCGACTGCAGGTCTGCTGGCCGCCCTGCTCTTCGCCGGTACCGAGAGCTTGTCTGACCTGATGCTCGGTGCCGCCCTGGGATCGCTGTGGGCACTGGTACTGCTTCGATCCGTCGCCAGTCGGGTACGTACTCCGCAGCTGCCGATCCCGCCGGAGACCCTGACCGTCGACACCAGTCGACTGCGGCGCATGGTGCGCTCGCCCACGGGCCGTGACTGGCTAGCCCCGCTGGCACTGGGTGCCCTGTCCGCGGGGCTGCTGGCGGTGACAGCGTTGCTCACCGGTGGCTTCAAGCCCTACTGGTCCGTGCTGGCCTTCGTGAGCGTTCTCGCTCCCTCGTCGGCCAAGACCCGCGACTCCGTTGTCGAGACGGTCTTGGGCAGCGCCGTGGGGGTGCTCCTTGCGGCCGTTGTGCTCTCGCTCGGTCTCCCTCAGGGTGCTGAGCTGGGGCTCATTGCCGCCATGGGGATGGTGGGTGCGCTGCTGCTGCTGCGCAACGGCATGCTTGCCAAGGCGCTCATGACGCCCCTGCCGGTCGTTTTCGCCGCCGCTGCCCTGGACTCTGGCCAGGCTCTGGCTCTGCAGCTGCGTCTGGTCGAGTACGTGGTTGGCGCAGCGCTGGGGTTCGCCACGGTGGTGGGCGGCGAGCTGCTCGGACGGCGGCTGTTCCGGGCCCGTGACGCCGAGATCGAGCTCGCCGGCTGAGGGTTAGCTGGCAAGTCCGAGGGCGAAGGCGCCGAGGGTCGCGGCCAGCTCACCAACAGCCTCCTTGTCGTCCGGCGAGGGTGCACCCACGACGCTGATCGGCTCGGCCACCGGCCGCCACGACATGCCCGTCGTCATGGTGCGAACCGCTCGCACGGCCCCGGCGGTGTCGTCGTTGCCGTGGACGTAGACGCCGTAGGGCATGCCCACGGTGTCGGTGAGGCACGGGTAGTAGACGACATCAAAGAAGTGCTTCAACGCCCCTGACATGTAGCCGATGTTGGCCGGCGTGGCCAGCAAGACGGCATCGGCGGCGAACACGTCGGCAGGTCCGGCGCTCAGGGCCGGACGCGTCAGCACGTCGAGTGCGCCGAGCTCCTCGACCGCGGTCCCACGCAGGGCTGCCTCCAGCAGCGTCTGCATGGCCGGCGACGGCGTGTGGTGGACAACGAGCAGGCGAGCGCTCATTCCGGGGTGGGCACTTCAGGCAGGTTGTGCAGGCTGGCCACGCTGTGCTGCGAGCCGCTCTCCGTCCACGCCAGGGAGGCCGTGCGAGCCGACACGTCGGCGACGAGCCTGGCCGACTCCCCGCCGGCGTTCCACGCCAGCACGATCACCGAGCCGTCCACCGACGAGGTGAACTCGCCGTCGAAGGCGCTGTGCCAGTTGCGGAACCTGATGAGTCGGGTGAGGGCCGAGACGACCGGTCGGGCGAGGTTCTGGCTGATCTCTTCGGGCGAGTAGTACTGACGGTTCACGTCGCGGTCGACGTTCGTGCGCGAAAGCAGGTCCATGTCGTTCGAGCCCGCCAGCAGGCCGACGTAGTACACCTGAGGGATCCCCGGGGTGAAGAACTGCAGCGCGCGGGCGATCAGGTAGGCCTCGTCGTCGCGGGCAAGGGCGTCGTAGTAGGTGCAGCTCACCTGGTAAGGGTCGACGTTGGATGCCGCGGAACCGGTCGCCGTCCGAGACGTGCCCCCGCTGTTGTCGTGCATGCTCTCGACCAGGTCGTGGATCTGCTGCGGAGTCAGCAACCCGGGACGCGAGCGGTTCTCGGAGTCGGCGCCGACGTCGATGACCCCGATGCCGTCGTGGGTGTCGAGCACCGTCACGCAGTTGCGGGGGCGCACCTGCAGCCACTGGTGCAGGGGGGCAGGGTCGCCGGCGATCAGCCCGTGCAGCACCAGCGGTGGGAGGGCGAAGTCGTAGACCAGGTCGACCTTGCGGGCGATCTCGATCTGGCTCTGGTAGTGGGAGTGCACCTCCACCAGCACTTCCAGCCCACGGTCATGACACCAGCCGGCGAGCTCGTCGATGAACACGAACGTGTCGGCGGTCATGAACGACGACGTGCCCGCCTTCTTGACGGCGTACCCCACGGCGTCCAGTCGAACCGAGGCTGCACCTGCCTCGGCCAGCCGGTCGAGTACTGCGATGAGGTACGCACGCCCGGAGTGGCTGGTCACGTCGATGTCCATCTGTGCCGAGGTGAACGTCGTCCAGGCCAGACGATGCGACCCGTCACCCATCGTGACCGGCGTGAAGGGGAGGCCGGGGCGCGGCCGGTAGAGCCGAAGCAGGTCGCGCTCGGTGGCGCCGTTCGGGAAGACGCTGGCGAGCGTGAGGAACATGTCGGCGTGCGGGGACTGCTCGCCGCGGGCCAGCCAGTCGATGAACTGCGGCGAGCGGGCGGAGACGTGGTTGACGATGACGTCCACCATGACGTCGAGGTCGTCGCTCAGCGCGCCGACGTCCGACCAGGTACCCAGACGCGGGTCGACCGCGGTGTGGTCGTCGGGGTCGAACCCGGCGTCGGCACCGTCGAAGGGGGTGAAGAACGGGAGCACGTGCACGCCGCCGAAGAGCCCGGCTAGTTCAGCGTCGAGCAGCTGGGACAGCCCCGGCATGTCACCGGCCAGTCGATCGGCGTAGGTGATGAGCTGGACCTGGTTGCGCACGCGACCTCCTGCACTCGAGACGAGCCACTGGCCCCATCTTGCTGCGTCGCACCGACGCGCGCAGGTGCCAAGCAGGGATCGCCGGCGGGGTGGGACCCAAGCAGGCGTCGAGTCGGAACCCGAGTCGGGACCGGCGGTGGCGCGTCGTGGCCGTGGGGACGGTCGTGGGGGTGGCCGCGTCGGCCTTGCTGTGGCATCCTGATCCTGCAACCGGATCTTTCCGACCCGAGGCCGTTGGGGAAGACGTCCCTCGGACAAAGGAGGACCCGGTGACGACTCGTGGAGTTCTGTTCATCCACGCTGCGACGTCGGCGCTGTGCCCGCATGTGGAGTGGGCCGTCGCCGGCGTTCTAGGCGTGTCCGTGCCCATGCAGTGGACGCCGCAACCAGTGTCACCGGGCACGTTCCGCACCGAGGTGTCGTGGCGGGGACCGGTCGG
>Ga0316197_10001636_pt1 | contig 15952 bp, 10 predicted proteins | sample OudBiesiAoxic_MG_FD_204939 | JGI IMG/M metagenome (GOLD analysis project Ga0316197, IMG submission 204939) | Coastal sediment microbial communities from Oude Bieten Haven, Netherlands - site A oxic | ecosystem: Environmental > Aquatic > Marine > Coastal > Sediment | place: Netherlands... | reverse complement strand
CATTCATTTTTTAGTTTGTCTGAGGTTGAAAATAATTAGCAAATAAAAATGAGTTCTTTGACAATGATTTTTAGAGCGTTAGGATATGTAAATAAACAATAAAAATAGAGTCAATAAGAGGGTTTTTGACCGATGCTATCACTAAGCGAATTAAGCCAAAAAGTAGGTGTTTTATTAGCAGAGAATAGCCATGTTTTGGTTACGGCAGAATCTTGTACCGGGGGAGGTGTTGCGTCTGCCATTACCGATGTTTCAGGGAGTTCCGCTTGGTTTGATAGAGCGTTTGTTACTTATAGCAATGAAGCAAAAATGGACATGATTGGTGTCAATCCTAAGACACTCAATATCTATGGTGCGGTAAGTCAGGAAACGGTAGAAGAGATGGCATCTGGAGCGTTAAGACATTCACAAGCAACGATATCAATATCGGTGAGTGGGATAGCGGGCCCGACGGGAGGAACGGAGGATAAACCAGTAGGAACCGTATGGTTTGGCTGGAAAATAGGCAACCAGTTTGAAGAGCAAGAGATGGTTTGTTTCAGTGGCAATAGAGAAAGAGTCCGCGAACAGGCGTGTTATCACGCCCTTGCTAAGTTAGTCGAGCTATTAACTTAAGTTCATTATCGATGAAGAGCGAAAGTAGGCAATGATAGGTGCCACTTAATTGCGCCCAATCGAATGATCAGTGTGGCGAGAGCGCCCGCGATAAATGCCGTTCTATTGCTGTAGTCGAAATAGAGAGCCCCAACGTGAATACTGCCACCGATAATACAAGCGGTGGCATACACCTCACTTCTTAGCACCATTGGTACCTCTCGTGCAAGTACGTCACGAATAATACCGCCACCACATCCAGTAATAACCCCCATAATCACGGCAATCAAGTACGAGTCTTGAAATAAGAGTGACTTTTCTACACCGATACCGACGAACGCACCTAGTCCGATGGCATCACAAACTGGCAATACAAACCAAGGCAAACGCTTCGGCCGACGGATAATTATCATGGTTAACAAACAGGTGATGATAATTATCCAGATGTAGGCGATGTCTGTAATCCAAAATACAGGCGTGGCACCCAATGCCATATCTCGGATAGAACCGCCCCCAATAGCCGTAACGCTACCAAGCACAATGACACCAAATGGGTCCATCTTTAACCGTCCAGCGAGCAGTACGCCTGAAATAGCAAAAACAGCGGTACCAAATATATCAATAAAGTAAAGTAGGGTAGAATCCATAGGTGACTAAAAACTAGTTAGGGTGAAAATTGGCTCGATTTTACTCCAATTTCTAGTGTGATGACGAAGTATTTATCCTAATCCGTCGGATTACATTAATGATGGATACACTACCGCGTATATTCTATCTAAGTGTCTACGGGTTGTATTCCTTTCTGGCGATGTCAAAAAACTCACAGGCTTGTGCCACTGCCTTTAATGAACGAGGAGTGGGGCGGTTTAACCAATCGGCATTAAGCGACCAGATAAACTGATGTTTAACTGCGGGTATTTGCTCTTGCCATGGCTGCCAAATTTCCGTGTTTTGTATCGTGTGAGGTGATGTAAACATCACTTCTGGTGCCTTTAGGATAACCTGTTCTAAACCTACTTGTGGGTAGGGTATTGGGGATTGCTCAAAGATATTCACGCCACCACAGAGTGAAAAAACTTCGCTAGGCCAGTGGTTTTTCGCAATGGTGTATATGGGTTTGCTACTGAGTTGATAAAAATAGGAAACTGGAACGTTATTGGAGTAGTGGTTTTGTAGCCTCTTTAGCTCTGTTCTATAGGCTTGTGCATTGTCATGACCAATTTTCGCAGAGTCTGCATATTGACTTAATTCATCTATTCTATCGGCTATTTCAGATAAATAAGTCGTATCGGAATAATAGATGGAAAAACCAAGCTCTTTAAGTTGGTTGAGAGACTTAACTGAACCGCCAGATCGCCAAGCAACAATAAGATCTGGATTGAGAGCGACAATCCTTTCGATATTAACGCTGTCAAAACTGGCCACTATTTCTAGTGATTGCGCCTCTTCTGGATAGTTACTGTACTTGCTCACTGCAACCAGTTTATCACCCAACCCTGCCGCGTAGATTAACTCAGTGGAAGATGGGGCAAGCGAGATCACTCGATCTATGCAATAAGCGAATGAGGAGACTGAAAATAATAAAACGAACAGAGTAAGACGCAAGCTAAATACCTTGATAAAACAAAAACATAATTATGCTTTGCAGTGCTATCCAGACAAAAAGTCGCCATGCGAGTAGTTTTTGGATTTGACCAAGATGCAACGGCCCCGGTGCAACTCTGCCACCTATTTTTGGCCGGATAGTTTTATTGTTGCCGTAAATCGCGGGCCCACCTAAGGAGAGCTCTAATTTACTGCCAACCGAAGAAAGAAGCCAAGCAGATCCGGGTGTTGGCCATGTTTTACTCTGCGTTAAAACTTGAGCAAAAACCTGCATTGCATTCTTTCCAATGATGATCATGATACTGAACATGCGCAGTGGTATAAACTCAAACAGTGCCAACATTCGAATAGAAGTAAGGCCAAAAGGGAGGAACTCACTGCGGCTAGGAGACCATGCTCTGGCTAATTCGGATATTAACCTAAACATGAGCGCGCCAATCCCGCCGGTTAAGCCAAACCAAAAAAGCACGGACACAACGTTTCGACCATAACCCAAAATCAAGGTTTCAGCACCCGCTTTGCCAATACCTAAAGGGGACAAAGACTTTGTTTCTCTATTTAGAATTGGCAGAAGAAGGCTTCGGGCAAGCTTTTTATCTTCTTTTGCAAGCGCATCCGCCAGAGCGTGGCCCAGTTTTTCACTATTTCGCCAATCAATAGCAAGCAATAAAAGAGCAAGATCGAACAACTGAGGTTGCCAAACCAATGGTTTTAGTGCGACCAAAACGGCAAATGCAGGCAAGGTCATTAACATCCACGCTAAAGAGCCTGAAAGAATACTTTGGGAATGGCTTTTATTTGTATTGACCTTTTCTGCCAATATTCTGGCAAAGGCGCGCCATAATGTTGCAGGATGAGCCGACATAGGAATAGGTAAGATTAAGTGGAAGAGCAAGCCCCCCCACAAAACCAATAGAGCGCCATTACTTACTATCTGGTCGAATGCTGTTTGCATATTGGCTATTTCAACAATTTAACCATGTTGATGACCATTTCAGATGAGTTTTTTGCGGCCAGTGGCAGAAACTCATCAAAGCTCATAGGAGACTCTTTATCTGCAACATCGGATATCGCGCGTACAACGACGAATGGGATATTAAATTGATGACAGGTCTGAGCAACGGCTGCCGCTTCCATTTCAACGGCGATAACCGACGGAAAATAGTTGTGGATATATTGTGCTTTCTCATCGGTACAGACAAAAACATCGCCAGTACAAATAAGGCCTCGAACAGAGTGTTGACCATCTTTCATCGCTATCGCTTTCTCAGCTATGCTGATGAGATTATCATCGGCGGTAAATGCGGCGGGTTGTGCTGCCATTTGCCCCATTTCATAACCAAATGCGGTAACGTCTACATCGTGATGACGAACCTCTGTCGATACAACAACGTCACCTAGATTTAGGCTCGAGTCAAAGCCTCCGGCAGAGCCAGTGTTAATGACAATATCAGGACAATATTGGTCTAAAAGAATGGCGGTTCCAATGGAAGCGGCAACTTTACCAATACCCGATTGAAGTAAAACAACATCAACCCCTTCTATCTGGCCAGAAAAAAAAGTACTGCTTCCTTTTTTCTCTTCTACACAGTTAGACAATGCGTCTTTTAAGATGGACACTTCTTGTTCCATCGCACCAATAATGCCGATTTTCATGATTTTCTCTTAGAGATTTAAATAGATAGCTAATGTGAGATTGTAGCATATAGATTTGGACTGGGAATCTAGAATTTAGGCGCGAGCCTATGCCTATCTGGAAAACGAACTGTTCAGCAATGTGGATATCATAAAGCAGACATCAATAGGCTGGGAGGCTCATTGTTAAGTGTACAAGGAGGTCAATTTCTATGCGTACATGGACGTTTTGAGTATTTGTTGTTTAAGACTTAAGAACAAAAAAGGCCAGCTAAAATAGCTGGCCAAAACAAAGTTTGGAAGGAAACCTTTGTTATATAAAAAGATTAAGCATTTGAAAGCATCAACGAATCTGCTTTGGCTTCCAAATTAGTCCCCCCCATCAAGTAAGCATCTACTGCGCGAGCACATTCACGGCCTTCGTTGATACAACGAACCACTAATGATTGACCTGTACGCATATCACCTGCAGCAAAGATACCTTTTTGGTTGGTAGCAAAGTCTTCTGTCGCGACGTTACCGCGATCATCCAATTTGATGTCAAGTTGGGCGAGAACACCGGTTGGTTCCGGGTGAAGGAAACCCATGGCCAAGAAAGCTTTATCACAAGGAACAACGCGTTCAGTACCTTCAACTTCTTTAAAGTTTGGACGTTCGCCTGGTTTCGCGTCTTCCCACTCTATATCCGCTAAACGTAAACCCGTTACTTGGCCTGATTCGTCACCGATGAACTCTTTGGTTAGAATGTTCCAGTGACGTTCACAACCTTCTTCATGGGAAGACGATGTACGAAGAATCATTGGATACTCAGGCCATGGCATGTTTACAGGACGCTTCTCTGGTGGCATTGGCATGATTTCAACTTGAGTAATACTTGTTGCACCATGACGGTTTGATGTACCCACACAGTCAGAACCAGTATCGCCCCCACCAATGACAATCACGTTGCAGTCTTTCGCATGAATCTCTTCAGTCTTTAGATTCATGTTGTTTGCACGGCGGTTATTTTGACCGAGGAATTCCATCGCAAAATGAACGCCTTTAAGTTCACGCCCTGGGATCGGAAGATCACGAGGAACGGTAGAACCTCCGGTTAATATAACGGCATCAAAGTCTTGACGAAATTGCAGAGCGTTAATGTCTACACCGATATGAGAATTGGTTTCAAAAATGATTCCAGCATCCTCCATCAGATTGATTTTACGATCAATAACATCCATGCCTAGTTTAAAGTCAGGGATACCAAAACGTAATAAACCACCTATTTTCTCATCACGCTCATAGACAGTCACGCAGTGGCCAGCGCTGTTCAGTTGCTCTGCAGCAGCAAGACCAGCCGGACCTGAGCCGACAATGGCCACTGTTTTACCAGAGCGAATACGTGGCTTTTTAGGTTGAGCATACCCTTCACGATACGCTGTCTCTACAATCGTTTTTTCAATGTTACAGATAGTGATTGGGTCTTGGTTAATACCCAGTACACAGGCTGTCTCACAAGGAGCAGGGCAAATACGACCCGTGAACTCTGGGAAGTTGTTTGTGCTGCTCAGAATGTGCCATGCTTCTTCCCAGCTATCACGATAGACCGCATCGTTAAATTCAGGAATGATATTACCAATAGGGCAGCCGCTATGACAAAACGGCACGCCACAATCCATGCAACGAGAAGCTTGAGTTTCAATATTTTCACCAAACTCTTCGTTTAGAACGAACTCTTTGTTGTTTTGAATACGAACACTAGGGTCGGTCTTCTTTGGCAGTTCACGACCATGCTCTAAAAATCCAGTAGCCTTACCCATTATACTGCCTCCAACATTTCCGTGTTTACTGCTTGAGCATCCGCTTTACGCTTTTGCATTACTGCTTTGTAATCGCGTGGCATTACTTTGATCATTTGCGCTAAGTTTGCGTCAAAATCATCAAGGAAAGCTTTTGCTACCGAACTTCCAGTGAACTTGATGTGTTTAGTTAACATCTCTTCAAGAAGATCTCTATCTTCTTGTTCAATTGGATCTAGGTCGACAAGTTCGGGGTTAAGTCTCTTATCGAAGTCCCCAACTTTGTCCCAAACATAAGCTGTACCGCCACTCATGCCTGCTGCAAAGTTTCTACCTGTGGAGCCAAGGATAATGGCAATACCACCGGTCATATATTCACAACCGTGGTCTCCAATACCCTCTACAACTACTTTCGCACCTGAGTTTCTTACACAGAAACGTTCGCCAGCAAGGCCTCTAATGAATGACTCACCAGAGGTCGCGCCGTAAAAGCAGACGTTACCAACAACGATATTCTCTTCTGGCACAATGGTAGTATTTGAATCCGGGTAGAGTACGAGAGTACCGCCAGATAGGCCTTTACCCCAGTAATCATTCGCATTGCCTTCAACTTCAAACTTCACGCCTTTAGCAAGGAATGCACCGAAGGATTGACCTGCAGAACCAGTGAATTTAACTTCCATCGGTTTTGGTAGCCCTTGGTCTTTATATACTTTCGAAATTTCATTCGACAGCATAGTACCGGTACTACGATCGGTGTTTATTATTGGCAAACTTGCTGAAACCGATTCGCCTTTCTCTAATGCAGGTTTCGCTATCTTAATCAGCTTACGGTCAATAACATCTTCAAGTTGGTGGTTCTGTTTGATTTGGTTATAGACGCCATCGGCTTCACGCGCTTTTTCAACATGAAGTACAGGTGTTAGGTCAAGGTTCTTATATTTCCAATGTTTAATATCATCACGTACTTTTAGTTTGTGAGATTGACCAACCATTTCTTGAATAGTACGGAACCCAAGTTCTGCCATTACTTCACGTAGACCTTCAGCCATGTATTGGAAGAAAGTAACCACGTCATCTACACGGCCGTCGAAGCGCTCACGTAGTGTCTTGTTCTGTGTGGCGATACCGACAGGGCAAGTGTTTTTATGGCACTTACGCATCATGATACAACCTTCAACAACCAGTGCAGCCGTTGCTACACCCCATTCTTCAGCCCCTAACAGTGTTGCAACTGCAAGGTCACGTGGTGTTTTCATCTGACCATCTGACTGAACAACAATACGGTTACGTAGACCATTTTTCAGTAACGTTTGGTGCGTTTCTGCCAACCCTAGTTCCCAAGGAAGTCCAGTATGACGAATGGACGAAATAGGTGAAGCACCTGTACCGCCATCAAAGCCTGCAATAAGGACGACATCGGCTTTGGCTTTTGCAACACCAGAAGCGATAGTACCGACACCGGCTTCAGACACGAGTTTCACGTTCACTCGACCATCACGGTTCGCATTCTTCAAGTCGTAGATCAGCTGAGCCAGATCCTCGATTGAGTAGATATCGTGGTGCGGTGGTGGTGAAATCAAGCCGACACCTGGAGTAGAGTGACGAGTTGCCCCGATCCAATCATCCACTTTATCGCCTGGTAATTGACCACCTTCGCCGGGTTTCGCTCCCTGCGCCATCTTAATCTGAATTTCATCAGCATTCGTGAGGTAGTAAGAGGTAACACCAAAGCGGCCAGAGGCAACTTGTTTGATTGCTGAACGTTCCCAATCTCCATTCTCTTTTCTTTCGAAACGATCAGGGTCTTCACCACCTTCACCGGAGTTCGATTTCGCACCAATACGATTCATCGCAACAGCAAGTGTGGAGTGTGCCTCGTAGGAGATAGAACCAAAGCTCATTGCACCAGTGGCAAAGCGCTTGAGAATGCTTTCAATTGGTTCCACTTCTTCAAGAGGAATGGAGCCAGAAGGGTTGTTAACGAAATCTAGTTGACTACGTAGTGTTGCTGCGTTGTCCCCTTGAGCGTCGACAGCATTGGTATACTGTTTGAACTGATCGTAGTCTTTGTTACGCGTAGACTTTTGAAGCAGTGAAATCGTTTCTGGATTAAACAGGTGTTTTTCACCACGTTGTTTCCATTGATAAACACCACCCACATCCAGCATCTGCACTGGAATCTCACGAGTCGGGAAGCCGATACGATGACGTACCAATACTTCTTTCGCAATGTCGTCGATAGTCAAACCTTGAATACGAGTAACGGTACCTGTGAAGTACTTATCAACCACAGATTTGCTGATACCAAGCGCTTCGAAGATCTGTGCGCCATGGTAAGACTGCAGTGTAGATATGCCCATCTTAGAGAAGATCTTAAGTAAGCCGCCATTGACACCATTACGATAGTTGCAAAACAACGTTTCTGATGGCGTTTCTGCGTCTAGTTTCTTCTTCTTCTGAAGGTCAACAATGGATTCCATTACTAGGTAAGGGTTAACTGCATTGGCACCATAACCAATAAGTGTTGCGAAATGGTGAGTTTCACGAGCATCACCTGTTTCAACAACGATGTCACATTTAGCACGTAATCCTTTACGAATTAAGTGATGGTGAACGGCACCAACAGCAAGCATGGCAGGAATCGCAGCATGATTAGAGTTGGTTGCACGGTCAGTCAGAAGAATAATTGAGTAGCCATCGTTAACCGCATCTTCAGCATACTGACAGATTCGTTTAAGAGCGCGCTCTAGCTTGCCTTCTTCTTCACTTGCACGGAATACTATATCAAGCGTTTTAGCTTGGAGGTACTCGTTATCAATGGCTCGTAGTTTCTCTAACTCAGAGTTAGAAAGAACAGGCGACTCAAGCTCAACTTTTTGACAGTGTTCTGCTGTTTCAGTCAGTAGGTTCTGATCTTTACCTAGGTAAGTATTCAGAGACATAACCATACGTTCACGAATCGGATCGATAGGTGGGTTGGTAACCTGAGCAAAAAGCTGTTTAAAGTAGTTAGATAAGTGTTGGGACTGGTGAGAAAGTATCGCCAGTGGCCAATCTGCGCCCATGGAGCCTAGAGGTTCTTTACCTTCTCTAGCCATCGGAACAATAATTTCGTTTACTTCTTCAGTTGTGATACCAAAAGCCTGTTGGCTATGAAGTAAGCGTTCTGCAGAAGGTTGGTGATGCATGTTATCCGCATCAGGCAACTTCTTCAGGCTTAATAAGTTGTCTTTAACCCACTGCTGATAGGGTTGAGATGAAGCGATGCCATCTTTCACTTCTTCATCAGAAATAATGCGGCCTTGTTCAAGGTCAGCCACAAAGATACGACCTGGTTGTAAACGACCGTGATATTCCACGTTGCTTGGTTCAATTTCTACCACACCAGATTCAGATGCCATCACTAGGAAGTTATCTTTGGTTACTGTATAGCGAGAAGGGCGAAGACCGTTACGGTCTAGTGTCGCTCCTACTTGAACACCATCAGTGAAACAGACAGAAGCTGGACCATCCCATGGTTCCATCAAGTTCGCGTGATATTGATAAAATGCGCGGCGGGTCTTGTCCATGTTTTTGTTTTCTTGCCACGCTTCAGGAATCATCATCATGAGTGCATGTGGCAATGAACGACCAGAAAGAACCAACAGTTCTAGCGCCATATCAAAGTTAGATGAGTCCGACATCCCTTCCTGACAAATAGGAAGCAACATATCGATTTCAGCTTGGGTGAACAGATCTGACTCAAGAATCGCTTCACGAGCCTTCATCCAGTTTAAGTTACCGCGTACGGTGTTAATTTCACCATTGTGTGCGATATAACGGAAAGGCTGCGCTAGACGCCATCTAGGGAATGTATTGGTAGAGAAACGAGAGTGTACTAACGCTAGAGCGGTAACCATGGCTGGATTGCCAAGGTCTAAGAAGTATTGAGGTACTTGCTCAGTAGTTAACTGGCCCTTATAAACAAGCGTCTTATAAGACATTGAGTTGATATAAAACTCGTCTTTGATATTAGAGACACTTTCTAGGCATACACGAACGGTGTAGTTACGTAATACATACAGTTTACGTTCAAGTTCTTCAGGTGTTGTACCTGGGCTACCAGAAATAAAGACATGCTCGAATTGTGGCTCAGTAGTTAATGGGTCATCACCAAGCATAGAGTTGTCTACAGGGAGAACTCGATAGCCTACGATTTCTAGATCGAGTCGACGTGCGTTACGCTCTAAAATATCGCGGCACTGCTGACGTTTGTACTTATCTTTAGGGAAAAGTAATACGCCCACACCATACTTTTCAAAAGACGGTAGCTTAATACTAAGCTTTACCGACTCTTCAAGTAAAAATTCATGAGGTTTTTGTAGCAAGATTCCAGCACCGTCTCCGCTGCATGGATCACAACCCTGACCGCCACGGTGTTCCATTCTCGCTAGCATATCTAGCGCCTGGGTTACAACGTCGTGCGATTTACGGTTTTTTAAGTGAGCAACAAAACCAATACCACAAGCGTCATGCTCCAATTCAGGAGTATAAAGACCTTGTTTTTTCTGCTCTCTATCTACCATAAGATACATCCTTCCAATTAAATTTCAGGCGTAACATGCCTAAGGCATTTCCACCCTGTCATTTTATTATTTGTATAATTCATAGCATCACCAAGTGTGGTTAGCTTGAGTCCATTCCGTTCTTCACAGGAAATTTATTTGTGAAAAAAACATTTCCGTCAGTGTTATCCGTTATTATCAGGCCACTTTATGGTGGTTTGTGTTGGTGGGTTGGATATACACAGATTATTCTGCATTAAAATGCGGGCCCTTTCCCTAGGGTTTTAAATGCAGACATTCATCCATCCTACAATTTTGTGTAGCTTAATTCCATCAAAAAGTTGAGCTTGATTCTGTTTTTTTAATAAACACATGAATAATAAACAGTAAAAATGCCCCAAAGATGCCAATTTCAAGCGAAGATAGTGCATTTTTATTAAAATCTGTATCGCTTTATTGATATGGAATAGTAAATCACTTTGTGCCACTGCCTATAATTCCGCGGCGTTATTTTTCAATGATGTAATTTTCTTTCATATGCACTCAATGGCAATAAGTAGGTAGTTCGAATCGATGCAATTACATGAATTAGTCAATACTCTTGGCCAAGACCTTCAACATAGATATGGAGAAAAAGTTCATAAACTCACGCTGCATGGTGGTTTTAGCTGTCCTAATAGGGATGGAACGCTAGGGCGAGGTGGTTGTACTTATTGTAATGTGGCTTCTTTTTCTGATGAGAAAACTCAGAAACAGAGCATCTTAGAACAGCTAACAGAGCGAGCGGGGGAGGTGAAGAGAGCCAAAAGGTATCTCGCTTACTTTCAAGCTTACACAAGCACCTATGCTGAAGTTCAGACCCTCAAAAACATGTATGAAGAAGCGTTAAAGCTCGCGGATATGGTTGGTTTGTGTGTAGGAACTCGGCCAGACTGCGTTCCTGACGCGGTTTTAGATTTGTTATCTGATTATGTTCAGCAAGGCTACGAGATTTGGCTCGAGTTGGGTTTACAAACAGCAAACAACGATACGTTGAAACGTATAAATAGAGGGCATGATTTCGAATGCTATGCGGATATCACTAAAAAAGCTCGGGCATTGGGTATAAAAGTGTGTACGCATCTCATCATCGGTTTACCAAAAGAGACCAAAATTGATTACCTCGACACGATGGAGAAGGTTTTGGCAGTGGGCACAGATGGTATAAAACTTCACCCACTGCATATCGTTGAGGGAAGTACGATGGCCAAAGCATGGAGAGCGGGTCGATTAGAAGCCCCAGAAATGGACGAATATGTTGCTGTAGCCAGTGAACTCATTCGAATGACACCTCCAGAAGTGGTGTATCACAGAGTCTCTGCCGCCGCCCGCCGCCCAACTTTACTTGCTCCACTTTGGTGTGAAAATAGATGGTTAGGGATGACAGAAATAGGACGTGCATTGGACAAAGATGGTGCGCAAGGCTCTTTGACCGATGTTCCATTCGTGTACTCAATACCGATAGTTAAAGAACAGAGCAGAACAAACTGATATATTCGTAACAATTATTTATAAATGAACACGATACGAAATGGACAACCTGTTTTATCAGATAGCAAAATGGAATTACTTTGCAGAAATAGAAGTGCTGGTGATTGTAATCGCATTCTCTATCATCGTTATGCAGAGGCGAAAGTATCAAAATAAAATTACCTCCTACTATAAGAATGCACCCATCGCAATAATGGTGATTGATAGGGAGTCAGGTATCATTTCGCTATCTAATCGAAGAGCTATGCAGCAACTAGGCATAAGAAAAATCGGGAAAAAATACCTATACCCATCAGGATTAGAACAGGCCTCTTTTTTAAAGACTTTTAAACCGATCAGTGGCAAGCGCTTTCAAAACCTTGAACAGACGTGGACCACTTCAGATAGACCTCCCATCAATATTGACTTTTCTGGGCAAAAAATCCGTTTCAATAACCGTTCATCTTGGTTGTTGTATGCAACTATGCATCAAAATTCTGGCTTAGAAAATGAACAAGTGAAAACATCCTTAAGGATTGCTAGAACCTCTCTCGATACACTTTCTGAACTAATTTATATCAAGAATAAAGACGGTCATATTGTCGATACCAACCACGCCTTTGATAAGTTTTGGAAAGGAAGAATTGACGAATCCGATGTCGATATTGAAGGGGTCCTTCAAGGAAGAAGTACACAGAGGCGTTGGACAACCGATCCCGAGGGTCGAGGTTGCTTGCTAGAAACCTCCCAATCGACACTATTATCGAGCGATGGTGAGGTTCTTGGTTCTCTAGGTATAAGCCATGATGTAACCGATTGGTTTAAGATGCAGCAGGACCTACGTGATGAAATGGAGAAGCGCAAGGGAACAGAGATAGCTCTGGCACAAAGGGATACTATTTTAGAATCCTTGTTAGAATCGTCACCTGACGGTATTGCATTGTTCAATGAAAACAAAGTGTATGAAGCATGTAACCAAGCCTTTGCTGATATGCTGGGCATTGCTGACTACACAACGCTAGTGGGAAAACGAATTGAAGAGGTTTTGCTACAGAAAATGGATAAAGATGCCTCTCGCACCGATGAGCAAGTACTCAAAGACGGAAAACCATTGAGATATCGTGAGCAGACGTTTGATGAGAACGGCCACCCTAGATGGTTTGACGTTGTAAAATCGCCTTATAAAGATCCCAACTCTGGGGCGAATGGTGTATTGCTTATGACTCGAGATGTGACCGATAGTTGCCTAGTGGAAATGCAACTAGAAGAGATGAATCATGAACTAGAAAGACTAAGCTTTTTGGATGGCTTAACGCAGATAGCGAATAGAAGAAGCTTTGACGAACAACTTGATACGATATTGAATATCCATAAAAGACAAAAAATGCCACTCACAGTGATGCTGTGCGATATCGATTTCTTTAAAGACTTTAATGATAACTATGGGCATCAAAAAGGTGATGAAACGTTAAGGCTCGTAGCACAGTCATTTCAGCAAGTCCTGACACGTTCATCGGATTGTGTAGCAAGGTATGGTGGCGAAGAATTTGGCTTCGTTATTCCGAATACCAATTACAACGGTGCACAAGTACTGGCAAGAAAGATTCATGATGTGATTAAGGATCTAAATATTAAGCATGAGTTCTCGTCCGTGAGCGACCGAATTACATTGAGTATTGGTGTTGTATCGGTAACGCCGACGAGCAACGATGTGCCCAATAGATTAGTGGGCTATGCAGACCAAGCCCTTTATTCAGCGAAAAAACAGGGGCGCAACCAGACCCGATATCATCAAAATTAGTGGTAAAAAGTGATAGGTAGTACTTACAAGTTACTTCCTAATGGATAGAATAGCGTATCTTCTTTTTTTCGGAGTAATAAATGAAACCAATCAAAAGCTTAGCTCAGTATTATGTTGATCTTCTCGTTAAGCTAGGCATTCTTCGGTTTTCGATTCTTCTCGCCCTTGCGCTCGTTGCTCTTGCGGTTTTTGTTCAGGTTGGTATTACATTAGGCCTGCAAGGGAATGTTGATGACATTGACATTATACGCTCTGTTTTCTTTGGACTTCTTATTACCCCATGGGCGGTGTACTTTTTGTCTGTTGTGGTGGATCAGTTAGAAGAATCTCGCCAGAGACTTTCCAAGTTGGTTTCTAAGTTAAAAGAAATGCGCTCACGAGATAAAGAGCTGAATAATCAATTACAACAGAACATAATTAAGCTCAATCAAGAGATAGAAGAGAGACAAAAAGCGGAAGAAGCTCGACAAGATGCTATCAATGATCTTGAGAACGAAGTTTATCAGAGAGAGAAAACGCAACTAGAGCTAGCTGAACGGACGACACTACTTCGATCTTTTATCGATACATCACCAGACCTTATTTATTATCGAAATGCAGAGGGTATTTTTTCTGGATGTAACCGAGCGGTTGAAGAACTAACGGGTCGTTCAGAGCAAGAGTTAGTTGGTTTGACTCCTTGGGATGTTTACAGCAAAGAAATTGCACAGGAAGTCGTCACCACGGATGAACAGGTTTTTCGTAATAATGAAGAGATCACATATGAACAATGGTTAGAATACCCAGACGGAAAAAAAGTCTATTTTGAGCTTCGTAAGGTACCATTTTATAATAAAGAAGGCCGTCACCTAGGATTGGTTGGCTTTGGACGAGACATCACGGAACGTAAGAAGTATCAAGATGCTTTAGAAAAGGCGAGTAGAGATAAAACCACCTTTGTCTCCACCGTGAGTCATGAATTAAGAACCCCTCTTAATGGCATTGTTGGCTTAAGTCGAATGCTGCTAGATACTTCACTTTCGGAAGAACAGCGCCAACATATGCAGACCATCAATGTCAGTGCTATTACCTTGGGTAATATTTTTAACGATATTATCGATATGGACAAATTTGATCGTCGAAAACTAGAATTATTGCCAAAGGCGATCAATCTAGAAGATTTTGTTTCAGAGATGGAGAGTATTTCGGCGTTGATGGCCGAACAAAAAGGTTTGCGATTCGATCTAGAGCGACTGACCAACTTTCCTAGTTTTATCGAAGCCGATGCGACCCGTTTACGTCAAGTGCTTTGGAATTTAATTGGAAACGCCACCAAGTTTACCAAAGAGGGTGGTGTGGTAATGAGTGTCGGAGTTGATGTTGAAGATGGCATGGCTGATATTGTATTTGAAGTAGAAGATACGGGCATTGGTATACCTGAAAAAGAACTCGATAAAATATTTGCGATGTATTATCAGGTGAAATCGGGTAAGGATAATTTACATGCAGTAGGAACTGGGATTGGGCTCGCTGTCTCCAAGCAATTGGTCAAAATGATGGGCGGAGATATCCTTGTCAGCAGTGAAGAAGGGTTTGGAAGCACCTTTACTCTAAATATCCGCGTACCGGTTGTTAAAGCGGTCACTGAAGTGAAGAACAAGCCGAAGCAACAAAGAGCGATTCGTATTTTCATGATAGAAGATATTCAACTGAATATTACGGTTGCTAAATCTTTGCTGGAAAGTTTGGGTCACTCTGTTGACATCGCAATGGATGGGGAGGACGCCATCGCACAGTTCTCCCCGGACAAATATGATTTAGTTTTGCTGGATATTCAGTTGCCAGATATGACGGGTTTTGATGTCGCACAATATTACCGTGAAAAATTTACAGAGTTGCCTCCGTTAGTCGCATTGACCGCGAATGTGATGAAAGACAAAAAAGACTATATCGAAAAAGGAATGGATGACGCACTTAGTAAGCCTCTCTCAGTAAAAGCGATTCAAAGGGTCATTGAAAAATGGTGTATTGCAGATGAACCTAAAAAGAGTGGGGAACCACTAAAAGAACAAGAAAAAATTTCGAGCACAGATGTTGCTTCGACGCTTTTAGATATTGAAATGCTCGAATCCTATGTGGATATCGTTGGTACGCAGCCAGTGTTAGAGAGTATAAAAATGTTTGAAGAGATGTTGCCGGGCTATTTAGAGATATTAGACTCTAATATGGTGGCGCAAGATCAAGACGGAATTGTATCGGAAGCGCATAAAATAAAGGGTGCAGCAGGGTCTATCGGATTAATGCATATTCAAAAAGTCGCACAAAAAGCTCAGTCACCAGAAATGCCAGCATGGTGGGAAAATATTGCGGACTGGGTTGATGAGATTAAAAATGAATATCAAAATGACATTGAGATCTTGAGAGCATGGTTAGCGGGACAAGATAAGTAATAGCTGTTGAGTTGGATAACTGCAATATAAGCTTAAGGTGATAGGCGACTAATT
>Ga0316197_10001635_pt1 | contig 15959 bp, 11 predicted proteins | sample OudBiesiAoxic_MG_FD_204939 | JGI IMG/M metagenome (GOLD analysis project Ga0316197, IMG submission 204939) | Coastal sediment microbial communities from Oude Bieten Haven, Netherlands - site A oxic | ecosystem: Environmental > Aquatic > Marine > Coastal > Sediment | place: Netherlands... | reverse complement strand
CGCAGCCCCTTTGAAACAGCGATGGCCGCTATTGATGTGGATCGCATCAGCGGTGGACGTTTTATCCTCGGCCTGGGATCCAGCGCACCGACCTGGACCAAGGATATTTTTGGTACGCCCGACTACAAGCCTATCGCTCATCTGCGCGATACCGTTGGTGCTGTACGCCATATTATCGCCGGGGCCCACAAAGGGCTGGAGCCCTATGAGGGCAGTTACTTCAAGGCCAGCTTCAAGGAGCTCAAGCCTACCGATCCGCCTGTGCGCACTGAAATCCCGATCTGGGTAGCCGCCATGCGTGAGAAACTGCTCAGAACGGGTGTGGAAATAGCCGATGGTGTGATCGGGCATCCCATGTGGTCATCCAACTGGGCGGTTAACGAGATGGGGCCGGTGATCGAAGACGCTCTGGTGCAGTCCGGCCGCCATCGCAGCGACATCGAAGTGAATGTATGGCCCTGGATGGCGGTGAACAACGATCGGAAACAGGCCGTCGAAGACGCCCGTGGCACCGTTGGTTTTTATGCCAGCGCCAGCGTCTATGACTCTTTCTTCGAAGCCCACGGCTTTCTTGCGGAAGCGAAGGCATGCCAGAGCGAAATCAAGCAGGGCGTGGATGTTGAATCCCTGAAAAAGCACGTCCCGGACGAAATGGTAGAGACCTTCGTGGCCTGCGGGCCGATGGACGAGGTGGCAGAAAAAATTGAGCCCTACTGGAAGATTGCGAACAGCATCTGCCCGACGCCGCCTATCTGGGGCCTGCCTGAAGAAAAAGTGCAGGCTTACTCACAAACACTGGCGGCATTTGTCGCCTCCCAGGTCGCTTGATGAGCACGGGGAAGATCATTAACGAGTGCAACCTGGAACATATCTGCCACATGCGAGGTGGCTTGCGCAATTCGCCAGAGATCATAGGAGAAACACCTGAAGGCATTCGGGTGAATTTCTATGTAACCGGTGGAGATATTACTGGCGAGCGCCTGAATGGCAAGGTGCTCCCTGTGGGCGGTGACTGGCTGACCCTGCGCAGGGATGGTGTTGGTATTCTCGATGTGCGGGCGACGCTGGAAACCGATGACGGCGCACTTATTTATCTTAGCTATACCGGTATCCTGGAGACGGGGGAGGATGGCTACCAGCACTTCCTTGCAGGTAACCTGCCCAAAGCCCCGACTATAAGAGGCGCCCCCCGATTTCTTACCGCGCACCCTGACTACCACTGGCTGAATCGCCTGCAATGCATAAACGTTGGTGGGGCGGACCTGGAAGATTATATCGTGAGCTATGACATCTACGCGCTCAAGTAGCGTGCTTGGTGGCAACACATTGGCTCACCAGGACAAGTGAATTCTTTTCAGGTGATTATTCTGTAAGTCTGCACGCCGGGGCGCTGGTTCTGGCGAAATCTTGTGTTCGTAAATACTGAGGAACCGTCCGATGAGTTCAGACGTTAACGGAATCGACTTGCGGGATAAAGTTGTGTTGGTCAGTGGCGCCGCGCGAGGTATTGGTGCGGCGATAGCGCGTCGTTGCGCCGCGGCTGGTGCGGCGGTGATGGTGACCACTGGCTCCTCGGAAGGAGACGCACGGTCGGTCGTTGAATCCATCACCACAGAGGGCGGCAGGGCGGAATTTCGTCTGCTGGATGTGCGGGACGAAGTACAGTGGCAAACGGTAATCAATGCGACGGTAGATGTATTCGGCTCACTGGACGTCCTGGTCAATAACGCCGGTGTCAGCGGGGAGCCCCGATTTTTCGTCGACACATCGCTGCAGGAATTAAAGGACATCATGGCCATCAACCTGGATGGCGCCTACCTGGGTATGCAACAGGCCATTCGGGTCATGCGCCCCGGAGGCAGTGTCGGGCGGGGCGGCTCCATCGTCAATATCGGCTCTGTGTCATCGCTAAACGCCTATACGGGGCTCAGCCTGTATGCCGCCTCCAAGGGCGCACTGAAGCAGCTCGGCAAGGGGGCTGCGGAGGAGTGTGCCCGCATGGAGCTGGGTATCCGCGTCAATACCGTGTGCCCGGGTGTTGTACAAACAGATATGATGCCTGAGTTGTGCGCAGGCTATGCCAGTCTCGGGCTGGCACCCACCGCCGAGGATGCGGCGGCGGCCCTGCGTATGTCGCATCCGATGGGCTTCGGTGACCCGGTTGATGTAGCGAATATGGTGCTTTTTCTGGCTTCGGATGCCTCGCGCTGGGTGACCGGAACAGAGCATGTTATTGATGGTGGCCTGTTGATATCCTGACCAGGCCCGGAAACAACATTATAAGAAGAGGTAGAGTTATATGGCAGGCAAGAAAATCCCCCCCCTGGACCTGATGTTCTTCCTGACCGAAACGACCCAGAGTCCAAAGCATGTCGGAGCCGTACAGATTTTCAAGCTCCCGCCCAAAGCGCCAAAAACCTATATGCGCGACCTGGTGGCGGCGCTGAAAGAGGCTCCCGTGGTGGCGCCGTTCAACCAGCGGCCGCATTTCCCACGCATGGGATATCCCGAGTGGCAGGTGGATAAGCATCTCGATATCGACTACCACGTGCGCCATTCAGCCCTGCCTCAGCCAGGCACAGACGAGCAGTTACTGGACGTGTTGGCGCGACTGCACTGCGGCCTGCTCAGTCGCGACCGGCCAGGCTGGATATGCCAGGTTATAGAGGGGCTGGAAGGCGGGCGTTTCGCCATCTACAGCAAAATTCACCACGCCTATATAGATGGCATGTCCGGGGTGAAACGCATGTATGCGACGCTGTCGTCTTCGCCCGGGGAAATGAAGATAGTCCCTACCTGGTCCTATACCGCGAGCGAAAGTACCAGGCCCAAAGCGGGAGAGAAACGAGCGAAGCACGCCAGTCCCGCACTGGCTCAGGCCCGCGCCTTTGCCGAGTTATCCGGGGTGTTCGCCAAAAACGCCCTGGAGTTCCTGGCGCCGAGCAAGAGCAAGGCACAGACCATGTTTCACGCACCGCGCACCCGGATGAACGAACGGGTGGAGTATGATACCCGCGCCATCGCCACCTGCAGTTTGCCCCTGGGCAAGGCGCGCGCGATTGGCGCGGCCACCGGTGGCAAGGTCAACGATGTGGTGCTCAGTGTTATCGACGCGGCCCTGCACGAATACCTGGAAGCGCACGGTGAGAACACTGACCAGCCGCTGGTGGCGCTGTGCCCCATGTCGGTCAGGGTCGAGGATGACGATACCGCCTCCACCCAGGCCACGGCGCTGCATGTTCGCCTGGGAGAGCCCGGCTCTACGCCCCGGGAGCGGCTGCTTCAGGTCATAGAGTGCTCCACCGCGACCAAGCAGGAGGCCCGGGGGCTTTCCCGTGAGGCCCTGGTGGATTTCGCCCTGGTTATGGTCGGCGTCCTGGAGCTGGCCGACCATACGCCGGCTGGTCGTTTTCTTTCGCCGTCCTACAACGTGCTGGTGTCCAACGTGCCCGGACCTGCAGAGGACGTGTTGTACCTGCGCGGTGCCAGACAGCTTGCCAGTTATCCGATATCTGCTTTTCTTCCCGGCAGCAACCTGAACGTGACCGTGCTTTCACACGGTGACAAGCTCGATTTTGGTATGGTGGCTGACAAGCAGGCGCTGCCGGACCTGCAGTTTGTGGCCAGGGGCATGGAAAAGTGTTTCACTCAGCTGGAGGCGGAGGTGCTGGGCAAGAAGCGCAAGGCTGCGCCCTCCAAGGGCCGTAAGACCACAGCCGGGAAGCGCAAGGCGGCTCCCAAAAAACGTTGAATCCGGAGGATATCTGATGAGCTATGTAGACTACCGCCTGCTAAAAACCAGTGTCGATCGGGGAGTGGCGACTGTCGTTATCGATAACCCGCCCATCAATTTATTCGACATGCCCCTGATGGAGGAAATGATTCGCCTGGGCCAGGACCTGAAGGCGGACAATGACGTTCGCGTGATTGTGTTCGAAAGTGCTGATCCTGATTTTTTTATCGCCCATGCCGACATCACGCTTATCCAACAACTGCCGGTGGAGGCGACAGGGGCGCCTACCGAGCTGTCTTTCTTCCACGAGATGCTGGAAACCTTTCGTACCATGCCCAAGGTCACCATCGGCAAGGTCGAGGGCCGCGCTCGCGGCGGCGGCAGCGAACTGCTGCTGGCCCTGGATATGCGCTTTGCGGCGCTTGGAAAAGCCTGTTTTTCCCAACCGGAAGTCATGGTGGGAATTATTCCGGGCGGCGGTGGATGTGTACGCTTGCCGCGGCTCATAGGCCGTGGGCGGGCGCTTGAGATCGCCCTGGGTTGTGATGATCTGTCAGCGGAAATGGCCGAGCGTTACGGTTACATTAATCGCGCACTGCCACCGGCGGAGCTGGAGCCCTTTGTTACGCGCCTTGCGCATCGCATCGCGTCGTTTCCCCCTGAGGCAGTCGCCCTGGCGAAAGCGGCAGTGGACGGTGGCGAAGGAAGGACAATCCCTGAAGCGCTGTTGGTAGAGCAGCACTGCTTCGACAATGCGCTGGCGACGCAGGCGGCCAGAGATGGTATGCAGGCTTTCATGGACATGGGAGGGCAGACACGGGAAGTTGAGCTCGAGCTGTCCGATGCTCCGGACAAACCAGCCAAGCCGTCCACCTAGACGGGGCGGGCTGCCAGGCTCGACGGCGCAGCAGTTGCGCCTGGTGATTTACCTACCCTTCTTCTGTGGCAAAGGATCGCTATCTTCTCGTTTACTAGCTTCGAGTAATTGCAGGTACTCATCAAATGCGGTGCGGAAATAGCCCATCAGTTCCCAGCCGTCAGGCAACAGGTTCTTGTCGGCCAGCACACAGAGATTGAACTTGCCCGCGTAACTCCACACTGTGGTGTTGGTGCCCAACCCGTGGGCGACCATGCCCATGGATACCCAGTTACTCAGGCGCATGGCTCCCATGTAAAGTGGCTCCCGTGGCCCGGCCACATTTGAAATGGCCGCATTACCCCAGACCCCGAATTTGCCCTCCTTGTGTTTAACGACCCAGTCCAGTAGGCGAATGGCCAGGGGCGGGGTGACTTCCAGTATGCTCGATAAATCCAGGCCTTCGGCTGCCGCCAGGTGCTCCTTCATTACATTGCCTGCATGGGCCGACGCCTGCAGCCTCGCCATGGGGTCGTCCAGATGTATCGGCATGGCCAGATAGTCGGTTGACGTCATATTGCCGATCATATCGTCTTCTTCAATCGGCGGGCGTTTGGCAACCGGTATAGCTGCCACTAGCGGGCCAGTGTCAGGGTCGAAGCCACGGCTACGCATGAATTCCCTATAGGCGCCGGCAGAGGCAGCGACAAACAGGTCGTTGATAGTGACCCCAAAGCCTTTGCTGATAGCGCGTATATCATCCAGGGGGTATGTCTCGTAAACGAACGTTCTGCCGCGCCCCAACATGATATTGAAGGGCGAGTCGCGGGTGTCCCGGAATGCGCTGGGGGGAAGTTCCTGCCCGGACTGGCGGTACTTTTCCCTGAGGGCCTTGGCGTTTTTCACACCCTTGCTGATACGCGGGAAGCTGCGATACCAGGTTTTCGGCAGATCGATAAGTGCCCGCCCGAAAAGTTCCAGACGGCCCGGTGTCCTTTCGGGTACCCAGTCGTATATCGCTTCCGGCTCAGTGGTCTCCTGGGATGCTGAATATATTTCATGCAGCAGGCGGGCGGCGCCGGTACCGTCGGTGTAGGCATGGTGCAACAGGGTGACCAGGGCAACCTCGTTGTCCTGCAGCCCTTCCACAACCCAGCACAGCCACAGGGGCTTGCTCAGGTCCAATGGCCAGGCATAGACCTCTGACACCAGCTCGCAGAAAGCTTTTCGATCACCCGGCGCGGGGCAGGCGATTCGGCGTACGTGGTAATCCAGGTCAAAGTCTGGATCATCCACCCACACCGGATGGTGCAGGCCTAAGGGCACTTTTAGTGCCTTCCAGCGAAACATGGGCAGCAGGTGCAGGCGGCCGACGATACTGCGCCGAAACAAATCGTAATCCCAGCCCCCGGGGATGTCGGAGGTATCCAGAACGGAAATTTTCAGGGTATGCATGATCGCGCCAGTCTTTTCCTGGTGATACAGGAAGGCGCTTACTCCGTCCATTCTTCGTATAGTTGCTACTCCACTTATGCGACGCTGTCGTCTTCCCCGAAAGAAATGCAGATAGTCCCAACCTGGTCTTATGCCGCAGAGGAAACTACCCGACCCAAGACGGGGAAGAAACGCACCAGGCACAGTGCTAATCCAGCCAATCCCGCACTGGCTCAGGTCAGGGCCTTCAGCGAATTGTCCGGGGTATTCGCCAAAAACGTCCTGGAATTCCTGGCGCCTGGCAAGAGTAAGGCCCAGACCATGTTTCATGCGCCGCGTACACGCATGAACGAGCGGGTTGAGTACGACACCCGCGCCATCGCCACCTGCAGTTTACCCCTGGACACGGCACGCGCGATTGGCGCAGCCACCGGAGGCAAGGTCAATGATGTCGTGCTCAGCGTTATTGATGCGGCCCTGCACGATTACCTGGCAGCACACGGTGAGAATACCAACGCTCCGTTGGTGGCATTGTGCCCTATGTCGGGTCGCTTTCTGTCGCCGTCTTACAATGTGTTGGTATCCAATGTGCCCGGGAAACGCAAGAGCGCTGCCCTTGGGCGTTGATGGACTGGAGAATACGCAATGAGCTATCTCGACTACCACCTCCTGAATATCAGTGTAAACGAAACCTCGCCGAAGTTTTCCCGGTGATACATGAAAGCGCTCACTGCTTTCATTCTTCGCCTGGTTATTACTCTACTTAATGTCGTTCTAGCGAGGGCTACGCGATTTGGTTACGACCTTGCCGGGTTTGATGCCAGTTCTTTTTTTTCTTCGTGGCACACTCACTTGTTCCAATTTTGCAAAGCTCTGGAGCATGCGGTCCGTAAGTTGAAATGGATTCTCTATAGCTTCAGGTGCCGCGCCTACCGCCATATTGATAGTGTTATGAATCGTTGCGAAGGTCACATTCAAGCCGCCACCTGGCGGCACAATCGGTAATCCGCTGAAGTTGGCCAGGGGCGCACCCCCGACATAGAGTTGCTCCCGCGGTCCTATCATATTGGATATCACCAGGTTAAAACTGGGCATAGATTGCAGGGACGTGGACAGTTCCAGCAGATTACCGCTGCCCAGGGTGGCAAGGGAATAGAGCTCACGCAGTGCCGGGGGTAGCTTCTGGTTTCTGTGCTTGGTCTTGAGTGTAGACTCGTGGATCTGGGCGAGGCGCTGTGCCGGCGAGGCGTCAGGTTGACCCATTTCCACCAGCGCGGCTACCGCCTGGTTACTCGCTGACTCATCTCCCGGCGTGCGCATCGATATCGGCATCATCGCGACCAGTGGGGTACCCGCAGGGGCACCGTGTTCGGCCAGGTAATGGTGCAGGGCGTCGTCAATTACCGTCATCAACACGTCGTTGACCGTCTTCCCCGTCGCTTTGGATACCGCTTTGACGCGTGCCAGCGGCAGTTCGAGATTGGCGTAGCGCCGCTCCGAGGAACACGGTGAATTATTCAACCGGGTGCGTTTTGCGCCAAAGGGTCGACGGGTAGTGCCGGGTCGGATATTCAGGGCCTGGGCACCCATATCTGTCAACTCGGTAGTTAGCCCACGTAAACCCCGCGGCAGGGCGCTCAGGCGGTCCGTTAGTATTTCGAGCCGGGAGCTACTGACTCGAGGTCTCTTCGCTGGTTTCTCCTGTATCGGGCCCCACATGGCCCGGATAGATTTGTCGCGGGCGTTGTCGTTCATGGAACTGCGAAACATTTTAAGCCCGGCGGCACCGTCCAGCAGGGCATGGTGCATCTTGATCAGAACAGCGCACTGATTTTTTTCCAGGCCCTCGATAACGTAGCACTCCCACAGAGGCTTGTTTCTATCCAGCAACGGAGCGTTGAGAACGGCAACCAGTTCATAGAATTGCTGTATGTTACCGGGCCGGGGCAGGGCGATGTGGCGGACATGATAGCTCAGGTCTGGCTCTACTTCTTCCCAGGAGGCCACGCTTTTGTCCAGCCATTTAAGACGGTAATTGAACGGAGATGCGACCTCACCACTGCGGTACGCTTGCAGCAATGTCGGCACAAAGCTGTTCTTCTGGCGCTCGGGTATTTTCAGCGTCAGATAGCAGGCCATATGCATCTGGCTGCTGCTGTTCTCCATTAACAGGAAGGATAAATCAAGTGGGCTGAGCTTTTTCATAGTACTGGCCTGCATTAAGATGGGCTGGTGTTTCAGCTAGGACAGCGTTGCATCGCTTTTGCCCGACACGGTGCTGATCCGCGTTACAACAGGCCCTGTGCCCTCATATCCAGCAGCGCGCTCTTGGTCTTGCTTACGAAAAGATCAGCGTCCGCCTGGCTGTGCGAGGCAGAGAAAAAGCCCGTGTGCATGTCGGGGAAGTAGATCCCCATGTAACGCAGATAGTTACATAATATGATATTGCGCATCACGTGGTTTTCATCATGGCCGTCCCGGGCGTGCTTGAACGGTTTATCCCCCATGAAGGGCATAAACCAGGAGTTATCTCCCAATAGCTCAAAGGGTATCTCTTTGGTCTTTGCGAAAGCGTTGAGCTCGGTTTTGACCTGGGCTGTCAGGGCATCCATGTCCTTATAGATAGACGGGTTGTCACGCAGGTGCTCGACCACCGCAGCGCCCACGCGGGTGGTCACCGGGTTGCCACTGAAGGTTCCGATTGCAACCACCTTGCGCTCCAGTGCGTCCTGCGCCGCATCGCCGCTGGAAACGATGGAAGACATGGCCTGCTCAGTCCCTGCGACGGCACCTACCGGCATGCCGCCGCCCATAGCTTTGCCGAAGGCTGCCAGATCTGGCACCACGCCGAATTTTTCCTGTGCGCCACCATAGGCGCAGCGAAAACCGGTCACGACCTCATCGAACATCAGTAGCACACCACACTCACGGGTAACCGCGCGCAGTTTTTCCAGGAAGGCCTGCATCTGTAACGGGTAGCCGCTGGGCATGGGCTCGATTATCACCACGGCGATCTCGTCTTTCATATCGCGAATTCGTTGCAGGCTCTGATCGCAATCGAAAGCCAGTTTGATGGATTCGCTCAGTACTCGGTCCGATACTCCGGCGCAGTCAGTGCTCGCCAGAGGCGCTTCCGCCGGCCCTGCTCCTGCGGACAGCATGCTGCCTACAAGTCCGTAGTCGTGGGGTCCATGCCAACCCATTTCGAAGGTCGCCACTTTATCCTTGCCGCTGGTTGCCCTCGCGATGCGAATGGCGTACATGGTCGCCTCAGTGCCCGAGTTACAGAAAAGAATCTTGTCGGCGCAGGGTATGGCGTCCACCATAAGTTCTGCCAGGTGCACTTCGTGCTCGTGGGCGATGGCATACGTGGTGCCATCTGCCACGGCGCGTTGCGCCGCTTCTACCGCGACAGGATGAGCGTGTCCTAGTATCAGCGGACCATAGCCCATGGTCACGTCCAGGTATTCGTTATCGTCGATATCCCATACCCGTGAACCCTGGGCGCGTTTCACAAACGCGACATTTGCTGGTGCACGGTAGGGTCCGGTGGTGACAAAGGAGACAAGAACCTCGTTCGCCCTTTCCAGCAGCGCGTTGGATTTTGGTAGTTTCTCGGAGAATGTCCGGGGTAAATCTTCATATTTTATCATAAGGGTTTCCTCGGCTATTGATAGATCAGTGTGTGGGCGAGACATAAGACTTGTTGATATTGATAACCTGCATGGCTGTGAACTCCAGCAGGCCTTCCCTGGAGAACTCCACCCCGATCCCGGATTCCTTTGCGGGAGGGAAGGGGATATGCGGGCCGAACGCGCAGTGCTGGTTTATCCAGACCGTGCCACTGTCAATCTGATGTGCCACTTGCTGCGCCCGCTCGAGGTCGCTGGACCAGACAGAACCACCCAGACCGAAAGCGGAGTTGTTTGCGCGGCCAATGACCTCGTCCAGGTCGGTATAACGGATGATGGGCAGGACAGGGCCAAAGGGTTCTTCGTCGACCACCCGGCTGCCGTCTTCTATATCGCGCACCACGGTGAGAGGAACGAAGAATCCCGGCTGATCGGGAATATCGCCACCGGCGATAATGCGTCCGTTGGCCCTGGCGTCGGCGACGTAGTCGCAGACCTTGTCGAATTGTATGCGGTTTTGCACCGGCCCGTACTGTGTTGTCGTTGCAAGGCCGTCACCCACAACCGCTGCATTGGCCAGTGCGGCTATTTCGTCACATAACTCATCGTAGATAGATGCATGCACGTACAGTCTTTTCAGTGCGATGCACACCTGGCCGCTGTTGAGAAAGGCGGCCCCGAAAATCCCTGCGGCGGCCTCTTTGGGCTTGACGTCATCCAATACGATGGCGGCATCGTTACCGCCCAGCTCCAGCGTCAGTCGTTTCAGTGTACCTGCCGCGCTGGCCATAATGCGCTTGCCTGTTGGTGTGGAGCCGGTAAAAGACACCTTGGCGATTCCCGGGTGAGCCGTAATTGCAGGCCCCAGGCTGTTGTCGTCAGTGAGTATGTTGAATACGCCGGGGGGGAATATGTTCTTGGCCAGTTCCCCCAGTTTCAGGGTGGTCAGGGGTGTAGTGGGGGCGGGCTTTATAATCACGGTGTTGCCAGTGACTAATGCCGGGGCAATCTTGTAAACCGCTATCAGCAGGGGAAAGTTCCAGGGGCAGATGCCCGCGACTACACCCAGTGGCTTTCTGTGTACTTCCACACGTTGTGTCTCATTCTCCAGGATAACTTCTACCGGCGTTGCAGCGATGTCAGCGAAGTGGTTGGCAAAAGCCTGGCTAAACGCTACCTCATCCCTGGCCTGGGCCAGCGGCTTACCCTGTTCCCGGGAGAGCAGCTTGGCCAATTCATCGGCATGTGTTTCCAGGCATGCAGCCAGCGCTCGCACGCAGTTGGCACGCTCTTCCAGAGCTTTGCTTCGCCAACCCTTCAGGGCTGATGTGGCAGCTATTACTGCGCTGTCCAGCTGCGCCTCACTGGCTACCGGCGACTGCGCAATCACCTGTTCATTGGCGGGGTTGATTACGTCGATGACGTTGGCCCCGTCGATCAGTTTGCCGTTTACCAGCATTTGATATTGGCTCATGCCATGTTCTCCAGTGCAGTGATTAATTGTCCGAGGTGAGTTCAGCTGACATTTCTTCGCGCATAACGAATTTCTGTACCTTGCCGGTGACGGTCATCGGGTATTCATTTACGAATCGAATAACAGTGGGCACTTTGAAGTGGGTGATGCGCTCACGGCAGAATTCGACTAATGCTTGCTCCTCCAACTCGGCTCCATCCTGGAGTTGCACCCAGGCACAAACCTGCTCGCCATATTTTTCATGTGGAATGCCAAACACCTGCACATCCTGTATAGCCGGATGGGTATACAGGAACTCTTCCACTTCCCGCGGGTAAATGTTCTCTCCACCACGGATAATCATGTCTTTTATACGCCCGACTACCTGGACATAGCCGTCTTCATCCATAATGCCAATGTCCCCGGAGTGCAGCCATCCCTCGCTGTCTATGGTTTCAGCGGTACGCTCCTGGTCATCCCAATATTCCAGCATGACTGAATAGCCCCGGGTACAAATTTCCCCGCGTTCGCCTATAGGCACCAGGGTGTTGCTCTCGTCGACAATTTTAGTTTCCAGGTGAGGGCCGGGCTTGCCGACGGTTTCTACCCGCTTGACGAGCGGGTCATCGGTCTCCGTCATGTGACTGATGGGGCTCAATTCGGTCTGGCCGTAGCCGATCAATACATCCTGCATATGCATCTGGTCGATAACCTTGTTCATCACCGCGACCGGGCACGGCGCGCCGGCCATAATGCCCGTGCGCAGCGAACCCAGATCAAAGCGGGAGAATTCCGGGTGTTCCAGCTCGGCGATAAACATGGTGGGAACACCGTGTAGTGCAGTACAGCTTTCGGCCTGCACGGCTTCCAGTGTACTTAAAGGGTCAAAGGATTCAGCCGGAAACACAGCTGTCGATCCAGCGGTAAGACATACCAGGGTCCCCATCACCATGCCGAAGCAATGATAGAGGGGTACCGGGATACACAGCTTGTCCTGCGGTGTCAGGTGCATGCTGGCCCCAGCGAATGCGGCGTTGTTGAGAATATTACGGTGGGTCAGCGTGGCCCCCTTGGGGCTGCCGGTCGTACCGCTGGTAAACTGGATATTGATCGGGTCGTCGGGGCTCAGGGTAGCCGCCACCGCCTTCAGTTGCGACGGGTTCATCTCGCTGCCCCGGGCACAGACTGCATCGAAGTTGAGCATCCCCGGCGTCTGCTCACTGCCCATGCGGATCACCATTTCCAGGTGTGGTAGTCGCGCTGATTTTAGTGGCTGCCCCGGTGCTGTGGTGTCCAGCTCTGGTGCCAATTCACGTAGCATGCCCACATAGTCACTGGTTTTAAATCGGTCTGCAGTGACGATCGCGCGACACTGTACCTTGTTGAGTGCATACTCCAGTTCATAGACGCGATACGCCGGGTTGATACACACCATGATGGCACCGATGCGGGCAGTGGCGAATTGGGTAAGGCACCACTCCACGCAATTGGGAGCCCATATCCCTACCCGGTCGCCGGGCAGAATGCCCAGGTCGAGGAGACCCAGGGCAAGCTTGTCTACCTGCGCCAGGTATTCCTGGTAGGACCAGCGAATTTGCTGGTGCCGCACTACCAGAGCCAGTTGGTCGGCGTGGTTGCGGGCAATGCGTTCCATAGCCTCGCCAATAGTCTCTTCCAGAAGCGGCCGGTCACAAGGGTTGTCACGGTAACTCAGGTTGTGGTCGTTCATGCTCGAGCTCCTTGTTAAGCGGGTTAGATGCTAGATGCAGGCGATTTTTTAATCCGGTCATAAGACGACAGGAATCTATCAATCAGCGTCGCCATCGCCTTGTCGTAATTTGACCATTACTGAATTTTGTACTAGCCTTCACGGTATAAAAATAACGCAGTGGAGCGGGCTCATCGATAATTCACCACAACATTCACGGCTGGTTCGGGTCGGAGCTGTCCAGGGCATAGAAGGCGCTCTGGAGCACTTTGGCTGCGACGTGGATGAAGTATTCGACCACCTGGCGTTGGATCGCAATATGTTCAGCGAGGGCGATCACCTGGTCAGCCTGCGAGATATCGCCCGGCTGCTGGAGTACAGTGTGGAGGTAACCCAGTGCCAGCGCTTGCCTTTTCACCTCGCTGAAACCCAGGACCTGTCTTACCTGGGTACGTTTGGGCTGCTGCTGCAAACATCAGCCACCGTTGGCGACGTGTTGCGCGAAGTGCGGGATTATCACCATATTCACATACAGGCCGCCACCTGGTCGCTGCAAACCACTGCGCAAACAGCGTCTTTGAACTTTTGGGTGGATAGTCAAGACCTGACTCCAACCCAGAGGCGCCTGATCGTCGAGCTTGGCCTTGCCCAGGCAACAAAATTGATAGAAGCCGTAACCGGCAACCTCGCCCAGATCCAGAAAGTGCGCCTGCATTTTGATTATCCCGCGGGCAGGCAGGCTTATCGGCGTTTTTTCCGGGCGCCGGTGGAGTACAACGCTGAAAATAGTGGCCTGGATTTTCCTATTGGCCTGCTGGAACAACCAGTGGCACCCAGCGACGCGGCGCTACATGAACTAGTGCGCGCGCAAATTTCCGAGCAGGCTTTGAGCGACAGGCAGCAGGATATAGCCCAGGAGGTGAGTGTGATTATCAGATCCCTGTTGCCTACAGGCCAATGTACCGTCGAGCGGGTGGCGGGCTACTACAGCTGTGATAAGCGCACATTGCAGCGTTACCTGCGAGAAGAAAGCGATACCTCCTACCAGAAGCTGTTGGACGATGTCCGATTCGACATGGTGCAAAACTACCTGCGTGACTCCCATATGCCCATGACCCAGCTGGCCTATGTTGCGGGCTTTACCGACGCCAGTAACTTTGCCCGCGCATTCCGCCAGCGCTATGGTGTATCCCCGCGGAAATGGCGAGAAGAGCATGGCAGCCCCGGGGCACCGGCTCGCAGGCGCAAGATGAGCTTGTCGCCGTCTATAAGTTGAACCGCAAGGTGCACAGGGGCTGACTGCCACAAGCCACCTGCGGTATCCCTTGCACGTGGTCGATCCATCCTTAATGTCGTTCTGACCACTACTCCCTGCGGTCATATTCCCTCTGGCACATCGCTAATTGACAACACATTGTCTCAAATTGAATAGTTTGGGCTTGCGTGCTGGACTATCTTGGACGCTGTACAGAAGGCATGTCCGGGGGATTTCAGGGATATGCAGTTGTAAAACACGCAATGAAATCATAATAGGAGTGGATTCTATGAACCGCAAAAATTTCAAGAAACGTGGCATAAGTCTGGTGGTAGCAGCTACCGCTTGTTGTGCATTGACAGCCCAGGCGCAGTTGGAAGAGGTCGTGGTTACGGCCTCAAAGCGCGCGCAATCGTTGCAGGATGTGCCCATGTCCGTATCGGCTATGAGCGCCGCTAATATGGATGACGCGGGTATCCAGACCATGGATGACATCACTCGTTCAATCCCGGTACTGGAGGTGCAGAGCAATACTTCTGCGGTCGCCACCACATTCCGCATTCGACGTGTGGGCAACCTCGGTAACATTCCCTCGTTTGAGCCTGCCGTAGCCGTATTCGTGGACGGTGCTTTTCGCGGCCGCTCGATTTTTGGCGCCTCGGATATGTTCGACGTGGAGCGCATAGAGGTTCTTCGTGGTCCGCAAAGCACGCTGTACGGTAAGAACGCCACAGCGGGTGTGATCGGTATTTACACTCAGGCTCCCAGCGATGAGTTCATACTGAAAGGCGAACTGACGGGTGGTGTTTATGAAGGCACCGATGGTGACGCACCACTTTATCGTTTCAAGGGAGGCATTTCCGGACCTTTGACGGAAGATCTTGCCGGTAGCCTGGGCCTGTCTTACTCCAAGAATGACGAAACCATGGGCAACGAGATTATCGGTGGTGGAGAAGCCAGCAATGAACTGGATCGTTACGCCCTGCGTGGCCAGTTGCAGTGGGACGTCACAGATGCTCTCGGTGCGCGGATGATTCTGGGTATGGTGCAGCAGGATGACAACAATACCGGTTCCCCGGATTACTTCTATGATCCGGAGGGTGCGCTAGGGGGGGTCGTCCTGCCGACAATGCAGGAATTAAGTGAAAGCCTGACCTGTAAGGATAACGACCCCCACAACCGCAAGGCCTGTAACTATGTGGGTACCACGGCGGATATTGAAGCCTATGACGCGACCCTGTTGCTGGATTACTCACTGGAAAACGGCTGGGTCATCAATTCCGTTACGTCTTATGACGAATATTCTTTCAGGGGCACCCAGGATGAGGTTATGCAGCTCATGGGGCCTTACGGCAAGTATAACGATACCCATGACAATAACGCCTGGCAGCAGGAACTGCGCCTGACCTCAGCGGGTGGCGAGACTGTCGACTGGCTGGCCGGTCTGTTCTATTACAAGAGTGAATTCGATCGCGGTGACAACGGCGGTCGCGCCATGTTCCTGTCTGACAGCGCCAGTGATGACCCGGTACTTGCCTCCATCCTCGGCGTACCGTTTGGTACGCCTGGCCAGGAGGGTTATGTAGACGGCAGCCAGGACACGGACTACTACGCCATCTACGGCCAGGCCACCTGGAATATCAGTGACAAGTTCTCAGTCACTGCCGGTGCGCGTTGGCAGAAAGAGGAAAAAGACGCCTTTATCAACCAGTGGGTTAACGACGAAACCATCACGGTGATCTCTGCAAACCTGAGCCCGTTTTTTGCTGAGAGCGGCGATATGGACCGCGATACGGATGAGCTGACCTGGTCCATTACACCGCAGATGTTCGTCACCGATGACACCATGATTTTCGCAACGGTCTCTCACGGCTTCAAGTCCGGCGGT
>Ga0316197_10001634_pt1 | contig 15960 bp, 15 predicted proteins | sample OudBiesiAoxic_MG_FD_204939 | JGI IMG/M metagenome (GOLD analysis project Ga0316197, IMG submission 204939) | Coastal sediment microbial communities from Oude Bieten Haven, Netherlands - site A oxic | ecosystem: Environmental > Aquatic > Marine > Coastal > Sediment | place: Netherlands... | reverse complement strand
GACCGAGCTGATGCAGTCTGAAAAGCCTGGAGTCGTGAAATTCAAGTGCCCAGTTCATCAGCGTTAGTTGTCCCAAAGCGACAAAGCAAGGATAAAAGGATAAATAGTTACGGGGTGGAATATATAATGCCGTATTCACCATTCTAGTGCTTCTGCCCGTTATTTCCAGGTGCTGATGATCTGTCTCGCGTGGGTAAGATGCCTTGTGGGCGTGGATTGGTCGCCCGGGAGTACTCTAATTTCGACACTGCTGGCGTGATTTTCCGGCCAGGCACAGTGACGATACTGGTTTTCGTGTGATTCGGGAGCTCTGAGGAGCGTCGGCAACTATGACGACGTTTCCGTATCACCTTTCCCTGCTTCGGCAAAAGAATGGCGGATGGCGGCCAACTCGATCAGACGTGTCTGCACCCGGCCATTGAATGTCGTTTCCGGAAACAGGCCTTGCTCGTCCGCTTTGCCGGCGGACATGCCGGTCAGCAATTCGATGGCTTCATCGACAGTCGCGACCGCATAAATCGAAAATTGACCGGCCCTGGCGGCCGCGATCACATCGTTGCGCAACATCAGCTGTTCGACGTTGGCGGTCGGGATGACGGCGCCTTGCAGTCCGCTCAGGCCGCGCTGTTTGCAGATATCGAAAAAGCCCTCTATTTTATCGTTCACCCCGCCGATGGCCTGGACCTTGCCAAGCTGGCTGACAGAGCCGGTGACACCGAACGATTGCTTGAGGGGAGCATCAGCCAGCGATGACAGCAGGGCACAGAGCTCCGCCAGTGAGGCGCTGTCGCCCTCCACGCCGCTGTAGGATTGCTCGAAAGCCAGGCTGGCGGCCAGCGACAGGGGCACATTGCGGGAATAACGCGCGCCCAGGAAACTGGTTAGAATAAACACACCCTTGGAATGGATCGGGCCGCCAAGCTCGCTCTCGCGTTCGATATCGACCATCACACCTTCACCGAGCCGGGTCGTGGCCGTGATACGTACCGGGGCGCCATAACTGAAATTACCGAGTTCGATAACGCTAATGCCGTTCACCTGACCGACCACGCTGCCTTCGCAGTCGATCATCACCGTGCCGCGCTGAATCGCTTCGTACAGCTGGTCGCGTGAACGGCTGTTGCGTACGATCTCCGCATCGCGGGCCTGCTGTATGTTGGCCGCCGTTACCGTCTCATGCCCGGCCTCACCGGCAAAATAGTTTGCCTGCTGTATCAGGTCGGTGATGCTGCGCACATGCATCGACAGCTTGCGCGAGTCCTCCACCTGTCGCATGCTGAACTGGATGATGGAGGCAACGGCACCACGATCGAAAGGACGCAGACTCTCTTTGTGCGCCAGGGTTGCAATCAGGCGCGCGTACAACAGGTCGGTTTCAGGCGAACGTTCCAGTGTCAGTTCGAAATCGGCCGCCACTTTGAATAACTCGGCAAATTCAGGGTCGAGTTCGTGTAACAGGTAATACAGCAGGCGGTCGCCAAGCAGGACCACTTTGATTTCCAGCGGTATCGGTTCCGGTTCCAGCGATACCGTGCTCACCAGGCTCAGCATCTGCGCCAGCGATTCGATTCTGATCGCACTGGTCAGAAGGATACGTTTGAGACCTTCCCACGCATAGGGTTGAGTCAACAGCTTGCTCGCATCCAGTATCAGGTAGCCGCCGTTCGCCAGCTGCAAGGCACCCGCTTTGATCTGGGTAAAGTCAGTAATCAGCGTGCCATACTGAACGGTGTGTTCAATGCGCCCAAGCAGGGCGGCAAGGCTCGGGTTGTCTTCGTATATGACGGGTGCCGATTTCCGGTTGCTGTTATCCACCAGCAGATTGACCTGATAGCGCCGCGGCAGGCTGCCGGGGACCAGCAGTTCCTGTTCCCTGTCGCTGTTTTCCGGCTGCTTACGGAAAGCGTCGACATTAACGACGGCGTCATCCTGCACACCATCGAGATAGTGCAACACCGGCGCCAGATCCTGGTACGATTCTTTCAACGCATGGATAATGCCACTCACCGTCGTTGTGGTGGTCTTCTCGTTGAGCTTTTTGACTCGGGCCTGTGATTCCCGTTGCCATTGGGGGATGCGTCGATCCAGTATCTCCTGCAGTTGGCGCTGCAAGGCATTGATTGCCGCCTCGATGCGCTTGCGCTCGGCTTCCGGCAAGTCTCCAAATTTATCGGCAGCGATGGCATGACCCTTGTGTAGGGGCTTAAAGGTGAACCGCCCTGATTGCTGAATGAAGTTGACATCCTGGCGTTCTGCGTCCTGCTGCAGCTGGTCGAATGCCTCCCGTTGCTGTTTTTCGAAGTCTTCTTCGATCAGGCGCAAGGACGTCATGTAATCATCAGCGGAGAACGCCGCCGGGATCTCGACGCGTAATTCTTCAACCAGCCGCTGCATATCGCCTTGCAGTAGCGAGCCGCGGCCGCTTGGCAGTTTCAGCAGCTGTGGTTTGGCAGGCTGTTTGAAATTGTTAACGTAACACCAGTCGAACAGGCTGGCGCCGGTTTGGGCGCGTTCCTCCAGCAGATGACGTACCGCCGCGTGCTTGCCGATGCCCGCGGGGCCGAGCACATAGAGGTTATAACCGGGATTCCGGATGCCGATACCGAAGCGGATAGCGTCAATGGCCCGGCCCTGGCCGATGACGCCTGGGAGATCCTCGAGTTCGGCGGTTGTGGCGAACGAGAACCGGTCCGGATCACAGCGCCGGCACATGGCTTCGGGCGTTAATGGCTGTACACTGCTCATAGATATTTTGTGGAAAAAGTGGCTGAATAATTATTGTCATTCTAAACAATAACAAACCATTGTTCCTGCTGTTCCTGTACCCCGGTTTGAGACGGACTGGCGTTTGCTTCGGAATGAGCTACACTTAGGTATGGCGAGAGCATAGGGAGGTGAGCCATGCCGTTGTTATCCGCTTGGACACTTTCTGCCGGGGATCCGGAGGTCCCTCCTGCAGCGCCACCCGAGCTGCCCCCGCAACAACCTCCCGAACTGCCCGCTGAGCCGGTGCCAGAGTCCGAACCACCATCACCGCTGGAGGTGCCACCCGGCACACCGCCTGAAGTGCCGCCGACACCGCCGGAAACCCAGCTTAAAACTGTATCACAGGGAGAATCACAGTGACTATGTCCATGACCCAAGAGCGTTTTCTGGTGCAGCGGGAAGCGCAGTACGATCTGTTGCTGCACCGGCATACCAGTTCCAGCCGGGAGACGGCGGCAGCGGCCCATGTTCCCGAAGACCATATTGCCAAGGCAGTGGTGGTCAGAGACAGGGCTGATTATGCCATCGTTATTATTCCTGCCGATCGCTGCTTGCAAATGGATAATCTTCGCAAAGAACTCGGACGGGACCTGCAACTTGCGACTGAAGAGGAGATCGCGCAACTGTTCAAAGATTGCGAGCCCGGAGCAGTACCGCCGCTGGGACCCGCCTATGGTGTCGAAACGCTGTTGGACGAGGTTCTGAGCAATCTCGACGATGTGTATTTCGAAGCAGGAGACCACGAGCAGTTGGTACATATCCGGGGAGAGGAATTTCAGGACCTGTTGTGCGGTGTGCGGCGCGGTTATTATAGCTAAGATAGTTGAACCGGCAGATACGGCGCCTATGTGTTGTGACTTGATCTGCCGGGCGCAAACGCGAGGGCGACTGGAATCATTGGGCGAGATCGGGTTCACCGCAGTGGCGTAAGATGAATTCGCGACTGCGGTCACGCATGCCTATCGCAGCACGCCAGGTATCTTCTTCTGCTCCCTGCATAAACTCCGTCGGGTCAATGGGCGGACCGATGTCAACGCTGATCGCGCCGTGGTGCGGGAACCAGGACCCGGATCGCAAGATGGAACGCGTGCCGCGGATCGCCACGGGGATAACCGGGGCGCCGGCTTGTGCGGCCACGCTGAAGGCACCGAGGTGAAAAGGCATCAGGCCGGGCGTGCGGGTAAAGGTGCCTTCAGCAAAAAACATCAGAGCGTGTCCCGCTTTCAGTACATCGGAGAGGTGCCGCGTGTCGCGTACGCTTTTACCGATATCAAAGCGTTCAACAAACTCTGTGTGAATATGCTGCAGGGGTACGCGAATGATGAACGATTTAGCCAGCTCCGCCTTGGCGACAAAGTTAAAATGTCCCGGCAGCATGGCTACCAGCACATAGGCGTCCAGATAACTGGCGTGATTGGATATCAGGACATAAGCTCGCCCGTCAGTTGGCAGGTTCTCCAGGCCATTGAGCTTGACGGGCGTTGCCGTGGCCTTTGCCAGCAAGCGGGAGCACTTTTTCATGACGGTCCAGCGCATGGGAAAGCCCGGCAGCAGGGTGGCGGATAACCAGACGACGGGTGCCAGCGATACAAACACGAGCCAGCAATAAACGGCATAAGACGCAGCTTTTGCATAGCGTGCCGAGCGTCGAATCTGCGGCGTGATGCTGGCCAGCGCCAGCCGTGCCACTTGCCTGCTTACGCTGCGCTGGCCTTTGCCGATGTTGCCTTTTTCGAATATTTCGCGACTTGCCGCACGGCGAATTTTACCGCTCGACGTTTTCAGCACCGTGCCGGGTGGCGCCAGCACGATGTCATCCGGTGGTGCGCCGACCAGATCGGTCGCCAGCGCATTGATCTCGGTACGCAGCTTATCCAGTCCGGCTGCACTAGTACTGTGTGTCTCCGCCATGACAATGAGTCGTTCCGTGCCGGACCTGGCATCCTCGCTGCCGAACACGGCGACACGGCCGGTGCGGATGCCGGCAATAAGACCCACGGCTTCTTCCAGTTCATGGGGGTAAATATTGCGTCCGGCACGGATGATAATGTCCTTGGTGCGTCCGGTTATATAGACCTCTCCATTGGCCATATAGGCCAGATCGCCGGAGTCCAGCCAGTCTCCCTGAAACAGGCTTCGGGTTTTTTCCGCATCGCGGTAATAGCCGCTGGTGGAAGAGGGGCCGCGAAACTGCAGCTGTCCTTCCTGGCGTTCGGGCAATTCGTGGCCGGCAGGATCCACCACCCTGACCTGGTGTCCGGGCACCGGTGGCCCGCTGGAGGCGAACCGTAAAGCGTGTTGATCATCCGCTGGTGCCGGCGTGGCTCGTCCTGAACTTGAAAACCTGTTGCGGTCGATACGGTCAATGAGCGGTCCACGGTCCAGCGGTGGAAATGCCAGCCCTACCGTCGATTCTGCCAGGCCGTATACCGGCATCATTGCCGTGCTACGAAAGCCGAATGCGGCAAAGCGTTCACCGAATTGCTGCACCGAGTCCGGACTGACAGCTTCCGCACCATTGAACGCCGCGCGCCAGGAGCTCAGATCCAGTCCTTCCAGATCTTCATCTTTCAGGCGTCGCAGACAATACTCATAGCCGAAGTTAGGCGAGGCGGACAAGGTGCCGCGGTAGTGGTGAATGGCCCACAACCAGCGCTCCGGTCTGGCCAGAAAACTCAGTGGCGACATGACGACGAAAAGTGCTGCATAGTACAGACTTCCCAGCCAGGCACCGATCAGACCCATGTCGTGATACAGCGGCAACCAGCTGACAAATACGTCGTCGGGTCCGGCCTGGACGACCTGGCCCATGGCACGGATATTGGCGAGCAGGTTGGCGTGGGTGAGTACCACGCCTTTGGGGTTGCCCGTGCTTCCCGAGGTGTATTGTAAAAATGCGATGTCGTTGCTGCTCAGGGCGGGAAGGGCCGCAACAGCGCCGGAAGCGGTGAGTTCGGAAACCGATACGATATGTTTCAGATTGGGCACCTGTGATTTGAGCAGTTGCGCCACACGTTTCGCCTCGGCTACGGTGATGAGGGTGGTCGCCAGACAGTTAGCCAGGATGCGGACGTGTCTGCGCATGTGGTCTTCCAGCTGCGATGGCCGCGCAGGCGGATAGATAGGTACGGGGATGCCGCCTGCCATCAGCACGCCAAAAAAACTGAAAAAGTAATCCGGACCGCTGGGTAACATGATCGCGACGGGTTCGGCCGGTTGTATGCCACGCCGCTGCAAGCCGGCGGCCAGTTGTTTGGCGCCCGCTTCGAGTTGGTGATAGGTGATGATTTCACCCTCATTTTCATCCTGGTAGATCTGGATGAGGGGGCGGTCAGGGTGGTGCACGACGTGCCAGTCCAACACCTCTACCAGGGTTTGCGCTCCGGCTGGTGCGGCCGTGGCTTCGCCCAGTTCCATCGGACGCATCTCTGCGGCAGACAGGGTGCTTCGAGGCCCTGCTGCGCCGAGCACCGCGCGTAATAAATCGCGCGCTGTTTCGGCCTCGGCAAAACTGCGTTCCGGCAGCGCAAGCTTGAATCGCTTTTCGACCCGGGAAATCAGTTCGACACGCGCCAGACTGTCCAGACCGAGGTCTTTTTCGAATGCGCTGTCCAGCGTCATGACTGCTGTGGAAGGGCGCTGCGGATGAATTTCCCTGACAAGCGACTGTATCACCTGTAAAAGGATTTCCGCTGTCTTATCCGATGGGATTTCGGCCTTCACAGGTTCCACGTGGCAATCCCTCATTCTCATCAGCATCTAGTGGGTCATGCGGTTACCCAAAGGGAGCCCCACATCCGCACTGCCTGAGAGAAGAGGCCTGCGGTGTTTATTATTCAGCTGTCACAGGAATAGCCGAGCAGGTCGAGGCCTTCAAGGAGGTAGTCAGACAGCTGCGGGTGACCGATAAGATATTCCGCCGTGCTTTCCGTCCAGCTGTCGCGGGCCTCCTCGCGGGCTGCCTCCCATTCATCGACGCTGAACTCATCACGCCCGAGCCACATCAGCGCAACCACTTCCTGTTGCTGATCCGGTTCCAGGTCGTCGATGGTCGACTTGAATTCCTGAAATACGCTATCGCCGCTGTGAGCTGCCAATGCCTGGAGTGCCCAGTCTTCGGACGGGCTGTCCGTCATCTCCGGAAACACCACGCCTTCCTGACTGTGAAATATGCGCGCCTTCGAAATCAGAAAGCAGACCGTGTCAGGATTGAGATTCAACATATTATGCCTTCCGATGAGTCCGATTGACGCGCTGAACTATACTTTTAAGGTAAGTAAAGCACAGTTTTCGCTGTGAGAGGTTTGACCTGTGTCAAGGAGTGGATAAATAACTCACCACCACCGCAGGGTTGATACGGATCAATAACGGCCCTGTCTGTTTTGGCATATGATGAAGGGCAGGGAATCAGGAGGGCGAGCTTATGAAGCGGCTGCCGCAGGTCGTGTTTCATCATCTTGCTCCGTCTGACACCATCGAAGCCAGGGGCAGCGTCTTATGAGCGAGCGTGATCCATACACCGTCAGTACCAGATACTGGCACAAACTGGAAGACGGGCGGGTGCAATGCGACCTCTGCCCACGCTTCTGCAAGTTGCACGCAGGCCAGCGCGGGCTGTGTTTCGTGCGGGAAAACCTGGATGATGAAATCGTGCTCACCACCTACGGCCGTTCGAGCGGTTATTGCATCGATCCCATCGAAAAGAAGCCGTTGAACCATTTTCTACCCGGTACACCGGTATTGTCATTTGGCACGGCGGGCTGCAACCTGGCTTGCAAATTCTGCCAGAACTGGGACATCAGCAAGTCCAGGGAAACCCACACCCTGACCGATGAGGCGTCACCGGAGCTCATAGCCCGTGCTGCGCAACAGCTCAACTGCAGAAGCGTGGCCTATACCTATAACGATCCGGTCATTTTTCACGAGTATGCCATTGACGTGGCCAGGGCCTGCCGTGACAAGGGCATCAAATCCGTCGCCGTTACCGCGGGTTACGTCTGCCCCGAACCAAGAAAGGAATTCTACCGCTACATGGATGCAGCCAACGTGGATCTCAAGGCTTTTAGCGAAGACTTCTATCACAAGATCACCGGTTCGCACCTGGCGCCGGTGCTGGAAACGCTGGAATACATCAGGCACGAAACCGACGTGTGGCTGGAGCTCACCACCCTGTTGATACCCGGAAAGAATGATTCGGAGAAAGAGATCGACGAAATGACCCGCTGGGTCGTGGAAAAGCTGGGGGCGGACGTGCCCATGCATTTTTCGGCCTTTCATCCCGACTGGAAAATGCTGGATGTGCCGCCGACGCCGAAGGCAAGCCTGGTCCGTGCGCGCGAAATCGCCATCAGCAATGGCGTACGATATGCCTTCACCGGTAACGTGCACAATGAGGACGGTGACAGCACCTTTTGCCACCAGTGCGGGGAAAAACTGATTGGTCGTGACTGGTATGAACTGACCGACTGGAAGCTGACCGCGGCGGGTAAATGTCCATCCTGCGGCACCGCCTGCGCTGGTGTATTCGACGCCAGGCCCGGTAACTGGGGATCGAGACGGCAACCCGTTCGTCTGCGCGATTTCTCTTGACCGGCCCTGGAATGGGGTGTAGTTTTTTTGCGTATTGATTATCAGAATCAGCTCCTTCAGGACGCCACAGTCATGACTACACTTATTACCCTGCTGATAGGCATGTTTATCGGCTGGAACCTGCCGCAACCAGACTGGGCCAGGGCGATTCAGGACAAGGTTGTGGACTTATTTCAGTCGTTGCTGAAAAAGTAAACCAGGCCTCAGACACCCCGGGTCCTGAGTCTTCATCGCGTTGGCGCGTGACTGCGAGGCGCGCACTGCCCCCGCAACATCTGCTAACTTCCCCCACATGCAAACAGCAAACAGTCCGTTCAGGGCGCTGTCGGTACCGGCATGAATCCTGCGGATGAACAATCTGATCGTCGGAACAAGCCGGCCTGGTGGCAACGTCATCGCCTGACCGTGTTGCGCATACTGGGCATGGTGCTGGCTGCTGGTGCGCTGGTTTTGTTTGCCCGGATCGTGATACAGGCTCCGTGTTGGGGTTTTTTCATACTGATCGGGCTGCTTGCCTGGCCTGTCTGGCAGTACCGGACCGAGTATGTGCTGTTGCGCAGACGGCTGCTGCTCGCGGCTGTGGCCCGGCCGCAAAGCCGCATCAGGACATGGCTGTGGCGGGGCCGTATCAGCAAGGCCGTTCAGGTCGTCGTTTCAATGTCTCTGGTCTGGGTGCTGCTCGCCCTGGTCTCCCAGTTATCGGCTCCACACTGGATGGTGTTTGCCGCCGATGCAGTCTTCCTTGCCCTGATCGTCGCGCCGGTCTCCGGCAGCCTGAGCGGTGATATTACAGCCCGGCACCTGAACACGGTCGCCAGGCACTGGCCACTGTTTCTTACCAATGTCGTCGTTTTGACCACCGCCATTATGGCGCTTGACTTTTTCCTGGTCGGCGCGGCTGACAGCCGTCACCTGCAATGGCACCAGGTCGCCGTTCAGGCGTTCACAGAAATCAATGGCGAAGCCGTCTGCGTACTGTGGGGCGCGAGTGCGGGCCTGCTAGCGTCCGTCGAAGCCCTCTCCTGGCATATTTCCGAGCTCATTATTCCAAACCTGCCGGACTTAACCGCGAAAGTCATTGCCTGGTCGTTCTTCCTGCTGCGGGCGGCCAGCGTGGCCTATTTTTTTACCGCCCTGCTGCTCGGCGTGAGTGTGTTGCTGGAAAAGCGGGAGGCCAGGCACCAGGGCCACACAACGGAAAGCACCATCGCGCGTGCTTTTTTGCTGACCATTATCGTCATGGCCCTGCCGTTTTTTTACGCGGCCATTAAACTGAATGCCGTCGATCCCGCGGTGTTCGAGAAGGGTGTGGCAGGGGCGGCCGGGTTGATCAATCCCTGCAAGCCTGACGAAGCCGCCCGCGCGCGGCTGATTGCGAAACTGGACCAGCGGGTAGACGGCGAACGCCGCAAGGCCATGCAGGATGTCGATGCCGGCGTCGACGAGGGGCTCGAGCGCCTGTTTTCAGACGTCGAAAAAGGAGTCGATAGTTACCTCGACTGGTATTTTACGGTGTTTGGCGAATACCAGCGGCTGGCGGCGGTTTTCACCGAGGACCTGGCCGCCGCCATGCGCGACCAGTTGGAGGAACACCTCTTTGCACAAAGCGGTTTCGATATCCAACTGGCCCGTCTCGACCGCGAGGTGCAGCAAGATTCGGCTGAGCGCTTCGCCGCTATGGCTCCGCATCTTAACGCCGAACTGGATAACGCACCCTGCGATATCGGCGGCTTCGTGGCTGCTCCATTAACGCAGCTGGACCGCGATGCACTGAGAGCGTCGGCTGCGGCAACCAGCGGAGTCGGTACCGGCATCGTGGCTGGCAAGGCGCTGGCCAAGAAAACCGCTGCCGCCGTCGCCGGAAAGCTGGCCGCCAAAAAATCGTTTCAAACCGGTGCGGTACTCGCCTCAAAGACACTCGCCAAGAAGGGTTCGTCATCGCTACTGTCCGCCGGGGTCGGGACCGCACTGTGTGCCCCCAGCGGGCCGGTGGCGATTCTCTGCGGCGTCACCGCGGGCCTGGTCACCTGGCTGACCGTCGACAAGGCCCTTGTCGAGCTGGATGAAACCCTGAACCGGGAGGACATGCGTGCGGATTTGCTGGAGGTTCTGGCCGAACAGAAAGCGGAGCTGGGCGAGCAGCTCAAACAGAAACATTACACCGCTGTCGACGCCATGGCCGCCCGGGTGAACCACGCGGTGCAAAGCACTTTCGTACCTTATAATGACGGCATGGATGACTAATGAGTAGGTGAGTTAGCCGACAGGTGCTTTCGGGACACGCTGTAAATACTTCCCTGTACGCTCGACGGCCGCGTCCATGCGGCCGACGGTCCCAAAAGCACCTGTCGGCTAACTCACGCGCGCCTTAGTAGAAGCTGCCGTATGACACATTTGTTCAGACAAGCGGGCAGGCTGGAATACCCTTATGCACATCGATTCACTGGACCAGTGGAAACACGACCACGATTTCAATATTGACACCTCGCAAGGCGAGAAAAGAACCCGGCTGGTCGTGGTGTTGACGGCCTGCATGATGGTGGTGGAAATCACCGCCGGTTATCTGTACGGATCGATGGCTTTGCTGGCTGACGGCTGGCACATGGGCACCCATGTTGCCGCCCTGGCGATCTCGCTGTTTGCCTATCGCTACGCCAGGCAGCATGCGGACAACCCGGTCTACAGCTTTGGCACCGGCAAGGTCAGTGCGCTGGGCGGTTATGCCAGCGCGGTCGCGCTGGCCGTGGTGGCCGTTCTGATGGGCATGGAATCGGCGCATCGGCTGTTGTTTCCAGAGACCATCCATTTCGATCAGGCGATCCTGGTGGCGACCATTGGCCTGGTGGTCAACCTGGTCAGCGCCTGGCTGTTACACGGCGGAGCGGCGCACAGCCATCATCACCCTGATGCTGCGCATGACGATCACCACCACCATCACCACCACGATCATAATCTCAGGGCTGCCTACCTGCATGTGATTGCCGATGCGCTGACTTCGGTGCTCGCGATTATCGCCCTTTTCACCGGCAAATATTTTGACTGGCTGTGGATGGACGCCTGTATGGGCCTGGTGGGAGCCGCCCTGATCACACGGTGGGGGTACGGATTGCTGAAGGAAACCAGCCGTGTGCTGCTGGATCGTGCACCCGCTGCTGAAACACTCGAGCAGATTCAGCAGGCGATCGAAGCGGATGCAGACAACCGGATTACCGACCTGCACGTGTGGCGGCTGGGCCCGCGAAGCTATGGGGCCATCATTTCACTGGTCACCCACCAGCCAAGAGACCCGAAACATTACAAGGCATTGCTGAAAGATTATGCCGAACTTCAGCATATCACCGTTGAGGTCAACCATTGCGAGCATGAGCCGTGTATCAGTAATTGATTGGAGCGAAGCTCACCGCAACGACTTGAGCGCTAAAGACTTGTCAGTCCTCAAGGGTGGATATGGTATAAGCGGAAACAAGGAGGGCGTGTTGGTATGAAACTGGACAGTGTTGAACAAATATTCCAGGCGCTAAATTCAGCCGGTGTGCGCTACCTGGTTGCAGGTGGGCTTGCGGTCAATGCCCACGGTTACCTGCGGTTCACCAAGGATGTTGATTTCGTTCTGCAGCTGGTGCCCGATAATATCCAACGGGCATTCGCAGCGCTCGGTGATTTGGGATACCGGCCGAATGTCCCGGTTACCGGCGCACAGTTTGCCGATCCCCAGCAGCGAGAAAGCTGGATTCGGGACAAGGGCATGCAGGTGCTCCAGCTGTGGTGCGATGCCCACCGGGAGACACCCATCGACATTTTTGTTACCGAACCGTTCCCGTTCGACGACGAGTACAATTGTGCTCTGGTAAAACCCCTATACGGGGATATCGAGGTGCGGTTTGTTTCCATTCCGACATTGATTCGCATGAAACAGGCCGCAGACCGCTCACAGGATCGCATCGACATCGAGCACCTGCGCATGCTACAGGACGAGAATGATGACTAAAAAGCCGCAAGACACCGTGGATTGGAAACTCGCAACCTGGGATGGCGCAAAGCGCGAAGCGCTTCGACGTTGGGCAGCGTTACCACTCGAAAGGATCATTTCAGCGTTGGAGGAGATGCAGGAACTGGATGACAAGCTTCGCTCGTCGGATGTTGCGGGCGCCATCGAGGAACAACAAGCCGGTTATGACTCTGGAACTGAAAAGGATCGCAGTTGAGCAAGGTAGACGCTGTAGACAGATTAGATCGGCACATGCCTGTACTTCACCCTGCTGATTTTGACAAGGTGCGGGTAGTATGAGGGGAAACGAGGAGGGCGTGTTGATATGAAGGCGTTCGGTTGTGGCCTGCTTTTGGTTCGACCAGCGCGGTAGAGGTGAGTTGTTGGTTTGGTTGGTGGTCTATAACGATATGTAATCCCAGATAATTTATTTGACTAATACCGGCAGCAGCCGAATTCTTGCATCTGCGTTATCGGTACTTATACTATGTGTAATACAGGTGTGTATATAAGGTGTGAGTATGGCCCATCGTTTGAATATCATGTTGGATGACGCTGTCTGGGAATCCCTGCAGCAGTTGCCCAAAGGTGCTCGCAGTCGGTACATCAGCCAGGCTGTGGAGGAGCGGTTGCGACGTGAGCGGAAACAAAAAGCAGCCGCTGAAATGGATGCATTACGAAGCAATCTGCCGGCGCTGGACGATGGCATTGATGTTGTGGAGATGTTGCGTAAGGATCGAGCAAGGGATGATGCATGATTGTTGTACCGGACGCGTCGGTCATTTTGAAATGGGTGTTGCCACGAAACATTTCGCCGTTCCAGGATCAGGCATTGGCAATCCGGGATGCCGCGCTCAGCGACAGCATTTCCCTGATCGTTCCGTCACTCTGGCGTTATGAGGTGGGCAATACATTAACCCGCTTGATTCCAGACAATGCCCTACAGCTAATGATGCTGTGCGAGTCGGTCGGCCTGACTGAAGTAAAAGCTGATGGTAAATGGCTGGAGATAGCGGTAGGTCTTGTCAGTCGAAGCAAGGTTTCCTTTTACGATGCAGCCTATCATGCGCTTGCGATAGCGCAATCAGCCGTTTTCGTTACCGCGGATGAAAAGTATGTGAGTAAGTCGAAGCCTTCCACCGACATGTGCCTGTTGAAAAACTGGCCCTGATACGTGTTACCTCTACTGAAGCCGATTGCCATGAAAGAGCGTGTTTCGATGCTTTTTATCGAACGAGGCCAGATCGATGTGCTTGATGGCGCCCGCTGCTGAAACACTCGAGCAGATTCAGCAGGCGATCGAAGCGGATGTAGACAACCGGATTACAGACCTGCACGTGTGGCGGCTGGGCCCGCGAAGCTATGGGGCCATCATTTCACTGGTCACTCAGTAGCCGAGGGATCCGAAACATTACAAGGCACTGCTGGCGGAGTTTGATGAACTTCAGCATACCACCATCGAGGTCAACCATTGCGAGCAAGAGCTTTGCATCACTATTTGATTGCGGTGAGATTGACGCCAGGTGCTGCTATTCAGCAGCTGAGCCAATAGGAATTACATGGTGATCGGATGCATTATCCGGCAACAGATTCAGCCACTCCTCAGCATAGCCCAGCATGCGTGCATTTTCTTTGCCCTTTGCCCAGCCAAAATCTTTTTCCGGATGTTGTGCCAGCTCGGTGTATAGCAAACGAACCTGTGCGAGCGGGTTCTCGGTCCAGCAATCGTTGTCGCATCGATTCATGGGTTTTCCTTCACTGGTCTGACCGCCGCACTTCAGGCGGAGTCTACGAAGTCTTCCACACCACTACTCTAAGCGCTATCCACATGCCAAAGGGTGGTGAACGTGCTTCCTACGAAAACAAGAGAGGCGACCGAGATGAAGGTTACAACATGCTGCTCAATAATCAGCTTGAATAACGAACCGCGTTAACGCGCATGCACAAATTTACTGAATCGGTTACGAATTTCGGTAACGTAGCGATACCGAACTCAGAGGGTCGAATCGTCGTGGTAGCCTTGACCTCAACTTCATCGGATAGTAGCAGGGGGTTATCGTCCGGGCCAGCCAGTTTGACTGCAAAGCTCACAGGCCGGGTTGTTCCGTGCAGGGTCAGCAGCCCTTCCAGCAAACCTTCAGTGCGACTCGTCCAAGTCAGGCTGCTGCTGACAAACAGGATTTCCGGAAAGTTTTCCACATCAAGAAAACCTTTGCTTTTGATCAGCTGCTGGAGCAGCTTGTCGCTGGCTTTCAGGCTGCCAGTATCGACTCGGAACAGCGTCTGTCCGTGTTCATGCGCCGGTGATGAAGCCAGCAGAGATATGCCGCCCTGGAAAACCGTAAATTCCGCCTCGACACGTCCGATCAGACTGTTTGCGCAAAATCCAACACTCGAGGTCGATGATCGGATCAGATACAGACCGCCTTCCTCGGCAGCAGTCAGCATCATAGCTACAAGCGATTGATCGACCTTGCTGTTTTTGAATGGTGCACATAACTCTTTGTCGTATGCGACGCTGTTAGCGATGCTGCCGAGTAGTGCGATTGCAGCGATTCCACCCCTTATCAACGAATGTTTAGTAGCCACACAGACGCCCTCAAAAGTTTATAATATAAGGAATAACTAATATGTCTATCGGAAGCTGCCAGATAAACTTTAGAATAATCGACCCATGAATGCCCTCGTGTTATGACGCATGTTGTTGATCGTGAACGTGTTATTTTGCGTAAGGGCTCAAGGGGTTTTCCCGGTCGGCCGTCAGTTTGCATGGCGTCCGAGCAGGGCATGGTTTGGTTGATCACCGTTGTCTGGCACTGATTCTGAACGGGTTTATATACCAGGCTGGCTGCATCGACAGGTTCGGTCCGAGGCGCGCGAGTTCAATATTCGCCACCCGATCTGCCAGTTCTTAGACCTTCATGCTCAATTGCCTCGTGCTCTGCCGTGGGCAGCAGCATCGCAATCCCGTCCGTCAGACCCGGCTGATACACCGGTACGTTGAATCGGGTCAGGTGATTGGTGATACTACGTTTGGTGCTGGGTGCATTCCGAATTAAACCTGTTCGTTGCAGAAGGAGTCGTTGATATGCCAGCGTGGTCATTATTTGTTTGGTTGGCGATCGGTGCCATTGCCGGCTTGACTGCAAGAAGTTTCATTGGCGGTGCGCCGCCGTTCGGAAAGATCGGCGATATGATTCTCGGCATTGCCGGCGGGGTGGTCGGCGGTTACGGTTTGGCACTGCTCGGGATTGGGGGAGGGGGTACCGTTGGCGGTCTGATCGTTACCTGTATCGCGGCTTTGGCCGGCGCATTACTCCTCGTCTGGTTGTCGAACCGGATCAAAGTAAAGAGCTGACACTTCAGAGGTGGAAAATGGCACAAGAGGATGACAAAGGCTTTTTTGATAGGCTTGGGGAAATTCTCAACGCACCCCTGCCGGGCACCCAAAGACCGTCTGCACAGGCTCAGGCGCCTGACGAAGACGATGACGACGAGTCCTTGCTGGAGCGCGTCAAGGATATCCTGAGCGCGCCGCTACCGGGAACCCCGCAGGTGGAAACCGGCAGCGAGGCGTCGGGCGCTGCAGTGGGGGAGACCGGCACGCCGGCGCCCCA
>Ga0316197_10001633_pt1 | contig 15961 bp, 14 predicted proteins | sample OudBiesiAoxic_MG_FD_204939 | JGI IMG/M metagenome (GOLD analysis project Ga0316197, IMG submission 204939) | Coastal sediment microbial communities from Oude Bieten Haven, Netherlands - site A oxic | ecosystem: Environmental > Aquatic > Marine > Coastal > Sediment | place: Netherlands... | reverse complement strand
AGATGGCTGCTGCGTTCGAGGACCGACTCCGATCGCTGCGGCGGTTGATCAAAACGTATGACCACGAGATCGTGCGTCTCGACGCGCGGATCGCGGGGGTGTTCAAGGGCCATCCGGGATATGAGACAATCCAACAGATCCACGGCGTCGGACCGGTGTTCGCGGCGATCTTCGTCGCGGAGATTGGTGACGTCACCCGTTTCGACAACGCCCGCCAGATCTCGTCATGGGCCGACATGACACCCCGCCACCGTGAATCGGACGTGAAGGCGCATCGGGGTGCGATCACCAAACAAGGACCCCGGCTAGGAGACTGCTGAGCAATTCTCGGTGAAAGGCTCGCGTTGTCAGCGTGGGTGAGCGAAAATTGGTGGGTGCAGGGAACGTCTGGTCCTGATCGGGAGTTGTTGGATGCGGCGGCGTTCGTGTCGCATTTGGTGCCGGAGGGTTCGGTGTACGCGTTCTTGGCTGAGCATCGTCATCGGCTGTTCCCTGATGACATGTTCGCTGACCTGTTCGGGTCGGGGCGGGGTCGCCCGTCGCAGCCTGCCGATCTCGTGGCGACGGTGCTCGTGTTGCAGTCGCTTGAAGGGTTGTCGGATCGTGACGCGTTGCAGTCGTTGGCGACGGATCTGCGCTGGAAGGTTGCTGCCGGGCTGTCGATCACTGATCCGGGGTTCCACCCAACGGTGTTGACGTTGTGGCGCAACAAGCTCCGCAAGTCTGATCGGCCGGAGCGGATCTTCGACGCGGTGCGTGACGTGATCGCGTCGACGAACGTGTTGACGAACAAGACGCGCCGAGCGTTGGATTCGACACTGTTGGATGACGCGGTCGCGACCCAGGACACGGTGACCCAGTTGGTGTCGATGATCCGCCGGGTCCGTAAAGCCATCCCTGAAGCCGGTGCGGTCGAACTGGTCGGCGATGACTACGACGTTGCGTCGGGCAAGCCGGCGTGCGCATGGAACGACCCGACCGCACGCGACGAGTTGGTCACCCGCCTCGTCAACGATGCGCTGATCGTTCTCGCCGCTGTCGACGGTCTCGATCTCGACGAGGGCCAGCAACAGCTGATCGGTCTGCTCGCGTTGGTTGCCGGTCAAGACGTCGAGCCGGGCGACGAGGAAGGCACCTGGAAGGTCGAACGCAAGGTCACGAAGCATCGGGTGATCTCCACGGTCGATCCCGAGACACGGCACATGCACAAGTCCCGGTCGTCATATCGCGACGGCTACAAAGCTCACATTGCGGTCGAACCCGACACTGGTTTGATCACCGCCTGCGATCTGACACCTGCGAACGCAGGCGACGGCCCGACCGGCATGGAGCTTCTCGGCGGCGAGGCTGCCGGGTTGGATGTGTTGGCCGACTCCGCCTACGGGTCCGGCGACTCACTCGCCAAGCTCGCCGATGCCGAGCATCGGATCCTGATCAAGCCCTGGCCGCTCGGCCACAACAAGAATCTCGGTGACGATCAGTTCAACCGCGATGACTTCGTTGTCGACTACGCCGCTCGAACCGTCACCTGCCCGAACAGCATCACGACCCACATCACGCCCAGCGGCGCGGCGACGTTCGGAGCGAAATGTCGCGGCTGTCCAGTCAGAACGCGTTGCACCTCAGCGGTCGACGGCAAGACGTTCCTCGTTGGCGATCACGATCAGCACCTCGCTACGAACCGGGCACGATGGCGCACCGACCCCGACCTCGTTGACGAATACCGACAACACCGGCCACTCGTTGAACGCACCATTGCCTGGCTCGTCACCAACGGCCACCGCCGATGCCGACACCGCGGCGTTGCCCGCAACCGAATCGCGTTCTCCACCCGCGCAGCCGTCGTCAACCTGAAACGCTTGATCAACCTCGGCCTCGAACACGACGGCACGACTTGGAGCCTCGCTCCGACCGGTTGATCAGGTGGGCCCAGAGCAGACAGGCAGGCAACGACACCCACGGAACAAGCCCATCCAGCACGACCGGATCACACCCCGAAACCGGCTCCTCGGTCAGGTCACGTCCCCGGACCCACCACCAACACCACGCCACCAGACAACCGCCGATTGCTCAGCATTCTCCTAGGCCACCGTGGAGCGCGAGAACTGGCGGATCGACAACCCGGCGAACACCACGACGATGCCGGCGGACCAGGCGAGCGAGACCCAGAGATCGCTGCCGACCGGGAGGCCGTTGTACAACGCTCGGCAGGCGTTCGTGACGATCGTGAACGGGTTGTTGATCGCGAACGGCTGCAACCATCCCGGCATCTGGCTCGGGTCGACGAAGGCCGACGACACGAAGGTCAAGGGAAACATCCAGATGAACCCCGCCGAGTTCGCCGCCTCGACCGACGACACGTTCTGGCCGATCAGCGCCTGGATCCACGACAGCGCATAGCTGAACGCGAACAGCAGACCCGTACCGACGGCTGCCTCGACGAGCGAACCCTCGAAGCGGAAGCCGATCATGAACGCCACGAGCAGCATGACCCCGAACGTGATGACGTTGCGGACGAAATCGGAGATCGTTCTGCCGACGAGCACGGCGGACCGCGACATCGGCAGCGACAACAACCGGTCGATGTAGCCCTTCTGCATGTCCTCGGCGATCCCGACCGACGTGAACGCCGAGTTGAAGACCACGGTCTGGGCGAAGATCCCAGGGATCAGGAACTGGGCATAGTCGTCCTCGAAGCCGGGGACGGCGATTGCACCGCCGAACACGTAGACGAACAACAACACGAACATCACCGGTTGCAGCGTCGCGAAGATCAGGACCTCGGGATTGCGTGGCATGACCCGCAGGTGGCGAGTCGCTTCGACCCAGGCGTCCCTGGCCGCACCGACGAGCCCCGAACTCGGTGCGGGGCGGCCGATCGGTGCTGCCGTGGAGTGAACCGGCGATTCGCCGACGGGTGGTGCCCAGACGTTTCCCGGCAGCACCGCGTCCTGCGGCACCTCGCCGGCGTCGTCGGGGCGGATCATCGGACACCTCCGTCGAGGTCGGGGGTTGCGTCGCTCGGGGGGTCCTCGGCGGCGTGACCGGTGAGTTGGAGGAACACGTCGTCGAGGGTCGGTCGACGGACCTCGACGTCGAGGACGTCGACGCCGGCGTCGTCGAGCGCCCGAATCGCCGACGGCACCATCCGATCGCCCGACATGATCGACGCAGAGAGCCCGCGACCGGAGTCGTCCACGATGACGTCGCTCGTACAGAGCGACCGCAGAGCGGCGACGGCGCGAGCTGCATTGTCGGGGTTGGCGATCACCACGCTCAGTCGATCGCCGCCGATCTGGTCCTTCAGCTCGTCGGCCGTGCCGTTGGCGATGACCCCACCGGCGTCGATGACGACGATCCGCTCGGCCAGCCGATCCGCCTCGTCCAGGTACTGCGTCGTGAGCAGCACGGTCGTCCCGTCCTCACCGAGTTCCTCGATCAACTCCCACATCGCCAATCGACTGCGTGGATCGAGCCCGGTGGTCGGTTCGTCGAGGAACAGCACCGACGGACGAGCGATCAGACTCATGGCGATGTCCAGCCGTCGCCGCATGCCGCCGGAGAACTCCTTCACGACGCGATCGGCGGCGTACGTCAGGTCGAAACGCTCGAGCAGGTCCGTCGCACGCGGTCCGATGCTGGTACGCGGCAGATGGTAGAGCCGCCCGATCAGGTTGAGGTTCTCGGTGGCGGTGAGCCGCTCCTCGACCGCTGCGTACTGCCCGGTCAGACCGATCCGGGCCCGGACCAGCCCGGGATGGGCGACGACGTCCAGTCCGTCGATCCGGGCATTCCCGCCGTCGGGTCGGAGCAGGGTGGTGAGGAGCCGCACGGTCGTGGTCTTGCCGGCGCCGTTCGGTCCGAGCAACCCGTACACGGCACCGCGGGGCACGGAGAACGTCACGCCGTCGACGGCACGGGTCGCTCCGAACGTCTTGACGAGACCCTCCGCTTCGACGGCGAGGTCCGGCGCAGTGTCGGCGAGTGCGCTCATCGGCACCATTCTCGCTCATGACTTGCGTCGAGCGCGTTGACGATTTCCGACGGGTGCCGTCGTCCCGTCACTCGTCGGCGCGCCGGACCACGATGCTGCCGACCGAATACCCCGCACCGAACGAGCAGATCACGCCGAGGTCGCCACCCCGCAGATCGGCGCGGTGCTTGTGGAACGCGATGACCGAGCCGGCCGACGACGTGTTCGCGTACTCGTCGAGGATGACCGGCGCCTCGTCCTCGTCGGGCACCCGGCCGAGCACTCCCTTGGCGATGAGCTGATTCATCTTGAGGTTGGCCTGATGCAGCCAGAACCGGCGGACGTCGGTCGCCTCGACGCCGAGATCGGCGAGATGGCTGCCGATGTGTTGCACGACGAGCGGGCACACCTCCTTGAACACCGACTGGCCGTTCTGGCGGAAGACGACCTCGTGCGGGTCGCGCTCACCGTCCTCGGACTCGTTCAGGAATCCGAAGTCGTTGCGAATGTTGTTCGAGAACTGCGTGGCGAGCTTGGTTCCGAGGACGTCCCACCGACCGTGTGCGGCGCCAGGGTCGGACACGGCGTCGGCGGTTCGTTCGATCACCAGTGCCGTGCAGGCGTCTCCGAAGATGAAGTGATGGTCCCGCAGCTCGAAGTTGTTGTGGCCCGACGTGATCTCGGGATTCACCACGACCACACAGTTGGCGGTGCCGTTGCGCAGTGCGTCGACCGCATTCTGGATCGAGAACGTCGCCGACGAGCATGCGACGTTCATGTCGAACGCCCAACCGCCGGCACCCAAGGCGTTCTGGATCTCGATCGCCACCGCCGGGTAGGCGCGCTGGAGGTTCGAGCAACCGACGATCACTGCATCGATGTCGGCGGCTCGTCGTCCGGCCTGGGCGAGAGCGCCCTCGATGGCCGGCAACGACATCTCGGCCTGGATACCGAGTTCGTCCTCGTGGCGGAGGGGCAGCACCGGCCGCATCCGATCCGGGTCGAGCACCCCCGACTTCTCGATCACGTAGCGCGACCCGATCCCGGAGGCACGCTCGATGAATTCGACGTCGGGCAGCTCCCGTGCGGCAACCGTGCCGGCGGCGATCGCGTCGGCATGCTCGGCGTTCCAGCGATCGACCGACTCCGTGAGCGATGCGGCGAGTTCAGCGTTGCTGACCGACTCGGCCGGCGTGAACAACCCGGTACCGGTGATCGAGACGCTGACGAACGGGGCGGTGGTCATGCCGGCGCACGCTACGCCAGGTCAATCGGCGAGATGCATGCGGACGAGCGATCGCAGGCGATCGACCCCGTCGCCCTTCGTCGCACTGGCCCAGACGACGTCGCCGGGATCGAGCATGCATCCGGCGGCCAGTTCCTTCTTGCGCGAGGCCCGCTTCGACGACTTGACCTTGTCGAGCTTCGTGGCGACGACCGTGTGGGGGATCGCGTTGAACCGCAGCCAGTCGAGCATCTGGACGTCGAGCGTGGTCGGTCCGATCGCGCCGTCGACGAGCACGAAGACCATCGCGAGTTCCTCACGTTCGAGGAGATACCCCTCGATCATGGCAGGCCAGTCACCCTTGACCGACTTCGCCGCCTTCGCGAAGCCGTACCCGGGCAGGTCGACGACGGTGCCGAGTGGTTCCTCGGCCAGGCGTGGCCCCCGGGAGGAGGCCCGGCCCTCGTCGAGACGGAACAGGTTGATCAGCTGCGTGCGGCCCGGGGTGTTGGACACCCGCGCGAGCTGCTTGCGGTTGGCGAGTGCGTTGATCAGCGATGACTTGCCGACGTTCGATCGCCCGACGAACGCAACCTCGACCGGCGACTCGGGCAGGGTGTGCGCACGGGAGGCGGACTCGACGAACGTGAGCTGCAGCGGACTGCTCATGACGACATCTTCCAGCTTTCTCGCGCGAAAAGTGCACGAACCGTCCGAGAACGCGCTCTTGCACCCCGACGACGCCGATGGGGCGTCACACATGAGGGAGCACACGACATGAAGACCACCGCCACCGCCAGCAGCACCGCCAGCACCGCCTGCACCGCCAGTTCGGCTCGTCGCACGCTGACGATCGTCGCCGCCGGGCTCAGCCTCGCCGCCTTCACCGGGTGCTCGGCGATCGCCGAGCGCGCCACCGAGAAGATCGTCGAGGAGGGCGTCGAACGTGCGGTCGAAGCCGACACGGGCGAAGACGTCGAGATCGACTTCGACAGCGACGGCAACTTCAGCATCGAGACCGACGACGGCAGCTTCTCGGTCGACGAAGAGGGCTCGTTCGAACTCGAGACCCAGGACGGCACCTACACCGGTGAGGCCGATGAGAACAGCTACGTGATCAACGACGACGACGGCGTGGTCGTCGAGGCGCAGTTCGACGAGGACGACGGGTCGTTCACCCTCGAGTCCGACGACGGCACGATCACGTCGGGCAGCGACGAGGGCTCCTGGGCCCTGTGGCCCGCCGACGTCAGCCGCCCGGACTTCATCGCCGAGGGTTCCGTGTTCGGAACCCAGCTCGACGAGGAGACGGTGTGGTTGACGGCCACGGGCATCGCAGCTGGCGACCCTGCGGCAGCACTCGACGACTACGTCGCCACCCTCGAGGGATTCGAGGACACCGGCATCGAGGACGGCGAGAACATCGTGTACCTGTCGAACGGCGCATACTCGGTGAGCGTCGTCACCGACCCGGCTGCCGGCTATCCGGGCGACAGCATCCTGCAGGTCTCGGTCGCCACCGGCTGACCGATATCGCCCCCACCGACGTCCGGCGCCGACCTACTGTGGACCGCGTCGGACCCGTTCCATCCATCACTTCCACGAACCCGACGAACAGGATGATTCCATGATTTCCACCATCTCCCGAACCGCACTGACCGGCGTGGTGCTCGCCGTGTTGGCGACCGGCTGCGGCAACCTCGTCGAACGTGCCACCGAGGAGGCGGTCGAACGCGCGGTCGAGGAGGCGGTCGAGGCCGACTCCGGCGGCGACGTCGACGTCGAGTTCAACGAGGACGGCATCTCGGTGGAGTCCGACGAAGGCGACTTCAACCTCAACGTCGACGAGAACGGCGTCGAGATCGACGGCACCGACGCCGACGGGAACGACTTCTCGTTGGACGCCGACGAGGACGGCATCAACGCCGAGAGCGGCGAGGGCACCCTCGATGTCGACGCCGACGGCACCTTCACCGCCACCGATGCCGACGGCGACGTGACCACCGGCCAGGTGTCCGGCGACGACGGCACCGTCGACTTCACCGTCGAGGGCGAGGACGGCGATTCGGTCTTCACCTCCGGTGAGGGCATTCCGGAACAGTGGCCGAGCGACGTGCCCGAGCCGTCCGGGCTCTCCGAGGTGTTCGGCACGTACGTGTCCGACCCGAATGGCACGAACGTCGTCGTCACCGGCACGACGGGCGGCAGCGCCCAGGACGCGTTCGACGACTACGCCGGACGACTGACCGATGCGGGGTTCAGCGAAGAGAGCAAGCTCAACCAGGGCGACGAGTTCTACAGCGCCACCTTCACCGACGGTCAGTACACGGTCAACCTCACGACGCAATCGAGCGGTGGCACGACCAACGTGGTCATCGGGGTCGACTGACCCTCATCCGGAGACGAGCGATGCGATCGCCCAGATCGCTGCGACGAGCCCGACCAGCGCGAACGTCAGCGATCGTGCGACGGGCGCGCGCTCGAGCAGCTCGTCGTCGAGCTGCTCCCGAGGCGGGCGGACCACGGCGAGCAGGTTGCCGACGAACAGTGCACCACCGAACGCCAGCACGAGAAACGGCAACAGGTCCTCACCGAGAAACACCGCGCCAGCGTAGGGCGGACGAGCGCCCCATCGACTCCGCACGATCTCCTGACGACGCCTCCGACAAATAGTTGCGTACGCAAGTACTACCGCTACACTCGTGACATGACCAAGATCCTCCGTATCGACTCCTCCGCCCGCACCTCCGAATCGGTGAGCCGTGAGCTCTCCTCGCGTCTGATCGACCGGTTCCCTGGCGACGTCGAGGTGATCACTCGTGACCTCTCCAGCGGGGTCCCGCTCCTCAGCGAGGCGACCCTGTTGGCGATGTGGACGCCGGCCGACCAACGCACTCCCGAGCAGAACGGCCACCTCGCCGTTGCCGACGAGTTCATCACCGAGTTGGTCGATGCCGACGCGGTCGTGATCGGTCTGCCCATCTACAACTTCGGCCCTCCGGCGGCGCTGAAGGCGTGGGCCGACCTCGTCGCTCGTGCCGGCACCACGTTCCGCTACACCGAGAGCGGCCCGGAGGGCCTCGTGCCGAACAAGCCGGTCTACGTCATCGTCGCCTCGGGTGGCGTCCCGGTCGGATCGCCGATGGACCTGTCGTCCACGTGGCTCACGACCTTCCTCGGATTCCTCGGGCTGCGCGACGTCGAAGTCGTCGCCGCCGGACAACTCAATGTCGACCCGGAGGGTGCCGTGGCCGCCGCTCTCGACGCCGTGGACGCCGTCGAGATCACATCCACACGGGCGGCCTGACGCAACACGCGTCCGGGTGGCAGGCTGGCGGGATGGATCTCGCTGCAGCCGTCACCGCTGCTCGCCGCCGGTATGCAGCGGCGCGCCCGATCAGCCGTGACTGGTCGGATCGGGCGCGGGCGGTCCAGCCCGGCGGCAACACCCGCTCCGTCCTGCACTTCGACCCCTTCCCGTTCCGCGTGGCACGGGCGTCGGGGCGCACACTGCACGACGTCGACGGTCATCGCTACGTCGACCTCCTCGGCAACTACACCGCCGGGCTGTTGGGGCACGATCCGGGCCCGGTCCACGATGCGGTCCGCCGCGTGCTCGACGACGGCTGGTCCCTCGGATCGGTCCACGAACACGAGGTCCGTCTCGCCGAACTCCTCGTGGATCGGTTCGACTCGATCGAACGCATCCGCTTCACCAACTCCGGCACCGAAGCCAACCTGATGGCGCTCGCCGCCGCGACACACCACACCGGTCGCGCGAAGGTGATGGTCTTCGCCAACGGCTATCACGGCGGCGTCATCACGTTCGGCCACGGGTCGAGCCCGGTGAACGTGCCCCACGACTGGCTGATCTGCACCTACAACGACATCGACGACGTCACCAAGGCCTTTGCACGCCACGGACCTCAGATCGCCGCCGTCCTCGTCGAGCCGATGCAGGGGTCGGGCGGGTGCATCACCGGTGACGCCGACTTCCTCGCCGCGCTCCGCACGCTCACCGAGACCCACGGCTCGCTGCTCGTGTTCGACGAGGTGATGACCTCGCGGAGTTCTCGCAGCGGCGCCCAGGGTCGTCTCGGCATCCGACCCGACCTCACGACCCTCGGCAAGTATCTCGCCGGCGGGTTCAGCTTCGGAGCGTTCGGCGGACGCGCCGACGTGATGGCCCACTTCGACCCCGCCGCCGGCGGATCGTTGGGTCACGCGGGCACGTTCAACAACAACGTCGTGTCGATGGCCGCCGGTGTCGCCACGTTGACCGAGGTCCTGACCGACGAGGTTCTCGCCGCGACCTTCGAACGCGGCGAGCGCCTGCGGCGGGAACTGAACGATACGTTCACCCGCCACGACCTGGCGATGTGCGCGACCGGATCGGGATCGTTGATGAATTTGCACGGCACGGCCGGGCCGGTGCGTTCAGCTGCCGATCTCGGAGCAGCCGACGATCGGCTGAAGGAGTTGCTCTTCTTCCATGCGCTCGACGCGGGCTACTTCGTCGCCCGACGCGGCTTCATGGCCCTCAGCATCGAGATCACCGATGCCGACGTCGCCGGTTTCGTCGACGTCGTCGACGACTTCGCTCAGCACCACGCAGGGTTGTAGCTCCCGGGGGGCTGGGGCTCGCCCTTCGGTCGCGCGAAGACCTGAGTCCAGTAGTCGAAGAACCGCGAGGGGTCGTTCGTGCGCTCGACGTAGCCGACGCCGAGTTCGGTGAACGCAGGGTTCAAGATGTTGCGACAGTGCCCCGGGCTGCGCATCCATGCCGCCATCACCGCGCCGGCGTCGCGGTAGCCGGCGGCGACGTTCTCGCCCCATGTGCTGAACTGATAGCCGCTGCGTGCGATCCGGTCGCCGGGACTCGAGCCGTCGGGAGCGATGTGGTAGATCGAGCCGGCGGACGCCTGGGCCGCGCTGTGTCCCTGAGCGGCGTCGTTGAGCGAGACGTCGAGCCGCATGGGGCTGAGTCCACGGCTGGTCCGCTCGTTGTTGACGAGCGCCAGAATCTGCACCGACTCGGCCGACGTCTGCGGCGGGGGCGGATCCGCCATGGGCGTGGCGTTCTGGATCCGGTTGGCCGGCTTGGTGGATGTCGCTGTGTTGTCGAGCTCGCCGAAATCGGCGGTCGCAACGCTCGCCGGAACGAGCATCACGACGCCCGCTGCGATCATTGGCCAAAACTTCATGACGCCTCATCGGTGTGATCGGTGCCCGCCTTGAGCGAATGCTAGCGATTGTTGCGGTTTCATTACGATGCGATGTCGAAATGTCAAGAATCGGCCGAGAGCTCTCACCGTCACCCGACGAGTGGAATGGTTCGCCGTCGGGCATGGTTGTACCCATGTTCGGACCACGAATCGGCTCGAGCCCGGCGCACGCGTGTACCGGCCATCTCATCAGGGCAGTTTCATGATCCGGACCACCACCACCGACCAGCACGGCTCGCACCTCCGGCGCGCACTGATCCCACTCACCGCGGCCGCTGCGCTGGTCCTGGCCGGGTGCGGCGCCGACGCCGGTGCCGACGAACCGACCGAGCCGACGATTCCCGCCGACGCCGCAACGGTCGTTGCCGCATCGGCCACGGCGATGGGTGACACCGAGAGCGTTCGGTTCGAACTCCGCCGCAGCGGCGCCCCCGTCTACATCGACCAGGTCGAGCAACTGTCCTTGAACACCGTGATCGGCCAGTTCACCGTGCCCGGTTCGGCACAGGCGGTGCTGGAAGTCGAGGTCGACGGCGGACTGGTCAGCGAACTGGGCGCCGTGGCGCTCGACGACGACATCTGGTTGTCGAATCCGATCACCGGCGTGTTCGAACCGCTGCCAGCGGGCATCGAACTCGATCCGTCGCTGTTCTTCGACCCGAAGGGTGGTTGGCAACCGCTGATGGAGGAGCTGACCGACGTGGAGCTGGTCGGGACCGAGACCAGGGACGGGGCCGATCGGTACCACGTGGCGGCGACCGCGCCCGCTGCGCAGGTCGAGGTGATCACCGCCGGGCTCGTCACGGACCAGGACGTCATGATCGACGTCTGGATCCAGCCCGTGACGGGCCACGTGCGCGCGGTCGAGTTCTCCACCGACGTCGGTGACGGCACCGTCGAGTGGGAACTCGAGTTGAGCGAGTACGGCGAGGAGTTCGACATCCAACCACCCGAGGGTGTCGGTTCGTGAGCGCCCGCCTCGCGTCGCCGCGTGCGATCCTCTGGGCGGTCGGCTTCAGCGTCTTCGTCGCCGCCGACGACCTCACCGTCGTGTCGACGATGCTCCGCCCCATCATCGGTGACCTCGGCCTCGTCCTGCCCGACGGCCTGGACGATGCCGCATGGATCGTCAACGCCTACCTGATCGCGTTCATCGCCGTCATGCCGATCGCCGGGCGGATCAGCGATGTCATCGGGCGTCGTCGGACGTTCCTGATGGCGTATGCGATCTTCCTGGTCGGCACGATCTGGATCCCCCTGTCCGACTCGCTCGGCACGCTGCTCGTCGGCCGTGTGCTCACCGCGATCGGCGGCGGCGCGATGGTGCCGATCGCCCTCGCCGTCGTCGGCGACGTCTACCCGGTCGCACGACGCGCCCGTGCGCTCGGCACACTCGGCGCGATCGAGACGCTCGGCTGGGTCTGGGGCCCGCTCTACGGTGCGATGCTGGTGCGATTCCTCTCCTGGCGGTGGCAGTTCTGGTTGAACGTCCCGCTCGCAGTGATCGGTGCTGCGGCCGTGTGGTGGGCCCTCGCCGAACACGACCGTCCGGATCGCGACACTCGCATCGATTGGCTCGGTGCCGGGCTGCTGACCACCGCGCTCGTATCGCTCAACCTCGCACTCCTCGGATCGGCCGAGGTGCAGAGCGTGCAGGGACTCGACGAGCTCACCGGCAACGGCGGTACCGACCTGCGCTGGCTGTACCCGCTGGCGCTCGCCGCCGGAGTCGGGTTCGTGTGGCAGCAGCGCCGACGCCGCGCGAGCGGACGCACGGCGCTCATCGACGCGGCGCTGTTCCGCGGCCGCAACGTCCGGGTCGCATTGATCGTCAACTTCGTCGTCGGCGCGGCACTGGTGATCGCGATGGTCGACGTGCCGCTGTTCGTCAACGCCGTCGAGATCGACCTCGAACGGTCGGCCGTCGTGGCGGGATGGGTCCTGTCGGCGCTCACGGCGGCGATGGCGTTGCTCTCCTACGTGGGCGGTCGGGTCACGGAGCGAACGTGGTACGGACCGCCGATCCTGCTCGGTCTCGTGGCCGCAACGGTCGCGTACACGCTGATGGGGCTCACCTGGGGCGGCGACACGCCGTACCCCGTGCTGGCCCTGCAACTGGCACTGCTCGGTGGCGGGATCGGGTTGACCGTCGCGCCGACCACGTCGGTGGTCGTCGACCACGCCGAACCCGACGCGCGGGGTGCGGCGGCCGCCGTGGTGATGGTGGTCCGGATGATCGGACTGAGCGTCGGTCTCTCCGCGCTCACCGCCTGGGGCCTCGCCAGGTTCAACGCCCTCCGATCCGAGATCGACCTCCCACCGATCACCGATCCGGGATTCCAGTCGGCGCTCAACGACGCCACCGAGCGCCTCACCGCCCAATCGATCGCCGACACCTTCCTCGCCAGTGCCGCCGCGCTCGGCGCCGGCCTGCTGCTCTGCCTACTGCTCCTTCGACGTTCCGAATCCGCACCCCTGGAGGCCCCGATGCCCACCGAACCCGACACGCATGAGCACGACACGTTCGTGGTCACCCGCGCCGTCGTCGACACCGACGAGCTGCCCGTCGTCGACGAGCTTCCTCCACCGGTGGCGACGACGGCCGGGCCGACCGATTGGGCCCAGCGGCATCTCACCGCGGTGCTGGCCGGATTCGCCGTGCTCCTGGTCGGATCACTCGCACTGACGCTGTGGATGTTCACCCGTGTGCAGGCCGCTCAGGACGAACTGGCCGCCACGCAGGCCGACCTCGCGCGCGTCGAGTCCGGCGCCGCGTTGTACGCCTCGCAGGTGAACGGGTTCGTGGAGACGGTCAACGGCATCGGACCCTCGATCGACGAAGGGCTCGACCAGGCCGTCATCGGCCTCGAGGACTTCGGCACCTCGACGATCGACTTCGACGTCTCGATCGACGAGACCGTGTCGATTTCGGAGACCTTCGAGCTCAAGCGAACGGTCGAGGTCCCGATCAACACCTCGATCCCGATCGACGAAGAGGTCGAGACGACGGTGACGGTGAACGGACCGTTCGGCGTCGACATCCCGATCGACATCACGGTGCCGGTGAACATCGACGTCCCGATCGATCTCACCGTGGACGTGCCGATCGACGAATCGGTTCCGATCGACGTCGATGTCCCGGTGCAGCTCGACGTGCCGATCTCGATCGACGTGGAGGGAACCGAGCTCGAGGCGCTCACCACCTCGCTGGTGGACGGGCTGCGCGCCTTCCAGGAGGGTCTCGACGGCCTCACCGGTACCTGAGGGTTCCGAGATCAGCGACGGAATGCGCTGCGGCCAGCGGTGGACTGGTGCCCAGGTCGCCGTGCCGTCGCTAGGTTCGAGCGCAGTGAAGGACGATGCCGCACCCACCTCGCCCGCCCTGGGAGGGACGCTCGGCGCCGCGCGCTCCGTGTCACGGCCTGCGCTCACGTTCAAGGTGCGGCGGCGCGGGTTGTCACCCAAGCGTCAGCGGGAGTTCGACGAATGGATCGGTGAGTGGTCGATCGACCTCGACGGCCCGGTCCTCGACTGGGCCGACGTGTTCCCTGGGCCCCGTGGACGACCGCGTGACCCCAGTCGTGGTGTCGTCCTCGACATCGGTTTCGGGCACGGCGAGTCGACGATCCAGATGGCTCGCGCCCAACCACATCTCGATGTCATCGGTGTCGAGGTCCACGATCCGGGAGTCGTCACGGTGCTCGATGCGATCGTGAACGACCCGCTCCCCCACGTGCGCGTCGTCCACGGCGATCTCATCCGGTTCCTCCGGCGCATCGGGCCCGACTCGCTGGCCGTCGTCCGCATCTTCTTCCCCGACCCGTGGAAGAAGCACCGCCAGCACCACCGTCGGCTCGTCCGCGACGACGTCGTGGCTGCGCTGGTCGACCGGTTGGAGGTCGGTGGCGAGCTGCACCTCGCCACCGACATCGCCGACTACGCCGAGCTGATGCAACGGGTGTGCGACGCCGAGCCCCGGCTCGAGGGCGGCGTGATCGCGCGACCCGATGAACGACCGCTCACGCGATTCGAGCGCCGCGGCCTCGACGAAGGGCGCCCGCCCTCGGACCTGCGATACCACCGGGTGCGCTGACCGTCACGTCGGGAAGGGCGGGAGTTCGTCGCCGTAGAGCCAGTCGTCGAGCACGGCGACGGCATCGGCGCCGGCGATGTCGTCCACGAGATCGACGAACTCGGCGGTGGTCACGTCGCCCCCCGCGAAGCGTGCGTAGTACTCGGTGAGGATCTCGCCGAACACGTCGTCGCCCACCTCCACGCGGAGTGCGTGCAGCGTCATCCCACCGCGGAAGTACACCGACAGCCCGAACAGCTCCTCGATCGGAACCTCGGCCGGTCCCGACGTGCCGTCGCGCAACGCGTCATACATCCCCTGCGGTTCGATGTCACTCGGCAGGCCCCGGTCCTCGAAGTACATGTAGGCGAGGTAGGTCGCGAAGCCCTCGAGCATCCAGATGTCCTGCCAGGCCGCGACGGTAACCGAGTTGCCCGACCACTGGTGGAGGATCTCGTGAGCGATCGTGTAGGGATCGGTTGCATCGAGGCCGTGGATCGAGATCGTCTGGTTCTCGAGCGCGAACCCGAGGTCGAACGGCATCACGATCGACCCGTACTCGGCGAACGGGTAGTCGGCCCCGAAGAGCTCCTCATAGAAGGCGACGACGTCGGCCGTGAGTTCGAAATCGTCGTCGAGTTCGTCGGCGAACACGGGCGGGAAGTAGTTCCGGATCCGCAGCCCGTCGTCGGTCGTCGACTCCCGGAGCTCGAAGTCGCCGATGTAGACCGCCGCGAGGTACGACGTCATCGGGTCGTCCATTCGCCAGGTCGTGGTCGCGCGCCCGCCACCCGCGTCCGCCACGTCGTCGAGCTGACCGTTCGCCACGACCGTCAGTTCGGAGTCGGTGGTCACCGAGAACTCGAACGTCGCCTTGTCGGCGGGGTGGTTGTTGTTCGGGAACCACGACATGGCGCCCGACGGTTCGGAGGCGACGTAGATCGTGTCGTCGCGCTGCTGCCAGCCGATCGTGTCGAACGGGATCGCCGGGTCGACGATCGGCTGCGGCGACCCGAAGTAGTCGACGATCACGGTGAACGCCGCGCCGGCGTCGATCGACACCGGTGGTGTGATCACGAGCTCGTGGTCGACCCGTTCCACGGTGGCCGCCTCACCGTCGACGCGCACGTCGGTGACCTCGAGACCCTCGAGGTCGAGGTTCAATCGAGCGAGGGTCTGGGTCGCCACCGCATCGATCGTGACGGTGGCGTCGATCTCGTTGGTCTCGACGTCGACATCGAGGACGAGGTCGTAGTGTTCGACGTCGTACCCGCCGTTGCCGAGGTCCGGGTACAGCGAGTCGCCGACACCCTCGGCGCCGACCTCCGCAGGCTCCGCCGGCTCGACAGGCTCCGCAGGTGCTCCGGTCGGCGGCGGCGTGCTCGACGGCACCGATGCGACCGGCTCGTCGACCTGGCCGGAATCCTCGACCTCGACCGAGTCCTCGACCCGAAACGAATCCTCGA
>Ga0316197_10001632_pt1 | contig 15962 bp, 15 predicted proteins | sample OudBiesiAoxic_MG_FD_204939 | JGI IMG/M metagenome (GOLD analysis project Ga0316197, IMG submission 204939) | Coastal sediment microbial communities from Oude Bieten Haven, Netherlands - site A oxic | ecosystem: Environmental > Aquatic > Marine > Coastal > Sediment | place: Netherlands... | reverse complement strand
TAAACCGGTATATACAATCTGGATATCCTTACCCGGTTCCTTGCCTGATAGCCGGATAAGCTGTTCGGCAAGGTAAGTGATCTTGATTGGCTCACCCATATCGAGCACGTAGATTTCACCACCGGAACCCAACACAGCAGCCTGCATAATGAGCTGACTGGCCTCGGAAATGGTCATGAAATAGCGCGAGATTTCGGGATGGGTGACCGTGACCGGCCCCCCTTTTGCAATCTGCTCCTTGAACAAAGGCACGACGCTGCCGTTGGAGTTGAGTACATTACCGAACCGCACCGTGATATAGCGGGTTGTTGAGCGTGCGCCCATGTTCTGACAGAACATTTCGGCAACGCGCTTGGTTGCACCCATGATATTAGCCGGGTTAACCGCCTTATCGGTAGAAATCAGGACAAAGGTACCTACGCCATGGCGCTCGGCTGCTTCAGCCATTCGCATCGTTCCGAGTATGTTATTGCGAAAAGCCTCGCGAACCTGGGTCTGTAGAATCGGTAGATGCTTGTATGCCGCGGCATGGAAAATCATGTCCGGTTTATATTCACTCACGACTTTCTCAACCGTGGCTGAATCGCAGATATCTCCCAGCACACTGCAGAAAATAAGGTCCTGGAATTCACTGCGGAGTTCATGGTCAATGCGGTAGATAGCAAACTCGCTATTGTCCACCACGATCAGTTCCACCGGGTTGAGCCGGGCAATTTGTCGGCACAGTTCTGAACCGATGGAACCGCCTCCTCCGGTGATCATAACGCGCTTTCCAGCCAGTCCGTCGCGGATGGAGTCCCATACCAGTGAAATCGGCTCCCGTCCCAGCAGGTCGTCAATGGCGACCCGCTTGAGGTCGTCAATCCGGGTGGCTTTGTTACCCAGGTCGTTCAGGGTAGGCAGGGTTCTGAACTGGATGTCACTTCTCTCGCAAATCTCCACAACCTGCCGCATTTGCTGGTTGCTGGCCGACGGCATCGCGATGATAGCGATATCAGCGCCCACTTCCTGGCAAACGCGGGGCAGTTGATCGATCGTTCCAAGAACGGGAATACCATGGACCTGCGCGCCCCTGAGACGCTCGTCATCGTCCAGAAAGCCCACCACGTCGAATGCGCCGCGGTGACGCAATTCTCTCTCCAGTAAGGCGCCTGAACGACCCGCACCCAGGATCAGGGCGCGATCGACTCCTGCATCCTGTCCGGGCATCCGGACAGGCAGGTACGAGTCTTTCCAGAATCGAAAACACATCCTGGGTAAACCCAGGGTGAGAAATAAAACAGCCGGGTACAGCAGCACCGGCGCGATCATATCGCGAACACTGCTACCGTAAAAAAGGGTGAGTGCCGCGATGATGAAAACCGTACCAAAGGTTGCCGCCCGAACGATATTCCAAAGATCCGGAAAGCTGGCGAAGCGCCACAAACCCTTGTACAGGCCGGTTGACCAAAGCACCAGGCCCTGAACGGAAAGCACAAGCAATAATTCCGTCACAAGCGGAACTGAATCGATAACACCGGAAAAACTGCCGCGTCTGATCAACCAGCCGGCAGCCAGCCAGGAAACAATAACCATCACCAGGTCGTGGGCAATCACAGCTGCACGCGGATGACGCAAAATGCGCTTAACGTTCATATTATTATCCCGCCAGGGTTGACACTTTGTAACGACGAATCAACAGGTACCAGCCAAGCAAAAAAAACAGGGTCAGGGCCAAAGCCACGGGCCAGGCCAGGTCCGGGAGGTATACAGCAAGTAGAATTCCCGGCAGAACCAGCGTTATATTGATTGCCTGGTAGAGCACTGCGACTTGACCATGGGCCCATCCGCTTGCAATCAATCGCTGGTACAAGTGTTGCCGGTGCGCATTATACCACCGCTCACCCCTGATTACTCTGAACAACAATGTCATTGTGCTATCTGTTAAAAACAGCAGCATTACCAGCCCTGCAACCGGCAGGGAAAAGGCGCCGCTACCGTATCCGTACAGCAACAGGGCTGCAAAAACGAAGCCAAGGGCCAGGCTCCCGACATCGCCCATAAACACTTTGGCCCGACCCAGGTTCCAGGGTAAGAAACCGAGGCAGCAGGCAGCAAGAATCATTGAATACATGGCATAAGGCACATCGCCGGAATGCTGAAACAACCCGGCCAGAACGCTGGCGGCGAACACCCCCTGCAAGCCCGCCATGCCATTACTGCCATCCATGAAGTTGTACATATTGGTCATCCAGATCACAAACAATCCACAGAAGGTCAACGATACAATCCCTTGCAGCCAGCCCACTCCCAGTGCGCACCATAACAGCCAGCAAGTGACCACAAGCTGAACGGAGAAACGAAAGCGTGCACTGAGGGAAGCGTGGTCATCCCACCAACCGGTTGCGGCCAGAACCAGTATCCCGGGGGCAATGCACCTTACCCAGAAGTCATCCGTCCCGGTTTCGACCAGCGACAGGGAAACGATCAACATCGCGAGCACCAGGCCTGCGCCTCCGCCCCGCGGTGTGATCTCGGTATGGCTGTGGCGCTCACCCGGGTGATCCAACAGCCCGCGGCGGCCTGCATACCAGGTAGCGAGACCGGTTAAAAGAAAGGACAGAATAGCCGCGCCGGCGACAGCGGAAAGGGAACCCAAAGAAGCAAGCCCGGCCATAATGACTCGAGGCCTACTCGCCCAGCACCCCGTGAATTTTTCTGGTCGTTCCCCACTTTCTGCAACTCGGGCACTGCCAGTGGTGAGTCAGGCCGCTAAAGCCGCAATGGTTACAACGATATCCCGGTTGCCTGGACATCAGGCGCGCAGCAACCGCCTTGAGAATATCGTCACTCGACTCTTTATCAAGGTGGCCATCTGCATTGAGATCAATCAGGTGATCGAGCCCGCGAACCGAGGGTTTTGAAGTCAGCTTCTCAACCAGGTAACGGGCAGCTGCATCCTCACCTTGTTCCGAGGAAATAAAATCCGTTAACTTCAGGGTCAGTGAAATCCCGTTATAATTTTCAGCCCACGCATTGAGGGTTGATCGTCCCCTTTCTACTTTATCCGCGCGGTCCGCAGCATCGAGATAGTTTTCCAGCAACTCGGGAATGTAATCCGGATCCAGCCCTGCAATTTCTTCATAGAGTTCCATGGCACTGACATGATCGCCGTCAATAGTGGCTATCCCGGCCAGGATGAACCGGGCACGGATACAGCCAGGATCATGCCTTCTCGCTTCGCGCAATTGCCTGCGTGCCTCTTCACCGTTGTTCTCCGACAGCGCCGCCTCAGCCATCTCGCAACAAAACTGTGCCATGACCCCACCCATGTGCACCCCGCTGACCTGCTCCAGGCGCTTCGCCTGCTCCAGGGCATCGGACCAGTCTTTTTCTTGCTGGTAGATCTCCAGCAGACTCTTAAGCGCAGCGGGAGTATGGGCATCTGTTTCAATCAACTCCGCGAAGAGTCGCTCAGCGCGGTCAAGTAAACCGGCGCGCATGTAGTCCTCGCCCAGCTCAAGCAGAGCCTGGGTTCTTTGTTCAGGCTCCAGGCCGGGTTTTGCGATGATATTCTGGTGGAATCGAATGGCACGGTCGACTTCACCGCGGCGCCTGAACAGGCTGCCCAGCGCCATGTGTGTCTCAACGGTGTCTTTATTGACTTCGGCCAACTCAAGGAACACCTGGATAGCCTTGTCCGGTTGCTCATTGAGCAGGTAATTCAGTCCCTGGAAATACTGATTGCTGAACAGTTGGCGACTTTTACTGGAGGAGCGTTTTTCCAACACCCTGGCAAACCACCAGCCCAGGTAAACCGCCACCGGTAATAGCAGTACCAGCCCGAGCGTGAGCATCAGGTGTTCAGGAATCCTTGCTGCGTGCTTTGCGTAGTCGCGCCCGTAGCGGAACGATCACAAACATCCAGGCCAGGGCCAGGCCCAGCAATAATCCGGCTGCAAACACACAGAGAATGAGAAGTCCCAACGGCCAATTGAGTTGAACCCAAAGAAGGTCAACACCGACCGTATCAGAATTCAGGGTACCGACGAGCAGCCCCAACGCAATGGCGAGGACTGCAATAATGATGAATCCAATTCGGTACAAGCTTGGGGCCTGTCAGCTTTTCGGGAAGTCGACGCGCTCGCGCAGTGCCTTACCCGGCTTGAAATGGGGTACATGTTTTCCAGGCAGAGCAACTGCCTCGCCCGTTTTTGGGTTTCTACCCATACGTGGTGCGCGGTAATGCAGGGAAAAACTCCCGAAACCGCGAATCTCAATTCGGTCACCCGAAGCCAGGGCCGAACTCATTTGTTCGAGAATAGACTTAACACCTAGCTCCACATCCAGGTGGGCAAGGTGTCTTTGTACTTCAGCCAGCTGATCGATCAGTTCAGATTTAGTCATAGGAAACTCGCTATACCACTGATTATTATTGTAATACTATTTTTGCGAGTGCGGGGCTGAAATCAGCCCCGCACGCACTTTTTCGACCAGGTGCAATCAGGAATCCTGATCCAATTGCTCCTTGAGAAGGTCACCCAGTGAAGTCGTACCGCCGGTAGAACTGCTCGACTTGTACTCTTTGAGCGCTTCGGCCAGTTCCGCGTCTTCCTTGGCCCGGATGGACAGGGTCAAAGTGCGGTTCTTGCGATCGAGGGCAACGAACTTCGCCTCTACCTTATCACCAACAGAAAGCTCGCGTGTGGCGTCCTCAACCCGCTCTTCCTTGATATCGGAAGCGCGCAGGTAACCTTCAACACCCTCAACGAGTTCGATAACCGCACCGCGGGCATCAACTTCCTTGACGGTACCGTTCACCATTGAGCCACGCGGATGTTCGGCCATATAGGTCGCGAACGGATCCTGATCGAGTTGCTTGATGCCAAGTGAGATACGCTCACGTTCGGGATCAACGGCAAGTACCACAGCTTCCACGTCTTCACCTTTACGGAAGTTGCGGACCACGTCTTCACCCGTGTCCTGCCAGGAAATATCGGAGAGATGAACCAGTCCGTCAATTCCACCGTCAAGACCAATGAAAATACCGAAGTCGGTAATGGACTTGATTGCACCGGTAACCTTGTCGCCCTTATTGTGGATAGCGGCGAAAGATTCCCAGGGATTGACTTTGCACTGTTTCATGCCAAGCGAAATACGACGACGTTCTTCGTCAATATCCAGAACCATGACTTCAACTTCGTCACCGGTATGAACCACCTTGGCCGGATTGACGTTCTTGTTCGTCCAGTCCATTTCAGATACATGGACGAGACCCTCAACGCCATCTTCGATTTCAACAAAACAACCGTAGTCAGTGATGTTTGAGATCGATCCAAAGATGCGCGCACCCACCGGGTAGCGCCGTGACAAATCATTCCATGGATCATCGCCAAGCTGTTTCAGGCCAAGTGATACACGGTTACGCTCACGGTCGAAACGCAGCACGCGAACTTCGAGTTCGTCGCCGACGTTAACCACTTCGCTCGGATGATGAACCCGCTTCCAGGCCATATCGGTGATGTGCAACAGGCCATCGATGCCGCCCAGATCCAGGAAGGCGCCGTAATCGGTCAGGTTCTTCACCACGCCGGTAACAATCGCACCTTCTTCCAGCCGCTCCAGCATCTGCTCGCGCTCGGCGCTGAATTCAGACTCAACCACAGCACGTCGTGACACAACAATGTTGTTGCGACGGCGGTCCAGCTTGATGATTTTGAATTCCAGATCCTTACCTTCAAGGTAGGCCGGATCGCGTACAGGACGTACGTCCACCAGTGAACCCGGCAGGAAAGCACGAATATCTTCGATATCCACGGTGAAGCCGCCTTTGACCTTGCCGCTGATTTTGCCTTCGATGGTTTCTTCGCCTTCGAATGCGCCTTCGAGCTTGTCCCAGACGAGGGCACGCTTGGCTTTATCGCGGGACAGCCGGGTTTCACCAAAACCGTCTTCAACGGTATCGAGTGCAACCTGCACGGAATCGCCTACTTCAATCTCCAGTTCACCTGCGAGGTTTTTAAACTGGACGATGGGAACGATTCCCTCGGATTTCAGACCGGCATTAACAACGACAACGTCGTTGCGAATTTCCATGATGGTTCCGGTCACAATGGACCCTGGCTTCAGATCTTGAGTCGCCAGGCTCTCTTCAAATAATTCTGCAAAACTTTCAGTCATGTTAGTGTTTACTCAAAGGTGGACTGCGTGTAATGGCAACCACCAACCCAGGTTTGTGGGGTACAAATGTACCCGGTTAATGTTTGCTACCCTCTCGGGCAGCGGCGAATACTATTTATAAATCAATAGGATATCCCTGACTTTTTAATCAAGTCATGAATTTCCTTCAACACGTCGTTGATACTCATTTCCGTTGAATCAATAATGTGTGCGTCGTCAGCAGCCCTCAGCGGTGAAACCGCCCGCGTGCTGTCTCGTTCGTCACGCATTTTAATGTCCCGGAAAAGGCGCGAGAGATTAACACTTTCTCCTTTTTCTTTCAACTGCTTATAGCGTCTTTCCGCACGTGCCTCAGCACTCGCGGTCAGGAAAATTTTTAATACAGCGTCCGGAAAGATCACGGTCCCCATGTCACGACCGTCGGCGACCAGTCCGGGCATCTTGCGAAACGCCCGCTGTCGCTGCACCAGGGCTGCACGCACAACCGGGTACGCAGCGATGCGCGATGCGAAAACACTGACGGCCTCGGTTCGTAACCGCCCGGTGATGTAATTGCCATCAAGCAGAATAACCATGCCCTCGTCGGAGACGCCAAAGCTCACATCCAGAATTTCGGCTACGCGTCCAAGAGCCGACTCCTCAGTTGCCCCGATGCCGCGATCCATAGCCGCGACCGCTACCAGTCGGTAAAGCGCTCCACTGTCCAGGAAATGCCAGTCAAGGTCGGCCGCCACTCGCATCGCGATGGTTCCTTTGCCTGACCCACCCGGGCCGTCGAGGGTTATAACAGGGGCGCTCATCACTGGCTCAGACATTTTATGTTTCTCCCTGGCAGACCGTTACAGAACCACCAATTTGCGTTAAATCCCGGACGAACGATGGAAACGAGGTGTCGATATTTTCCGATCCCTGCACTTCTACTGCCCCTGCGGCCACCTGTCCCAGGATCGCGAAACTCATGGCGCAACGATGATCACCGGCTCCATCTACTCTGCCACCGAGGACCGGACCGCCCTGCACGTCCATGCCGTCCGGAAACTCTTTGAGCCTGACACCGAGTGTTTCCAGGCCCCGTGCCATCACGGCCAGGCGGTCACTTTCCTTGACCCGAAGTTCCTCCGCGCCGCGCAGCCGTGTTGTCCCCTCCGATACACTTGAAAGAGCCAGGACAACCGGCATTTCATCGATCATGGAAGGCACCAGGTCCTCGGGGATATCAATTGCCTTTAAGCGGCCTGCGTAGCGCACCCGCACATCACCTACGTCTTCTCCACCCTGGTTTCGGCGATCAACAATGGAAAGATCCGCTCCCATCGCCAGCAGGACATGGATGATACCGTCGCGTGTTTTGTTCAGCCCGACATTCCTCAAGAGCAAATCAGAGCCCGGAACCATGGCCGCAGCCACCATGAAAAAGGCGGCTGAAGAAATATCGGCCGGGACATGGACGTCTGCGCCGGTCAGTCGGCTCCCTCCGGTTACCCCGCATTCGCCTTTCAGCTTTACACCGAACGCAGGTAACATCTGCTCCGTATGGTCCCGGCTTTTCAACGGCTCCGTTACGGTCGTCGTCCCGGATGCGTATAGCCCCGCCAACAGCAGGCAGGATTTTACCTGTGCGCTGGCGATGGGTGACGCGTAATTGATGCCCTGCAGGTCCGGTGTGCCCCTGATCCGCAACGGCGGGCGACCCCCCTCCTCCGTTTCGATACAGGCGCCCATCTGTGCCAGCGGCTTTACAATCCGGGTCATCGGGCGGCCACTCAACGACTCATCTCCGATCAATTCAGAGTCGAACGGTTGCGCCGCAAGGACACCGGCCAGCAACCGCATGGCAGTGCCGGAATTGCCCATATCCAGTGTGGTTTCCGGCTTTGACAGGCCAGCCTCACCGACACCATCCAGTAGCAACGTGTCACCTTCCCGCTGCAGGGTCATACCCAACTGCAGGCAGGCCTTGGTCGTGGCTCTCACGTCTTCACTCTCGAGCAGACCGGTCACCCGGGAACGGCCACTTGCCAGGCAGGCAAAAATCAGCGCGCGATGGGAAATGGACTTATCCCCCGGCGGCCTCAACTCGCCCCGTAGTGGCGAAGACAAAGGCGCGGTCACGAGAATCATGACGGTGCAATCACGGCGCGCGGGTACGAACCGAGCACCCGGGAAAGTTTGCTGACCTTTTCCAGGTCGTTCAACGCGGCCTTGATATTCTCGTTTTCAGAATGGCCTTCAAGGTCTACGAAGAAAACATAGGCCCATTTACCATGCCGTGAGGGGCGCGACTCGATGCGCGTCATGTTCACGCCGTGTTCCTGGAAAGGCTGCAACAGCCCAACCAGCAGACCGGGGCCTTCGTGACCGGAGAGCAGCAAGGTGGTTTTATCCTTCCCTGAGGGGGCAAAAATCTGCCGCCCGATCACCAGGAAACGTGTGGTGTTGTCCGGTTGGTCTTCGATGTCGGAAAACAACACCGGCAACCCGTAAACATCGGCGGCAGGCCGTCCGGCGATGGCCGCAGCTTCCGGCGCATTACGCACGCGCCGCGCCGCTTCGCTGTTACTCCCTACCGCGATCAACTCGACACCGGGTAAATGCGTCCTGAGCCACCCTCTGCATTGTGACAACGATTGTTCATGCGAATAAACCCGCTCGATCTGTTCAACAGAACTGGCCAGAGTCAGCAGGTTCTGGTGAACCCTCAATTCGATTTCACCGCAGATCTTGAGATCCGAAATCAGGAACATATCCAGCGTATGGCTGACAATGCCCTGGGTGGAATTTTCAACGGGTACGACACCAAAATCTGCATCGCCCGCCTGCACTTGTTCAAACACATCATCGATACTTGGCAGGCTCAGAGCATGAACGGAATGACCGAAATGGCGGTTCACTGCTTGCTGGGTGAAGGTTCCTTCCGGCCCCAGGTAGGCTACTTTGAGCGGCTCCTGCTGGGCCAGGCACGCCGACATGATCTCGCGAAACAGGCGCAACATTTCGCTATCGCTGAGGGGACCCTGGTTTCGGTCAAGCACGGCACGCAAAACCTGTGCTTCACGCTCGGGCCGAAAATAATCAGCCGCGCCTTTGGCTGCATCTTTGCTTTCCCTGACACGGAACGCAATCTGTGCACGTTCGCTGATCAATTGCTGGATTTTTTCGTCCAGTTGATCGATCTCTTTTCGGATATCGCCGAGTTTCTTGTTGGGGTCTTTGCTATCAGTCAATGCCCGGATTCCCGCTGTGGCAAAATTAAGTCAATCGCCAATTGTATAGCCTTCAATGGAATCCGCCTACCGTGCGCTAAGAATTGCCCTTGTCTTCAAGGGCAGGCAGGGTCTTCACCCAGGTTCAAAACCACGCCCGTTGCAACGGTTCCGCTGCTGCGCAGTTGATCCGCACCCAGGCGAATCCGCAGATCAAGCGGCAGTTCACCGTCTTCTGCACTCCCTCCGCCGTCCGGAATTTTTTCCTGCAGCGCATCGATATCCAGCTCACCGGCCCGAAGATCGAAATGCAATGACCGTGGCTCGTTGACGAAAAGACATCCGCTGCCGGTCACCGCTTGACCGGACAAATCCAGTTTGAGGCCATCAAAGCGCAGCAAAGACTGCGGAGCGTCCCAGCGGAAGCTCCCTTCTGCCCCCAGCAGGTCTTCAATCCTGAGAATGAACGGCGTATCCCGGCCAACCGCAAATTCCCGAACACTCAGCTCCGAAACCTCCAGCGTCGTTTCGTCCGAACCCGCCAGAACAACGTGGAAGTCCCGAATCGTCAGTTCCCTGATTTCCGGAATCAAAAGGACAGAGTCACCGGAAGGGTCACCGGCCACGTGTTCAGGTGCGTAGCGGTCCGGGAATACCCTGCCCCCTGTCAGGCGAACCCAGTCAATAATGACCTGTTTGTTGAGCAAGGGCTTGAGCGCCACGGAGATCTCGAACTCACGACTGCTCACAAATTCTGACCCGGGGGCCGCGTCACCCACCCGGAGCTCGGTACCGGATACGCCGATGTCGGGCAGCAACATCAGCTGAAACTCACCGTTCAACCGCACCGGCATCCCGGCCCGACTGCTCAATGAGCGTTCCAGCATCTGTCTTCCACCCGATGATTCCAGCCACGCATCCAGCATGAAGTAGGCGCCCGGCGGCAATGAAACCAGGACCAGCAGCAGAACCAGCAAGACTTTCTTTTTGCGTGAAGTCACGGAATGATCCCTGTTAAACCGGGCTGGCGTTGAATTGACTGCGCGTCTAAACTGTTTCGCTCCTGAGAGACGGGGACCAGACGATGTCCAGAATTGATATGCGAGCCAGGCACTCCATGCCTGCTGAAGAAGCGCAACAGGCTGCTGACGAGCTGGCAAGCGACCTGGCTGAAAAGTTTGAAATCAATTATGGCTGGGAAGGAGACCATATCCATTTTGACAGACCCGGTGTAAACGGCATGATCACTGTCCGTGAGAATGAGATAAGAATCAAGGCCACTCTCGGATTGATGCTGGTTTTTCTGAAACCACTGATCGAGACGGAAATCACACAATACCTGCAAAGCCATTTTGGCTGCAGCTTCGTCTAAGCGCCTAAAAGCCAAATGGCCGTTCTTCACCTGCGAACATTTTCTTCATGGAGTCCCATTCCCGTTCGTAAATGGTTTCATTGAAATAGGTGACGTCTTTTAACTCCCGGAAAGAACCCAGGCCTGTCTCCAGGAATTCCTGAAGCTTACCGAAACCGGCCGCATGTGCGGGACCCCGCAACAACCGAACCAGTGGATTCACGAAGGGCTTTTTAACCAGCCTGTCCAGGTCATACCCCAGCTTCCGGATCAGGATGATCTGTCGCTCACGCCCCTGCCGCTCGCTTGCTGCACGATACACCTCGCAGTAGCGATCCATATCGAGTGCCTGGATTTGTTCCTGCGCCATGTAACCGGCCATTTGCATATCAAACTCCAGGCTCACGCCCTGCAATTCGAAGGCTTCTGACATGATATACAGCACTTTGTCCGGCAGGAATCGCTTCATCACCGGCATCACACGACTCATGTCCTGGTCGCGTTGCTGGAAGTCCAGTCCACCATAAATTTCAGTGAGAAAGAAGGTCACTGCCGGCCGGTAGGCGCGTTGCTGAATCAAGTCGTCAAAGGTTCGCGCCAGCCTGGCTTGCTGCCAGGATTGCAGTTGTTGGAACTCGGCCAGCGGAAAATCCTGTTCTTCAATTCTGCCTGCAAGGGCATGATTCCAGGCCAGCATCTCGTACAAGCGTGCCGCGCCCCGTTTTGGGACGGCAAAAATCGACGCTTTGTCTTTGACTTGAAGCATGTCCATGACTCCGGGTTACCCGTAGTATATTGAAGCATGCTTACCCTGCACCAGGCCAGAAAACAGAAATCTTCCAGTGACCCGAAAGTGGGGTTAGCCATCGCGGGCGGCGGTCCGGTAGGCGCCATTTACGAACTGGGCGCCTTGCGTGCTATTGATGAGTCGATCAACGGCCTGAGGCTGCATGACCTGGACGTATACGTGGGTGTCAGCGCCGGTGCCTTTATCGCAGCCAGCCTCGCCAACGACATCACGATTGCTGACATGTGCCGGATATTCACCGGTCATGAACATGCCGAACACCTGTTCGAGCCGGAAAAGCTCCTGCAACCGGCTTACCGGGAATACTTCACACGGGCCCGTAAGGTTCCGGGCGCGTTAACAGATGGTCTGCTGGACGTCGTCAGGCACCCTCTGCACGCCAGCATTGCCCGCCTGCTCGGATCACTTGGCCAGGCGATACCCAGTGGGATTTTCGACAACGAGGCCATCAATAAATTTCTCATAGAGATCTTTGAATCAAGCAAAAGATCAAATAATTTCAAAGATTTAAAGCGTAAACTTTATATAATAGCTGTGGACCTTGATACGGGGGCTGCTGTACGTTTCGGGGCTAACGACAACAACGAAATCCCGATCTCCCGGGCCGTGCAGGCCAGCGCCGCATTACCGGGCATGTATCCGCCGGTGAGAATTGGTGACCGGTATTTCGTCGATGGCGCGCTGCGCCGCACCATGCATGCCTCAGTGGCGCTGGACGAGGGTGTCGACTTGCTGATCGGTATCAACCCGCTGGTGCCTTACGACTCCAGCGAACGGCAGGTCGATCCGGAAATCCCGATCAAGCAGCTGATCCAGGGTGGCTTGCCTCTGATCCTTTCACAAACCTTCCGCGCACTGATCCAGTCGCGCATGAACGTCGCTTTCAGAAAGTACCGTGAAACCCATCCGCGCACCGACCTGATGCTGGTCGAGCCCAACCGCGGTGACGAGGAGATTTTCTTCACCAATATCTTCAGCTTTGCCAGTCGCGTAGCCCTGTGTGACCACGCGTACCGCCTGACGCGGCACGACTTGCGTAAACGGGCGGATGTGCTCGATGAGGTACTGTGCCGTCACGGGTTAAGCCTGAACCGCGAGGCACTGGACAAACGCAACCGCTCTCTTCTGGACAGCCTCAACGAAGAATGGTCCGGCCACAGCACGATCGGAAGGAACCTGACGCGCATACTCGACGATCTCGAGTGGGATCTGGACCGGCTCTCGGCCGGCTAGACCCGAACCTGAACGCCTGAACAACTACCAGTGAATGCCCCGCATCAGGCTGGCGAAAGCCACCTGCTCCTGCGAAGCCGCAGCCTGGTGATCACTGACCCCTTCAGCAGCAGCCGATTCAGGGAACATGCGAAAGGCGCTGTTCATGATAATCTCAGACACCTTCGGCGCAACGGCGTGCAGAACCTGGGCAAATATGCCCAGCCTCGTCGCAATCCGCTGGGGTTTGTAGATCACCGCATGCTTGACCATCCCGGCTGCTTCTTCCGGTGAGATCGTCGGGACATTGTCATACATTTTGGTCGGGGCGATCATCGGTGTCCTGACCAACGGCATGTTGATGGTGGTGAATTTCACGCCGGTATCGCTAAATTCCGACGAAGCACAACGTGAAAATGCATCCAGCGCTGCTTTTGAGGCCACATAGGCTGAAAATCGAGGCGCATTAGAGAGCACACCGATCGAGGAAATATTGATAATGTGACCACCCCGCCTTTCCTGCATGCCCGGCAACACGCCCATGATCAGGCGCAGGCTGCCAAAGTAATTAAGCTGCATGACGCGCTCATAATCGTGAAAGCGGTCGTAGGAAGAGGCAATGCCACGGCGAATGGAACGCCCTGCGTTGTTAACCAGGATATCGATTGCGCCCATTTCCGAGAAAATCCGCCTCAGCACATCGTCACACGCTTCCATCTCCGACAGGTCGGCGGAGAACGCTTTGACTTCACCGCCGTCCTCTTCTATCTCGGATACCGCATCGGCCAGCTTGCTCTCGTCACGTGCCACAATCGCCACCCGGGCGCCTGCCCGGCCCATCATGACCGCCGTTGCGTGACCGATGCCGGACGAACCGCCGGTCACCACAACCACTTTGCCTTTCACATGCCCACGGAGGCTGCGGTCGATAAACAGGTCCGGGTCCAGGTGACGCTCCCAGTAGTCCCAGAGCCGCCAGGCATAGTCGTCGAGCCGGGGCACCATGATGCCAGTGCCCTTGAGTTGTTTCCGGGTCTCCCGACAGTCGAACTTTGTCGGGTAGTTGATGAATTTCAACACATCCGGTGGCATGCCCAGGTCGCGAAGCACTTCCCGGTAGATACGCCGCACAGGCGGCAGCATCATCAGGCCCTGCTTCACCGCACCCGGTATGTAATTGAATATGCGGGCATCCAGCCGCATGGTCATCTGCGGCGCATGGGCCGCGTCAGCGAACAGGTTCAACACTTCACCGATCCGCATCGGTTTCGGATCTGTCAGGTGAAAGCACTTGCCGTCCAGGCGCGGTTTATGGGCGATGTGGTCCATGGCTTTGACGACGAAGTCGACGGGCACGATATTGAGCCGCCCGCCTTCCAGGCCAACCATCGGCATCCAGGCCGGCATCGCACGGCGCATTTTCTGGATGAGCTTGAAGAAATAGTAGGGGCCGTCAATCTTGTCGATTTCACCGGTTTCTGAATCACCCACCACGATTCCGGGCCGGTAGATTCGCCACGGGACTTTGCACTTCTCGCGTACCAGCCCTTCAGAATCGTGCTTTGTGCGGAAATAGGGATTATCCAGCCCCGTCGCCTCTTCGAACATTTCCTCGGTAAACAGGCCGGAAAACAGGCCCGCCGCGGCAATCGAGCTGACATGATGGAAACGTTTGGCCTTTACCGCTTCGGCAAACCGCACGGTATTTTTTGTTCCGTCAATATTGGTCGCGTACTGAGAAGCCTCGTCCGCACGCAAATCATAAATCGCCGCCAGGTGAAAAACGTGATCAATTTCTCCCGCCAGCTCTTTGCGCATGGCCGGCGAAACGCCGAGAAACGGCTTGGTCAGATCACCGGTGACCGGAATGACACGTCTTGACGCCTTGCCCCAGCGCGCCTTCAGCTTATCCAGCTTGCCCAGCGAACCTTTGCGAACCAGGACGTAAATGTTTCCCCTGCGTTTGAGCAGCAAACTGATCAGATTATGGCCGATGAAACCGGTTCCACCCGTGACAAAATAACTCATGTGATTCAACTCCGGAATGATGTTTTAAGCCTGTGTGATACGATCATATCAGAACACCCGGCAGCGGGTGACTGATGCAAAACCTGAGGGAGACTTTTTAACAATGACGAGCGGAAGTGACGTATTCGAACAAGCAGCCATCGCGGTAAAATCACTGGCAGAACGGCCCGATGATGACACCATGCTGCAACTGTATGCATTGTACAAACAAGGTTCTGTTGGCGACGTCCAGGGGGATAAACCCGGGTTTTTCGACTTTGTCGGTTCCGCCAAGTACGGCGCATGGGAAAAACTTAAAGGCACCAGTGAAGAAGAGGCGCAGGACCAGTACATTAACCTGGTAAGAAAACTCGGCGGAGAAATCTGACCCTTGGGCACGGGCTGACTGAACCATGGCGCGACGTGACACAAAGGAGTTGATCCTGACGACCAGTCTTGAGTTGTTTAACCTCTATGGCGAGCCCCATGTCACGACCAACCACATCGCCGATGAAGCAGACATCAGTCCTGGAAACCTGTATTACCATTTCAGGAGCAAGGACGACATTGTCATTGAGCTATTCAAGCGCTTCCTGGTCCGATTCCAACCACTGATCGAAATTACCGATGAGGCACTGCTGCAGGCAGAAGACCTCTGGTTTCAACTGCACCTGAGCTTCGAACTGAAAGGCGAATTCCGGTTTTTGTACCGAAACCTGTCCGACCTGACAGCCCGCATACCCGACCTGAACAAGGCCATGCGCGGCCTGCTGAAACGTGAATACCTCTCTGCGTGGAATTCACTGAGCGGCCTGGAACAGGCCGGGATACTGGAACTGGACCAGCAACAAAAAGAGATGCTGACCGATAGTATTTTACTGGCCCTGACCTACTGGATTCCTTTCTCAGAACTGTTCGAACCGGAAGGAACGCAGGAAAGCTCAACCCAGACGCGGGCCATTGCGCGGGTTCTTCTGAGTGTGACCCCGCACTTTCGCGAACCGGAAAAGGAACAGTTCACCCTACTGGCCTACCAATACCTTTCTGAATCCTGAGCAAAAAAAGAGGCCGGCGGGGGGCCGGCCTTAAGAGGGATATCAGGTCTCCCTGATATTCCCGGCTACGTTCGGGGGTGAACGCAGCCGGGGATCTAGCTATGAAATCAAGCTGCTTTCGGCGCTTCTTTCGTTGCAGCCTTCGGAGTCGCTGCCTTAGGAGCTGA
>Ga0316197_10001631_pt1 | contig 15966 bp, 12 predicted proteins | sample OudBiesiAoxic_MG_FD_204939 | JGI IMG/M metagenome (GOLD analysis project Ga0316197, IMG submission 204939) | Coastal sediment microbial communities from Oude Bieten Haven, Netherlands - site A oxic | ecosystem: Environmental > Aquatic > Marine > Coastal > Sediment | place: Netherlands... | reverse complement strand
CATCAGCTCTTCTAGCCAGTTTTGCAGCCGCCTTTTTTTCCGCCTCCTGTTTGCTGGCTTCATCTTCTACTGGCGGCTTAGCATCACCACCTGGCAACAGGGAAGAGATATCGATACCTTCCAGCTCTTCATCGTGCTCGCTTGATTCGAGTTCGCTAAAATCGACATCGAAGCGTTCTACCGAACGTTTTTCTTCGACTTCACCTCGCATCAACATCTCGATGCGATTATTCAAATTATTCGCTGTTACTAATGCCTCACGCTTCCTGACACTGCCAAGCATAGTGGTCAATATATCGAGTGCCTCCTGCAGCAGGTCAAATAGAGTTTTGTCAGCACTAACTTTATTCTCATCGACCAAAACCACCAGTGATTCGAGGTTATGTGTCAGATCACCTACCGGTGTTAGCTCAGCCATACGTGCACCACCTTTCAAGGTATGCATGTTTCGCTGTAATTGATGTATATGTTCTGTGGAATTCGGGGTATTTCTGATCTCGCTTAATGTCTCTTCACAGCTTTCGAGTAACTCGTCTGCTTCTTCGAGGAAGATATCGATCAGCTCATCATCGATATCACCATATGACATCGGTACTGATGCTTCTTCTAATACTTCCTGAACCACCGGTTGCATGGTACTGACGGACTGCTCGGTATCAGTGTCTTCTATATCGAGATCTTCTTCAGCGCCTGGCTCTAATTCAGACATGTCGATGCTGAGATCATCAGCTGAAGATAGATCCTCAATCTCGGGCGCTTCAACTCTCACATCAACATCGATAGTCTCATCGATATGATGAGCTTCTACAGCAACCGTTTGACTCACATCGCCAGGCGTCCTTCTATCCTGCCAGGATTTCTGTAACTGTTCCTGTATCTCACGCTGAACAACTTTGTTTATCTTGTCCTGCAAAACCTTGTCATGCGACGGTAACTTTCCTTTTTCAACCAGTGATAACATACCGGTAATCGCCTGCGCAATCTCTCTGAGTATGCTGGTTACCTCATCAGGAATATCATCCTGCCCTCCTTCCTGGCGAGCTTTTACGTATTTTTCTGCTGCACCGCTTATATCTGCGATCGCTTCGACATCTGCAGTGCGAGCACTTCCGTAAAGCGTATGAAAAGCGCGGATCAAAGTCTTGTCTGCTTTTAATGGCTTTTGTTTCTCTACACTCTCGTCAAGTAACTGCCTGATGCTTGATATATGGCTCTGGCTTTCATCATAGTAGATCTTGAGTAACATCGGATCCAGATCAAGGTCCTCGTCTGACGCCGCAACAATAGCCTCGCCTTCATCGATCTCAATCTCGTATTCTTCATAGGCTTCAGATGATTTAGACAGGTCGACGTATACCTCATCATCAGATATCTCGCCACTCTCAGCTTTTACTTCTTCGCTAGCGGACAATTCTGTATCGAACTCATCATCGTTCATCAAAGCTGAATCTAAGGTGATAACTTCTTCTATATCTTCAACGTCAACTTCTTTCGGTTCTGTTATGGAGATTTCTTCTATATCAAGAGAATTGATAGCGTCATCATCTTCCAGACCAGCAGCTAATGACTCAAAAGAATCCTGCTCGAGCTCGACCTCCACCTCGTCCAGTGCGATTTCAGGCTCATCGACAGATATCTCTTCGATAAGATCTTCGGTAGCAGGCTCTAATTCGATCAGATCACTTTCATCAACGCTAGAAACGTCTATTTCTTGAGCGATACTTTCTATATGCTCTTCAGCAACCGGCTCTTCAGCAACCAGTTCTTCGACAACCGGCTCAGCTGATATCGATTCCGCTACAACAGGTTTCGCACTTTCGATCACCACATCTCTACCTTCCGCTATGGCATCTGCAGCAGACATCAGCTGGGCGATATTTTCAATCGGTTCGCGATTACCTTTCAACTGTTCGATCAATTGCGGAAGTACTGCAAGCGCTTCATCGAGCGCCTGCAGTAATGGCTCACTGACATTGATCTTATTATCGATGATACGATTGAGCATGTTTTCGAACTTCCATGCAAACTCGCCGATAAGGTTTGCGCCGAGTAATCGGCCACTGCCTTTCAGTGTGTGAAAACTTCGTCTGACTACCGCAAGCGCTTCTTCATCACTATTGTCAGCTTTCCATTGCGGCAGATATGTATGCAGCTCACCGAGAACTTCTACCGCTTCTTCGATAAATATCTCAACGATTTCTTCATCGGCATCATCAGCTAATATCGCGTATTCACCAACTTCTTGCGGCGCTTCTACAGCTTTCGCTTCGGCTATGACTTCCGTCGGCTCCGACTCTATCGTTTGTTTCTCTTCTGCCTGTTCGTCTTCAGTTTCGTCTATAGCAATATGTTCTACAGTATCGACAGCCGATTCCACTTCCGTCTCAAGCTTAGGCTTCACTTCATTTGAATCACCGTATGATTCAGTTATCTTGACCAGTATACCTGCTGCTTCATCTCCGGCATTCAGACCTTGTTCAACTCCTGGACGTCCTTCGGACAATGCTTCAAAGAAATACTCAATTGAAGTTACTACATCAGCAACCGTATCCTGTTCCTGGGCATCTGGTTTATGGTCATTGTCCAGCAGCGCGACACGTATATACTTCTGCAGTTTCTCTATCTGTGATTCAACTCGCCCTAGCGGCAGCATCATGGAGACACCGCGGACTTCTTCAAGACGGTTTAGAATGATATCCAGCTGTTCTTTGTCACCTATGCCAGACACATATGCGAGCACAGCCTCCTTTGCTTCACTGAAGTTTTTCAGACCCTCAGCAACCACGGTGAAGACCACCTGACGATACTCAGCGGATGGTATTGCCTGCCCTTTGTGCTCACGGTTCATGTCAACGAAACCAGACCGCGAATCGATATAATCTTTAAGTTCAGACTCAGCGTTCAATAACTCATAAGCCACTGTTGAGATCACTGGCTCACTGATCTCTGTCTCACCCTTGATGATACTCTGCAACGCATCGCGCTGATCCATAATTGACTGACGCACGTTACCCATACCTAACATACCGTAGGTATCTGCTATCTTTCCTAGCTGCTCAGTTACTGGTGCCAGCTGTTCAACATTCTGGTCATTGCTTTGCATAAACAATTCCAGAATATCTTTAACCTGCACCAGATCTTCCGTAATACCTTTCGATACTGTATCGAATAGATCGGCATTCAGGCCACCGATCATCACACCGCTATCGTTTGCTTCCTGCGGGATGAGTTCATCGAGGTTATATGCTTCTTTTACTGCGGATATCGCTTTGCTATCAACCCTGCTCAGGCCAACGTAATACAGTACGTTCTTCAGTAACTCTTTAGAATAGTTTTTGCTGAATGCTTCTTCACCTTCATCGAGCACCAGTTTCAACTGACGATCGATAGCACCCAGTAACATCTTTATACTTAAATTAGTATCGATGCCCTGCTTGATCAGCCCTTCTACGAGAGCGCCTGCAACCATCCATATACGGCGTACTTCTGCATTACTGGAAACTTTTTCTAGTGAATGGAGAACTGCCTTGATACGCTGAAGGCCGACCCGTTCCTTGTTATTGCGTATATAGTCGAGCAACCCTAGCTGATAATGGGTACGTAGCCTCTTGACCTCACCCTGAAGCTTGCCTGTTTCGATCGCATCCGCATCATAGCCATCAGATGCCATCTCTGTATTTTCGATATCAGGAGAGAAAAGAACACTTTCAGACAACAGGCCTTCTTTTCGTGCGGTGCGCAGATCATTGAACAGTGGCATCAATGATATTGGCGCGTCTTTCTTTCCTGCCTGTATACCTTCCAGGTAGTCCGGGAGATGCAGCATCGCTCGCATCAATACATCATAGGTATCCTCAGCACGCTCTACATTACCTTCGAGTAATGCCACCGTGGTCAGACGCATCTCTTCGGCAAGCATCGCTGCACCGTAGATCTCGACCATCTGCAAGGTGCCATAGATCAGCTGCAGATGTTCGATGCAGTTCTCCAGGTTCTCGTCAGTATTATTTTCTATATATTCATTGAGGTTCGCCTGCGCATCAGACAGAACATCATCGAGCTGCGCCTTGACCCAGCTAAGTGAATTATATTCAACCGTATTATCAACACTCATAACCTGATCACCTATGCCAGATTACCTTAAGCCTGTTTCTCTAAAATAACGGTTTCGACATTATCTTCATCAATAGCAGACGGTAACTTGAAGCCCGATACTGAGCGACCCAGTTCGGCTGATAGCTTGTTTAGCGCGGTAAGTGAGTTCGATGTTTCCTCGGTACCCTCAGAAGTCTGCAGGGTAATCTCCTGAATCACGTTCATCGAGTCAGATACCGACATCGCCACTTTTGACTGCTGCTTGGTAGAGTCCGAGATACCTTTAATCAGGTTAGACAGTTCTGTCGATACATCCTCAATCTCTTTCAGAGCGACACCGGCATCCTCGGCCATGGAAGCACCACTTACCACACCCGCGGTACTCATCTCCATGGATTTAACCGCTTCGTTAGTATCCGCCTGAATGGTATTTACCAGGCCCTCGATCTGCTTGGTCGCGTTACCGGCACGTTCCGCCAGTCGTTGCACCTCATCCGCTACCACCGCGAAACCACGGCCTGCATCACCTGCTGTCGACGCCTGAATCGCTGCGTTCAACGCCAGGATGTTCGTCTGGTCGGCAATCTCAGTAATCAGCCCCACGATATCACCAATCTCCTGTGATGACTCACCGAGACGTTTGATACGTTTTGAAGTCTCCTGGATATTCTCACGAATTTTTTCCATCGAACCGATAGTATTACGTACCACCTGGGCACCTTTCTGCGCGATATCCATCGACTGGGCCGCAACGTTTGCGGAGTTATCCGCATCGTGTGATACCGTCAGCATAGATTCAGCCATGTCGGTCACCGCGGCACTGGCCGATGCGATCTCACGTGCCTGCTGGTTAGACGCCTGTGCCAGCTCGTTCGCTGTCTGCTGTGTCTTCTCAGTAGAGCGCGTTACTTCCGACGCTGTATTGTTGATCGTCGTTACCAGGGTACGCAGCGCGTCGATGGTAAAGTTCACCGAGTCGGCTATCGCACCGGTAATCTCTTCGGTCACCGTGGCGTGTACAGTCAGGTCACCATCAGCGAGGTTGGCCATCTCATCCAGTAATCGCAGAATGGCTCGCTGGTTTCGTCTGTTGTTCTCTAACGCATTCTCCTCACGTTTTCTTGCTTCTTTCAGCAACAGGATACCGCCGATGATGATCAGCACCACCGCAAAACCACCAAATCCGACACCGACTAGCTGGATAAGGTCGAGCTCTTCACCCTGTGCAATGATCTTCTGTTGAAAAGACTCAAGTGTTAACAGGATTCGTTCCGAGTCACCACTTACCAGACCGGCAGCATCTTTTACTTCGAACAGCTCAGGAGAGAGTTCGAGGATACCAGCGATGTTATCGCTTACAGCACTAATCAACATTGCCACTTCGCGTAACTTGGCAACAGCTTCTTTGTCTTTTACCTTCTCGATACGCAGACCTTCAGAGCCTTTAAGCAGGCCTTCCAGTACCCGGCCGAACAAAGCCGCATCACGACCGAACCTGTCTGCCGCAGCTGCCGCTGCTTCACCACCAGCCAATACCTGGTTAAGGTTATTCTTAATACGCTGTGACAACATCATCTGACGTGTAGCGAGGTAGACCTGGCGAGGAGAAGAATCTTTCTTGATCAGTACACCTACCACCTCATCGGAGTATGTCAGCATCTGGGGGATGAAACTTTCAATCACCTGGTAAAGTTCTCTTACTTCGGAAATCGCCTGGCGACCATTCAGAATAACTTCGATATTATTCCGGTAGTCGCTCCAGTCTGATTCAACCAGCTCAAGATCAGCTATCAGGTTAGGCGATATAGCTGCTGTTAAAACGTCACCGGAGCGATAGGTGTTTAAAATATTATCGAACTTGATTCGAGACTTCAGTAAGCGGTCAAAGGCTTCTTCATTACCGGATGACGCACCCAGTGAAAAAGTTGCCATCTGCTGAGATAACAGTAACTGCTCCGCAGACAACTCTACGTGACGCTGCAATGTCGCTCGTTTATCTGCTACATAAACCAGGCTACCCAACATAAGAATAATGAATACTGCTAGCAATAAACCAATGATGACCAAAGGTTTTCCGATTGCAATGTTTTTTCGTTCTGCGCTCATAAGGCATTCTCTCCAATCAACTTAATTCCGCCCACATTTGTTGATAACGTATTAAGTAATCTCTTCAACTCAACTATTTTTATATTTTTTATAAACTACAAGGACGCATGTGCGAAACGTTCGTCTTGCGCCATCTCATTAAAATCAAATACAGGCCAGTGTTCTTCGTCCTGCTTGAAGGCTCTCTCTATATATGGCGATATATCCTCAGGGACCTCGGGGATATCATCGCTAACATCAGCTTCCCTGAAGTGCCGCATGCCATATACCTCTTCTACGATCAGGCCGGTATTGAAACCTTTATAGTCGATAACGATAACCCTGCCCTTTTGTCGGTTCTTGATATCCTCTCCCAACAGGTAAGATTTCATATCCAGTATAGGGAGCAAATTACCGCGCACGTTTGCTACACCCACGATCCATGGTTTCACGCCTGGAACCAGTGTGTAATCCGGAAGATCCAGTATCTCCTTCACTTCCGACATCGATGCGATCAACCTCGAATTCCCAATCCTGAAACCAACACCAACCCATTCATCATTGACCTGGTCAAGCGTAGGCAGACCGGAAGAACCTTCCAGTGTTCGTCTTTCAAGTTCCAGCAATAAATCAAATGGGTCACTCGTATTCATCTATTTTTTCTTATTCTTATTTTTATTTTTCACAATCAAATACTGTTCAATATTCAGTCAAAATGTACCTTGACCACTCAGGCCGAAAGCACCATATTGACATGTTCGATCAATGCTTTTTCCTGTACCGGCTTCACGATGTAATCTTTTGCGCCCTGGCGCATCGCCCAGACTTTATCTGTTTCCTGATCCTTGGTTGTTACCATGATCACAGGTATCGATGAAGTTTCGCTCGCCTTAGAAATCTGGCGCGTAGCCTGAAACCCGTTCATTCCTGGCATTACGACATCCATCAAGATCAGGTCAGGCATCTCGGATTTAGCCATATCAACACCCTCTTCACCTGAAGTGGCCACCACAACCTCATGACCATTCTTGGTTAACATTGTCTGCAACACGTGAACTTCTGTTGGAGAATCATCAACTATCATTACTTTTGCCATACTCACTCACCACTATATATTTGTTATCGAATGAAGCTTTTTCATCACATTCTTATCCTTGTTATTCTATGTCCCTAAAAATTCATACAACTTCTGGATATCTGCTCTCTCAGCTCGCCGATGCAAACTCTTTTATTGCACCGAGTAAATCTTCTTTAGTAAACGGTTTTGTCAGATACTGTGTCGAACCAACGATGCGGCCACGTGCTCGGTCGAAAATACTGTCCTTACTGGATAACATGATGACCGGCGTATCTTTAAACGTTTTATTATTCTTTATTAAGGCACAGGTCTGGTAGCCATCGAGTCGTGGCATCATGATATCGACGAATATGATGTCGGGTTTGTTTTCAGCAATTTTTGATAATGCTTCAAAACCATCAACCGCCGTCACTACCTCACAGCCTTCTTTTTTGAGCAGGTTTTCCGCTGTTCGCCTTATTGTTTTACTGTCATCAATGACCATTACTTTCAGGTCATTCATTACATATTCTCTTGAGCCATTGCTGTACCATTTGAAACGTCAAGTTAATTGACAATCCCCAAAAAAAGTCACTAGATAAACTGAATGTAGACCACATTCTAGGTATTGCCAATAATTCATTAAAACTTGAACAATATTGGCTAAGATTTTGCTTAGGCGAGAATTATTGACATTTTTTCGACACAGAACCAATGACAAATTACTGTTAGAATTAGTTATCAACTACCTGTTCATCAATGTTTGGAGATTTTCATGAGTATCAAATTAGGCATCGTCATGGACCCTCTGTCGTCGATCAACATAAAAAAGGACAGTAGTTTTGCGATGATGCTGGCTGCGCAGAAATTTGGCTGGGAGATACACACTATCTACCAGTCAGACCTGTATACAGACAATGACAAAGCTAAAGCACACAGCAGGACCACCCGGGTAGAAGACAATCCTCAACACTGGTTTGATTTCACCTCTGAACAGGATATCGATCTGTCATCACTGGATGTCATCCTGATGCGAAAAGATCCACCTTTTGATATCGAGTACATCGCCAGCACATATGTATTGCAACTAGCTGAACAGCTGGGCACACTGGTCGTTAATCGGCCTGCCAGCCTGCGTGATAATAATGAGAAGATGTTCATTACCCGGTTTCCACAGTGCTGCACCCCTTTTCTGGTCAGCCGTAGCAAGTCACGCTTACGTGACTTCGTCATCCAGCGATTCCAGAAAGAGCAGCAGGACGTCATCTTAAAACCTCTCGACGGCATGGGCGGAGCATCGATCTACCGCGTCAACCCTGACGACCCTAACCTGTCAGTGATACTCGAAACCGTATCACAAGAGGAGAGCCGTATGGTCATGGCGCAACAGTTTATCCCTGAGATCAGCCAGGGTGACAAACGCGTTCTGTTAATAGATGGTGAAGCCATACCCTATGCGCTGGCACGGGTGCCTGCGTCGGGAGAAACCCGCGGCAACCTGGCAGCTGGCGGTACTGGTATAGGGGTAGAACTCAGTGAACGCGACCGGTGGATATGCCAACAGGTCGGTCCCGTGCTTAAACAACAGGGCATACTGTTTGCAGGTATCGACATCATCGGTGACTACCTGACAGAGATCAATATCACCAGCCCGACCTGTATCCGCGAACTCGACCAGATATATTCACTGGATATCGCTGGTGATTTAATGCGATGTATAGAGCAGCACTTAAAATAAAAACTATCCCGCAGCATGATATGTCAGCCAGGTACCGTTTCGGCCTGATCTTCAGGCTGATGATAGGCATCGCTCTACTAAGCGCCTGCGAACAGCCGGCAAAACAATATAACTACAGCATCTTCACTTTCGGCACCCTGGTCGATATAACAATATATGGTGTCGATAAAGAACTGGCTGAGACTGCTTTCGAACTGCTACAAAAAGATTTTGATCAATACCATCAACAGTGGTCACCATGGACCCAGGGTGACCTGGCTCATTTGAACAGGCAATTATCAGAGACCAGAACGAGCGATGCTGGCATAAGCGTGCCGCCACATCTACTACCATTGATCACATCTTCGATAGCATTAAGCGAGCAGAGCAACAATTACTTTAATCCGGCGATCGGAAACCTGATCAACCTGTGGCAGTTTCATAGATACCAGGAGAAAGACATAAAACCGCCGGCTGATGAGCTTATACGTGCACTGGTTGAAAAAAACCCGAGGATGAGTGATCTGTCCTTCGACAGGCATGGACGAATAATCAATAAAAACCCCGCGGTATCATTAAATTTTGGTGCATTCGCCAAGGGTTATGCCATCGCCCTTGAGATCGAGCAGCTTAAAAAGTTAGGTGTGCAGAACGCTATAATCAACGCCGGTGGTGACCTGAGCGTAATCGGTAAACATGGTGACCGGGCATGGAATATCGGCATCAGGCACCCACGCTCCGACGAGGTACTGGCTAGCGTGGAGGTAATGGACGATGAAAGCGTGTTCACTTCCGGAGACTATGAGCGCGTGTATTTTTACCAGGGACAGCGATACCATCATATCCTCAACCCCGAGACAGGGTACCCGACAGACGACGCACAATCCGTAACAGTGATACATGGTGATGCCGGTCTCGCGGATGCAGCTGCCACCGCGCTATTTGTTGCCGGCAGTAAAAACTGGATAACGACTGCAAAGAGCATGGGTATTCGCTATGCCATGCTGATCGATGCCAATGGTGATATCCATATGACCACAGCGATGCAGTCTCGTATTAAATTCCTAAAAAAATCACCAACTTCGCACATAATCGTGAGTGAAGAACTATAATAATTCATCAATAATAATTATAAAATGTACGACTGGATGACATTACCGCGCGGTATCCTGAATCATGACGAAAAAACGACGAACAATTCAAGCTAAAATAACTGACAAAGATCGCTTTGGCATGACTTTTTTTCTTGCCACGATTTTTCATGGTATGGTCATCCTGGGTGTCACTTTTAGCGTTTCACCACCCGCCGACAGTAAAACAGCGCCTGCCCTGGATATCATACTGGTACAGACAAAATCACCCGAAGAAGCCGAAAAAGCTGATTACCTTGCCCAGGTATCGCAAAAAGGCGGCGGCAATGCAGAACATAAAGCCCGGCCAAGAGAACAGTTTAGCGCGCCCACCCTGTCAAACCAGCCTGGTATCGCCAAACAGACCAGCGTGCAACAGGTGAAGAAACAGAAGCAGAACGAACAACTGGCACTGGTCAAACAGAAAAACGCCGACTTTGCCATTGATACCGAAAAAAATCCGCTAAAAGCCGAAGATGACACCACCATCGATAAGACCAATACCAGTCAGAACACTCAGACTGCCAGACTCGCTGCAGAGATCAGCCATAACCTTGAAAAGCAGGCTAGCATAGAAAGAACCAAGTATCTTAATTCCAGCACAAAGGCATATGCACCAGCAAAATACATGCGCCAGTGGATCGATCGTGTCGAACGCGTGGGTAACCTGAACTATCCTGATCAGGCAAGACGCCAGAAGCTCAGCGGCACATTGATACTGGATGTCGTGATCAGTGCTGACGGCGAACTTATCAAAGCAGATCTGCGCCAGTCATCAGGCCACCAGATCCTGGATGATGCCGCCAAACGTATCGTCAAGCTGGCAGCGCCTTACTCAGCCTTTCCAGAGAAACTTCGTGCTGAGACCGATGTCATACATATCACGCGCAGCTGGGAATTCATGAACAGCAGCGGACTTCGTACCCGATAAGACAACCCTGATAACTTTATGACAGAAAGCAGTCAAGCCGATAATAATTCCTCCAGTTATAACCTGACCGGCCATTTCCTTATCGCCATGCCTTCGCTAAACGACGGCTTTTTCAATCATGCAGTGACCTATATCTGCGAACATGATGAATCCGGCAGTTTTGGCGTCATCATCAATCAGAAAACAGATATCAAACTCAAGCAGGTGATCAAGGAGATGCATATCGAGAGTCAGCAGGGTTACGATGAAAACCAGCCCGTCTACATCGGTGGCCCCGTGGATCAGGGCCGTGGTTTTATCCTGCATCGCCCTGCCGGTAGCTGGTCATCCAGCCTGGTCGTGAATAATGATGTGGCATTGACTACCTCGAAAGATATCCTGCAGGCCATCGCCAATAACCGGGGCCCTGAAGACTGCATCGTCGCATTAGGTTATGCTGGCTGGTCTGCCGGTCAACTGGAACAGGAAATGGCGAACAACACCTGGTTGAGCTGCCCCGCCGATGAACAGATCATTTTTAACACACCGACTGAAGAACGCTGGAAAGCAGCTGCAAAATTAATCGGTATCGATCTGTCATTGATGAGCAATGAAGCTGGTCACGCCTGAAGATATCGACCAGCGACTGCGGTAAACTGTTACTTTTTAATCCGCCAACATCTTAAATGTCCGACAACTACACCAGTGTTCTAGGTTTTGACTACGGCAAAAAACGCATCGGCATAGCCACCGGACAGACCATCACTCATTCTGCCACTCCCTGCACGACCATCAAGCAGATCGACGGTAACCCGGACTGGCTCGCCATTGAAAATGAGATCCATCAATGGAGACCACAAGCACTGATCGTCGGCATGCCCTATTACACCGATGGCAGCGAAAACAGGATGACTTCGGCCGCAAGGCAATTTGCATACGAGCTGAAAAAACGTTTCAAGTTGCCAGTGATCGAAGTCGATGAAGCATTGAGTTCACAGCAGGCCGAAGAGATTCTGAAGCAGGATATAAAAATAACTAAGCAGAACAAACAAGAGATTGATAAAATGGCCGCCGCAATCATCGTTCAACGCTGGCTGGACCAACAGGTTTAACCGGTAACACATCAGACACAACGAGAGCTTCATGCAGACGATCGCCACACCAGATGAACTTCTGGCTCAACTGGCAGAAAAATTAAGAAAATTGCTTGTTGATAAAGCAATCGAAAACCCATTGATGGTGGGTATACATACCGGCGGTGTCTGGGTAGCAACGGAACTCTATCAACAGCTCAACTCTTCACAACCCGTTTTCGCCGAACCACTGGCGACCCTGGATATCAGCTTCTACCGTGACGATTTCTCACGTATCGGTATGAACCCAAAAGTTAAACCATCCAAGTTACCGCCCGACGTCGATGACCGTCATATCATCCTGGTCGATGACGTGCTGCATACCGGTCGTACCATCCGCGCAGCGATGAATGAACTGTTCGATTACGGCCGCCCCGCGAGCATCACCCTGGTGTGCCTGATCGAACGCAGCGGTCGCGAATTGCCACTACAGGCTGATATTGTCGGTGCACATGTAAATCTGAATAAAGGTGAACATATAAAGTTCAGCGGGCCTGAACCGCTGGCCTTTGAGATACAGCAGGTCAATCATAAAAACGCATCCAATGGGTAACTCTTTCTATGGTTAATAAAGCAACAAAACCCACTGACGCTTTAATCGGACACGATGCCTGGAATATTCAATTAGATAAAAACGGTAATTTAAAACATTTTCTCACCACCGAAGGCCTGGGCAGCAACATCCTCACCCAGATTCTGGATACCGCCGAAAGCTTTGCCAACGTCAACGAGAAAAGGGTCAAGAAGGTACCGCTGTTACGCGGCAAAACCATCGTCAACCTTTTTTTCGAAGCCAGTACCCGGACACGCACCACTTTCGAACTGGCTGCCAAGCGGCTCTCTGCGGATGTACTGAACATCAACATCAGCACATCCGCCACCTCCAAAGGTGAGACCCTGCTCGATACCCTGCAGAATATTCAGGCGATGCACTGCGACATGTTCGTGGTACGCCATAGTGATTCCGGCGCAGCACATTACATCGCGAATCATGTCGCACCAAACATCAGTATCATCAATGCCGGCGATGGCAGCCATGCGCACCCGACGCAGGCGATGCTCGACATGTTTACCATACGTCGAAACAAGGGCGCTAATTTTGGCAACCTGCGTGTTGCCATCGTCGGTGATATCCTGCATTCGCGTGTTGCGCGCTCGCAGATCCATGCACTCAATACCTTGAATACCGGCGACGTCAGGGTCATCGCTCCAAAAACCCTGCTGCCGGTCGATATAGAAAGCATGGGCGTCAACGTTTTTCATGACCTGGAAGCCGGCATCAAAGATGCTGACGTCGTCATCATGCTGCGTCTACAAAAAGAGCGGATGCAAGGCGCACTGCTTCCAAGTGAGCAGGAATACTTCAATCTCTATGGTCTTACAGAAAAGCGCCTGCAGGCGGCGAAAGATGATGCCATCGTCATGCACCCAGGCCCTATCAACCGCGGTGTCGAGATAGACTCAAACGTAGCCGATGGCTCCCGGTCAGTTATCCTCGACCAGGTCTCCTATGGCATAGCGGTACGTATGGCGGTGATGACCATGACTCTCGGTAGAGAGCCAGAAGCAGACAGTGAAGAAGCAGAAGGTGCGAGGTCATGAGTGATAACGATATGACACTTCTAATCAGGAACGGACACCTTATCGATCCTGCAAACAGTATCGATCAGCAGGCTGATATCCGGATCAGTGACGGCAAGATTACTGCTATCGAGACAGCAAATACCATTACACCTGGAACCGACGAGCAGGTGATCGATGCCACGGGTCTAACGGTGACACCCGGCCTGGTCGACTGCTGTGCACGACTGCGTGAGCCAGGGCTGGAGAATAAGGCAACCATCCGCAGCGAAACCGTGGCCGCGACGAGAGCGGGAATCACGACTTTATGCTGCCCGCCGGATACTGACCCGGTCATCGATGAACCCGCCGTGGTGGAACTCATCCATCAGAAAGCTGCAAACTCGGGGCACAGCCATGTAGTAACGCTCGGCGCATTGACCGCAGGATTGCACGGTGAACACCTGAGTGAGATGTATGCCCTGAAACAGGCAGGCTGTGTCGGCCTTAGCAACTGCCGTAAACCGGTAGAAAATTCCCTGATACTGAAACGCGCTTTTGCCTATGCCGCGACATTCGATCTACGTGTGTTTATCGAACCGGATGAACACTGGTTAAGCATCGACGGCTGCGCACACGAGGGCAAGATTGCAACCCGGCTGGGACTCAAAGGTATCCCCGTTTCTGCCGAGACCATCGCTATCGCTCGCGCCCTGGAACTGGTCGCCGAAACTGGTGTCAGCACACACTTCGGACGCCTGTCCAGTGCCCAGGGTGCGGCTCTGATTGCGCGCGCCAAAAACGAACAGCTGCCGGTCACCGCTGATGTCAGCGCACACCAGTTACACCTGACCGAGCAGGACATAAGCAGCTTTAATAGTGCCTGCCACGTGATACCGCCGTTACGCACACAACGTGATATGGAAGCGTTACGCAATGCCGTTGCTGACAATACCATCGATGCTATCTGCTCTGATCATCAACCACACAATCTCGATGCAAAACAGGCGCCTTTTGCCAGTACCGAAGCCGGCGTATCCAGCCTTGAGACGCTGTTACCGCTATGTCTTCGCTTATCCGCGCAGACAGGTTTGAAGCTCAGCGAGCTGATCGATAAAGTCACATATTCACCAGCCAGGATACTGGGCATCGATGCTGGCACCTTATCGCTGGGCGTAAATGCCGATATCTGTATATTTGATGAAGCTGAAGACTGGCAGCTGGACGCAGACTCGATTTACAGCCATGGCAAAAACACACCTTTTTATGGCTGGAATTTTCAGGGAAAAGTCAAACACACCATCGTTGATGGCAAGCTGTTATTTAGCGATTAGTTAGTCCGAGGGGTATCCCTCGGATACTAGGATTTCAGATCTGCAGGACTGCTCGGAAACTCCAGCGGTTCATGCTTTTCAGCCTCAGCATCCAGCTCCTTGCTGTCACCACCAAAATTAATCTTCCATTCCAGATCGCTACTCGAATCTGCATTAGCCAATGCCGCTTTAAGTTCGATCTTGTTAGACTTGAATAACTCATATAAGGACTGGTCGAATGTCTTCATGCCAGATTCACTGCCCTTACTCATAATATCTTTGATCTCATGGAAGTTTCCTTCACGGATCAATTTACTGATATACGGTGTATTCACCAGCACTTCTACCGCCGCGACACGGCTACCTTCTTCGGTTTTCACCAGGCGCTGTGCCAGGATACAGTTCAGGTTCAGCGACAGGTCCATCAATATCTGGTTATGCGCCTCGGTAGGGAAAAAATTTAACAGCCTGTCCAGGGTCTGATTGGCATTAGTCGCATGCAAGGTAGTCAGACAAAGATGGCCGGTGTCAGCATAACGCAAGGCAGCCTCCATGGCGTCCCTGTCCCTGGCCTCGCCGATCATGATGACATCAGGCGCCTCGCGCATCGCTTCGCGCAACGCATTATCAAACGACAGTGTATCCAGCCCGACTTCCCGCTGACCGACGATACATTTTTTATGACGGAACATGAACTCGATCGGATCTTCGATGGTAAGGATGTGACCAGTTTCAGTCATATTACGATGATCCAGCATCGATGCCAGCGAAGTGGACTTACCCATACCGGTTGCACCGACGACGAGCACCAGTCCCTTCTTACGCATGATCATGCTCTTATAAATCTCTGGCAATCCAAGCTCATCGATCGTCGGTATGTCCGCTTTTATATAACGGATAACCATCGATACCTCACCACGCTGCATATAGATATTGATGCGGAAACGTCCCAGGTCGGTGTAAGAA
>Ga0316197_10001630_pt1 | contig 15967 bp, 17 predicted proteins | sample OudBiesiAoxic_MG_FD_204939 | JGI IMG/M metagenome (GOLD analysis project Ga0316197, IMG submission 204939) | Coastal sediment microbial communities from Oude Bieten Haven, Netherlands - site A oxic | ecosystem: Environmental > Aquatic > Marine > Coastal > Sediment | place: Netherlands... | reverse complement strand
AATCCGTCGAACTGGGTGTAACCACTGTCGATCACTATTTCGACACGTTGGGTGGTATTTCCCGCGCCGTGAAACGGGCGCGCGGCGGGCAAGAGGCGGCGATCTACATCTCGGACACCACCCGCGGCAACGGCAAGATCCGTACATTGCAGGATCAGGTCGCGCTTGAGACCCGCTCGCGCAGCCTGAACCCCAAATGGTTCGAAGGCATGCTCAAGCACGGGGCCGAAGGTGTCCGCCAGATCGAGGCGCAAGTGACCAACACGATGGGTTGGTCTGCAACAACCGGCAAAGTCGAACCCTGGGTCTATCAGCGCCTGAGCGAGACCTTCGTTTTAGACGATGACATGCGAGCGCGCCTTGCCAACCTGAACCCTACCGCTTCCAGCCGCATGGCAAACCGCCTGCTGGAAGCGCACGACAGAAACTATTGGCAGCCCGACGCCGATACCCTTGCAGCCCTACAAGACGCTGCAGATGCGCTCGAAGATCGCCTTGAAGGCATCGCAGCCGAATGAGAGCGCCTGACATGAAGTGGAACCTGACATGAGCCCGTTGGACATCAAAAGCCCTCCTGCCGCCCGCGCCGCCTTGCGCGAAGCCGCCGGACTTGAGGCGCGCGGTCTGTCAGCGCCGCCCGTTCTGAAAGGTCAGGACGGCGACGGATCGGTGCAGGTGCATCAGGACAATTCGATGAAGATCGAAGGGGCCAAGGTTTTTGCAGTCTACGGCAAGGGCGGGATCGGCAAATCGACCACGTCTTCGAACCTGTCCGCTGCGTTTTCCAAGCTGGGCAAGCGCGTGTTGCAGATCGGGTGCGACCCGAAACATGACAGTACGTTCACGCTCACAGGCCAGTTGCAACCGACTGTGATCGACATCCTGAAAGACGTCGATTTCCACGCCGAAGAACTGCGCCCCGAGGATTTTGTAGCCGAGGGCTTCAACGGTGTGAAATGCATCGAAGCGGGTGGTCCGCCTGCCGGCACCGGTTGCGGAGGCTATGTCGTTGGTCAGACTGTCAAGTTGCTCAAGCAGCACCACCTGTTGGAAGACACGGATGTGGTTCTGTTCGACGTTCTGGGTGATGTTGTCTGTGGTGGCTTTGCCGCCCCGCTGCAACATGCCGATCGGGCAGTGATCGTCACTGCCAACGATTTTGACAGCATCTATGCCATGAACCGCATCATTGCTGCCGTTCAGGCCAAATCGACCAACTACAAGGTCCGGCTCGCGGGCTGTGTCGCGAACCGGTCCAAAGACACCAACGAGGTGGATCGCTACTGCAACGAGGTCGGGTTCAAGCGCATCGCGCATATGCCTGATTACGACGCTATCCGCCGTTCACGCCTCAAGAAGAAAACGCTGTTCGAGATGCCTGACGAGGAAGACATCGTTCTGGCGCGCAAGGAATACATCCGTCTTGCCGAAACCCTGTTCAACGGGACCGAGGCGATGGCGCCAAAGCCGTTGGCAGACCGCGACATCTTTGAGCTTTTGGGATTCGATTGATGACCTACGACGCCACACGCGATCGGGTTGAGCACTATTTTGACCGTACCGCCACCAAGGTGTGGGAGCGTCTGACCACTGACGCGCCGGTCAGCCGGATCCGTGAAACCGTGCGCAAGGGCCGCGACCAGATGCGCGACAAGCTGTTGTCGTCATTGCCGGCCGACCTGAATGGCGTGCGGGTTCTGGATGCAGGATGTGGCGCTGGGCAGATGACACATGAGCTTGCCATTCGTGGGGCCGAAGTTGTTGCCGTCGATATTTCACCTTCTCTTGTAAAGATCGCGCAAGATCGTCTGCCGAACACGCTGCAAGGTCAGGTGATATTTACCAGCGGAGACATGCTCTCCGCTGATCTTGGGTCTTTCGACCATGTGATCGCGATGGACAGCCTGATTTATTATACCGAAGCCGATATCCGTAGCGCGCTCGACAATCTGGGCGCACGCACCAGTGGATCGGTGGCGTTTACCGTTGCACCGCGTACGCCGCTGCTCATGGGTATGTGGTACGCTGGCAAGGTGTTCCCGAAGTCGGATCGGTCGCCGACGATGATCCCGCATGGGCCATCGCGCCTGTCGAAAACAGTCTCTGACATAGGCCAACTCAATGATCTGGGTCGTGTGAATTCCGGTTTCTACATCAGCCAAGCGCTGGAGTTCCGCCCATGATCGTCACGCGTTCTCAGGTCAAATCGCTCGGCACGCGCCTGCTTCCGTTCTCGGATGCTGCGTCTGACGATTTGCCTTTGGGCCAACTGCTGCGGCTGGCGCTGTTCCAGGTGTCTGTCGGCATGGCGGGTGTCATGCTGCTGGGCACGTTGAACCGCGTGATGATTGTCGAACTCAGCGTGCCTGCCACGCTTGTGGCAATCATGGTGGCGCTGCCTGTTCTCATTGCGCCGTTCCGTGCGCTGCTAGGCTTCAAGTCCGACAATTACCGCTCTGCCATCGGTTGGAAGCGTATCCCGTATCTCTGGTTCGGCACGCTCTGGCAGTTCGGCGGGCTGGCCGTGATGCCTGCATGCTTGCTGGTCCTGGGTGGCGACGTCACACACGATATCCCCTTCGCCGGTGAAGTGCTTGCCGCGCTCGCGTTCATCATGACCGGCTTCGGCATGCATATGACGCAAACTGCGGGTCTCGCGCTCGCCGCAGATCGCGCGACGGACGAAACCCGCCCGCGCGTTGTGGCGCTGCTTTACGTGATGTTCCTTGTCGGCATGGGCGTATCGGCCATCGTGATCGGCTGGCTGCTGCGTGATTTCAGCGGCGTGCTGCTGATCAGCGTCATTCAGGGCTGTGCGGTTGTCACCGTCGTGCTCAACGTGATCGCGCTTTGGAAACAAGAGCGCGTGAAACCGATGTCGAAAGAAGAACGCGATGCGCCGCAGCCGTCTTTCAAGGACGCGTGGAATGACCTGACCCATGGTGGCACAGCGGGCCGTCTTTTGGCTGTCGTGTTCCTAGGCACCATGGCCTTCAACATGCAAGATGTTCTGCTTGAACCCTATGGAGGTGAAATCCTTGGGCTCAGTGTTTCGGCCACAACGCTTCTGACGGCCACTTGGGCGGCAGGCGCACTGATCGGTTTTGCCTTAGCCGCGCGTGTTTTGTCTAATGGCGGCAATACCTATCGCATGGCCTCTGTTGGTTTGTTGGCGGGTGTCGCTGCCTTCAGCACGGTCATCTTTGCCGCTCCGATGAACAGCACGTTCCTGTTTTTCACCGGCGCAGGCCTGATCGGCTTCGGCGGCGGCTACTTCGCCATCTCGACCCTCACTGCCGCCATGACACTGCCTGCCGAAGGGCTTGCCGGTCGGGGTCTCGCGCTGGGCGCTTGGGGCGCGGCGCAGGCCACCGCTGCGGGTATCTCGACCCTGATCGGCGGGGCGACCCGCGATGGCGTCAACATGATCGCCATATCCGGCGCGTGGGGCGAAGCGCTACAATCGCCCACCACCGGATACTCCGTTGTTTACCATCTCGAAATTGCGCTTTTGTTTGCGACGCTCGTCGTATTGGGCCGCCTCGTGACCCAAAGCAGACGCGCACCAACCTTTCACCAGAAACCGACAGGGCTGGGCCTTGCCGATTTCCCTACCTGACCAAGGCCCATCAAGGAGGACACTTAGATGACCGAAGACTATATCCTTGGAAACCTCGACCTTGCGAGCATTTCGCTCTGGTTGTTTTTCATTTTCTTTGTCGGTCTCGTGATCTGGATCCAGCGCGAGAACCAGCGTGAAGGCTATCCGCTGATGGACGAAGACGGCTCTCAGGCGGATGCGGGCAGCGTGTTCCCGAACCCGGCTGACAAGACATTCAAACTGCCGCACGGGCGTGGCGACTACACTGTGCCTTCGGGCCAAACGCCCGAGCGCACGGATATTGATGCCAAGCTGACCAAACAGTTCGACAGCGGCGGCTTCCCGTTTGACCCGGTCGGTGATCCGATGGCTGACGGTGTTGGACCGGGTAGCTGGGCTCCGCGTCGTGATGAGCCTGAACTCGATGGCCACGGTCATCCGAAGATCATTCCGATGTCAGGCAGCGAAAGCTTCCGCGTTGCGGCTGGCCGTGATCCGCGCGGACTTCCCGTGGTTGCTGGAGACGGTGCCATCGTGGGCAAGGTCACCGACATGTGGATCGATGAGCCAGAGCAGATGGTCCGCTATCTTGAGCTGGAACTGGATGCCGAATACGGCCGCGGATCACGCCTTGTACCGCTGACATTTGCGCGCATCTGGTCGAACCGCGTGAAGGTTCGTTCGATCTTTGGCGAGCATTTTGCCGGTGTACCGATTCTGGCGGCCTCGCGGCAAATCACCAAGCTCGAGGAAGACAAGATCAGCGCCTACTACGGTGGGGGAACCTTGTACGCGAGCAAAGAGCGGCTTGAGCCGCAGATATAAACGACAATGCCCCAACGGCCGCAGCCACGGCTTTAGGAAAGGGAACCCACCATGTCACATGACGATTTTGAAATCGAACCGGTCAAAGGTCTGCCAGAGACACCTCCTGAAGGGGAGGTGATCCTGTGGCAGGGCAAACCGAATTGGTGGGTTTTGTCCAAGGAGTCGCTGAACCTTTACTGGGTTGCGGGGTATTTTGTGTTCCTTGCCGCTTGGCGGCTCACGGCTGTTTTTGATCTCATGCCGCTTGGTCAGGCGATCTGGGCCTCTGTGCCGTTCCTGATCCTTGGCGGTATCGCCTGTGCCATTCTGATGGTCATCGCTTGGGCGCAGGCGCACTATACGGTCTATACGATCACAAACCGACGCGTAGCCATGCGCATCGGGGCGGCGCTGAATGTGACGCTCAACCTGCCCTACACGCAAATTGGCAATGCGAACCTTGACTTGCGCAAGGGGGGGACGGGCACGATTGCATTTGAACTTCTGGGCGACACCCGCATCAGCTACCTGGTGTGCTGGCCGCATGTGCGCCCTTGGAAAATCTCGCCAACGCAGCCTGCCTTGCGCTGCATTAATGACGCGGAAGAGATCGCTGCCATGATTTCAGAGGCCGCTCAGGCGCGCGTGTCGATACCGCAGGTGGAACGCAACGTACCAGCTCTATCGGCTGTGGCTGCGGAATAAGGGGCGGATAGATGCAAGCGAACATAATCGACAAACCGCGCATTCACGCCACCGAGAAAGAACTAGTCCCGCGCATGATGGTGCGTGCGATGTTTGCCTTGGTGATGATCTGCCTCGTTATGGTCAGTGTTTACACATGGCTTGATGGCCCCGCGCAATACACCGCGCCGGACAGTCCGGTCGTGATCGAAAGGGTTCTCTACCTCGAGGGGAACATGAGTGGATCAGCCAAGGTCTTTGCCGAAGACCGGTCGCTGGTCGCCGAATACGGCCCGGAAGACGGAGGATTTCTGTCCGGGATGTGGCGCGTTTTGCAACGCGAGCGCACCAAGGCACGTGTTGATCTGTATGGTCCTGTGATCGTCCGCGCACGTGAAAACAATCGTCTTGAGATCTTCGATCCAAGCACGGAATGGGGGGCCGACCTCATGGGGTTTGGCGCCGATAACTCAGCCGCTTTCGCCAAGCTGCTGAACTAACTGTTGAAAAAGGGAACCAAAGCAATGGGTTTACTAACCAAAGAAATCGAAAAGGCCCCGTGCACAGTGGAAATCAGCCACTGCTTCGAGAGCCTTCATGCACATGTCCGTTTTAACAATGGCGCGGTGATCTATCCCGGTGACGAGGTAAAGGTCCAAGGACCCGAGATCATGGCCGCGTTTGGTGAAGTTGTGTCCGAAGATCGCGAAGCGATCATCGTCCGCGCCTCCAAGCTGGAACAAATCTGGACCCGTATGACAGGTGATTTCGAAGTGATGGAGCTTTGTGAGTTCTCCTTCTCGGAAGAGGTGACGCTATGAACATGCAAGCAAAACATACCGCTGACGCCACCACGGTTGAAGAAAGCCTCGCCATCCAAGAGGAACAGGCGAAGTACGACGACAAGTTCGCGACCGAAACCGCGATGGCCAACACGCTTTTGACGCCCCGTTTCTACACCACCGACTTTGACGAGTTGGACGCGATCAATGTCGAAAGCATCCGCCCGGAATGGGACGAGTTGATCGCCCAGATGGAAGCCGACCCCAACAAGGGCCACTTCAAAAAGAACGAAGACTGGGACCATGTCGATTGGGAGAACATGGAGCCGGAGCTGAAGAAGGAATTCATCGACTTCCTGATTTCAAGCTGCACCGCCGAGTTCTCGGGCTGCGTTCTTTACAAAGAGATGAAGCGGCGCGGCAATAACAAGGACATCACGCAGCTGTTCCAGCTGATGGCGCGCGACGAGGCCCGTCACGCCGGGTTCATCAACGACGCGCTGCGTGAAGCGGGTCTGCGGGTCAACCTCGGCTTTCTGACGCAGTCCAAGAAGTACACCTATTTCCGCCCCAAGTTCATCTACTACGCGACTTACCTGTCGGAAAAAATCGGCTACGCCCGCTACATCACGATCTTCCGTCACCTTGAGGCGAACCCGGAGCATCGCTTCCACCCGATCTTCAAGTGGTTCGAAGAGTGGTGCAATGACGAGTTCAGCCATGGTGAAGCCTTTGCGCTGCTGATGAAGACAGACCCGAAACTGACCCAAGGGCGCAATGTCTACTGGATCAAGTTCTTCCTGACGGCTGTTTACGCCACCATGTATGTCCGGGACCACCAACGGCCCGCGTTCCACAAAGCGCTGGGCGTTGACCCGGACTGGTACGCACACGAGGTTTTCACCAAAACATCCGAGCTGACCAAGCAGATCTTCCCGATCACTTTGGACATTGATCACCCCCGTTGGCAGCCCACGCTTGAGCGGTTGCAGCGCGCCAATGTGCAGATTGCCGAAGGCAAAGCGCAGGGTGGTCTGGGTGGAAAGCTCAAGGAATGGGCCGGATCGGCGAAAGCGGCGTCGTGTTTTGTGTCGCTCTACTTCATTCCGGTGAAGAAACATAAGGTGCCTGCCGTGACGCGGCTGGTGCCGTCATACTAAGCGGTTTCGCCGCCCTCGGGCGGCGACCGGGTGGGGGCTCTGCCCCCACACCCCCGGCATATTTGTAAAAAGAAGAAGGACAGACCCGCGTGCTCAGTGACCCATGGATCGCAGCCCTCGTGGCGCTTTTTCTCTGGTGGTTTTCCACCGGTGTGATCCTGATGGTCGTGAAATATGCGGATCGGCGCGGGTTGCGGTTTGGTCAGGTTTTGACAATTGCGGCGTTCCCCGTGTTCCTGTTGGGCGGATACGGCATCTGGACCAGCGCTGGCGGAAGCGATGTCGCGTCGGCCTATCACGCATTTCTTGCGGCTTTGGCGCTTTGGGGCTGGATTGAGATGGCGTTTTTGACCGGGACGATCACTGGACCGAACCAGCTTGTCTGCCGCGACGACATCCCGGAATGGGAACGGTTCATTCGCGCGTGGGGTACCATCGCGTATCACGAGATGCTTCTTGCGGCGACCTTTGCGGGTGTCTGGCTTTACACGCAAGACGCTGAGAACATGTTCGGGTTCTGGACATTTGCGGTGCTGTTCTTTGCCCGCGTTTCGGCAAAGCTGAACCTTTTTCTGGGTGTGCCCAAGATCAACACCGAATTTCTGCCACAAGCCCTCGCGCATTTGCCCAGCCATTTCCGCATCGCAAAGATGAACTGGCTGTTCCCTGTTTCGATCACCGGGCTGACCTTTGCGGTCGCCTGCTGGTTAGAGCGCATCTATTCCGCGACCACGCAAGGTGACGTGGTGGGGTTTGCCCTTTTGGCGGCCATGACCGCGCTCGCACTTTTGGAGCATTGGTTCATGGTTCTGCCTTTGCCTGACGAAAAACTCTGGCGCTGGATGTTGCCCACGCCCAAACCACAACAACACGATAAGACACTACGAAGAACGGAGGACGCCCATGGACTTTGACAGCTTGTTCAACGCCCAGCTCGACACCCTCAAAAATGAGGGAAACTATCGTATTTTTGCCGAGCTTGAGCGCAAATGTGGCGCTTTTCCAAGAGCTAAAAGCCATGACGACGATTGCCCGGATGAGGTGACGGTCTGGTGTTCCAACGACTACCTTGGCATGGGACAACACCCGAAGGTGATCAAGTCCATGCAGGATGCGGTGGCCGAAAATGGCTGCGGCGCGGGCGGCACACGGAATATTTCGGGCACCAATCATCAGCACAAGTTGCTGGAGATGGAACTGGCGGACCTGCACGGCAAGGAAAGCGCGTTGTTGTTCACTTCGGGTTACGTGTCGAACTGGGCTGCGCTAAGCACTCTTGGGTCGCGTCTGCCTGACGCAGTGATCCTGTCAGACGAACTGAACCACGCCTCCATGATCGAAGGCATCCGCCACGCGCGCTGCAATAAGGTGATCTGGAAGCACAACGATCCCGAAGATCTGGATCGCAAGCTGGCTGCGCTGCCGTCAAACGCGACCAAGATCGTTGCGTTCGAGTCGGTCTATTCCATGGATGGTGACATCTGCCCAATGAAAGAAATCGTCGAAGTGGCCGAAAAGCACGGCGCGCTGACCTATCTTGACGAGGTGCACGCCGTTGGCATGTATGGCTCGCGCGGCGGTGGTGTGTCAGAGCGCGAAGGGCTCTCTGATCGTATCACGCTGATCGAAGGCACACTGGGCAAGGCGTTTGGCGTCATGGGTGGCTATATCACCGGAACCGAGGCGATGTGTGATTTCGTGCGGTCATTCGCCAGTGGGTTCATCTTTACGACGGCCCTTCCGCCATCGGTGGCGGCGGCTGCGCGAACCTCGATCCAGCATCTGAAAGAAAGCAGCATCGAGCGCGACACTCAAAAGGCACAGGTGGCGCGCTTGCGTCAGCGCCTGGATGCAATGGGCATTCCGCATATCGACAACCCGAGCCACATTATTCCTGTTATGATCAAGGACCCGGTCAAATGCCGGATGCTGGCCGATATTCTGATGCAGGATTATGGAATTTACGTACAACCGATCAACTACCCCACAGTGCCGAAAGGCACCGAGCGATTGCGCTTTACGCCGGGTCCGTTTCACACTGACGCAGATATCGAACACCTTGTTCAGGCGCTCTCAACTCTTTGGAAACAGTGCGCAATCGCATATGAGGTGGCTTGACCTCAGGATCATCGCGTTTAGGTGATATGGAACGTTTAGAATTCCCATTGGTTTATGGGAAAAGGGTACGCTAGTGTGCCTTCGAACGCGAAAAAGGAGTTCGACATGAAGCTTATGATCGCCACCGCAGCCGCTGCTATGACGCTTGCTGGCGCGGCGTTTGCAGAAAGCCACGCCGGGTCAGGTGATGCCGAAGCGGGTGCCAAGGAATTCAACAAGTGCAAATCCTGCCACATGATCGTGGCCGACGATGGCACGGAAGTCGTTAAAGGGGGCCGCACCGGTCCGAACCTGTACGGCATCATAGGCCGTCAGGCGGGAATCCAAGACGGCTTCCGCTATGGTGACAGCCTTGTTGCCGCTGGTGAAGCAGGCCTTGTCTGGGATGAAGCAACGTTCGTTGAATACGTTCAGGATCCAAAGAAATTCCTGGCAACATATCTGGATGATTCCGGCGCGCGTTCGAAGATGTCTTATCGTCTGCGCAAGGGCATGGAAGACGTTTACGCCTATCTGGTTTCCGTCGGACCTGCGATGTAAAGTACACGTTCGCAAGCTGCCATAGATTGATTAGAATTGGGGCGTGCCAACTTGGTGCGCCCTTTTCTTTTTTGCGCAAACGCACCGCAGTGTTGACCTAAATGATCGTTTTGCGCACAACGGCGACAATTGATTAAGGGTCAGAACTATGAAGATTGCGATGATTGGGACCGGATATGTGGGTCTCGTTTCCGGGGTATGTTTTTCAGACTTTGGACACAACGTTGTTTGTGTGGACAAGGATCAGCGCAAGATTGACATGCTCGAACGCGGCGAAGTACCGATTTACGAGCCGGGCCTCGATATGCTCATGGCCAAGAATGTCGAAGCGGGGAGATTGGAATTCACGCGCGATCTGGATGCCGCGATTGACGGCGCAGAGGCCGTGTTTATCGCGGTTGGGACTCCGACGCGTCGCGGCGATGGGCATGCTGACCTGACCTATGTGATGGCGGCTGCAGAAGAGATTGCGAAGGCTGCAAAAGACTATGTCGTCATAGTTACCAAATCGACCGTTCCAGTCGGGACAAACCGCAAGGTGCGCGAGGTAGTTGCCGCAGCTAATCCCGATCTCGACTTCGATGTGGCGTCGAACCCGGAGTTTTTGCGCGAAGGGGCTGCGATTGACGATTTCATGAAGCCCGACCGCGTGGTTGTCGGCGTTGAGACAGATCGCGCTGCCCAAGTCATGTCAGACATTTACCGCCCGCTCTATCTGCGGGATTTCCCTATTGTGACGACCGATCTCGAATCGGCCGAAATGATCAAATACGCGGCCAACGCGTTTCTCGCGACCAAGATCACCTTCATCAACGAGATTGCGGCGCTGTGTGAAAAGGTCGGTGCAGACGTCAAGCAGGTGTCGAAAGGCATGGGCATGGACAACCGGATCGGGAACAAGTTTCTGCATGCCGGCCCCGGCTATGGCGGGTCCTGTTTTCCAAAAGACACCAAAGCCTTGGCGCGGATTGGGCAAGAGCATGCAAGCCCGATGCAAATCACCGAAGCCGTGATCGCTGTGAATGAAGATATCAAACGGCGTATGATCGAAAAGTTGCAGGACCTGTGTGACGGGTCATTTAACGGCAAGACCATTGCAGTGCTGGGTGTTACGTTCAAACCCAACACCGATGACATGCGCGATGCGCCGTCTCTGACCATCGTACCAGCGCTTGTGGGCGGTGGTGCAAAGGTCCGCGTCTGTGATCCGCAAGGCCAGCACGAGGGCGAAGGTCTGTTGCCGGGCGTGAATTGGGTGGATGATCCCTACGTCGCAGCAAAAAGTGCCGATCTTATCGTTTTGTTGACCGAATGGAACGAGTTCCGCGCATTGGATCTGACCCAGATTGCGCAATCGATGTCCCGCGCCGCGATGGCGGACCTCCGCAACATTTACAACGTCCAAGTGGCCAAGGATGCAGGCTTCGCCGCATATGAAAGCATTGGGCGCATTGGTCTAGAGTGATCGTCGCGTGAGTTAACCGTTCATTAATGGCGCACGACGTAGGCTTAGGTAACCTGTCCCTTGGCTAGGGCATTCCGATTGCCACTCTCAAAACGCCTTTTTGACGCTATCGTGTCGGCTACGCTCCTGGTGTGTCTTGCGCCTCTCATTCTGGTCTGCGCCGCCCTGATCGCGCTATGCGATCGGCAGGTGCCCCTTTTTGCCGCGCAGCGCATGAAAACGCCCGATACGTGCTTTGTCATGTGGAAACTAAGAACGATGCGGGGTGTCGATGATGGGTTGCCGACCGGAGGGTCCAAAACATGTCATACGACAGATCTTGGGCGCACTCTCAGGAAATGGCACCTCGATGAAATGCCTCAACTGTGGAATGTGTTAAAAGGCGATATGAGCCTCGTCGGCCCACGCCCGCCAACGGCACGGGCCGTATCTCAATTCCCGGATGACTTCCGTCAGGTGTTGGAGATGCGCCCGGGGATGACTGGCCTTGCCACGGTGGCGCTGGGTCGTGAAGAACGATACGCTCTGGCGGCACTCAGCTCGCCTGCCGAGGTTGAGCACGTCTACATGTCACGATTTCTGCCTTGTAAGCTCAAAATCGAACGGCATTATCGCAACACGTGGTCTCTGGGAATGGATGCTTGGATACTTCTCCAGACCGGTCGCGTGATTCTATCGCCTCAAACCTTGAAAATGGACATTGACGATCCGATTTGCGTCGGAAATGAGGCGGGATTGCGGCGGGCCGGCGCAACAATAAAAACCCCGCATCTGTGATTGTCGTGTTTCGCCGCGAAATGTAGCGGAAAAAAGGCAAAAGCCTTTGCGCGTCGCCACATTTCTGACAAATACACACCTGTCGGGCGGGGGCCTGAACACAGGTGATGTCGATGCGTTTGGTCTCTGACCACGTCCACTCTCTCTCTTTGCTCACGGATGCCGGGTTGCCCGGGAACACAAACGCTTGAGACCTCACCACATGCTGCGCAGGAGCTCTGGGATTAAGACAGCAAACGGCACGCGCGGGGGCGCGATTTTGCAGCTACAACTCTTATCCGAGGTGAAGTGCTGCGTGCCAAGTCAGCGGTGGGGGCCGCACCAGAGTTCCTGCGAAAGCAAATCAATCCGCGTTCGCCGGTATTATCCAGAAGTTGACTGCCCCAGAATGGTGCGCAAGATGTCCTTGGCATTATCCGATGCCCAATTCGCATCACCACGCATCCGGGCCACCTCTTGCCCATCGGGGTTCAGAATGACTGTGATAGGCAATCCGAGCACACCCATTTCCCGCGCCAGAGCGGATTTTGGATCGCGATAAAGCGGCAGGTTGTTCACACCGATGTCCTCAAAGAACGTTTTCATCGCGGGCGGAGGATTGCGACCGGTGGCGATGGTCACAACCGCAAAATCATCACTGCCGAATTCGGTCTGCAACTCAGACAGCATGGGCATCTCTTTGCGGCAGGGTGCGCACCACGTGGCCCAAAAGTTCAGAAGAATCCATTTGCCGTCATAATCGGACAGGGATGCCGGCTCTCCTTTGAAAGTTGTGAAATCCGAGGTACCAGCCGCTTTGGCCTCGCTGTGAAAGACCAGCTTCTTCATGTCGCCCTCGCGCATGGCTTCGGCGGCAGAAAGATCAGCCAGCGCCGGATTTGCAAGCATCACAAGGCCCGTATAGAGGATGGCGGCAATCGTTTTTCTCATTGTCCCTCCGAAGGGGTTAAGACATGTCCGACAAATCCTCGAACCAGATGTGGGGCGGCCGCTTTGCCGCCGGACCCGATGCAATCATGGAGGCGATCAACGCTTCCATCGGGTTCGACAAACGTATGGCGGCACAGGACATCGCCGGATCAAGGGCCCACGCCGCAATGCTTGCCGCGCAGGGTATCGTAACACCTAGCGATGCAGAGGCGATGCGGGAAGGCTTGCTCACCGTATTGTCAGAGATTGAAACAGGCGACTTTGTGTTTTCGACCGCGCTCGAAGACATTCACATGAATGTCGAGGCGCGCCTGAAAGAGGTCATTGGTGAACCCGCAGGGCGCTTGCACACGGGCCGATCGCGCAACGATCAGGTCGCAACGGACTTCCGCCTCTGGGTGCGCGACCAGTTGGATGCGGCTTCCTCGGGCCTGACAGCCCTTATCAGCGCTTTGGTGGCCCAAGCCGAGGCCGGGGCCGATTGGGTTATTCCGGGATTTACCCATCTGCAAACCGCACAGCCCGTCACGTGGGGACATCACATGATGGCCTATGTGGAGATGTTCGCGCGCGATCTAGACCGTGTTCAAGACGCGCGGCGGCGCATGAACGAATCGCCTTTAGGGGCAGCCGCTTTGGCTGGCACATCGTTTCCCATTGATCGAGACATGACGGCCCAGGCGCTGGGCTTTGACCGTCCGATGGCCAATTCGTTGGATGCCGTCAGCGACCGCGATTTCGCGTTGGAATTCTTGAGCGTGGCCTCCATCAGCGCCATGCATCTGTCGCGCTTTGCTGAGGAGCTGGTAATCTGGTCCTCGGCCCAGTTCCGGTTTGTTACTTTGTCCGACCGGTTTTCGACTGGCTCCTCTATCATGCCGCAAAAGAAGAATCCTGACGCAGCAGAATTGATCCGCGCCAAGATTGGGCGCATTTTCGGCGCGAATGTCGCGCTGATGATGGTGATGAAGGGCCTGCCGCTCGCCTATTCCAAGGATATGCAGGAAGACAAGGAACAGGTCTTTGACGCAGCCGACAACTGGATGCTGGCGCTGGCTGCGATGGAAGGCATGGTTAAAGACATGTCCGCCAACACATCTGCGTTGGAAGCCGCTGCGTCGGCAGGTTTTTCCACCGCAACTGATCTTGCAGACTGGCTTGTCCGCGAGATTGATCTACCATTCCGGGACGCACATCACGTCACCGGGTCACTGGTGGCGATGGCGGAACAGAAAGGATGCGATTTGCCGGACCTGAGCCTTGAGAACATGCAATCGGTACACGGGGGCATCACGCCCAAAGTGTTCGACGTGCTGGGCGTCCATAATTCAGTTGCCAGCCGCACGAGCTATGGCGGAACAGCACCGGTGCGCGTGCGCGAACAGATCGCCCGCTGGAAGGAACATCTGGCATGATCCGCCTGACGCTTATCGTTTCACTCTTCGCACTTGTCGCGTGCGGTGCAGATGGGCCGCCGATCCGGCCATCTATCAGTACAACTGTGTCTGCCGGGTCTGGCGGCATCGACACCTCAACGGGGGTGACCGTGCAATCCGGACCGGTGAGCGTGGGGGTCGGTTTCTGATGACCGTTATGCGTTGGATCTACCTTGCTCTCGCCGTCTGGGGTGCCATCCATCCTATGTATTATTTCATGTCCTACCTGTCGGCGAATGAGTGGAGCCTCGGCGCGCTGATTGATGCCTGGTACGTGAATGACTCGACCACTGGCCTGACGTGGGATCTTACCATCGCTGCGATCACACTGACGGTCTGGATCATTGCCGAAGTTGCCGTACGGCGGAACTGGTCGGCGTTGATCGCCATCCCGGCGACGTATTGCATCGGGGTCAGCTGCGGGTTGCCGCTCTACCTGTATCTGAGGTCACGCCCGATCGACTGAGGTTGGATTTGCATATTTGGAAAGAGAAGAAGGGTGGCATCACCCGCACCGCTAAGCTACTGCACGGCGGTCTGTTTTGGGGGCTTTCTTGGATCATTTTCTTTATCGCGACGGTGAGCTTTACGCCGAAGACGTGCGCATTTCGGACATTGCCGCATCCGTTGGGACGCCGTTCTATCTTTACTCCACCGCTACTCTGACACGCCATTTTCAGCTGTTTGATGAGGCGCTGGAGGGCATGGAGCACATGGTGTGTTACGCCATGAAGGCCGCCTCCAACCAAGCTATCCTCAAGACCTTGGCGGAGCTTGGGGCAGGAATGGATGTGGTGTCAGGCGGGGAATACGCCCGCGCGAGAGCCGCAGGTGTGCCCGGTGACAGGATTGTGTTTTCGGGGGTTGGCAAAACGCGGATCGAGATACAGCAAGCACTTGAAGGGGGCATTCGGCAGTTCAATGTCGAAAGCGAACCCGAGATGCGGATTATTTCCGAAGTTGCGACCAGCCTTGGCAAGATCGCACCGATCACCGTGCGAGTGAACCCGGATGTTGACGCCAAGACACACGCGAAAATCGCGACGGGAAAGTCCGAGAACAAGTTCGGCATTCCGATTGCCAAAGCGCGTGAGGTGTATGCCGAAGCGGCTGCCCTTCCCGGCATCGAGGTGATTGGCATCGATGTGCACATTGGCTCTCAGTTGACCGATCTGACGCCGTATGAGCTTGCGTATAATAAGGTCGCTGAACTGACCGAACGGCTCCGTGCAGACGGGCACACCATCAAGCGCCTCGATCTGGGGGGCGGTCTGGGCATTCCTTACGCGCGGTCCAATGAAGCACCACCTTTGCCGTCAGATTATGGCGCTTTGATCAAACGCACTGTGGGCCATCTGGGGTGCGAGATTGAGATTGAACCGGGCCGACTGGTCGCTGGAAACGCTGGCATTCTCGTCAGCAGGGTCATCTACGTGAAGCAGGGTGAAGGACGCCAGTTCCTGATCCTTGATGGTGCAATGAACGATCTGATCCGTCCCGCGATGTATGATGCGTATCACGACATCGTACCGCTCATCGAACCCGAAGCAGGCGTTGATCAAGAAGCCTATGACATCGTTGGCCCAGTCTGCGAATCTGGCGATACCTTTGCCAAGAACCGAATGATGCCGCCGCTTGCCGATGGAGACCTTGTGGCCTTCCGGTCG